>OLSK01002939.1_pt1 | contig 10068 bp, 9 predicted proteins | sample 1672781 | NCBI WGS metagenome assembly OLSK01 (sample SAMEA3136723, study PRJEB25190) | human gut metagenome | biome: human gut; feature: human-associated habitat; material: faeces | place: Austria | collected 2013 | reverse complement strand
AGGTGATTGACCGACTGTGCGTGCGGATGTAAAGTATTTAATTCAACCTATATAGGTCATCTTCATTTTTTAAATAGAAATTGTAGGCTAATTCTAAAGCAGAACTTTCGTTACTATCTAATAATTGTTGACGTATAATAAATGCTATCAAATCAGCAGCATTTAAATTTGCAATTAGTTCGTTAAACATTTGTGTAGCTTCAAGCGACACCTTAATCTTAGGTGATTTAAACATGATGACCGGTTTAAAGGTGCTCGTTACCCCCTCCGCATACGCCCGATATTTTCTGAATTGTGATAATAAGACGACATTCAACATCTTGTCTTCCTCATCAACGTGAGTGCAGATAGCTTTTTGTGGATTGACGTACCCGAGGATATTGGCCACATCCTTACCCACAAAGTAAGGAATATCCCCAACCATCAATGTGCGTACCGAACCGAAGTCCGGATTGTTAAAAACTGCTAAATCGTTCATATTGCAGAACCTCCGTAAAATTTTATTTGGAAGCTAAATTGACTTCCTACATATAGGCCACGGGAGGACCTCAAAAAGGACGTTTTTCTATAAGTTTTTTTGCAATTTTTCGTTTTAAACGATTCCAGCGGTGAGAAACATTGTTTTCTTTATCATCAATTAATGCCGCGTACTCCTGAATTGACATACGGTCTGAGATGATTGCAATGGCCAAAGCAGCCTCTTTAGGCTTTAAAGATTCACTTAACCAACCACGGATAGCTTCATCTTGATACTTCCGCTCACGTTCCTCTTCCTGTGAGTTGTCAGCATATAAAGCATCCAGATTGTAGCTATCGCCTCGTTTATGAGTAAGGCGTTCAACCGTTGCTTTGATATGCTCGTTCCCACCAATGTTCCTGCAGTATCAAAGAAAGTCACCAATAGGAAAGTCAATACAACGACCCACATTTGCAGAGAATTGATATCTCCAACGTGATGAAGTGCCACCAAAAATGTCGATGACATACTAGGTGCGGCCGAAACAATACTGGTTGGTGCTTGAATCAATCCTGTCAGCAAGCCAAGAATCGTTGTTGCTGCCATCCCAATGAAAATTCCCCCAGGTACGCGTCGTACCATCAAAATAGCTGTGATAACCAAACCAAAAATCGTTAGCCATGTGGTCCCGACACTTAAAGAACCTAATGCAACCAAAGTTGAATCATCCGAGACAATAATACCGCCCTCACTCAAACCCAAAAAGGCGATAAATAAACCAATCCCACCTGAAATCGCATATTTTAAATCAGAAGGAATCGCATCGATAATCAACTCTCGCAATTTAAAAATGGTGATCACGATAAAAATCAGTGAAGCAACGAAGACCCCTGCCAGAGCCGTTTGCCAAGGAACGCCCATACCAATACAAACCGAATAAGAAAAGAAAGCATTGATTCCTAAAGCTGGTGCAGTGGCAATTGGATATTTGGCCAACACCCCCATCAAGATACAGCCCAGTGCACTGGCTAACGCCGTGGCAGTAAACACTGCACCTTCATCCAATCCCTGAAGCACCTAACACAGTAGGGTTCACGAATAAGATATACGCCATAGAGATAAATGTTGTAAAACCAGCCAAAATCTCCCGTTTGACTGTCGTTTGCAAGGCATCAAGCCCAAAATAGGAATTGATATGATTTTTCATTTTTTTACTCCTCCGTCAATCAAGCAGATGTGAAAATTACACTTGATGTAAATAATGAAAACAACGAAATCGATGATAAACCAAGTTTCACTGCAAGTAAATAACATTTGACTGAAAATTCTCATTAAAACGCTTTTTTGACAATCTATCGAACTCAATCAACGTATACCTGATGGTCTTGCAGCAATTGAACCAACTGTTCTTTTGTCGTCCGTTTGACAGATAGAGGTGGCAAGTCATTTAAACCAAAATAACCACTCTCAGTCGTTTCACTGTTTGCGACAAATTCCCCTGAAAGTACGTCACAAGCAAACACCAATTTATAATATTGAAACAATTGGGGGATATCTTCTCTTAAATTGGTATCAAAAACCGCACGTAACGCGCCAACCGCAACGGTCAATCCTGTTTCTTCTAATACTTCTTTTTGAATATTTTCTTTGGGCGTCAAACCGACCTCGGCATAGCCACCTGGCAACGACCACTCCTTGCTCTGGCTGTCTCGCACCAACAGGACGCAATCCCCCTGTCTGATCAAGGCCCGCACATCGACTTTGGGTGTCGGATAGCCATCTTGATTGTCCAAATACACATGCAATGTGTCTATCTCTTGGTCGATCACTATTTCCATCAACATCAATGATATATCTTTTAGTTCTTGAAATCGTTCAATATCATAGGCGTCTTTTCCATAAAACAAGCCGGCTTCTGCAATTGCGCGTAATCGTTGAAAGTACTTGAAATAATCCACTATTCTCTCATCCCCTTTTTTCAAACTTGCTTGAGGTATCTTCTACATTCTTTATCTTAGCCTAGATCACCTTATTTGCAAAAATATTTGGTGCTGTTTACAGGCAGGCCGGTACTTATTTTTGTCATATCGTCCATTTTAGTCCAGAATAGAGACATAAGAACTGGAAAGGATGATCGAAGTGAACTTAACGCCTGACTTGATTTCAAGAGAACAACTGATTGGCAAAATCCAAAAAGATATGGATCAGACCGTATTGGTGTATGCGCTGCTTGTCTGCGCCACCTTGATCGCGTCGATTGGTTTGAACTATAATTCAACGACAACAATCATTGGTGCGATGCTGATTTCTCCTCTATTGAATGGTGTCAATGGCATTGGATTTGGTTTAGGTCTGTCACATTTTAACCTAGTACGAAAAGGATTGCTTGTATTCACGATCCAAGTGATCATTATCCTCGTGATCTCTTTTTTATTTTTCTATCTCACACCAATAAAAGATTCTACACCCGAGATCCTCACCCAGACTTCTGCCACAATCTGGGACATTTTGATTGCCTTGATTGGTGGTTCAGCCCTTGCTTTTGCAAAAGTCAGGGGGCGTGACAATGACGTGATCATTGGCGTGTCTATTGGTACTTCCTTGATTTTGCCTCTATGTGTGACAGGGTATGGGGTATCTATCAGAGATTATGCGATTGCCTGGGATTCGGCACAGCTTTTTTTCACAAATACATTTTTGATTGGGTTATCCCTCTTTCTCACCATCCGGTTGCTGCAATATAGTGATTTTAAACATCACCGTTTTTGGAAATTTGGTCTAGCAGCACTGCCAATTTTTATGATTGGCCTGTTTTTTGTCTATACTACTGTAGAAACTACCATCATCGAATATCATGCCAAGCGTTTTGTTGAAGCAAATTTAAGTGATCATTATCTATTGGCACAAACAATCGATGAACAGCAGCAGTCCATCGCACTTACTTTGGTAGGCGAGGTGCTCTCAGCTGAAGAACTTCAGAAATTAGCATCAACACTTTCAGACTACAACTTGAAAGAGTATCAGCTTGATGTCACCTTTTATGCAACAAATCAGGATGGTACTTTTGATGCCTCTGTTTTAGCCAAAATACTGAAGATCCAAAACGAAGTGACCTCTAAATTCCTAGGGTTAGATTAATAAAACGCGTTGTCAAAGTGGAAAAACCGCACCTTTGACAACGCGTTATTTTGCTTTTTATCGCAACGCTTATTTATTTTGTTTGGTGTTTAGGAATGACAAAGACAATAGAAAAAATAGCCAACACACAAAAGATGACATTGACCAAAAGGCCTGCAGTTGCTCCTGTTGTGATCGAGGATGATTGACTCAACCCATTATAAACACTCGCTGAGATGGCAATCCCCATTGCACCGCCTAATGAGCTAGCCATTTTGTAAATACCAGAAGCAACGCCAGCTTTTTCTAGCGGTACACTTGAAACGGCTGTGTCTGTTGAAGGAGTTGCATACATGCCTAGACCCATGCCAAATAATGAATAGCCGATGAAAACAAGCACAAGATATGCCATGCCTTGGACAATAGTCAAAGCCATCAATGCAACACCGATACCAGAAATCAATGCGCCAAACAGCATTGGTTTTCTCGCGCCCATTCTTTGCAGCATTTTTTCACCGATTCGAATTGTGATCAAAACAAGCGCCAAATACCCCAGTGATAATATCCCAGTACTTCCAGCAGAAAGTCCACGACCTTGTTGGACATAAGAGTTGATCACGATCATTGTTCCAGCTACCGCATTTAATAGAAAGTTGGAAATCGTCGCACCAAGATAACCTTTATTCTCAAACAAGCCAAAGTCAACAAACCCCGAATCAGTATGGGTTTCAACCCAATAGAATATACACAAGCCCAGTACCACAATAAGTAGTAAACCAAGGGTTTTCAGACTAAGCCAACCAAAACTTCCCCCATTTGACACAAGTAAATTCAATGCCAACATCGATACGACAAATAAAACCAAACCGAATGTATCAAACCGCCCCTTCTTTTGGGTTCCTGCAATTGATTCAGGGGTTCCAAATAACAAGATCCCACTTAGAATCGATGCCACGATCGAGAAGACAAACACGTAACGCCAACCTAGATTACTATCGATTGCACCACCGAAGAAGGAGCAAAAACCTGAACCCCCCCATGAACCAATCGACCAATAACTCAACGCCCGTTGCCGATCTTTTCCTTGGAAATAGGTTTTGACCAAGGCCATCGTGGCAGGCATGATACATGCAGCTGAGATACCTTGAAGAATGCGGCCAGCAATAAATAATCCAGTGCCACTTGCAAAAATCAATGCTGCAGAGCCAATAATATTAAATAAAATACCAATATAGGTCAATTTGACCCGTCCGAATGCATCAGCAAATCCTCCTGCGACCACGATCAAAATACCTGAGAACAAACCTGTGATCGACACACCTGTACTCAGTACACCTGAAGAGATCCCTAAGTCTGTTTGAACATCTGGCGCCATATTTAATAAAGATTGCGCAAACAGCCAATAACTTAAAACACTCAAAACGATCCCGACCAATAGGCGATTATTGCCATGATAGGGTCCTTCATTTATTGCAGTAGAACTTTTCATTTTCCTAAACCTCACTTTATATAATGGCATGCAAAAAGAGCAAAGCCCATGATCCCGATCAACAGATCATTGCTTTGATCTTTGATTGCATGGCAACTTCTTGCTTCGCAAAAAGCTACTATTTTTTACTCTATTCTTGGTCCAAATAGGTTACAACGATACTTGCCATTGATTTGGCAGCAATCAACAAACAATCCTCGTCAATCGTAAATTTTGGATTATGGTGGGGATAAATGGGCGTACCGGGTGTATGCGCCCCTACAAAGAAGAAACAACTAGGCCGTTCCAATGCATAGTAAGAAAAATCTTCTGAAGCTGTTTGCGGTCCACATTCTTTGACGGCTACCACCTCAGGGATTGCTGCTTTTTCTACTGCATCAGCCACCAATTGCGTCATTTCAGGGTCATTCATACAAACGGGATAGTCATTTTGATAATCAAGTTCGTACGTGATACCAAATGCTTCACAAGTCCCTGCTAATAATCGGCGAAACTCTGTTTCTACAACCGGACGCAAAGATTCATCCAAGATTCGAACATCTCCTGCCAACGTAACTGTTTCTTTGATGACATTGGCGGAACCTTTGCCATCAAATGAACCAATCGTGACAGTTGCTGCATCAAAAGGCCCAATGCGACGACTAACGATCGTCTGCACACTTGAGACAAATTGTGCGGCAGCGACGATTGCATCATTGGCATCTTGTGGCGCTGAACCATGTCCGCCTTTTCCAGTCATTTTGACTTGGAAGGTTGCACGCCCTGTATGGACTGCACCAGGGTGCACATACACGTTTCCGACTTCCATCGTACTCATCACATGGATACCAAAGACATTGTCGATGCCATCGAGACAACCTGCCTCGATCATGCCTTTTGAGCCGCCAGGTGTCACTTCTTCTGCGGGTTGATGGATCACTCTGATCGTACCTGCGATTTGATCTTTAAACTGAATCAATGTGTCCGCCAAAATCATCATATAGGCGGTATGGCCATCATGACCACAGGCATGCATGACACCTGGTACGGTAGAAGCGAATGGAACATCTGTTTCTTCTTGGATCGGTAATGCATCAAAGTCTGCACGGATGGCAATATGCTTTCCCGGTTTCCCACCTTGGATGTCCACCAAAATCCCATTGCCCCCGCCAACATGCGTCATCACTGTACAGTCCTTACCATCATAAAATGCAGCAATTTTCCTGGCCGTTTCCGTTTCATGAAAGGACAATTCTGGATGTTGATGAAAGTTTCTTCTTAACGCAATCATCTCGTCTTTACGATCATCTAATACGTCAAATATCTCTTGTAGTACTGTTTTCATTTCAATTCCTCCTCATGTCTATTCTAATATTTTCTATCTTAGCAACAATCCATTTCATTGCTATTTCAGATACATTCATAGAAATGATCCTGCTAAAGGAAATTTTTAGACTCTTTAAAGAACGATATTTTCTTCATCAAGAATCCGATGTATAATGAACGAGAGAAAAGAGGGATGCTAATGGATAATCTTCACGCCTGCCACATCAATTATTATCGTATAACCACACCGCAAGGATTTTATGCTGAACACTTAACATTACTATTGGTCCTAAAAGGCCAACTGATCGTAGAACATGATACCCATAAACAACGTCTAGACACACAACAACTCTATTGTTTAAATGGTCATCAATTTGCTGTTTTTTCAGCCAACAATGAACGAGAAGCAGTAGTGCTATGCTTAGAGATTGATTCGCTTTTTTTTGCTGATCAGTTTCCAGCGTTTTTTAATGTGCATTTTCAGATACCTTCTGAGGACGCTACTGCAACTGCCAATGGTGAACTCTTGCAGGCAATCACTGATTTGGGTTTGAATGAGTTCAACCAACGAGATGAACAAAAGATCTATCGTATGATGAAATTGGAATCCATTATTTTTCTATTGACGCAACGGTATCAAACTGATCGCCACCATCCTATCCAAATCAGTGGATATCGGCAGTTGCCGGATATCCTGCAATATATAGATGCGCATATCCATGAAGGCATCAAAGTCAAAGACATCGCTGCGCACTTTTACGTTTCAGAATCTGCTCTTTCAAAACGATTCAAAAAAGAAACTGGGGAACAACTATCCCACTACATCAAAAAAATTCAGATTCACAAAAGTCTCTCTTCACTGCAATACTCAAAAAAAAGCATTGAACAGATTGCTCTTGAATCAGGTTTTGCCAGTGTCAAAGTCTATCGTGAACAATTCAAAGCTTTTCTCAAAATGACACCCACTGATTATCGTCAATCACAGCCGCCAATGGCGCAACAAACAACCTTTGCCAAAAGTACCGTGCAGTCGGATCTATCTGACAAAGAAATCCTGCATTTACTCTATCAAACTGTTCAACAACCAGCGCGGCAGCCTCTTTTGATCGATAGACGCAACCGTCATTTGGTGATTGATGAAGAGACGAAAAATGGGCGCTTCCATGTTGGAGAAACAATTATTCAACTTGCTTCACTGTCAGATTTGACGCAAGTCAAAGTTCAACATGAATTGACTGAACTGATTGAAAGCGGCTTGATTGATTGTCTTTATTGCCAAGACTTACTCAATACATCGGATATCAGCAATACGTTAGCCAATCTATTACAACTCAATTCATTTCCAGCCTTTGAACGATTGGATACGGCCTTTGATTTTTTGGTCAAACATCGTTTACCTTTGATGATTGGTTTCACATTACCGACGGCAGCAACAGAATATGCAGCTGATACATCATTTTCACTGATCCAAAAATTTTTGGTTCATTTAAAACGAAAAATCGATCCAAGCTGGGTTAAACATTTACGACTATCATTTCAACTACCTATTGACTATTCATCAGCCGTACAAATGTACTATCTGCACCTGCATGATCAAATACGACACATTCTGCCAACTGTCTCGATTGGGATCCACTTGAATCTGCCAGATCCGCTCAATGTCACAACAAGTGAAAAACAATTACGCGCGTTGCACGCTACGATCATGGATACTGCTGACTTCATCAATTTTGATGGTGATCCCAACTTCGTCTTTCATGAAGATAATAGGCAAAAAACAGCCATTGAATCTTCCCATCATTATTTGCGCGAAAAAATCCATTGGCTGAAAAAAGTATGCCATGAACTGGCAATCAGTAAACCTTTGTACCTATTAAATTGGAACACATTGACAGGCGCAACCGTCGATTATAATGGGTTATTTTTTAGAGGGGCGATTATTCTGCAAGAACTGCTGGGGTTATCTGAACAAATCCAAGGATATGGATTTTGGTTGAACAATGAATTACATGAGCAGTACACATTTGATCAGCCTGGCCTGCATGCCTACAGTACTGGTTTGGATCTTTATCACTTTCAAAGCAAAAAAAGACCCGCATTCTTTTGTTTGTCTTTGATTCGCCGTTTGCAGGGACAAGTGATTGCACAAGGCGAAGAGTATTTAATGACGAAAGAAGGACAAAACTATCAGTTATTGCTTTGGAATACGAATTTTTTTGACCCCCATTTGTCTTCTGAAGAAGCGTTTCTAGAAAGCCAATCCCTAGATATCTCCATCGATGTCCAGGTTTTGCCTGCTGGCAGATATCAGGTCAAGCAGTTGGACTTTGACCGCAATCACGGCGCTGTTTTTTATGTTTACGCCCAGTTTCAATCGGCCGCACAGTTAGATCGTGAAACCGAAGCGTATATCGATCAGAAAACCATGATGAAACTACATGTTTTTGATCGCATGATCACGGATCGGTTCCGCCATTTTTCAACCATTGACACGAATGGTGTCCAGTTGTTCACATTCACCTTAATATAAAAAAAGACTGTCAGTTTGTACTGACGGTCTTTTTTCTTGTCTATTCCCCCTACTTCTCTTTAAAATGAATCATACTTTGTTCCATTTGTTTCAAGGACCAATCCATGACAAAAATCAAAATCATCGCCAGCAAACTACCGATCAACGCACCTGAAAAACGCAACGGAATCAATTGTAGCGGGGTAAAACTACTGCCAATCGTCATCAACAGCAATACTTGTGGATTGGTAAAAAAATTGGCAACTGTATAATTGATTGGCATATACAATTCTGTCAAAACATTTAAAATGATCAAAACGACGGCCAATGCCGGTAAAGATAAATGTAAAGACATCAATAAAAATCCAAGAAGCAATCCAACGATTCCGCCAAGCACACGGCCAATCGTACGATTCTTGATTTTCTCCATATGTTCGCCAGCTAGCACTGCAGCCGCAGAGATCAAGATCCAATAGCCATTGCTTTCTCTTAGCAAATAGGCAATATACGTGGCGATAAATAAAACCATGGAAAAATGGAGTGCTTTCAATACCATTTCAGGCTGTTGGTACAATGCTAAATAATACTTATCTTTCATTGACAATCGTTGAAATCTTGTTGTTTCGCTATGTAACGGCAATCCTTCTGCCAGTGAGATCAACAAACCTGATACGATCGATCCTGCCAAACCATAAAGCAAATATGAACTCTGATGGAAAATATCCGCAACTGCCACAGCATGAAAATTAAACCCAGTTGCATAAAGCATCAGAACAAAGAAATAATCTGGTTTTGGGATGCGATAGACTTTTGAAAGTAAAAAAGCCGAAAAAGACAAACAGCCAATAATAAAAGGCGCACTCCAAGGCGCTAAAGCAGTCAATGCACCTAATATGAATGCCAACAGCAACGCACCACCATGAAGCAAAATTGCTTTAAAATTATAAAGGAATGAGATATGTTGAAACGCCAAATAAGAAAAAGCCCCCATGGCGCCGACTGAACTAATCAACGGATCTTTTAATAAGATACCTAACAAAAGCGGGACCCCCATCGCCAATCCAGAGCCTAAAGGACGCAATAGCGTACGTTTTTTCTTCATGATTTTCCTGCCTTCTCTATTGATCAGAAATATGTTATGATTTGTCAAATTAAGCTAGAATAAAATGCTTCTTGTACATAGCTCAAAAA
>OLSK01002936.1_pt1 | contig 10074 bp, 7 predicted proteins | sample 1672781 | NCBI WGS metagenome assembly OLSK01 (sample SAMEA3136723, study PRJEB25190) | human gut metagenome | biome: human gut; feature: human-associated habitat; material: faeces | place: Austria | collected 2013 | reverse complement strand
TGCAGCTCTACAATGAGCGCTTCAATTCCACCCGTCCCCGGGAGTATGACGGCAGACACCTGATCTTTCCGGGCATGAATCCTGAGATCACCCTGCGGGAGCATCAGCTCAACGCCATCGCCCATGACCTCTACGGCGGCAATACGCTCCTTGCCCATGAGGTGGGCGCGGGCAAGACCTTTGAGATGATCGCCGCCGCCATGGAAGGCAAGCGCCTCGGCCTGTGCCAGAAATCCCTCTTTGCCGTACCGAACCACCTGACGGAGCAGTGGGCCTCGGAGTTCCTGCGGCTCTACCCCTCCGCAAATATCCTTGTGGCCACCAAAAAGGACTTTGAGACACGAAACCGCAAGAAGTTCTGCGCCCGCATTGCCACCGGCGACTATGACGCCGTTATCATAGGCCACAGCCAGTTTGAGCGCATCCCCGTTTCCAGAGAACGTCAGGAGCGGCTCTTGCAGGAGCAGATTTGGGAGATCGAGGACGGCATTTCGGAGCTCAAGGCCAGCCGCGCCGAGCGCTTTACCATCAAGGAACTGGAGCGCACCAAGAAAAATCTGGAAACCAAGCTGCAAAAGCTCCACGACGCCGCCCGCAAGGACGATGTTGTGACCTTTGAACAGCTCGGCGTAGACCGGCTCTATGTGGACGAGGCGCACAGCTTCAAAAACCTGTTCCTTTACACAAAAATGCGAAACGTGGCGGGGCTTTCCACCACCGACGCCCAGAAGTCCTCGGATATGCTCTTAAAATGCCGGTACATCGACGAAATCACCCACGGCAAGGGCGTCACCTTCGCCACGGGTACGCCCATCTCAAATTCCATGACGGAACTGTATACCATGATGCGGTATTTGCAGCACGATATGCTCAAGCGCAACAGCCTGACCCACTTCGATTGCTGGGCCTCCGCCTTTGGAGAAACCACCACCGCCATCGAGCTTGCGCCGGAAGGTACGGGCTACCGGGCGCGGACGCGGTTTGCCAAGTTCTTCAACCTGCCGGAGCTGATGAACCTGTTTCGGGAGGCTGCGGACATCAAGACCGCCGACCAGCTAAACCTTCCCACGCCCACCGCCGTCTACCACACCGAGGTCACACAGCCCACGGCGCTGCAACAGCAGATGGTGCAGGAGCTGTCCGAGCGCGCCGCAAAAGTCCACGCGGGGAGCGTGGACGCAAGCACCGACAATATGCTCAAGATCACCTCGGACGGACGCAAGCTGGGCCTTGACCAGCGGGTAATCAACCCCGACCTGCCGGACGACCCGAACAGCAAGGTCAATCTCTGCGTGGACAACATCCACCGCATCTGGCAGGACGGACAGGCGGATAGGCTGACACAGCTCGTGTTCTGCGACCTCTCCACCCCGAAGGGTAAAGCGGCGCAAAGCGGCAGGATCGCCGCGAAAGGCACGGACAGCCCGGAGCTTCACGCGCTGGAGGCTGCCATTGACGCGGAAACCGAACCGGAGGAGCCGCCCTTTACCATCTACGACGACATCCGTGAAAAGCTCGTCGCCAGAGGAATCCCCCGCGAGCAGATCGCATTCATCCATGAGGCGAATACGGAAGTCCGAAAGAAGGAGTTATTCGCAAAGGTGCGCTCCGGTCAGGTGCGTGTGCTCATGGGCAGCACCTTCAAAATGGGCGCTGGTATGAACGTGCAGGACAGGCTCGTGGCGCTCCACGACCTCGACTGCCCGTGGCGGCCGGGTGATCTGGAGCAGCGCAGCGGGCGCATCATCCGGCAGGGCAACCGCAACAAGGAGGTACACATCTACCGCTATGTCACGGAATCTACCTTCGACGCTTACCTCTGGCAGACGGTGGAAAATAAGCAGAAATTCATCTCCCAGATCATGACCAGCAAATCCCCGGTGAGAAGCTGTGAGGATATTGACGAGGCGGCGCTCTCCTATGCCGAGATCAAGGCGCTGTGCGCCGGAGACGAACGCATCCGTGAAAAGATGGACCTCGATGTGGACGTGGCGCGGCTGCGGCTGATGAAGGCCAACCACCAGAGCCAGCAGTACCGTTTGGAGGACAACATCCTGCGGCATTTCCCGGCGCAGATTGAGGAAAACAAAGGCTTCCTCTCCGGCTTTGAGGCGGATATGAAAACGCTGGAGCAGCATCCCCACCCCAAGGACGGCTTTGCGGGTATGGAGGTCAAGGGCGACCTTCTCACCGACAAGGACAATGCCGGTGCTGCCATTCTGGAAGCGTTCAAGGACGCAAAGGGCCTCGAAAGTGTTCCCATCGGCACTTACCGGGGCTTTTCTATGTCGCTGACCGTGGAAAACTTCGGCAAGGACTTCATTCTCACCCTCAAGGGGAAGATGAGCCACCGGGTAGAGCTGGGCAAGGACGCAAGGGGCAACCTTGTCCGCATCGACAACGCCCTCGCCCAGATGCCGGAGCGGTACAAAACGGTGCAGGGCAGGCTTGAAAACGTGCAGGCGCAGCTTGCAACGGCCAAGGCGGAGCTGGGCAAGCCGTTCCCACAGGAGGCGGAGCTGAAAGAAAAATCCGCGCGGCTGGCGGAGCTGAACGCCGAGCTGAACATCGACGACCGGACGCCCATGGAACAGGCGGCGGAGAATGTGGTGGCAAAACGCCCCTCCGTCCTCGGCAAGCTGAAGGTGCCCAGCGTCCACGGTGCGGGCGACCGGAAAAAATCTCACGAACAGGAGGCACGATGAATATGAACGAGGCATTACAGCAATCGTTATACGACAAGCTCTCGCGGGAGCAGGACAAGTACCGGGACTGGCTGAAGGGCCAGCCCCCGGAGGAAATTCTCCATCACAGCTATGAATACACCGTGCGGGAGGATATTTTGATGAGCATGGAGGAGCTGACGCTCAGCGAGGCGGAAACGCGGGCGCTGCTGCTGTCCCCCTCGCCCATGGCGATCCTCTACAACAAGTTCTCCGATCTGGAAACCGGCTACATGGACACGATCCGCGACAGCATCGAGGACACGGCAAAAGACGAAGCAAAAAAGCTCCGGGATCTGCCGGTCTATCCCTACCCCGCCGATCACGCGCGGGAACAAGGGGAGCTGGACGAATACCGCGCCTCCCTCCGTGCCAACGTGAGCTGTAAGGACGCCATTGAAGCCGCCATCCGGGACAATTACCATGACAACCGCCTTGACACTGCGGCGGTGGGACAGGTGGCGGAGCAGTTCGGACAGGAGCGGATGCTCTACGTCCTGGCGGCTACCGTCCGCCATTTTGATTACGACGGACGCATCTCGCGGGACAACAAGCGCTGGGCGAATACCATCCCCGTCTATAAAAACAAAGACGGCATGGGCGGCGACAGCACGACGCAGTTTGTGGTCTGCTCCCACCCCGGCCTGACGGATTTGTTTCTCACGGGGGCGCGGCGTGAGCAGCCCCTCACAGCCGACGAGATTAAAGCGGAGGCGGCGCGGCTGATGGGCAAACTGCAAGAGCCTGTGCAGCCCAACAGCCCCGGCGGGACGCATTTCATGGCAGAGGTGTCCCGTGACTTCATGGAACGCGCCGGAGCGAAGGACACGGCGGCGCTGCAAAAGCTGCTGCCCTTCCGTTCCCTCGCCCTCTCCAACCTGAAGGACCGCAAGGGCGTGTATGCCCTGATCGGCAAGGACGAGGATCGCAGCCAGAGCCTCCGGCGTCCCTCCGTCCGCTCCAAGCTGCAACAGGCTTCGGCGGAGCAGAAGCAGCCTGCTGCAAAGAAGAAGGATTTGGAGCTGTGACATGGCGAAGCGGAAACGGGACATCCAGCTCAAAGTCCGCGTGACGCCGGAGGAACGGGCGATGATCGAGGCGAAGATGGCGCAGCTCGGCACGACGAACATGGGCGCATATCTTCGGAAAATGGCCATTGACGGCTATGTGGTGAAGCTCGATCTGCCGGAGCTGCGGGAGCTGGTGTCGCTGCTGCGGTATTCCTCCAACAACCTCAATCAGCTCACGCGGCGGGTGCATGAAACAGGGCGCGTTTACGCTGCGGATATGGATGATATACTCCAAAATCAGGAGCGGATCTGGCAGGCGGCAAGCGGTATCCTGTCCCGGCTTGCCGCCATCAAATAAAGGGGTATTTATCCCATGCGGGGCGGTTTGCTGCGAGGTAAGCCGCCCCTGCTTTTTTTGCGGTTCGGCATCCTTGCAGGGCAAGGCAACTTCCTGTATGCTGAAAGCAGAAACAAACAAAACTGGAGGGATATTGATATGCGTTTCCTTTTGAAAATCCTCTTTGCGCCCATCCTCGCGGTGCTTGCCGTCGTCACATGGTTTTTCGTGTTCGTTGTCAGCCTGTCCAGCGGCATCCTCTGCATCCCCGCCGCCATTCTCGGCTTCTTCGGTCTGTTCATCATCTTCGTGGATTCCGTCAGCTACGGCGCGGGGCTGCTGGTGATCGCGTTCCTCATAAGCCCCTACGGACTACCCATGCTGGCGACATGGCTGCTGGCAAAGCTCCACGTCCTGCGCTACGCGATTCAGGACAGGATTTACGGTTGATACCCCTTGCGTTGATACTCACTTCTGGAAATGGGTAAGTTAATGAGTAAGTTAATGAGTAAGTTAATGGGTATCAACGAACACACAAATATTTCTGAAAACGCACAAAACCTTTTGAAAAGACCTGTCTTTGTGCAATTTCAGAAACGCCTCGTCATGTTAAGGCACACACAGGCTTGCTAACGGGGAGTGTTCATAAACTTCCGTTCAAACGTAGCAGCCGAATATTGTTAGGACATACTTGACTTCAGACATTGGGCGATGTAACTTTTTCATGAAATCACCGGAATCTCTTGCTTTTGCGTTGATACTCACTTATAATGATTGAGCAAGTAATTGAGTAAGTTAATGAGTAAGATAATGAGTATCAAAGGAGGCTTCGCAATGGCTCTGCCAATCAACATAACCGACCTTATCAACCGCAGGGTGGTGGAAAATGCCCGTGTGGAATACAAGCGCAACTGGAATCCCGAGACAATTTTGCACTCCATCTGCGCGTTTGCAAATGACATAGATAACTGGGGCGGAGGCTATATCATCATTGGCATCGAGGAGGAAAACGGAATGCCGAAGTTGCCGGTAGAGGGGCTTGAAAAGAGTTCCATTGACCGTATCAACAAAGAGCTTCTTCAAAAATGCAATCTGATCGAGCCGCGCTATATTCCAGTTGTCGAGCAAACTACTTTTGCCGGGGCGGACATCATTGTGCTGTGGATTCCGGGTGGAGACGCCCGCCCTTACAAGTGTCCGATTGCGTTTCCAACAGAGAAATCCGCAAAGGCGGAAAAAGCGTACTATATCCGCAAGCTCTCCAACACGATCCGTGCAAACCAGCTTGAAGAAAAGGAGCTGATCATGCTTGCAAACAATGTTCCCTTCGATGACCGCGCCAACATGACCGCCAATGTGGAGGATATGCGCGCCAGCCTGATTTCGGAATATCTCTATGCCGTGGGCAGCGATCTTTACAGCGATTCCCTGAAGCGTCCGCTTGCGGATTTGGCTTCTGATATGCGGTTGATTGGCGGACCGAGCGAGATGCGCAAGCCCCTGAATGTTGGGCTGATGTTTTTTAACGAGCGACCTGATGATTTTTTCGGCTACGCCAGAATCGAGGTTGTCGATAAGCCCGATCCCACAGGCATTGGCATGACGGAAAAGGTCTTTACAGGGCCGCTGGATCGTCAGCTTCGTGATGCGCTCAGCTATATTCAGAATTATATCATCAAGGAAAAGGTCACAAAAGTACCCGGACGTGCGGAGGCAGAGCGCATTTACAACTACCCCTATGCGGCAGTGGAGGAAGCCCTATCCAACGCCGTATACCATAAATCATATCAGATTGGCGAACCAATCACGGTGTCGGTCACGCCGGACAGAATGGAAATCACCAGCTTACCCGGGCCGGACAGAACAATTCCATCAGAGGATATTGCCAACCGCAAAATGGTGTCCCGAAGATACCGCAACCGCCGCATCGGAGACTTCCTAAAGGAGTTAAAACTTGTTGAAGGTCGAAACACGGGCATCCCGACTATTCTCCATGCTATGCGGCAAAACGGCTCCGATCTTCCGATATTTGAAACCGATGATGAACGAACCTACCTTACCGTGATTCTTCCGGTTCAGCGCTCTTTTTTGAATCAAAAGGAAACTGAAACAAAGTCCATGAGAACAAAGATAAGGAGAAATGTTCTCGATATAAAAAAGTTGATTTTAGAAATATTGGAGCAAACGGGCGACATAGCAGCTTCCGATATTGCAAAAGAGTTAGGTTATGCAAAGATCAACAACACAATCAGCAAAGCCGTGCGTGAACTCATAGAAGCCGGCAGAATTGAGTACACAGAGCCGGAGAAGCCTCGTAGCCGGAATCAGAAGCTACGACTTACGGATTCGGGACGCAGGGCATGACTGACCGCGAACTGACCGGCAAGGTACATTCCGCCGTGTATCATCAATGTCAGCGCCGGGGCTATGCCGCGCCGGTGGATGTGCTGATGGAGATCGGCGTACTGCCGAAGGAGAAATACGAGGACTGGCGGCGCGGGCGCATTGATTATCTGGAGCGCGTCTGCACCGTCAACCTCCGCAAGCTCTCTTTCATCATGCGCGAGATACGGGCATACGCACAGAAAAGCAGCCTCAAGCCCTCCGTGACCGTATATAAGCAATGGGCGGTCAAGAAGGAATCCGGGCAGGGGCATAAGCCGGTGATCCGTCTGCGCTTCAGCAAGAGCGGCGACCCCGACATCGAGCGGCGGTACTCCACCCACTTCGTCGATACGAAGAAAATCGCGGAGCTGAAAGCGCAGCGCATAACGGAAGCCGCAACCAACGCGGCAGAGAGCGCCGCAGAAAACTGAATCATTCCATGAAAGCGAGCTGCATCGGACGGGCATCCGATGCAGCTCAATTATTATGCCGGAAAGGAGGCCGCGTCCATGGCGACCACACGCATCATTTCCATGCACGTTAATCAGGGCAAGACGATTGCCGACTGCCTGACCGACCGCATCGACTACTCCAAGAATCCAGACAAGACACAGGGCGGCGAGCTGATCTCCGCCTACGAATGCGACCCGAAAACCGCCGACGCGGAGTTTCTTTACTCCAAGCGGCAGTACCAGACCATCACAGGGCGGGAGCAGCGGCACGACGTGATCGCCTATCAGGTGCGCCAGTCCTTTAAGCCCGGAGAGATCACACCGGAGGAGGCGAACCGCGTGGGCTATGAGTTTGCCGAGCGGTTTCTTAAAGGCAGACACGCCTTTTTCGTTGCCACGCACACCGACAAAAAGCACATTCACAATCACATCATCTGGAACTCCACCACGCTGGACTGCAAGCACAAGTTCCGCGATTTTCTCGGCTCCGGCAGGGCGGTCGCACGGCTCAGCGACGCCATCTGCACCGAGCATCGGCTCTCCGTAATCGCCGATCCGAAGCGCGGGAAAAATCACTACGGCAAGTGGCTGGGCGACAACGCGAAGCCCACCCATAGGGAGCTGCTCTGCGGCCTCATCGACGCGGCGCTTTTGCAGAAGCCCGACAGCTTTGACGCGCTTTTGAAGTTGCTGCGCGACAGCGGATGTGAGGTCAGGCGGCGCGGGAATACGCTGTCCCTGCGCCACCCCGGCAAAAAGGGCTTTGCCCGTCTTTCTTCCATCAACGGCTATTCGGAGGACGAGCTGCGCGCCGTCCTCGCCGGAGAAAAGGAGCATACGCCGCGCAAAAAACGGACGCAGGCCACGCGGAAAAAGAATACGCTGCTCATCGACATCGAGGCGAAGCTGCAAGCGGGAAAGGGCGTGGGCTACGAGCGCTGGGCGAAGGTATTCAACGTCAAGCAGATGGCGCAGACCTACAATTATCTGCGGGAGCATGGGCTACTGGATTACGCGGAATTGGAAGAAAAAGCTGCCGCTGCGACGGAGCAGTTTCACGCGCTGTCCGCGCAGATCAAGGCGGCGGAGACGCGCATGGCGGAGATCGCCGTGCTGAAAACGCATATCATCAACTACGCCAAGACCCGCGATGTTTACGCCGGATACCGCAAGGCGGGCTACTCAAAAAAGTTTCTTGCGGAGCATGATGGCGACATCCTTCTGCACAAGGCGGCGAAGAACGCCTTTGACGAGCTGGGCGTGAAAAAGCTCCCCACCGTCAAGAGCTTGCAGGCGGAATATGCCAAGCTGCTTGCCGAAAAAAAGGCGGCGTATGCCGAATACCGGCGTTCGCGCGACGAGATGCGCGAGCTGCTGCTCCACAAGCAGAACGTGGATCGTATGCTGGGCAAGGATGAGCGCAGCGAGGAAAAGAAACAGGAGCATGATCGCCAGTAACGGCCATGCTCCTAAAGCGTTTCGCAGAAACGCGCAGCCACACATTTATGTGTGTTCAAAGGGTTTCAGGGGCGCTGCCCCTGACAAGCAGAGGGCAGTTTTCGCGGCGGCGGAAATTGCCCGAAAAGCAAAGTGGGTACCTCTTTGCCCTGCTTGCCAAAACTGCGTTTATGAAAAAGTCTATTATAAATTGTTGCTACTTGCTAATCCTTTGTTTTATGGAAATAGAAAAATTTTTGTTATTATTATGTTAAAACTGTTGCATTTTCACATATAACATGATATAGTAGTGGTGCGAAGATTAACTTATTGATTTATTGTGTTTGGAGGTAGATATCATGCGTCGTTTTAATAGTAAACGGTCTGACTCGTGGTACACTGGGTTTGAACATAGATCTCAATTACGGGGAGGAAACATTAAAAGCCTTGATTTGTGCGCATAAGTCAGCCAATTAACGGTTTGACTTATGCGCTTTTTATTTTCGTATGGAAATTCGTGTGGGAATTATTATTTTTAATAATGATATGTAAAGGAGATGTGTTCAATGCGAAAAAGAATATTAGCAACATTACTTGCGTTTGTTCTACTGTTCAGTGGTGGTGCTGTAACCGCTTATGCCTATAATGTTGCAGTATCGGGAGGATTGAAGTCTACGCCATATTCGTTGCGTTGGCATAGTTCTATGACAACTGCTAAAAAAAATGCTATTTCAAGTGCATGTGGTGCATGGACCTCAGCTGGTTATGGAAAACTTGCAGAATTATCAAGCTATTCTCATACAAACTCCTATCCGACCGACAATAACTATAATGAAATTTCTTTTACGGATAGTCTAGAGGATGATGTGTTAGCGCAATGTCATCGGGTTTTTACATCTATTTTTAGAACAAAAATTGAAACCGCAGATATAGGAATTAGCACATCTCATACTTTCTCTACTGGAACGCCCAGTAGTACCCAGTACGATCTACAGTCTGTTATTACGCACGAGGTAGGGCATGCTTTGGGACTAGGACATCCTGACGATACAGAAAGAACAGCAGTTATGTATAAGTCTTTTTCTCCCGGTGAAACGAGGAGGACGTTATCATCTGATGATATTGCTGGCATTGCGGCAATATATGATTAATATATGATTAAGGAGGGATGAAAATGAGAACACATAAGCGGCGCTTTGTGCGTGTGGTTGGCTTTGTCCTTTTGGGGTGTGTGTTTTTTGCTTCGGGTTTTATCTTCACACAAACAAATGTAACTAGAGGAGCGACAACAACCTATTTGTTGGCGAACTATGATTTGGATAAGATGGTTGAACGCTCTGACCTTATTATCGGTGGCGAGATTCTGTCTATTTCAGATCCATTTTGGGATGAAAATAACAGTAGCATTATTAGAAGGGAAGCCACTGTAAATGTAAATGAAGTGTTCGATAGCTCTGATGAAGTTTCAGACACCATCAAAATACTTTTGACTGGAGGCGTAATCGGAAATTATGTTCATGATGTTGAGCCTTCTGTTGATTTGAATGTCGGAGATGACATGATCCTGTTTCTTAGAAAAAGCAGCGATGGCGAGCACTATGTGATATTAAATTCAACGCAAGGTGCCTTGTGTGCAAGTCCGATAGCTTATTCAAGCAATGATGTTAATGAAGCTGATATTATTTATTCAACTGCGGAAAACTGGAATTTCTATTTTCATACCACAACAA
>OLSK01002931.1_pt1 | contig 10085 bp, 4 predicted proteins | sample 1672781 | NCBI WGS metagenome assembly OLSK01 (sample SAMEA3136723, study PRJEB25190) | human gut metagenome | biome: human gut; feature: human-associated habitat; material: faeces | place: Austria | collected 2013 | reverse complement strand
GCCGAAAAATCTGACTACGCATCTTACGCACAAGCTTTATTCAGTGTTTCCCTAATGTATTCACATTCCAGCTGCCGTCAGGATATACCCGTATCTGCACCGCGTCCTCCTTGGCGTAGGTTTCCTCCGGCATTGCATCTGGTTCACCATTCCACCGGGTACAGATCACCGCATCTGCGGTATCGGGCAGTTCCTGTATGGTCGTGCCCACGCAGAAATGCAGATTCCCGAATGTGATCCAGACGATACCATCAGATTCTGTCAGAGTGTACTGGGTATCCTCCACTGTAAACTTGTCCGTTTGCAGCGGCTTTGTTTCCATAAAATCTGCATCAGCGGGAATCCAGCAGTCTGCCGGCACCGCGGTTTCTGCCACCGGCATTTCCCACAGAGCGTCCGGATAGGCGATTCGCATCTGGTCTGCGTATTTCGTCAGGCACAGCGTATTCAAGCGGGTAATGCCCTGTTCGGCACAGTATGCCTCCACATATTTCGGGTTCCGGTGGTCGCCGGTCAGGTCGATCACATCGGTTTTTCCGGCATAGGTGACGACTACCACTTCCTCCTGCTTCTGCCCCAGAACTGTGACCAGAAAGCAACGCTGTTCGCTTGCCCGATAGACTGCCTGCCCTGCCAGCAGGATTCCAAAGGAAATGACAATCGCCAGCGACACGGCTTTCCGGCTCCGTTTGGTATAGAAAATCAGCAACACGAACAACAGCAGAATGCCGCACAGCATGGGCAGCAACTTCCAGCCGGTGGGAAACAGAAACGGAATGAAATCCCGCAGTCCATACGCCATGAGTTTTAAGAGGTCATACAGCAGCTTCAGCAGAAAGCAAACTGGTTTTGCCACAAATCCCACACCGCCGGTGAGAAAAATCAACAGTGACAATGCCAGCATCACGGAACAAATGGGTACCAAAAACAGGTTCGCAATGGGTGATGCCACAGACACTTCCCGAAAATAGAGGAGCGTCACCGGAAACACGCAGACGGAAACGCTGGTCACTGTGGCAAGCTGCCGGAGCACGCTCCATTCCAGCCCTTTTTTCCGCAGGCGTTTGGTCAGCCACGGAGCAAACACGCCAATGCCAAAGGTTCCGACAAAGGACAGCAGAAAAGATGCGTCCTGTATCAGATATGGGTTCCCGATCGTCATCAGCACGCCGGCAATACACAGCGAATTACAGGTATCACCCCGCCGGAAAAACAGCGGTGCACTCTGCATCAGCAGATACATGAAACCGGCTCGCAGAATGGAGATCGGCGTTCCCACCATGAGGGCATAGAGGATTGTCCAGACTGTGGTTGTGCCGAACACTGCCCAGCGGTGCATGTGGAACCGCCTGCAAAACCAGCCCCAAATGGACAAGATCAATACCAGATGCAGACCGGAAACAGATACCACGTGGCGGATTCCGTGATGTGTCAGCAAGTCGTTCGTTTCATCGGCAAGGGTATCTTTTGTTCCCAGCAGCATAGCACTGACCATACCGCCGGCTTCCGTTCCGGCAAGGGTACAGATCCGCACAGAAATGCGGTCGCGGTATTGCTGCAATGCCCGCACCAGCTTTCCGTTTTCCGTCGGCGTACAGGACACGAACGCGTCATTGTTCGCCTGTAGGAAAATCTCCTTGGCTCGGTAGTAACTCTCCCCGTTCCAGAGGTAGCTGTTCTCCAGTGCGGAGAATCCGCCGGCAACGTCCAGCATGTCCCCGTATCGTGCACCAACATCGTCGGTATATACCAGAATTTTCGCCCGCCTGCCGTCCGCAAACGTGCCTTTTACCTGATAGGACGCACGATCGTTATCGTAGACTTTTGCCGCGAAAACTCTGCCGGAAAATGTAGTTATGGTTCCGGCAGATCGCAGAAGCGGCTGGTACACGGCAGTAGTATACAGCAGCACCGCTCCTGCGGCTGCCGCCGCGGAAAGTCCCACACAGAGCAGCTGCCCCGTGGTGATACGCCGATATAGACGGAATGCTCCCAGCAGCAGAAATGCCGCCAGAAGCAGACTCACCGTCACGGAAGTCTGGCAGGCTGTGGCAAGGAATAACCCCGCCAGCCATGGAATCCCAAACCATACCATTTTCCGTTTCATCTCAACCTTGTCCTCAATCCTTGAAGAACAACGGCAATTGTTCCAGATAAATCAAATCCTTGCGTTCCGCAGCATCACCCTCTGCGAGAGGTGCTGCGTTGCCCACGATCTCTCCGCCGGCGGACTTTACCAGCTGCTGGAGAGCACGGAGGGAATCGCCGGTACTGATGACATCATCGACGATCAGCACACGCTTGCCCTTCATCCATGCCGCCTTTTCGCCGTCCAGATACAAGGTCTGCACGGCTGCGGTGGTAATGGATTTCACCTGTACCGACAGCACGTCAGTCATGTAGCCCTTGACGGACTTTCGTGCTACGATATACGGCACTTTCAGCTGACGGGACATTTCGTATGCCAGCGGAATGCCTTTGGATTCTGCCGTCAGAATGTAGTCACATTCCGGCACACGCTTTGCCAGTTCCCTGGCACACGCTTCTGTCAGTTCCACATCGGAAAATAGAATAAACGCCGCAATATCCAGCTTTTCACTGATCGGGCAGATCTTCAGTTCCCGTGTCAGACCGGCAATGTGCAATGTATAATACGCTGCCACAGACAGCACCTCCTCATTCTTCTACCGGCTGTACTGCGTCAGCACCCCAGCCCATTTTCACACCGGCAAGCATATGGAAATGCAGGTGGAACACGGTCTGACCAGCATTTTCGCCGCAGTTGGTCACAATGCGGTAGCCGTCTGTGATGCCCTCTTTTTCCGCGATCTTGGCAGCCACTTCATAGATGTGCCCTACGACTGCGGAATTTTCCGGCGTGATCTTTGCGGCACAGCAGATGTGCTGCTTCGGGATCAGCAAATAGTGAATGGGAGTGATCGGGTTAATATCTTTGAACACATACACAGTGTCATCTTCATAGACCTTTGTGCTGGGGATCTCTCCCGCAATGATCTTACAAAACAGGCAATCTTCCATGATTAGTCCTCCTTCAGGAATTCCGCAGCAATGCCGTCCAGTGCCAGCAGTGCTTCGTCTACCATATAGGTCTTGCCGATACCAGCCATTGCACTGTCCGGCTTACCGCCGCCCTTGCCGCCGGTAACTGCTGCAACACGCTGTACGATCTTGCCGGCGTGAGCACCCTTATCACGGGCAGCAGCAGAGCATGCACAAACCAGATTACCCTTTTCGCCATTGACGCTTGCGAGAACTGCAACGACCGGTTCCTTCATATCCTTAATGGTGTCGCCCATCTTCCGCAGTACCTGCGGTGTAGTGCCATTGAGCATTGCGGAAACCACCTTGACACCATTGACAGCCTTGGCATTGTCGAAAATAGCAGCCATCTGTGCATCGGAGATCTTCTGGTTCAGGGATTCGATCTGACGATCCTTCTCCTTATTGTCTGCCACCAGTGCTGCACAGTGTTCTGCCAGTCCGGTGGTGTTGCTCAGCTTCATTGCCTTTGCAGCAGAAGCCATGGTCTGCTCATAGGAATCCAGCAGTTCCAGTACGCCGGTGCCGGTAACTGCTTCGATACGGCGGACACCAGAGGCAACGGAACTCTCGGACAGAATGCGGAACAGACCCAGCTTTGCGGTATTATCCACATGCGTACCGCCGCAGAATTCTACAGAATAATCGCCTACAGTAACAACGCGAACAACATCGCCGTACTTTTCGCCGAACAGAGCCATTGCTCCCAGCTTTCTGGCTTCGGCAATGGGCAGTTCCTGTGTCACGACCGGAATTGCTTCCAGAATCTTTTCGTTGACCAGAGCCTCTGCCTGCTTGATCTCCTCATGTGTCATTGCTGCAAAGTGCGAGAAGTCAAAACGGCAGCGGCTGTCGGTTACCAGCTGACCAGCCTGATGTACATGGTCGCCCAGAACGCTCCGCAGAGCAGCTTGCAGCAAGTGTGCCGCAGTGTGGTTCCGCATGGTTCTGCTGCGTTTGTCTGCATCGATCTTTGCAGAAACGGTATCACCTACATGGAGTGCACCCTCTGTCATAGCACCCAGATGCAGATAGTGACCGTTTTCTGTCTTGCTGGTAGTTTCTACGGTGAAAGTGCTGTCCGGTGTGGTAACAGAACCGGAATCGCCGATCTGTCCGCCGCTTTCTGCGTAGAACGGTGTCTTATCCAGAACAACTACAGCCGGTTCACCCTCCGCAGCAGTGTCTACCGATTCGCCGTCACGGAAAATGGCAACGACCTTGGCATCTTCTTCAGCGGTGTGACTATAACCGGTGAAAACCGTTGCCGGAGCATCCATTTGCAGACCGCCTTCTGCCCAAGAAGAACCTGCCTTATTGTGGTAGTCCTCTCTTGCACGATTCCGCTGTTCTTCTACCAGTGCAGCAAAGCGTTCACGGTCTACCGATACGCCCTGCTCCGCAGCGATTTCTTCCGTCAGGTCAATGGGGAAGCCGTAGGTATCCGACAGCTTGAATGCATCTTCGCCGGAAACGGTATCCTTGCCCTCTGCTTTCAGCTGTGTCAGAATGCCGGACAGCATATCGAAGCCCTTGTCCACAGTCTTGGCGAAAGTCTTTTCTTCTTCCTCCACGATCTTGCGGATATAAGCTTTCTTTTCTTCCAGCTCCGGATAGCCGGCTTTGGATCCGTTGATTACTTCCTCACTGAGTTTTGCAAGGAAACGTCCCTTGATTCCCAGAAGACGTCCATGACGTGCTGCACGACGGATCAGACGGCGGAGTACATAACCGCGGCCTTCGTTTGTAGGCATGATACCGTCGGAGATCATAAATGTTGCAGAACGGATATGGTCTGTGATCAGACGGATGGATACGTCATCGTTATAATTCTTCTCGTATTCTTTTCCGGAGATCTCACATACCAGGTTACGCAGTGCGCAGATAGTATCTACATCGAAGATGGAATCTACGTCCTGCACAACAACTGCCAGACGTTCCAGACCCATACCTGTATCAATGTTCTTCTGTTTCAGTGTTGTATAATTTCCGTTTCCATCGTTCTCAAACTGGGTAAATACGTTGTTCCATACTTCCATGTAACGGTCACAGTCACATCCTACTGTACAGCCAGGTTTTCCGCAACCATACTTCTCTCCACGGTCATAATATACCTCTGAACACGGACCGCATGGACCTGAACCGTGCTCCCAGAAATTATCCTCTTTCCCAAATCGGAAAATGCGCTCAGCCGGGATACCTGCTTCCTTTATCATCTCAAAGCTCTTCCCGGTTGCGAGAATTTTAAATCCAAGGTCGTTGAACGCCTTCGCTACCTCAATAAGCTCGGGCTTGTCGCGGTCGCATACGCTCAGCAGCACTGTGCCCTCCTGGGGAAGCTTTGTGCGGGTCGCTTCCTGAGCTTTGTAATATGCCTCGCCGAAGCTCGGGGATATACCAAGCACCTCGCCGGTGGATCTCATCTCCGGACCAAGCACGGGATCTACCTCAGGGAACATGTTGAACGGGAACACTGCTTCCTTTACGCCGTAGTGGTTGATCTGGTGATCGCGGAGCTCCGGAACGGGGCTGGGCTTGCCAGTCAGCGAGGAAGTAATGATCTGCGTAGCTATCTGAACCATGTTTATGCTGCACACCTTGGAAACCAGCGGAACCGTTCTGGAAGCACGCGGGTTAGCCTCAAGAACGTACACGGTGTCGTCCTCAATGGCGTACTGCATATTCATCAGACCGCAGACGTTCATCTCAACGGCGATCTTTCTGGTGTACTCCTTGATTGTCTCTACCTGCTTTGCGGTGAGATTCTTGCTCGGGAGTATGCATGCGGAATCGCCGGAGTGTACGCCGGCAAGCTCGATGTGCTCCATAACAGCGGGAACAAAGCAGTTCTTGCCGTCGGAGATGGCGTCTGCCTCGCACTCGGTAGCGTGGTGCAGGAAGCGGTCTATAAGGATAGGTCTGTCGGGAGTTACGCCAACAGCGGCGGACATGTAGACCTTCATCATCTCATCATCGTGAACGATCTCCATTCCACGGCCGCCGAGAACGTAGGACGGACGAACCATTACCGGGTAGCCGATCCTGTTTGCGATTTCGAGAGCCTCGTCAACGTTGACAGCCATTCCGGATTCCGGCATAGGAATACCGAGCTTCTCCATCATTGCACGGAAGTGGTCGCGATCCTCTGCGAGGTCGATAGTCTCCGGGCTTGTGCCAAGGATATTTACGCCGTACTTCTTGAGGTCGCCTGCGAGATTCAGCGGAGTCTGACCGCCGAACTGCGCGATAACGCCTAACGGCTTCTCCTTCGCGTGGATAGCGAGAACGTCCTCCAGGGTCAGCGGCTCGAAATAGAGCTTGTCGGAGGTGTCATAGTCGGTGGAAACAGTTTCAGGGTTGCAGTTTACGATGATGGACTCAAATCCGAGCTTCTTCAGTGCGAGCGCCGCGTGAACACAGCAGTAGTCGAATTCGATGCCCTGACCGATTCGGTTGGGGCCGCCGCCGAGAATCATTATCTTCGGCTTGTCGGAAACCGGGCTTGTGTCCTTGATATCATGATAGGTGGAGTAATAATATGCCGCATTCTCGGTGCCGCTTACGTGGATACCCTCCCAAGCCTCGCGGATACCGTACTTCTCGCGGGTGGTGCGTACATCCTCCTCGGAAACGCCGAGTATCTGACTGAGGTATCTGTCGGAAAATCCGTCGAGCTTTGCCTGGCGGAGCACCGGCTCTGCGGGAACTGCGCCCTTCTTCTCAATGAGCGCGTTCTCCTCGTCAACCAGCTCCTTCATCTGCTGGAGGAACCAGTGCTTGATCTTGGTGAGGTCGTATATCTCGTCGATTGCAGCGCCCTTGCGGAGTGCCTCGTAAATGATGAACTGACGCTCGCTGGTCGGGTAGCGCAGCTTTGCAAGCAGTTCTGCCTTTGACAGCTTATTGAAGTCCTTAGCGAATCCGAGACCGTATCTGCCGGTCTCAAGGCTGCGAATTGCCTTCTGGAAGGCTTCCTTGTAGGTCTTGCCGATGGACATTACCTCGCCGACTGCCTTCATCTGGGTGCCGAGCTTGTCCTCAGCGCCCTTGAACTTCTCGAATGCCCAGCGCGCGAACTTGATAACAACATAATCGCCGCCGGGAACGTACTTATCCAGCGTGCCGTACTTGCCGCAGGGAATCTCGTCGAGGGTCAGGCCGCACGCGAGCATAGCGGAAACCAGCGCGATCGGGAAACCGGTCGCCTTGGAAGCAAGCGCGGAGGAACGGGAGGTTCTCGGGTTGATCTCGATTACAACGATACGTCCGGAAACAGGGTCGTGCGCGAACTGGCAGTTGCAGCCGCCGATCACCTCGATAGCCTTTACTATCTTGTAGGAATACTCCTGGAGTTTCTTCTGGACGTCCTCGCTTATGGTCAGCATGGGCGCGGAGCAGAAGGAATCGCCGGTGTGTACGCCGATGGGGTCGATATTTTCAATGAAGCATACGGTGATCACGTTGTCGTTTGCGTCGCGTACTACCTCGAGCTCAAGCTCTTCCCAGCCGCTTATGCACTCCTCAACGAGCACCTGACCTACAAGGCTGGCCTGGAGTCCGCGGGCGCAGACTACCTTCAGCTCGTCGATGTTGTAGACCATGCCGCCGCCTGCGCCGCCCATGGTGTAAGCCGGACGGAGCACAACCGGGTACTTGAGCTGCTCAGCGATCTTCACAGCTTCCTCAACGGAATATGCTACCTCGCTGCGTGGCATTTCAATGCCGAGCTTCTGCATTGTGTGCTTGAATTCGATACGATCCTCGCCGCGCTCGATTGCGTCGACCTGAACGCCGATCACCTGCACGTTGTACTTTTCAAGTACGCCAGCCTCGCTCAGCTCGGAGCAGAGGTTCAGACCGGACTGACCGCCGAGGTTCGGCAGCAGCGCGTCGGGGCGCTCCTTCTCTATGATCTGGGTGAGCCTGTCAACGTTGAGCGGCTCGATGTAGGTGATGTCGGCTACATCGGGGTCGGTCATGATGGTGGCGGGGTTGGAGTTCACCAGTACTATCTGATATCCCAGCCTGCGAAGCGCCTTGCACGCCTGCGTACCGGAATAGTCGAACTCGCACGCCTGTCCGATGATGATAGGACCTGATCCGATAATCAATATCTTGTTGATGTCCTGTTTCTTTGGCATAATTTTACTCCCTTATCCGTTTTTGTACTCTGTGTCTGCACAGAATTATCACTATATATAATAACACAAAACTCGCCGGATTTCAATATGATTTTTTATTTTTCTGCATAAGTTTTCATAACGGATTTTGTGATAGTACACAGTTGATTTTTTACTGCTGAGATGATATAATTAAGTATACCTGTTCAGAAAGGATAATTATATGAAAAACAAGCTCAGATCCATTATCGCGGCGATTCTATGCGCTTCGCTGCTATGCGGCTGCTCCGCCGACCAGAAGCCTGCGGAGATTCCGGCTGATTCCGAAACGGCGGTTTCCTCTGACGTATCCGACAGCGGAGAGTTCACAGCGACTCCTTCCACAGTATCAGCGGAGTCGTCCCCCGCTCCGGAGCTTTCCGTAATTAGCGGAATCGCTCCAACCGAGGAGTTTTCTGGCGAAACGTCAACCGCTGAATTCCCAGTAACATCGGATATTTCTTCCGAAACAACACCCGCTCAAAGCACGACAGGCGCCGCTCCCGAACCGGTTTCGACAGCAGCCACGACTGTGAAAACCACTGCTTCAACGGTCAAGACCTCGACAGCCACAAAACCGGCGGAACTCACGAAATTTTCGGTCGACTGGAAGCTGAACTCCACCTGGGAGGAAGGCGGAAACAAGTGCGGCGGCTACGAAGCTACACTTACGAACAATTCCGGCTCCGACGTCGGAAGCTGGACCGTTAAAGTGACAGTTCCATCCGGATTCAAGCTGACCGCAAGCTGGAACGGCGTTTTCTCAGTGAGCGGAACTACGCTCACCATTAAGAACGAGTCCTATAACGGAAGCGTTCCCAGCGGCGGCAATACTGGCTTCGGATTCAACTGGTCATGCCCCGGTGATTTCACGCCGTCGAAAGCTACAGTTAACGGCTCGGCTGCTTCCGTCGGAACAAACTCCGGACAGAACGGCGGCAGCGTTCAGCCTGCTACCACCACACCGGCGGTCACGATACAGACGGTTCCGCCTGCTCCCGAGGATCCGGACGGAACTACTCCGGTAGCCTCTCACGGTCAGCTTTCCGTAAGGGGAACCCAGCTTGTGGACAAAAACGGAAAGGGATACCAGCTCCGGGGCATGAGCACGCACGGAATCACCTGGTTTCCGGACTTCGTAAACGAAAACGCATTCCGAACCCTGCGCGACGACTGGAACACAAATGTAGTCCGCATGGCGATGTACGTTGACGAATGGGGCAACGGTCAGTGCTACATGCAGAACAAGGAAGGAAGCACTCAGCTCCTGGAAAAGGGCGTGGACAAGATCGGCAAGAAGGTCGTCGAGGAGGCGGCGGAGGTGCTCATCGCCGCCAAGAACCGCAGCGTCGAGGAGGTCCGCTTCGAGGTCGCGGACCTGATGTATCACCTGACGGTTCTGCTGGCCGACCAGGGCATGAGCTGGGACGACATTTACGCAGAACTGGAAAACCGCCACCGCTGAGCGCGTCCCGCAAAAAAACCGCTGCGTTCCCCTTTTTCCCAAGGGAGGAGCGCAGCGGTTTCGCCATTTGAAAAGGTTTTTGAAAATTCCTTTTCTTTTTGCGCCCGCTGTGTTATCATAGTACGGGATTGCCGGAAAAACGCTTCGTCCATTTCTGCCGGAAACTCCCTGATCCGTGAAAGAAAGCGGCAACGCTTAGCATCCCCTGCAACCGCAACAGAAGGGAAGGATGTTCCATGTACACCATTTTGAAGAAAGAAGCGCTCAACCCCACCGTCACGCGGATGGACATTGCGGCGCCCCTCATCGCGCGCAAGGCGGAGCCGGGGCAGTTCATCATCCTGCGCGTGGATGAGAATGGCGAGCGGATCCCCATCACGATCCACGACTATGACCGTGAG
>OLSK01002927.1_pt1 | contig 10096 bp, 13 predicted proteins | sample 1672781 | NCBI WGS metagenome assembly OLSK01 (sample SAMEA3136723, study PRJEB25190) | human gut metagenome | biome: human gut; feature: human-associated habitat; material: faeces | place: Austria | collected 2013 | reverse complement strand
ATCATATCCATTGAGAAATAAGTTATAAGCAGCTTCTTCTGAAACTCCTGTGTAAGCACTTATTTTCTCAACCTCTTTCATAACCAGTTTCATTTTTTCTGTCTGTTCTTCAGCAGATAATTTATAGAGTTCTGTTCTTCTCGTATATTTCCCTAAATCCTCCATAGTGTTCCTCCCAAAAGTGTACATAAAAACGTGATATTAAGATTAAAAAACACCTTTTTGCACTTATCTATTTCTTAACACTCGAACTCTCTTATTTTCCAACTCAGAGCCTTTAAAATCTGTTTCTGTAAGATACCAAACTCCTTTACCAGTAGACCAATCCATTTCCATGTGTGTATCTACCCACTCCCCATTGATTTCTACCTGTAGACGGTTTCCGCAGGAAAATCCATCAATCTCCCACAAATCCGTTACCAGAAGTCCATAACGGTCATTTTTGCGATTGTAACCTAATCTTCCCTCTTTGTATTCCATAACTATCCCTCTCTTTCCCTTTGTAGTAATTCTGCTCGTCTCTTATCGACCATCTCTGCAAGTTCCACAAGTAACTTCTCATGCTCTGCCTGTTTATGATCTTGTCGTTTCTTCTTCCAGTTTCTAATTATTTCAATCATGTAGTATATGCTGCTCCTTGTAATTTTATTACTGCAAAGGTTCTCCTTTTTTTAATCTCTCTGCATTAGCTTGTATTCGTTCTTGCTCGGCTAAAGGGATTCTGTTCAAATCAATATGAGCTATTCCTTCAGCAAAGAATCTGAATCCCTCTACAGTACGTCCCACTTTTATATTCTGGTAGGTAATTTTCACACCTGCACAATCAAATATCTCTCTCAATGCTTTATCTAAAACTCTTTTCTTAAACTCACCTACTTGTTTCAATTTATCAGTGCAGCCAGTTACTTTTCTTAACTCAGCTAAGGATATATCAAATCCCATAGTTGCTGTGATACCTGGCTTTTTACTTTTCATCTTCATTTGCATAAGATGCCAAATAGCCATACTATATGGGGAACGCATCTTTAAAAAATCATGTAAAAGAGGTTGTGAAAAACTTCCTGTAAGATTTAATAAAAAATCTGTCATCTGTTTACTTATCTCAAATCTGATACTACCATTTTCTGTATATTGACACATATCAAATAACTGATATTTTCTCCATGATTTACTATTTTTTTCTTGGATTTTTACAAAGCCTCTCATTAATTCATCCGTGAGGACATCAGCTTCTTTATATACATTACTTGCATCAATTTCCATTAAATCTGCAAATTCTTTCACACCAATTTCATACTCATAAAATTCTGTATCTGTTTTTTTACTTTGTGATATAGCAATATACAATAATTTTCTTGCTTTAAGACTTATACCCTCTAAACCACAGGCTGTTATAAATTGATTACTTGTTACTGTCTTAATACTCTCTTTTGTATCTAATTCTCTTTTCATGTTTTACCTCCTTTAATTTATAATAACACATTAAAGGCCTTGTTTCAACATTAATATGTCTTTTAAAATCACTATTAATTTAAATGATAAGTCTTTTTTACCATTTTATGTAATGTTCTTCCAATTTAAAAAAGTATGTAAACGTCTTTTTTAACTGTGTAAACGTCTTTTTTAGACTGTGTAAACGTCTTTTTTAACTGTAAAAATGTCTTTTTTAAAATTAAAATAGTACTGTTTTATGCGGTTTCTAGCAATCCCTAAACGTATAAACGATAGAAACGTATATCTTATATATATATTTACAAAGACAAAATTCAACTAAAAAAATTGGAAATTATTTAATACTCAAAAAAATATAGTCAAGACGTTCTGTCAATTATATTACTACAGAAAGCTTCCCATTCTGGGATTTTTGTAACAATAAGTAAGCTGCCTTTAGTAGAAAAGGGCAGCTTACTTAATTTTAATTACCTTTGTGGAATTTCTTGGTTACCTATAAGTCTCAAAAACCGTTATTTTCCTAGCTTTTTAATATCCCGTAATCAAGAGATACCCTGAAAATGAATAATGCAGCACTATAACTCTTAGGGCGTTGCCCTGCCGAATGGCATACCCAGCAAGGGCATTATGCCCCTGCACCCCACCAGTTCGCCACTGGAAGGCAGGGAAAGCAAGACTGCTTTCCGTTTGCAAGAGCGTATACCGTGTCATTGTGTCAAGTCCGAACAGCTCCTTATCCTCACTCCGTTCCGGTACCGCAGTTCAGACCTGACTCCATTCCCGCACCCTATCGTAAAACAAACAGAAATACTGTTTAAATCGATTTTAATTACAATTTGGCACAATTCCTCATAAATAACATTAAAATTGATTTAAAGACTATTTCCGTTCGTTTTAGGGCATATTGCTGAAAAACAGACAATAGCAAACAAAATAATACAGCCCAAACCGCCTGCCATTGACATTTTGCCATGTAATTGCAATAATATTATTGCTAAGAACCAGCAGGGTGCTTTATTAAGCTTCCCATTCTGGGCTCATATTCAGTTAAAATAAGCTGCCTATTCTGCCAAGACAAGAATTTAGGGCAGCTTATTTATTATATATATTTAAATAAATATTAATATATATATAACTATAGCTATCTCATATCTTATCTATCCATCTATCTATCTATCTAAAACTAGAGAATAGAGAAAATAGGGGAGTGTGAGGGGGAAGAGGAGAAAGGAGAGCCGCCAGAAAACCAAATTTTGGTTTTCTAGAAGAACGAAATTCATCCTTCAAGAAATATTGCTCAATTTTTTATAAAAAATATAAAATCTGATAAACACGGGAATACTTGCAAATGGCTAAGGCATATGCTATATTATGCTTAAGGCAAAATGAAATAAACGACTTGCAAAAGTCAACAAAGCAAAACCCCCATGAGTTCGCACCTCATGGGGGTTTTTATTCCGTTTTGGCAAGGTGGCTTATACCTTAGGCTAGTTGCCGGTTATTTCTTAGTGTCTAGCCATTTGCAAACGTAATAGGCAATCACGCTTGCCAGGACAGAAAGAAAAAATGAAATAAACTGTTCTTGCAAAGTCAACCCTCCCTCCTGTGCCTGTCTGGGAGTGGCAACGATACGATTATATCATAACAAAAAGATTATTTCATCGCTTTAGAAAAATAATTTCCCCTTTCTTCTTGTTGCTCTAAGAAATTAATCAGTTTTGGTAAATCCTCTTTTTCAATCGGCTGTTTTAGTACAGATTCAACGGCTGCTCCTACTTCAATCAATCGTTTCGTGCGTTTCTTCCGTTCCGCACTTGCTTTCTGTGCTAAAAGTTTCTTCTCTTTCGCTTTTAATTCTTCTTTTTGTTTTTTTAACTTTTCCAAACGCTCGTCTATACTAGCCATAATATTATCTCCTTTCTATTTTTTATATAATACCATATCTTGAGTCGCAAGAAAAGATGTGATACTATATACCTTAGTAAGTCCCTTAGTTTTACTAAGGGCGCACTTACAGACACACTCCGTATGTCCATAAGTGCGCTCTCCGAGAGGAAGATAATGGAGGATTAAAAATGGCGATTTATCATTGCTCAATCAAAAACATAGGACGGTCTAACGGAAGAAGTGCAGTTGCTTGTTCTGCATATCGTGCTGCACAAAAATTGAGAGATAAAGAAACAGGACTCCTCTATGACTTCACGAGAAAACCAGAAGTAATATATTCTAAAATATTTTTATGCAAAAATGCTCCGGCTGCATATGCAGATAGAGAAACCCTCTGGAACGAAGTACAGAAGATTGAAAAAAATAAAAATGCAAGACTCGCAAGAGAATGGGAACTGGCGATTCCTCACGAGTTAACATTTGAGCAAAGCAAAAAATTAGTATGCGATTTTGCAAAAATACTTGTCGATGAGGGAATGTGTGTCGATGTAAATATTCACTGGAAAAATAATAATCATCATGCACACATTATGGGGACTACAAGACAGATAAAAGAAAATGGGAAATGGGGGCAGAAAGAAAAGAAAGTTTATAAACTAGACGAGAATGGACAGAAGATAGCTGTACTTGATGCAGATGGAAAACAGAAGATTGGAGCTAACGGGCGAAAGCTATGGCAGAGAGAAACTGTAGAAACTAACGATTGGAATAAATCTGACAAAGTAGAAGAATGGAGAAAAAAATGGGCAGAGTGTTGCAATCAATATTTAGATCCAAAAAATCAGGTAGACCATCGAAGCTATGAAAAACAAGGGATAGATTATATACCAACGATTCATGAGGGGTATGCAGCACGTTTGATTGAAAAGCGAGGTGGCATCGCTGAACGCTGTGAAATAAATAGAGAAATCGTTAAAAAGAATAATTTATTACGGACGTTAAGGCAGCAGCTTAGAGAAGTAAATGAAAAGATAACAGAATTGCTTGGGGAGAAAGGAAAACAGGCAAATGAGCGAATCAGCAGATTACTCAACCGAGCAGGTAGAACAGCTCATCAACGAGATGGAAAATCTCATCAACCAGAACGAGAAATTATCGCAGGAGATAATAAACCTGCAGGAACAACTTTCGAGGAAAGACTCTCAAAACTTAGAAGTACTGGAACAAGCGGAACAATGGAAAATGAAAGCTTGCGAACTGGAAGAACAGATACAGAAATTAAAACAAGAGATGTCAGAGAATTTATCAGCAAACTCGATGCTGATGAGCAAGCTTCAGCAGAAAAGCGAAACGATAAAATCGCTCAACGACGAGATAGGGAGATTTCAAGAGAGCGACAAGGTGCTAAAGGAAAATATAAACTTAAAGCTGCAGAACAAAGAACTACAGGAAGCAAAGGAAAAGGCTCTAACAGAAGTCTCTAAGGTTAAGAGTGCCTATGCAGAAAAAACACGTATTTTAGATACAAAACAGTGGGAGATTAAGAATGCAAAAAGAAATCAAAATGCCCTGATTCAACGGAAAGCAGAAGAACTTTACACAGTTAAAAAACATACGCAGCAGGCTCTTAATTTATCTTTCCTGCTCTATTCCTGTATCATAACTTTATTTACTGCAATACGCTCAGAAACGCTCAGGATGGATTCTATGGCATTTTTAACACAGACATGGAACATTCTAAGGGCAATAGCTTTAAACGTCAGCAAAGCGGCTATACGAGCCTCAGAATGGGGCGGCAGGGCAGAGAAACAATCGTTAGCAATCGTTTTACATAATGTGCTGCCATTCATTGTTGTACTGGCAGCACTGGCACTCTTTGGATTTATAATATATCTTTTTATAGGGCTTGGGAAAATTTACAAAGAATATTTCTGGGATAGGTTAAGCTTATTTATAACTTTCTTTAGTCTGGCAGGAATAATATTTTTTGCTGACCTGATACGGAATAAAATTCCAATCAACCTGATAATTTTATTTTTACTGGTGCAATGTATATATATTCTTCTTCGGTCTTTGGTCAAACTATTTAAAAACCTGCCATAGTCAAAACTCATGAGTATTGATTATTGTGCTAATAGTTCTTTTCGGCGGTTGTCTACTATTTCTTCTAGTTCCTGCAGAACTTTCGGGGTGCAGGAAGAAAAGTCTTCTGCAATCCCCGTGCCGATATGGTTGATATATGTCCCTCTGATTTTGCCGTCGGCTGTAAACCATCGTGTCGTATTGTGTGTTAATTTGTCGTATATCCAAAAAATTATGTCTACCACCATGTCCATTGTCCCCCGTCGTTTGTGGAGTAATGCCACCACTTGCCGTTATCGTATCGTATACAGATGTTTTTATTATCGTCCAGCCAAATATCATTGATGTAGCCATTATCCCAGTTTTCACAGGCTATGCGGTGTGCTTGATAAGCTTCGTGTGCCACTTTATCTAAATCATGATTACGCTTCATTGCATTGTTCCTCCTTATCTAGCTCTGCCAGTCGTGCATCTATTAAGGTTATTAATTCTTGTAGTTCAGCAGATGATACATTATCAAGATCATTTTGTTCCCAAGGCATATATATTTTAGGAAATAATATATTTTTAAATGTTCTAAGTATCCGTATTATTATTTTCATGTGTAACCTTCTTTTTTTGATAATCAATCCGTCGTTTGATTGAATTGTATTTTTCTTGTAAACCCTCTTGAATATGCTGTTCTAATTCTGGTGTGCGAATATTCATAAGATGATAATTCCATAAATCAATTAGTAATTTCTCTGGTATCTGTACATTCTTCTTCTTCATTTAAAGTAATTACCCTTTCCCATTTGCCTGCTACAAATTTAAAATTAGCTTGTAATTCTTTAATATGTTCCCATTTACCCTTAGCTATTAACCAAGGATTTACTTCATATACTCCCCTGTCTCCAGTTTTAAATAAAACTCCCACATTAACTGAAGTCTTAATCAATTTAGCTACCCAGTTATCCCCACATCCACATTCGTCACCAATAAAGCGTCGTGTCGCTTTATTATTATAAAAAAAGACTTTATCTCCATCATTGGCATAATTAATCTGTCCAGATAGTGCTAACAAAAATTTCAATGGAATTTGATTTATATCTAATGTAGCCATCATTGATTTATAATAGACCTTAATAAAATCAGGTTCCGATGAAATTTTACGTTTGGTCTCATGCTCATGTGCTACTATTTCTCCTGTAGCCACATCAATTAATGTGTTTTCGTGTTCGTATAATGTGGTGGTTTTACTTCGTAAAAAATCTGTTTCATTTACTATGTTGCTTGGCATAATTCACTATTAACTCCTTTCTTAATGTAATTATAGTATATATATAATGTATTTAACTACTCCCTCTATAATGTATTATATTACTACATTATGTTTTTGTCAAGTTAAAATGTATAAAATTACTACATTGACGTCTTTATATTGTGATAAACTCTAAGGTATTAGGGCTATCAAAGCCCTCTGCCAGCTTACGCTGTCATTCACCCATTAGAGGGAGAAAAAAAAGAAAAGAAGTAAAAAACATAAAATATTCAGTATTTATGCGACTTTTCGCAATTTCTTAATGTAGTAATAGACCATTATTAATGTAGTAATAGACCATTATTAATGTAGTAATCATACATTACTATTACTACATTAATAATGTATAACTTACTACATTATTAATAAATACATTATTAATGTAGTAATAGTACATTAATAGCTTGATGAAATTACATTAATAAAGGTAGTAAACACTACTCTAATAATGTAGTAATAGTACATTAATGAGGTATAAAAATATGTCTATTTTATATTCATTTATACTGTAAATAGATATATTTTTATATCTATATCAGAAAACCGCTAGAAAAATCTAGCGGCTATAATGTTCAAAATCCATTTTATGTAATTGTACTTCTCCCTTATCCTGCTGTTGCTGTTCAAGTTCTTTCTGCCAATCTGGGTGATACTTCTCTATAAACTGCTTTAATTTTTGCAATTCTTGTAAATCTCTATCTTTTTGCTGTAATTCTTCTTGTAGCGAATCAATCACCATACTTTGCTTATTTATAGTTTTTTGTTGAATAGATGAATCTAATATTTGTTGAATCTGTTGTCCTTGATTATAGATAAAGGATAAAGATTTACGAATTTCTGGAAGAGTATTAATAGCACTATTAAAAGCCCTCATTTGAGTTGGAGTCAAACTTTTACAGAGTGTTGTAATTGCTTGTGCATCTGATTTTGAAATAGTATATATTGTTTCTTTATGCCCGAATCTGCGGCTTATTTCTTCAGAATGTACAATGGGAACACGACCGCCACTAATAACTTGCGATTGTAAAACAATCTCCCATGTTTTCTTCAGAACAGTAATTAAATTATTATATTGTTGTCCTAAATCATTCAGAACAGCCAGAGACGGCTTCAATTCTTGCAAACGAATTTCTGCCTGTTTTATATCTCTTAAAAGCTCCTCACGTCTTCTACTTTCTTCAGAAATATCTGGTAAAGATTCTAACTCTCGTTTGGCTTCGTCTAACTGCTCCCAAATAGCAAACAAATCTTGTTGTGCTTTATAAGCCTTAGTATGAAGATGTTTGACTCCTTTACCTGCTTGCGGGTGAGAAATATCTATAGCTGCATATAACTTACATAATTCTTCTAAAGCGTCTCTTTCAGAATCAGCCCATTTTATTTGTGGAGTAACTTTACCTTGTTTAATAAATCCTTGTTCTCTCAATGCTCTATCAATAGCTGTTTGAGTATTCATTCCTCTTTTATATCCATGAGCTACTGGTACATAATCTATGTGTACATGAGGTTGTTTACCTTGCTCGTCATTATGATAATACGCCCCAATCATTTCTAAATTAGGATTTCTCCGCTTCCAGTCCTGTACATAATCTTTTAAAATTTTTTTATTAAGAGATAATGGCAATGGTTCACTATCCTTATCACTATATACACCCACAATACATTCATATACAGCATGTTTCTTTTTGTCATTACAAATCTGTTTATAATAATCTGTTATTTTTCTATCACTTCTTTGCTGTTTATTATTATAATCTACGACAGCTTTACCAAATAATCTGTCATATGCTTCTCTTGGTTTTTCATCGCACCAAATTTCATAATCTCCCTTTATTTGTATATGCGGTTCTTTAATTACTGTACAAAAATCTCTTATATTATGTAAACGACGTGCAGAACTTCCATTATGTACGGCTATTGTGTACATACAATCACCCCTTGTATAAGATACTATTGTTAATCATGTCTATCCCTTAATTTATCCATTTTATAGTAAATTGTCAAGAACTAAATTGCTGTCATAAGTCAATAGTAATAACACAATATTACTTTTGACATATCCCTTTAATGGGATACATCAAAAGATATTGTGACCCTCAAACGCCGGGCGGCTTTTATTCTTTAAAACTAAAACAATTAAATATCATTAAAATTTTGGTAATTTGTCAGGACTTACAATATCATCATCTGTCACATCATTATCTATTAAATTATGGCGTTTCATAATCTCATCTAACCGATTATCAACTTCTTTCCAAAATTCTTTTTCATGGCGACGAATCCTTTGTTGTTTTGCCTGTAACTTACGTAATTGTTCTAACTCATTTTTAGTCATTTTCTCTGACATAAATAACACCTCCTTGTCATTACATTTTATCATAAAAACAAAATCTCGTAAACAGGGTTTTGTATCAGAAATAGAGACTTGCCATAACCTTAATAACATCTTTTGCCTTGATGAATTTTGCCCGTAAGGGCTTACACGGCTGTTGTGCAGACGTGTTGTTACTAACGTATTGGACTACCTTTCGAGGTGTTGACACAGCCCCACCTCTCTAGGCAGCCCGTAAAAATTACTTTAGAACTAAAGGCAACGAACACGTCCGAAACGTCCGTGTATTTAGCAATCAAGGCAAAAAAGAATCCGCTTCCATAAACCTAGATTTTGATAATATTATTATTTTATATATAAATATATTCATTGTGTTCGTAGAAATAAAAATCATTTATACATATTAGCTGTATCAAGAAAGAAAGGGGGTATTAAGTTATGGTACTTGATGCAATGACTTTATTCGCATTTATGGCTCATCGTGATTCTGTTGATATTTGGCAGGACGGAAATCCCATTGATTATTGGATTGATGAGTATGGTTTTCGGTGCATAAGATATGAGTCTGGCAGATGGTGGCGGTATCATTTAGTGGGTACTACATGGAAGTGGTTTCGGCTCAAACACGATGGTATATATGCCGAAATAAAACCAGATTTGTTAAATGAACCGAGATTAAATTGGTTGGATTATTGATAGTAAGTATTGATAGTTCGAAAACCCCTAGAAATCGTTATTCTAGGGGTTTTTTCAAAACTCATGAGTATTGAAAAAGCACGAAAACATACGGTTTTTCGTGCTTTTTTGCTTATCAAAACTTATTATCTTTTTTCTGCTTATGTAAGTAATCCATATAGCCGGCCGCAATGGATTCATCGGACATGACTTTAACGCTGCGTACATTGTTTTCTGCCAGATTAGAGAGCAAGTCGGGTGTAAGTTCACTTTCTGAAAATGCTATCTTTTGCCCGTCCAATTCAGATGGCACATCATATCCATTGAGAAATAAGTTATAAGCAGCTTCTTCTGAAACTCCTGTGTAA
>OLSK01002926.1_pt1 | contig 10101 bp, 8 predicted proteins | sample 1672781 | NCBI WGS metagenome assembly OLSK01 (sample SAMEA3136723, study PRJEB25190) | human gut metagenome | biome: human gut; feature: human-associated habitat; material: faeces | place: Austria | collected 2013 | reverse complement strand
TTTCCAACGTAATCTTTATTATATCAACAAATCAAAAAAAGTGCACATAAATTCCGTCAATTCCATTTGATTATACACGCTATATATACATTATTCATGTCAAATTAAAAAGGTGTTCTTCACACCTTATGCTTAAACTTATATTTACCTTTTCCATGCCCTGTAACAGGTTCAATGATTCCTGTTTCTAATAATTTAGATATTAGCTTAGATACAGCTGAACGCTTTAATCCAACTAAATCCATCACATCACTTCTACCAAATACTCGATTATACCCATACTCATCAAACAGAATTTCAATATGATGAACTGTTCGTTTACTAAACTTTAAACTTCCAATGTCCACTTTTTTGTAGTCAATATCCACTTTTTTGGTTTCAATGTCCACCTTTTCGGTTTCAATGTCCACTTTTTCTGAAAAATATCCACTTATATGCATTGTACGATTACGAAGTTCATTCTTTTCATCCAACAACAAATTTCTAAGAAATAATTCTAAATATTCTGTTGTTTCATGAATGTTTTTTTGTAGATTCGTATAATTTGCTCGAACAAGTGCATTTCTAAAATACCAAGCATTTTCCGCAAAAATATCATTTGTCACATTAAATCCAAGTGTACGCAAATATTTTATGAAAAAGACAGCCGTTGTCCTTGTGTTCCCTTCTTCAAACACATGAATTTGCCAAAGTCTTGAAATAAACAAGGCAAGATGATGAATAATTTCATCCATCATTAAATTTTTGTAACTAAATTCCTTTTCTTGAGAAAAATCATATTCTAAAGTGGCTTTTAATTGTGAAGCACTTCCATATACAACTGTAGCACCATCCAACACCCATTCCTTCTTTGTGATATTATATGTTCTCATTTTACCTGCATGGTTATATATACCTTTGAAAAGTTTCTTGTGGATAGAAAGATATTCTAAAGGCGAAAATGAAAATGCTGTCTCTGATAATATTTGAGCAATACGCGAAGCTACTTTATCAGCCTCCTCAGTACGATCATCGTCAGAAGTACTTGCAGGACTTTCTTCATAATAAGTATCAATCAAGTTTTGCGCTTCCTTCAATGTGATCTTACCTTCAATATTCTTGATTGCAGTATCAATTAAATAGCTAGATGGCTTTAGACCATCTACGGCCTGAAGACCAATTGCCGTGCTCCAAACATATCCACGATTCACAGTATCTAACTCTGATTCTTTAATATATTCTTTAAATGGATCTCTTTCCATTTCAACGCATCCTTTCTAATTCACATCATATATTTTAACATATTTTAAAATTGAAAATCCTTTATATTTCTCCTGTCTGTACTAGATCAGTATATATTTAATATCCGCATTATTTATGTCAAATAATTATTTTTTCATCCAATTCTCGACTAAGTAGATCAAAACTGCTAAAATAAGTTTCGAGGTGGAAGAAATGAAAACTATTCTATGTATTTTATTAGGTTACTTATTAGGATCTTTACCCTTCGCATTGATTATTGGTAAAGTTTTCTATCATACAGACATACGCCAATATGGCTCTGGCAATTTAGGCGGAACAAACGCCGGAAGAGTTCTAGGTAAGAAAGCCGGCATTTCTGTTATTGTATTTGATGTTTTAAAAGTAGTACTTGCGATTGCGATTGCGACACAAGTATCTAAGGTTGCAGGAATCTGGACAGGACTTGCATGCTGCATCGGACATTGTTATCCTATTTTCGCAAAATTCCATGGAGGCAAAGCCGTCAGTACAATGTTTGGCTTCTTGTTTTCTACAAGCATTTTCTTATTTCAAGATGCAAGCTACTTACTTGTACCATTTGGCATGTTTATAATTATCCTATACTTATTTAAATATGTATCTCTAGCAAGTATGTGTGCAGCCATTTCAAGCAGTTTATACATTACAGCCTTAATGCTAGGATTCAATGTTGAAAGCATTTCTGTTATTATCGCAAGCTGGCTTATGACTGTACTCGTTATTTATAGACATCGTACAAATATTGAAAAAATCAAAAAGGGTATAGAAAATACAATCTCGTGGTTATAGAAAGTTTTTTAATAAACTTTCTTTTTTTTATGTCTTTTTCACATTGGACCCGTATCATAGATAATATGAACTATTTATACTATGAACATAAATCAAGCCAAGTTTGCACCGTAAAAGAAGATGAAAGAATGTATCATGCTTGTTTAAGCACACATAATTACTTAAATGAAATGTGTCTTATGAATGGATCTAGCCTAAAAGGAAGGCAAGAAGCCTTTATCTATCAAATGAAGACCAAAAAATTCATTCCCGTTGTTGTGAATATTTCAAAACATGAAGTATACTTTCCGACCAAATCAAAAAAAGCACATGACTGTATATGGATCAATTATGCCAATATCCAAAATGTCATGTACTATCATTCCTATTGTAGAATTTCTTTTAAGGATGGTACCTTCTTAGATTGTGACCATCCCAAAAGAATTCGCAATTCAATGCACCTTATATTTCGCTTTTTAAATAAAAATACACCGTTTTAACCGGTGTATTAGTGGCATCCTCCGCCACATGATGAACAATCATGTGAGCAACTTGATTGTTGCATTTGTTCTTCATGACGAAGTGTATTTACACCAAGTCCCTCAATGCATACTGTGGCATTATCTGCTAAATTCGATACTTCTACAATTGTACATGCAGGGAATGGTTCATCTACAAAGTTTTTAAATGTATTCAAGAATGCATCTTTATCCTCGATATTCTTTAAATACACTGTGAACTTCACAACATGATGTAGTTGTAAACCATAGTTTGATAAAACATCAATTACTTTATTGATAGCTGTAATTGTTTGTTCCTGAATTGTTTCTCCAAGGCCTGTTTGACCACTTAAATAAAAGAAGTCTCCCAATTGAACCATATTTGAAACACATGGTGTCCCTTCTTGTTTTCCTGCTGATTTTAAAAATATATTCATAGTTAAAATTCCTTTCTTCTTCTATTATATAGAATCTATATCATCTTCTAAAGTATTTTGCACTAAAATTTCTCTAGGCTTACTACCTCTTGAAGGACCAATGATACCATTTGCCTCTAAAACATCCATTAATCTTGCTGCTCTAGAGTATCCTACTGAAAACTTTCTTTGAATCAAAGACGTGCTCGCCTTCCTTGATGCGATCACAAAACGTTTCACTTCCTCATATAAAGGATCTGCCGTAACATTTTGTGCCTCATTACCTTGATTCTGTAGATCTTTTAATTGAATAAAGGCATCATCATATTTTGGCATTGCCTGCGATTTCACAAATGCACAAATATTATTAACTTCTTCATCCTTAATAAAAACACCCTGAATACGTCTAGGACTCGTTTCTCCATTTGGCAAATACAACATATCACCATTTCCAAGTAACCGCTCTGCTCCAGCTTGATCCAAAATTGTTCTTGAATCCACAGCTTGTGATACCGCAAAGGCAATACGACTTGGAATATTTGCCTTAATTACACCCGTAATAACATCCACGCTTGGTCTTTGTGTGGCAACAATCAAATGAATTCCTGCAGCACGTGCAAGCTGCGTAATTCTTTGAATGCTTGCTTCCACCTCTTTAGCTGCCACCAACATCAAATCAGCAAGCTCATCAATTATAATGACAATACGAGGTAAAACCTTTAAGTGTTCATCATTATGCGTTAAAACATATTCATTGTATGCCGTAATATTACGAACACCTAATTCACCAAATAAATCATAACGACGATCCATCATTTCTACAATGACCTTCAACGCCTTATTGGCAAGATCTCCATCTGTAATTACTGGAGATAATAAATGTGGTACATCATTATAGGGTGTAAACTCTACTTTTTTAGGATCAATCAAAACCAATTTCACTTCATCCGGTTTTGTACGCATTAATATCGAAGAAATAATCGCATTTACACATACCGATTTACCACTACCTGTAGCTCCTGCAATCAATAAGTGCGGCATACGATTTAATTCACCGTAGACATTATTTCCCATTAAATCTTTTCCTAAACAGAAAAGTAACTTTTTCTCTTTCATCGAATCCGGAATTGTACGCATCAAATCCTTCATCTGAACACTTGTCTTTTCGACATTTGGAATCTCAATTCCAACACTTGCCTTACCAGGAATTGGAGCTTCAATACGAATATCTTTAGCTGCAAGACCCATCTTGATGTCATTTTGTAAGTTACTGATTTTATTAACACGAACACCAAGTTCTGGCTTGATTTCAAACTTTGTTACACTTGGCCCAATATGAATCTGAACAAGATTGGCTTCGACACCAAATTCATGTAGGATTTCAATCAGTTTTTCCCCTTTTTCCTTAGCCGTAATTGTATTCGCATTGGATCTTGATTTTCTTTCCATATCCTCTAAAACATTCAATTTTGGAAGCTTATAGTTCTTAAAATCCGAATTTTCATCCCGAATATAATGCTTAGGCTCCGTTTTTTCTACAACCCCTTCATTAACGACAGGCACTTCATTTTTTTCAACGACTTTTTCTTTTGGCTCATCATCCACATCCACCATAAAGCTAGGTTTTCTAGGCTCAAGATCTCCAATAATCAAAGGTTCATCTTCCTTTGTTTCTTCAACGACAGGATCTGGTTGTACAGGTTTTACTGGATCGGCATTGATGATTTGAAAACTCGATTCATTTGTATCTTCGTCTTCAAATATGAAATTTTTACGATCAATCGATACCGGAGTTTCCTTGACTGGTTCACTTTTCAAAACCTTTTTAGGCTTTCTTTCATATCCCACAATCTTTTCATAACCAAACATCAATATCGCAAGCACAAAAAATAATAGTACCATGACATAGGTTCCAGAATAATCGAATAATGACTGAAAAAGACATAGCAACAAAGCTCCTGCTAATCCAGAATATGTTTTCAAATGACCCGTAATAATATTACCGGCATTTTCCATAATATATTTTAATCCATAACTACCTGGATTTGGTTTAAACTCCATAATCGAAGAAATCAAACTTAAGCCAAGTGCCAAAAATAAGATTCCAAACATATAACGCTTACGAATCACAGGCTGTTCCTTATGGAAAATAAGAACTGCACACAAGGTAGCATTCAAAATAAATAATCCATTTGTCAAAGCTCCAAATAAGAATTCAAAGAAATGTTTTAAAAAAGCGCCTACAATGCCAAATTCTAAAACGGCAATAATACTAATACATATCATACAAATAAGGAAACACAAACGAAATAAGTTTGAGTGCAACCAAGACGTTTGTGTTTTCTTCTTCGTAGATTTTTTTCGTGTTGTTTTTTTTCTGGCTTTTGCCATACTTACCCCACTTTCTACTTATTTAAGTTAATTTCTAAAATAACCGGTAAAATCATCGGTCTTTTTGCGGTTTGTTTATAAAGATATTTAGAAACTTTATCACGAATCAAATTTCGTGTCTCTAAATTATCATACGTTTTATTTTCAACCGCCTCATTGATTGTGTCTTCCATAATTTTGGCAACATCCCCAGTGATATATTCGGCATCGCGCAAATAGATCAATCCACGACTTTGTACATCTGGACCATTGATGATCTTTTTCGTTTTCGCATTAATACCAATCGCCAAAATCATAACACCATCCGTACTTAATGTTTCACGATCTTTCAAGACAACACCAGCCATATCCCAGTTTTCTTTTCCATCGATCATTGTTTCATGAAGTTCTAATTCCATAGCACAAGAAACCAATTTACGATTTTCAAAAGTAGCAACCTGACCATTATCTAAAATAATGATACGGCTTGGATCATATCCCATTTCAACCGCAATCTGTGAATTCATATGCAACAGACGATATTCCCCTTTAATTGGAATGTAGTATTTTGGTTTTGTAAGGAAGATCATCATCTTCAAATCTTCTTTACTAGGGTGCATACTCAAAACATTCTTGTCTAGAACAATGATTTCACCCTCTTTTTTATACATATCATTTTCCATGCTCTTGAATTCATTTTCAACACCAGGAACAACTGGACTTGCGACCACGATCACATCATCCTGATCAAATACAATCGATTCTAATTCATTGTTGGCAATATTGTTGATTGTTTTAAACAAAGACTTACCTTGTCCAGAAATGATGACTACGACATCTTTCATGGAATTATCAAAATCAGCTGGATCAATAACTAAAGATGGATCGACTTCATAGCCAATTTCCTTTAAACGATCCACTAAATCACGTAATTCCTTCGTATAGAAAACCATCTTACGATGATTTGCCACACAACAATCAATGATTTCCTGAATGCGATACACACTTTGTGTATATACACTGACAAAAACACGTTTATTTTCATGTGTTTCTAAAACCTGTAAAAGCTTTGGCGAAATACGATGACTTGGAGAAGTATGGCCACTTCTTTCAGCTCCCTTACTTTCCTGCAACAATACCAATACACCTTCATTACCAAGTTCCGATATTGTTGTAAAATCAGCTCTATAAGCATCTTCTAAATCATCATAATCCTCAATGAACTCACCTGAATATACGATATATCCTTGTTCAGTACCAATCGCAAGACCAAACGTTCCAGGATATGCATGGGTAATTGGGAAGAAGACAACTCTTCTTTTTCCAATGCGTTTCTTTTCATTACGCTTAACACCATGAACACGCACACCCGTAATGTGTTCCTGTCGAATCATTTTTTGTACTTCTTTCACAGCTAGAGGCGCCGTATACACATCACAAGGAACTTGTTTTAATAAATATGGTAAAGCTCCCATAACATCATCGTGTCCATGCGTAATAAAAATACCTGCGACACGATTTTTATTTTCCACTAAATATGTAAAATCTTGAATAATAAATTCAATACCTAACGATTCTTTGTTGTCTGGAAATTTGATTCCAGCTTCAATTACGTAGATGGATTGATCCACCTCCACACAGAATAAGTTCTTTCCATCCTCATCTAAACCACCAAGGGCGAAGATACGAATTTTTTCTGTCAATGAAGGCATTTTTTCTTCTTTCATATTATCTCCTTTTAAATAGTATTATTTTTCTAAATTATATCACACAGCTACGCCATCTAAAGAGAAAGTTTTCGCATCTAAGATCTTAACTTCAACAAAATCTCCTGCTTGAAGATTTTCTCCTTTAAAGTTCACTAGTTTTTGCGTATCTGTGTATCCCGAATACACATTTTCATCTTTCTTACTAGGACCATCCACAAGTACTGTCACTGTACGACCAATATAAGCTTTGTTCTTTTCTAAAGCCAAATCATTCCATGTTTTATTTAATCTAGCCAAACGTTTTCTCTTTGTCTCCATATCAATCGAATCATGCATACGACTGGCTGGTGTACCAGGTCTTGCAGAGAAAATAAACGTAAAGGCATTATCATATTTACAATAACGAACGACATCTAATGTATGTTCAAATTGTTCATCTGTTTCATTTGGGAAACCAACAATGATATCTGTTGAAACAGCAACATTTGGAATTGTATTGATGATCTTATCATATAAAGCCAAATAAGATTCTTTTGTATAACGACGACCCATTAATTTAAGTACATCATCATCTCCAGATTGTAAAGGCAAGTGAATAAACGGCATGATATTATCATACTTTGCGATAATATCAATCATTTGTTCAGAGAAATCCCAAGGATGACTTGTTGTAAAACGAACACGAGGAATTCCAATCTTAGCCACTTCCTCTAATAAAGTCGCAAAATCTTGCTCATTATCCATATCTTTACCATATGCATTTACATTTTGCCCAAGCAATGTAATTTCTTTATATCCCTCATCTTTCAATTCTTGAACTTCTTTTAAGATTTCAGACATCTTTCTAGAACGCTGTTTTCCACGAGTATAAGGAACAATACAATATGTACAGAATTTGTCACAACCATACATAATATTGACCCAAGCCTTGAATGTTCCAAAACGATGTACCGGTAGATTTTCGTAAACTTCTCCTTCTTTCGAATAGATCTTTACGACCTTTTTACCTTCAAACATACAACTATAAAGCATACTTGGAAGTTCTTGAATATTGTGTGTTCCAAACAACAAGCGTACCTGAGGATATTTTGTAAGTAAAGTTTCAACCAAGCCTTCTTCTTGCGCCATACAACCACATACGCCAATGATCAAATCTTTATTTTCGCGATATAAACGCTTAAAGTTACCAATCTCACCTAAGACTTTCTCTTCGGCATTTTGACGAATAGCACACGTATTGATGATAATGACATCACTACCTTCAGCCGTTTCATTTGGTGTAAATCCTAGCTCATCTAAAATTCCAGCCAATGTTTCGCTATCACGTTCATTAGCTTGACAACCATATGTTGAAATAAAATATGTTTTTCCTCTTCCCATCATACGAGCTGCTTCAGGAATCGTAAAAGTATCAATACGATCAATTGTATTTGTAGTTCGTTTTTGTGCTTCTTTTAAATCGGGTAAAACCCACCCTGGTTTTTGTTTCATATATTCTCCTTTCGAAAAAAAATGCCAAGCATTAAGCTTGGCAAATCTTTTTAATTTGAATTACTGGTTGATTGCTCCAACTGGGCAAGTTCCTACGCATGAACCGCAGTCGATGCAAGTTCCTTCGTCACAAACTGATTTTCCTTCATCATCTAATGAAAGAGCTCCAACAGGACATCCTCCTACACAAGCACCACATCCGATGCAAGCATCTTTATCGATATTTACTGCCATTGTTATTTCCTCCTTGTTTAATAATTTATACTCAAATTATACTATATCCTAGAAGTGAATCAAGGCAGTTTAGTAAGTGCAGGCTTACCATAATTCATTTACCAAACTAAAAAATTGAAGTCGGGACTAAAGCCCGACATTTTTATTTTGCGTATTCCTGGGCACGTGTCTCACGAATAACATTAACTTTGATTTGACCTGGATAAGTCAATTCAGATTCAATCTTATCACGAATATCACGAGCTAATTTTACACAAGTCAAGTCATCAACGTGTTCTGGATTTACAAGCACACGAATTTCACGACCCGCCTGAATCGCAAACGCATTGGCAACACCATCAAATCCATTCGCAATCTTTTCTAAGTTTTCAAGACGGTTGATGTAAGCTTGAGCACTTTCTTTACGAGCTCCAGGTCTTGCAGCACTAATTGTATCTGCCGCAATAACCAAATGGCTTGTTAAGAATTTTGGCTCTACATCCCCATGGTGAGAGTGAATCGCATTCAATACAATTTCTTTTTCACCATGCTTTTTACAGAATTTGTATCCCAATTCAACATGAGATCCATCTTGTTGCTCAATATTCAATGCCTTACCAATATCATGCAATAGACCTGCACGTTTGGCAATTTGTTGATTCAATCCAAGTTCAGCTGCCATGCATCCCGCAATATAGGCAACTTCCATAGAATGCTGTAATGCATTTTGTCCATAAGAATAACGATACTTCAATGTACCAATCAATTTAACGATTTCACGATCAATTCGACCAATACCCAATTTGAAGATAGCATCTTCTCCAGCCTTCATGATTTCTTGATCAATTTCATTCTGGTATTTCTTTACAACATCCTCAATACGTCCTGGCTGAATTCTTCCATCACGAATCAAGTGTTCTAACGCAAGTCGAGCCACTTCACGACGCACTGGATTAAAACATGTGATCGTAATTAAATCTGGTGTATCATCAATGTTCAATTCAACACCAGTAGCTTGTTCAAAACAACGAATATTACGACCTTCACGGCCAATAATACGTCCCTTCATTTCTTCACCAGGTAAAGACACTACACTGACTGTTTTTTCCTGAGTTTCTTGTTGAGACATACGCTCAATAGCTAAAGCAATGATATTTTGCGCTTTTTCATTGGCTGTTGCCTTTGCCTCATCCTCTTTATCTTTGATATATGCGATTGTTTCATGTTCCATTTTCTTTTCTACAATCGCAAACAATTCTTCTCTGGCTGCCTGGCTTGACATTTTGGCAACACTTTCTAAAACAACAACTTGTTTATCAATTTCTTCTTGTAATTTCTTTTCTTTTTCGTCTAATGATGTCAGTTTGTCAGCAA
>OLSK01002920.1_pt1 | contig 10123 bp, 9 predicted proteins | sample 1672781 | NCBI WGS metagenome assembly OLSK01 (sample SAMEA3136723, study PRJEB25190) | human gut metagenome | biome: human gut; feature: human-associated habitat; material: faeces | place: Austria | collected 2013 | reverse complement strand
CTCGCCCTCGATGCCCTCGTTCCAGTCGTCGATGGTCATGTGGAAGCCGTAGTCGCACGAGCATTTGCCGTCGGCCTTTTTGTGCCAGAGGTCAAGACCGTAGGCAAGCGTCTCGCCCTTGTTCGGGCAGGCGAAGTCGATGATGGTGGTCGTGCCGCCGCGGATGGCGCTGCGGGTACCGGTGTCAAAATTATCCGCTGTCGTCGTATTGCAGACGTCCAGATCAAAATGCGTGTGCGCGTCAATAAAGCCCGGGAACAGGAGCTTTCCCGTCACATCGACCACATTCGCCTCCGGGCAGGTGATCTGCGCCGCAACCCGTTCAATTTTCTCGCCGTCAATCAGCACGTCGCAGACCTGCGATCCGCTGCCGGATACCACCGTGCCGCCCTTGAGTAATGTTTTCATGTACAGTCTTCCTTTCGCCGTTGATCCTGCTTCGGCACATCATACCGGAAACAGGCGTTCTGCCAGCAGCCTATGGCTGTTTTCTGTATTTTATCACAAATGCGCGCTGTTTGGCAGACCCCGTTTTCACAAAAACGCACTCTGTTTTTCTGCCAAAATGCCGACGCACGCACCGTGTTTTCCGTCATCGCCGTAATTTTCAAATTTTCTCGAGAAAACACTTGCATTTTCCGCCGGAATCTGTTAGAATAACTCTCGCCGATGGGGGTATAGCTCAGCTGGGAGAGCGCATGACTGGCAGTCATGAGGTCAGCGGTTCGATCCCGCTTATCTCCACCAAATGATTAAGACTGGAAATCGAATGATTTCCAGTCTTTTTCTTTGCTTTTGCGAATTTTTATCATCGAAACAGGCATTCTGCCCAGTGTGCTGATTTTCTGCATTTTTTGAAAAACCCGCACCAAAACCCACACGGGGCAAAAAACAGCGCAGGAAAATCATTGTTCTCCTGCGCTGTTTCTGCATCTGTGGTTAAGAGAAATTTCCGAGGTTGTGCGCAATATTCGCAAGCTTTTCAAGCGTCAGCGCATGGGCCTCCTGCGGGGAAACCTTCATGCCGTTGATGGTGCAGTTGATCTGCTTTGCAATCATCGTGCCGATGTTATGGCTGTCATAAGAGGCGTTGTGGACTTCGTTCGCACTCGTACGGTTGCTTGCCATCATCCATCTGATGCTGTCCATGTTCTGGCTGAAGTTTCTGTCCTCAACTGGTGTCAGGACACGTTTCTTCAACATAGCCGTTACATCCGGCGGGGTGATTCCCTCGTCCTGCATCGTGGCCTTAATGCCGCCCATGCCATGCAGGATACCGCCCTTATCGTAGACCGTAAAACCGACGCCGTACTTGTTTGTGATGGAAGTCGTTCCGTCCGCATTCTTAACCCAATACGAACCATCGCTGCCGGTCATAGTCGCACCGGCCGGTTCGTTGTTCAGGAAATCAAGGCCCCTTGCACTGGATATTTTGTAGTCTACGCCGTTGCCGTCATTCCGTTTCGCCCAGACGGTTCCAGTGTATTTTTGACCGCCGCCCGTCGTATTTCCGGAATTATTTCCCGAAACAGTGTCATACTGCCCGTCATAGTTCCAGATTGTCTGGTTCGCATCAACGAGCTTGGACGTATAGCTTCCATCCGGATTGACACCGGTGATTTCATACGTACCGCCGCCTGTGACAACGCGGTCTCCGACGCTCAGACCAGACGGAGCATTCCCGCCTGCGCCGACTCTGACGATTTTGTGCGCGGTGTCATTAACCGCATCAGAGAGTTGGGAAACGTCAATACCGAACTGCCGGAAAAGCTCTGCGTTTTCCTGAATGATCTGACGAAGCTCCGGCGTGGCATTCTTCCAGATATCCTGCAAGATCTCGCCAATGCCGCGTGTCTTCTCCTTGATGGATTTCAAAAAATCTTTGTAGGCCGTTTCCAGATCGTCATACCGCTCGTTGATCGTTTTCTTCTGCGCTTCCAGTTCGGCCAGTGCGGCCTCATAAGCCATGTTCGCCTTGAAGTCTTCAAGGTCTTTCTTGGCCTCGTCCAAGGATTCCTGTACGCTGTCAACCTCCTTCTGGTCAGCCACCCACTCCCATTGACCGGTACGGGCATTAAATTGCCGGACGGTCCGCTCGTTCTGCGCGTTAGCAAGCTTGGCCTGTGCCTGTTGGACTGCGAGAATTTTTTCCTCTAGCGTAAGCTGCTCGTCGCGAGTTTCCTTCTCCAGTTTAAACGACTCGATCTGTTTGTCGATTTCGTCCAGTTCATTTTGTCGCTGCTCAGAAAGGTCGGAAAGCTTGTCCGCCATAACGTCTTGCAGTTCGTTCAGCAGATCATCTGTGCTTTTCAGAGTGCCATTGATTTTTTCCTGCCACTCCCACCATTCAGCAGAGAGCGCGTTGATGTCTGCTTGACTGCCGCCGATGGACCGCAGATACTGCGCCTGCGCATGGAGTGCCTGCTGAATCTGCCGCATTTTGTCCTTCTGCGTGTCTTCGCTGGCATTCTGCTTTTCCAGCAAAGTCAGCTCGGATTTCAGAAGCTCAACCTTTTGCTTATGCGCGTCGAGATTCGCATCGGATGAGCTGCCTCCGCCGCCACCGGTTGAAGTTCCGGTATAGTCGGAGGTGTACTTTGAAAGCTCCTCCATCTGCCTCTTGTACTCTTCCTGCTGTTTTTTGTAGTATTCAGAGGACTTCTTCAGCAGGTATTGAGAAGACCACTGTGCATAGTCTTCCGCGTCCTTCTTCCAGTTTTTTCCCGTCTGCTGATTGAAAAGTCGGCGCATATTGAATTCCTGATTCTCAGCCGACCATGTGTTGGAGGTCATACCGGGAATCAGGCCGATCATCTGTTGAATCTGTTGAGACGTAATAATTGCCGAGGAACCGACAGCCTGAATCTGCGCGATCAGGTTATTATAGTTTGCCGTCGCAGCCGCATTTTGCAGTTCCAGCTCTTTTTTCGCCAGATCTGCAAGGGCCGTATTTGTGGTGAGTGCCTTTTTCGCGTGCTCGGTCAGTTTCCCGTTCGCATCGAACAGGGACTTCGTAAGTTTTGCAGCGGCGGTGTTTGCGTCATAGGTCGCGACCTCGACATCTCCAAGCGCGCCAGTCATATCGTCTGCGCTGTCGGCGGCCCCATCCTCTGCGTTTTTAAGCTTCCATGTACCGTCCGCCGCTTTTTCGCAGGCACTCCGATATTCCCACGTTCCGTCTGCAAGCTGTACAAAGCCCTGCGCAAGTCTGGTGTTTGCGCTGTCGATATATCCGAGTTCATCAGCCAGTTTTGCGGATTCCTCAACCGTCAGCCCGGTATTATTTGCAATGAATTGAATCGCGTCTCCGGCGGACAGTGATGAAACTTCAATTTCCTGCGCAGCCGCGGCGAGGCGCAGATAAGCGTCTGCCTGCTCGTCGCTCACTTCCTTTGTCTGAATCATGTTTTGCAGGTCGGCAAGATACTGCTGGGCATTTTTCTTCTGTGCATCCGTCAGCTTGTCGTAAGACGAAGCCCATTCATCCACCTTTGTAAACGCTTCATCGGTACTTTCCACTACAGCGCTGATCTGGATTCCGAAGGTTCCCAGCATGGAAAGCATTTTCTCCAAAGCCTGAGATTCCGTCAAGCCTTCAAGCTTGCCCCAGTCGAAATTCGGGATCGTCTTTGCAATCGCGTTGGCTGCGGCGAGTTCTGAATTGTAATTTGCCCGCGCGGCAGATACCGTTTCATTTGAAATTGCCGCACCGCTGATTTTGGAAGTATAGTATTTCTTTCCTGTATCATCATAGTTTTCTATGACCGAGTTATTCCCTGAATATCCGGTAATATGACCGGCTCCATACAGCTTTTTTCCCGTATGCTTTGCAATTTCTTCAAGGGTATCCAGATAAGCCTCCGCGATTTCCTTGTTGTTGGAAAGCTGTGCATACTCGTCCTGCCACTGCCCCGTCCTGTCCGCAGGTTCGACCTGTTCGAGTGCCCGAAGCTTATCCGTATATTCCTCCAGCGCTTCCTTCGTTTTCTGGATCGCCGACCGGTTTTCTTCCCAGTCCTGATTGAGTTTATCAATCGACGGATGTGCTGCGGCATAGGCCTTCTGAGCCGCCTGAACCGCGACGACGATGCCGGTAATGGCCGCGCCGATTCCAAGCAGCCACGGACTGAGCGAACCGAGCTGGAGCACGGAGCCGACCCGCTGAAAGCTTTTGACAGCCGCTGCAATGGCGAATACACCGGTTTCAGCAGCAGCAAGCGTCAGGATTATATGGCCGAGGTCCGTGTCCAGCAGCTCCACCAGTTCGGTCACAGTCTCAAGCCCGCCCTTCACAGATTCTGTCTCGATCATGTGGTTGACAAGCTCCGTCCACTTGTTGTCAAGGATATTCGCTTTACTCTGCCATGAATCGAGCATGGTGCCGATCTCGCGGTCGGCGCTTCCGGCAGAAGTTGTCACCTTGTCCAGCATTTCAAGGTACATATCGTAATGCTGAATCAACGCGTCGAGCTGATTTGTGCGGAGCTTGCCGCCGAGATCAGATTCGAACTGTGCAAGCTCGGCCTGCGTCAGAACGCCCTCTTTGTATGCCTTTGCAAGACCCGCGACGGCCTCCATGGGATTTACAATGCTGCCTGTAGCCTGCGCCGCTTTCATGGCGTCTTCCGAATACGTCCAGAGGATCTGGCTCAGACTCTCGATCTCATCCTTTGTCCATGTGATGCCGTCTTCCAGTTCGGTTTCGGTATCGCCCATGATATTCAGGATCAGTGCACGCATGGCGCGGGCCGCCATAGAACCGGATTCCTGCGTTGCGGCTGTGATCGTGCCGAGTGCCGCCGTCAGCTGCTCTGCGGTCATGTTTGCCATCGATGCAACGTTCGCGACGAGCGGGAAGCCCTCGGCGATTTTCTGAATCTCGGTCGCATATTCGTTCTCGATTGTATTAGCCGCGTCCAGCACCTTCGACAGCGCCGCAACATTGCCCTCCAGTTTGAACGCTGCATCGGCAGACAACAGGAATTTATTTGCAGTATCGGCATTCACATCTCCGACAAGCTGCGTTTTTGTCGCAAGTTCCGCCATGTCCTCCGACATTTCTTTATAACCGGCTTTGGAGAATGAACCGACGCTGCTTAGATAGTCCGTAACCGCGACGCCGTATTTGGATGCTACGTCATAGCCGTGTTCTCCGATCTTCGACATCTGCGCATCGGTATTGTTTGTGACCTTCTGAATGGCCGTCAGTTCGGTATCAACATCCTTCATGGTTTCCAGCGCAGCCTTCAATTCCTGCACAAGCGCGTTCACAGCATCCCGTGTAAGCTGCCAGACCGTAAGCTGCGGGAACAACCGCCCGAAGGAATCAACCAGACCGTCGCTCTGCGTCACGGCCTGTCCGGTCGCGTCTGCCGCATCTGACGCCGCGCCTGCATACTCCCGTGCACCCCGCGCAGCATCTGTCCAGTCCACGTCGATCACAGACCCCTGCGCTACCGTTGGGCCGTGTGACGTTCCCTGACCAAACACCTCGTAATCGCCCGCCTCCAGCATGGGGACGCTCTGCCCGGCCGCACCGGAAGCACGGATTCGCTGCATCTGCGCATACAGATCGATCAACTGCCGAATCTGGCCTGCGCGGTCTTCCAACGCGCTGTTTCCGGCGGTCAGCCGCGCAAGAAACTGTGCGTCAGCGTCCGATTCCTGTCTCTGCGCATCTGCCATCTGTGAAACCGCCTGCGCAGCAGTCCCCGCCGCAGAAGCCTGTTCTTCCGTCGCAGCCGTTGTTTGCCTGCGGACAGCCAGCGCCTGCATTTCTGCCGAAGCAGCCTGATTGACCTGCGAAATATACTGCAAAAGCGCCTGCACCGCCGCCTGCGCAGAATTGCCCATGCCAGAAAAGGCCGCTGCATTCTGCCCAAGCTGCGCGTCAAGTTCCTGCAAGCCAGTGCGCATCTGCTGAACGGCATCAGAAAGCTGCTCCAGCGCTGCCGCGCCCGCCGTGTCTACCTTTACAGAAATATTCTGATTTTTCAGGCTGTTTATGTCCGCAATAAGCTTATCAAGCTGTGCACGCAGAACCTCTACCTGAATCTGTACTGTGTTTTCATTATTTGCCATTCTTATATTACTCCTTCACCTTGAATCCGCTTTCCGTCAGAGACTTTGCCAGTGCCTCCCGCACAAGCCCGGTTCCGATTGCAAGTTCCTGCGCTTTCTGATGGAACGGGCGTGCCTGCTTTGTTTTGTAAATCGCCGACTTTTTCCATTGATAGCCCTTGCCGCTTTCCACGACCGGCACGATCAGCCGTCCGCTGTCCCGGTCCCGGCTCCTGTCCTGCACCTCCAGCGTCATGGTTGACGGGTCATATTTTGCTTCCATCACGTTCCAGTCCTGCAAGCCGCCGGGTTCGCCGGTGTCATCCCGTCGGATATACGGATGATCTTCACTGCGCTTATAAACCTTCTCGCTGTAGACTCAACCGCTGATGCAATCGCCGCGCGGACAGCATCGGCTACGTCGCCTTCCATTGCCCTTCCGATTGCATCGTCCAGGCGTCGGTTAAAATCCCGGACAAAATCTTCGATTGCCATAAAAAACTCCTTATAAAAGCAGAAGCCCGGCACAGTGCCGGACTCCTGCGGTTTCCGCCCGACTTTTCGGGGGTATTTGAATTTTTCGTTCAATACGAGTCCCGCTCTTTCAGAGTTCGTACCGTTCCCCGTCCTGCACCGTACAGAGCGTTGCGCGGTTCAGAAACGTCTGGCTCAGCGCTTCCCGTGCCACCGTCTGATTTGCGGCCCGTACCCGAACCGTTGTCCGTGTACCGTCTTCATTTTCCCGTGAAAATGTGTAGATCGCCGTTTTTGCAGTCTGCTGCCGGGCCTGCGCCGCAATCTCCGTCCGGTGCCGCTCTGCTTCCTGTTTCAGCTCGAACCATGCAGGCGGCTGTCCGTCGTCTTCGTCTCCGGGCTTCCAGCTTTCCGGAAGGCCCAAATACCCGGCATCGTGCAGCATATTGAGTGTGATCCGGAGCATTTCGCCTGTCTGCGCGTTGAATGAGCCGTCCCATTCAAACCGTTTTTTTAAATTCGTCTTCCAAATGAAGTGTTTTCTTTGCCCGCCGATGTCCAGTCTGGCAACGGCAAGGTAGTGCCATGGCATATGGTTGAACGCGATGCAGACCGGCGTGGATTTCTTCAGCATATCATGTGTGACCAGCATCTGTGCCCTCCGCTTTTTCAAAGCCGTTTCTTGCGGCAATCTGCTGGCCGCAGCGATGAGAGAATTTGCACATTATTGCACACCCCATCTCTGAAAAAGTTCGCCGAGCGTGTTTCCACATTCTGATGCACCCAGCCCAATTTTCTTGAGCAGCGCTTTGATATCATCCGGGACAGGCCCGTAAATCTTTCGCCCGTATGTGCCGTCATATGTGCCGTCATTCTCTGCCGTTGCAGGCGTGACCCCGTTCCGCCGGAGAAATGCGTCAATATCGCTCTCTGCGGCCTCCCGGTGTCTATACTGGACATTGTTGAACGGCGCATAGAGTTCGCTGGGAGCCAGGTTCTTCGCCTTGAGTTCGGCCGTTTTTTTTGCTTCTTCGACGGCCCAATGAAATTCTGACTCATTCGGGCAAACCACATTGATCCACAAAATCGTATCAAGGCCGGGGAGTTCGGGGCGCTCGATCATAAATGCCGGACTTGCGCTGAGCGGGTAAGAAGTGCCGCCCTTGACAAAGTAGCCGCACATCGACGCGTTGCCGATGTAAGCGCAGGCCCGCGCCTTGTCTGCCTCGTCCTTCCATTTTTCCCATGTCGGGAAGCGCTTTGCGTCCACATAAATCCGCATGACCTTCCCCGCAGAGATTCCGTCCTCTGCCACGTCAAAGTATGGCTCGTCACCGGATTTTCCATGAAACTTGTTTCTCCAGAAACTCAAACAATAGACTGATTCACCTGGTTTTCTCATTTACATTTTCCTTTCCGCCGCTTGCTGCGGCCTGCATTTGATCGAATTTTCGCAGCCAATAACGGTCACGGCTTTCTTTTTCCCGTTCCCGCATTTCCTGACTGCTTCGACGGCGTTTTCGCGCATAGTCCCGCATGTACGCCGCACGGGCAGCCCGTATTTTTTCGGTCTCTGTCAAAGGACATTCCTCCCGTCAAAAAATGTTGCAGGGTGCGGCCAACAAAACATAAAGAAAAAGCGCCGGTTTGATACATCTCCTCCAAAAGGAAATCGCACCAAACCAGCGCATATGCTTCTCTATTCTGCTGACCGCACCCCACCCTTTGTTAGCCGGTCTGGTCCGGCGCAGGGGGGTGAGTGAAAGATTTGAAAAGGCGTTCCGCCTTATTTATATTATACCACAAAAACAGTCAAAAGTAAATAATAAACATCAAACAAATTTTCGTATTTCATACTTGGTCCTTAAAGCTTGCCCTCTTTCCGCAGCTTCTCCTTCAGGATCGGAATGACAGCTTCGTAATATCGGAACGTTTTCACGATCTTTGTTGAATGCGCCGCTACATCCAACACCCATTCACCATATTCAGGCTGTTTCAGGTCATATTGGTTTGCGATCCGTCCGACGAGATTCGATGTGATCCCGATTTTCTTGCCGATTTCTCCCGCCGTACACAGATCATAGGGCGACTTCGGAGGAGGGATAATCTCGCTGCCGCAGATAAGCTTTGCAGCGCAGGCATTCAGCGTCTGCTCAAACGGCCCACCCTGATATTGCTGTGCCATCTCACGCAGCAGCTGCGCTTTCTGAAGCTTACAGTTTTCCATGCGAAGCATAATTTCCGCCTGCGCCGTGTCTGTCTGCTTCCGCATGGCATCGAAGGCACAAACATATCTGGCAGAAAACTGGACGCCCTTTTTTCCGGTCATTCGGCTTGCTATAAAATCACAACCCTTGCGTGTTAGAAGATAGCATGGAAGCGTTCGGCCTGTTGAATCTTTGTAGTTGGATTCAATGAAGAAATCACTCAGCCCAAAGTTGGGCTCAGTGGTATTCTTGAGAATTTCAGTGTATCCTCGAATGTCCCTGATAAGATGCCGATGATCCTTTCCAATCATTTCTGCGACTTCACGGCTGTCTATAACATCGACGTTGTTATGATTGATTACTTGTAATTCCTCCATTGCGTTTGCTCCTTTTCCTGCGTCCTCTGGTTTTTCTGGTTCATTCCGCAGCAAACCACTGCTGGATCTCTGCCGCTCCAATGTCAACTGCCTGAAATGCCCGTCTGATCCATGCGTAGCCCATGTCGGTCGTCGGCTGGCGCATGAGGGCATTGTAGAGTTCTAACGCACTGCCGCCGTAGCGCTTGGCCGCAAGGTGCCGGCAGAAGGCCATGCAGACATTGTTTCCCTTCGGCTTGTGATCCTCCCGCGCGGCGGCATACGCAAGACAGATCGCCTCGCAGGCCGTGATGCAGCCCTCCGGCCGCTGCTTTTCCCGGATCGTCAGCCACGGGCCTGTTTTGCTGCTGTTCTCCCGCAGAAGCTTCGCACTCAGAAAATCGGTCTGCCGCTCAGCCATCGCCGCCTCGCGGCTCACCAGCAGCACATCGGGCAACAGATAATTTGTCCCGCGCTCCTTGTTTACGGCCTCCAGCGTGAACTGTGCGCCGCCAAGCGCGTCATACAGGCTGAACGGCTCATCGGCCATTGTGGAATCGACGATGCCGTCAATGACGATATGCACCTGATATCCGCGCCCGTGCTTCTGATTCGCTTCGATATAAAGATGCATGTCCTGGTTCATAAAATCCCTCCGTTTTTAATTTTGTATGGGTTTCTGTTCTGATTTTGTTTCTACACCAAAAATGCTTTTTGTCCCAGAATCGAAAAAATGGCTGCGGGGAATTTTCCCCGCAGTCTTCGCCATTTTCATCTACTTGAAAGTACCTATTGAAAATCAGAGTCCGGATTGCACCCATGCGTTCCAGATGTCCGAAACCTCTTCACCGCGCTCCAGACGCTCCATGCAGAAGAGCATGAATTTTTCAAAGCGGTCAAGATCTTTGACCTCGTGCAGGATTTCCTTGAATTCTTTCAGTTCCTTGTTTTCCATATTATTCATCCTTTCTTTTTTAATATGAATACTTTTTATACTTTTATACATATCTATTTAGTTTAATCATA
>OLSK01002916.1_pt1 | contig 10127 bp, 7 predicted proteins | sample 1672781 | NCBI WGS metagenome assembly OLSK01 (sample SAMEA3136723, study PRJEB25190) | human gut metagenome | biome: human gut; feature: human-associated habitat; material: faeces | place: Austria | collected 2013 | reverse complement strand
CAGTGGTAAATTTTCGGGTTTGATGTATAATTATTACACAGCAAAAAGGATGCAACGGGAGGGAAAGGTTTATGAAAAATAAAATAATGTGGAAAGATGTTACTCTTATTGTACTTGCTATTCTCCTTATTTTTTCTATGTGCAGAATACATACACTCAAACAGTCGAACAAAAAACTGTACTCACAAAATCTGGAGCTGAATCACCAGCTTGCCACACTGAAAGAAAAGAATGCAGGTTTAGAATCAAAGCTGAACAGCGAAGAAAGTATCACAGATGAAAAAAAATCAGACAATTCTCAACATTAAAAATTGAGGAGAAGTTTCCAGATCCTGGATTCTTCTCCTCGTTTTTATTTATCCAATCATTTAATTAACAGATCTCTGCTCCTGCCGGCATCTTCTTCTCCGGTGTCATCAGCGCAAGATTACCATCTGCATCTTCTGCGCAGAGCAGCATACCTTCTGAAAGCACTCCGGCGAGTTTTGCAGGTTTCAGGTTCACAAGAACCATAACCTTCTTACCAACCATTTCTTCTGCGCTATAATGTTTCTTAATACCGGAAACAATCTGTTTTACCTGGCTGCCAATCTTAACCTGGGAGCAGAGAAGCTTTTTAGACTTCTTTACTTCTTCGCAGGCAATGATTTCACCAACCTGGAACTGCATTTTTTCGAAATCATCAAATGTGATTTCTTCTTTTGGTTCGATGTCGATTACTGGTTCGTCATCTTTTTTCTCTTCTTCAGCTGGAGCCTGTCTTGAAGCATTCATCTCGTCTACTTTTGCCTGTACTTCTTTTGCATCAAGTCTTGCAAAAAGGATTTCTGGCTTGTCTGTTACTTTCTTTCCAGATTCGTAAAGACCGAACATTTCAAGTTCGTCCATAGTTCTTTCGGAAGAATTAAGCTGTGCAAAAATTCTTTCTGCTGTTTCTGGCATAAATGGAGAAAGTAAAGAAGCACCGATTGTAATGCTTTCTACTAAATTGTAAAGAACTGTAGCAAGTCTGTCCTGTTTTGCAGGATCTTTTGCTAAAGCCCATGGCATTGTCTCATCAATGTACTTGTTACAACGTTTAAATAAGTTAAAGATTTCTGTCATAGCATCTGCAACTCTGAGCTTAGACATACATTTTATTACTTTATGCTTTGTATCTAATGCTACGTCCATAAGATTCTTATCAAATCCATCTGTCACTCCACTGTTAGCTACGACTCCGCCAAAGTATTTATTAGACATGGAAATTGTACGGTTTACAAGGTTTCCAAGTGTATTGGCAAGGTCAGAATTCATACGTTCTACTAAGAGATCCCATGTGATTACACCATCGTTCTCAAATGGCATCTCGTGAAGTACAAAGTAACGAACAGCATCTACACCGAATAAATCTACGAGGTCATCTGCGTAAATTACATTACCTTTGGATTTACTCATCTTGCCGTCACCCTGTAATAACCAAGGATGTCCAAATACCTGTTTTGGAAGTGGAAGATCTAATGCCATTAAAAAGATTGGCCAGTAAATTGTATGGAAACGTATAATATCTTTACCGATCAGATGTAAGTCTGCTGGCCAGTATTTCTTAAATAATTCTCCACTTTCACCATCGCAGTCATATCCAAGGCCTGTGATATAGTTTGTTAATGCATCAAGCCATACATAAACAACGTGCTTTGGATCAAAGTCTACAGGAATACCCCATGAGAAAGAAGTACGGGATACACATAAGTCCTGAAGTCCTGGTAAAAGGAAGTTGTTCATCATCTCGTTCTTACGGGATTCTGGCTGAATAAAATCAGGGTTATCATTAATATACTGAATCAGACGATCAGCGTATTTGCTCATACGGAAGAAATAAGCCTCTTCCTTTGCAGGCTGGCATGGACGGCCACAGTCTGGACACTTGCCATCTACTAACTGAGATTCTGTGAAGAAAGATTCACATGGTGTACAGTACATTCCTTCATAATGTCCCTTGTAAATGTCACCCTTATCGTAAAGCTTCTTAAAGATCTTCTGAACCTGTTTTTCGTGATCCTCATCTGTTGTACGGATAAACTTATCGTAAGATGTGTTCATTAAATCCCAGATTCTCTTGATTTCTCCTGCTGTGTTATCAACAAATTCCTTTGGAGAAATTCCAGCTTCTGCTGCCTTTAACTCGATTTTCTGACCATGTTCATCTGTTCCTGTCTGGAAACGTACATCATAGCCTTCTTTTCTCTTAAATCTTGCAATTGCATCTGCTAAAACAATCTCATATGTGTTACCAATATGAGGTTTGCCGGATGTGTAAGCAATTGCAGTTGTAATGTAATATGGTTTCTTACTCATTTATCTATTATACCTCCTATGCAACCTGTGTCATTAGGTCTGTTATCTGTTCGTCAACTTTCCTTAATGTACCCTTAGAATCTTTTATCCCTGATTTATACAGCAATTGTATTTACATGGTAATTTTGCGCGTACATATTATTATAGAATAAATCCGAATATTCGTCTATGGTTATTTTTCTGAAAAACTAATAGTTTTCCTGTATAATTCATAGTATAATACCAAATACTTTTTATCTTCCGATATAAAAATGCTATCAAAGGAGGCCGACTATGAAGAAAAATCATCGCAGACCATTGTCTAAAGCACTATTTACCCACTTGTTTTTTCTACTTCTTATCCTTATTTGCGGAGTCAGTTTAGCAGGTTGTGGACAATCCAGTGCACATAATTCTTCAAAGCAGAAAAAATTTGACCAGTTTCTTGATTCCTGCTTTAAAGAATTCGCTACCGAAAACACAATTACTTTGCATTTTAAACTCTCTGATCCGTCTTCTTACGGTATTAAAAAGGAACCCTCTCCCACTTATGGAGAGCTTTCTTCGGATACGGCAAAGAAAAACTGCAAACGTTCAAAACAACTTCTTCAAGAACTTTATACTTTTCCAACAAGCAGCCTGACAAAAGAACAGAAACTTACCTGGCAGATTTTTCAGGATTATCTAAATGAAACTATTATGAGTGAAAAATATATTCTTTATTCTTCTCCTTTCGGTGCAGATGGATTACCTTCGGATATTCCTGTAACTCTTTCCGAATATCGTTTTGACAACGAAAAAGATATTAAAGATTATTTATCACTTGTAAATCAAATTCCAGAACTTTTTACGCAGGTTCTTGATTTTGAGGAAGAGCGCCGTAACGCAGATATTGTAAGCCCTGATTTTGTAATCTCTGATACTATCGACCAGATTAACCAATTTTTAAATGCAAGCGAAGAAAATAATCTTCTCGTTGAAAGTTTTGAGGAACGTCTGGATTCCCTTGATACTTTAAGTGAAGATCAGAAAGCAAGCTACACCGCAAATAACCGATTACTCATTACAAATAAAGTATTTCCCGCATATGAGCATTTAAAAACTGCTTTACAGGTCTCTACAGGCAGCAAACATACTACATCTGATAACAGCACAAAAGAGAGACTCTGCGAATATGAAAATGGCCAGGACTACTATCGTTTTCTTCTCCAGTCCGATGTCGGAACAGACATGTCCCCGGAAGAATGTATCACAGCTTTGGAAACACAGTTAAAAGATACGATAAAAGATATTTCTTCCCTGACAACACAAAATAAAGACCTGTATACAGAATATCTCAGTGCGGTTCCGACACTTTCAAAACCAAAGGAAATCATGGAGCAGTTAAAAGACGATTCTCTTGTGGATTTCCCGGAAATAAAGAACATTTCTTATGAATTAAAAAATGTTCCTAACGCTCTTTCCGGCACTTCCGCCTGTGCATTTTATCTTGTACCTCCAATTGACAGTAAAGATGCAAATATTATTTACATCAATAACAACCGTGTGGAGTCCAACGAAATGTTTTCCACACTTGCCCATGAAGGCTATCCGGGACATTTATACCAGACGAATTATTTTTTAAGTACGAATCCTTCCCCTCTCCGTACATTTCTTCACTGTGACGGATATGACGAAGGATGGGGGACTTATGCCCAGTTATACAGCTATAATTTTACAGAATTTAAAGATGTCGATGAAAAAACACAGGCACAGCTCCGCCAGCTATATCGGGATAATGACCTGCTCTCACTCTCCCTGTCCTCTCTGAGCGATTTATATGTGAATTATAAAAATTATGATGAAAATGCACTGGCCGATTATTTAAAGACTTACGGAATTGATAAATCCGCTACAAAACAACTTTACCAATACGTTATTGAAAATCCGGCTACTTATCTTTCTTACAGTATTGGATATTATGAATTAAACAAATTAGAAAAGGAGATGGCTGCCTCTCTTGGAAAATCATTTAAAATTTCTGATTTTCATGAAGCAGTTCTGAATGTTGGTTCTTGCAATTTTGCAATTTTAAGGCAGGAAATAGAAAAGGAAACAGAAATTCTCAGCAAGGTTCCTTAAAAATATTGCTTGTATACACGCGTTTTTTAAATATTTTTAATATTTTTACTCATAATTGGTCATTTTATTTGTTTTGAATAATTGACATTTCAATCCTGCATTGTTATACTAGAGCGTGTTTGAAAAAATAATAGAATTTCATTATTGGGGATTTTTATTCTTTTTTCATTGGAAAATCGACACAAAAAGTGTACAATAGACAACGTACGCGATAAAAAGTACAATAGTTTAATTTAAATACAACTTAGGAGGTAATACTATGGAAACATATGGTATCGAAAAACTTGGGATTGTGAATCCTAAAGCAGTTTACCGCAATTTAACACCTGCACAGTTAACAGAGGCAGCTTTAAGAAGAGGCGAGGGCAAGCTTTCTAACACTGGTGCACTCGTTGTAACTACAGGTAAATATACAGGACGTTCTCCTAAAGATAAATTTATCGTTGATACTCCTTCTGTTCATGATGACATTGCATGGGGAAGCGTTAACGTTCCTATCACTCAGGAGAAGTTCAATGCAATTCGTTCTAAAGTAATCGCTTACCTTCAGAACAGAGAAATCTTCATCTTTGATGGTATGGCTGGTGCTGATCCTGTCTGCACAAGAAAGTTCCGTATCATTAACGAATTAGCAAGCCAGAACCTTTTCATTCATGAACTCTTAATTCGTCCTACAGCAGAAGAATTAGAGAACTATGGCGAAGCTGATTTCACTATCTTCGTTGCACCTGGATTCAAATGTATTCCAGAAATCGACGGAACTCATTCTGAAGCAGCTATCATCGTTGACTACGAACAGAAACAGGTAGTTATCTGTGGTTCCCAGTACTCAGGAGAAATTAAGAAGTCTGTATTCTCTGTAATGAACTTCTTAATGCCAAAAGAAGGTGTACTTCCAATGCACTGCTCCGCTAACATGGATCCAGAAACTCATGAGACAGCTGTATTCTTCGGTTTATCCGGAACAGGTAAGACTACTCTTTCTGCAGACCCTAACCGTAAATTAATCGGTGATGACGAACACGGCTGGTCTGACAGAGGTATCTTCAACTTCGAAGGCGGATGCTACGCTAAATGTATTAACTTAAGCGCAGAGAACGAACCGGAAATCTACAACGCTATCAAGTTCGGAAGCCTTGTAGAGAACGTTATCATGGATGACGAAACTCGCGAATTTGACTTTGATGATGGATCTCTTACAGAGAATACTCGTGTAGGATACCCAGTTGATTATATTTCCAACGCACAGATTCCTGGTGTTGGCGGAATCCCTAAAGTAGTTATCTTCTTAACTGCTGATGCATTCGGTGTACTTCCTCCAATCTCCAGATTAGATGAGAACGCAGCTATGTACCACTTCGTAACAGGATTCACATCCAAACTTGCTGGTACAGAACGTGGAATCACAGAACCACAGCCAACATTCTCCACATTATTCGGTGAACCATTCATGCCAATGGATCCATCCGTATACGCTAACATGCTCGGAGAAAGAATTGAAAAATACAACACTAAAGTATATCTTGTTAACACAGGATGGACAGGCGGCCCTTACGGAGTAGGCAGCCGTATGAAGTTAAAATACACTCGTGCAATGGTAACTGCAGCATTAAACGGAACATTTGATGACGTAGAGTACAAACATGATGAAGTATTTAACGTAGACATTCCTCAGACATGTCCTAACGTACCTTCTGAAATTATGAACCCTCGTGACACATGGGAAGATAAAGCTGCTTACGATGCACAGGCTAAGAAGCTTGCTAAGATGTTCCAGGATAACTTTACTAAGAAATATCCTAATATGCCTAAGAATATTGCTGAGGCAGGTCCTAAGGCTGACTAATAATTCTTAGAATAATTAAGGCACAGATGTGAAGATAATCGCTGCGAGGAAAATACCTGTTTGGTATTTTCTCTTGCTCCGACATCACATCTGTGCCTTAATTATTTCTTCTGGGGCTGTAGGGCGATAGCGTAACAGCCCCATACTTATAGTTAATATCTTTTACTGCCAGCAAAGAATCAACTATTTAATACGTAATAACTTTACTGTCTCTGTTCCTTTATTTGGCATAAATTTAAAATAGTAATTCTTTTTCGCTTTTAATGCTTTTCCTTTAAACTTGGATACAGTGATTGACTTTCCAGCTTTTACTGTCTTTACTTTTTTGTATCCACCGTTTTTCTTAAGAGACATATAGACTGTGTACTTACTGATTCCTGCAACCTTTGGTGTAGTAATCTTTGCTTTCTTTGTCTTTCCTACCTGTTTTAACTTATACTGTGCTGTTGAGAAATATACAGAATTAGACCATGGAGTATATGGATCATAGGAATCTGTATCATAGTTTATCTTCATTCCTCTGACTCTGAAAGAATACAGTTTATTCTTACTAAGCTCAACAAAGAAATATCCAATTTCTCTTTGTGAAAAAACTTCTTTTCCCTTATTATCTCTTACCTGTACTTCAAATTCTTCATCCTGAGTATCCTTGCACTCAATACTAACATACTCATCTGTGAGTTCTTCGATATACCCATAAACTCCCTTTGATGTCCTTGCCTGCTTTGTTGCAGCATTTGCCGGAATCTGTAAGGTAAATATCATTACAAATGCTAATGCGAGCGCAAAAATTTTAGTGACTTTTTTTCCTCCTTTGTGTGATATGGTAATTATTTGTTATAATTAGAATATCATAATCATAATACCTATTCAACAACAAAAACAACACTATTGTTAATGATGACCCTTCTGCTTATCTCATATGTTTAATCTTGCTTTGTATGCAATCTCTTTACCATTTGAAGAATCCGGCCGAATAGAAACATTCGAGCAATATGATGGCAAAAAGAATTCTTGTATACATCTCGTTTGCCTTGAATTCATAGTCCGGATGTTTCTTTTTATATAGAAAGGATATGGCACACAGTATGAGGAGGACAATAACAGATGCAATGAATAATATTTTTGTGAATGTTATGATTTGCAAATCTGTTAATATGAATTCCAATATGAGTATGGGAGCTACGATGTAGTAGAGTATTTTGTTGACGAGGTTCATTGTTTTTTCGTTCATTGTGCTATTCCTTCCTGCTTAAATTTATGTGCAAACTATATGTAATCTGATATATTACCTACAAAAAGCCCTCTATCGCAAATGAGAATTATTCACGACAGAGGGATTCTTTAAACCTTATTTACAATATGAATTAATACTGATAAATAACATCGCTCTTTACTTTACATTTTAAATTAGGAACAATCTTGATATAATAAATCTGATTCGTCTTGATTGCCTTCCCTTTAAATTTGGATATTTTCACATTCTTACCCGGCTTTGCCGTCTTAACTTTCTTATAACCCTTACTTCTATCTTTGGATATATATACGGTAAAATTCTTTATACCCTTTGCATTCTTTGCTTTCGGCATTACTACTGTGTAGTTTTTCTTACCAGTGCGGTAATTATATTTATACTTAAGTTTTATATTCGTCAATGTAGTAAATGCTCTTGCTTTTGAAAGCTTTCCATAAATTGTAGTTCCATTCACTGATAAGTAAGTTCTAACCTTAACAGTATAAGTCTGATTTTTTGCTATTTTAAACCTCACATATCGAATCACTGTTCCATAAGATGCGGAAAGTGCATTCTGTGTTGAAACTTTCTTACCTTTATAATTATATAAGATAACCTGTACTCCTGTAACATCCGATGGAACGGCTACCTGATAAGTAATCTCTTTGTTTGATTTATAATATGGTGCAAAGTTCTGATTTGTGACATCTGTCATCATCGTCGTAGCTTCCATTTCTCTGTCCATTACTGGCACTGCTGCTTTCTCTGCCGCATTAACCGGTGCCTGAAGTGCAAATGCCATCACTAATGCCAGAGCTAATGCAAATATTCTTGTAATTTTCTTCATACTGTATTTCCTCCTTTTTTCTGTGGTGTTTGGTTTGTTTCCACTTTATTTAGCATAGCATAATTATATCAAAACTGCAATCTATATTCCTGTCATTTTTATGCATTTTGTTAATTAATTTGTTCCTTTTTGAAATTTTTATCGTCATTTTGTCTTTTTTAATATAAGGCTCTTCTGCTGCCATGAAGATTGCTGGAACAGTTTTCCATACATATTCTAATGTATTCTTAAATAAGGTTCTTTTTACTCTGCTGCCAGCTCCCGGATTGCTTCTATCGCTGTCTTAATTTCTTCCATAGTATTAAAGCTTGAGAAGCTGAAACGAACCACTCCCTGTTCAGTTGTTCCAAGAGTTTCGTGCATGAGCGGGGCACAATGTGCCCCGGCTCTTGTGGCAATTCCATAGTCTTCCCAAAGTATTTCACTAACTTTTCCGGCATCTTCGTTACGAATATTCAAGGCTACAAGCGGTGCTCTTTTTTCCTGATCAAAGTTTCCATAAACTTTTACTCCGTCAATACGGCGTACTCCCTCATAAAACGTCTTTGTTAAAAGAGCCTCTCTGGTATATAACCTTTCTAAACCTTCCTGCTGTATGTACTCTAAACCTGCCTTTAATCCTGCTATTCCATGTGCATTTATCGTTCCAGCTTCTAAAAGTTCCGGCATAGAATGTGGCTGTTCTTTATCAAAGGAATGGATTCCGCTTCCTCCTGATTTTAATGGACGAATAGTCACTCCTTTTTTAAGGCACAGGCCGCCCGTTCCCTGCGGGCCAAATAATCCTTTGTGTCCCGTAAAACACAGCGCATCTATATTCATTGCCTTAATATCAATTGGGAGAATTCCTGCGGACTGTGATGCATCTACAATAAAATGCAGCCCATGACGCTTGCAGGCCTCGCCAATTCGGTACAGATTCAGCGCCGTTCCAGTTACATTAGAAGCATGTGTGCACACGATAGCCTCTGTATCTGGCCGAATCGCCTCCTCAAATGCCTCACTTGAAATTGTTCCGTCTTCTCCGACTGGAAGAATAGTGAGCGCTACACCTTGCTGTTCTTTTAAATATAAGGGACGTAACACAGAATTATGTTCCATCGCCGTTGTAATCACATGATCACCAGGCTGTAACATCCCATCAATTGCCGTATTTAGTGCCTCTGTGGCATTCGACATAAATGCAACCTGTTCCGGTCCATCTCCGTTAAAAAATTCATTAATCATCTCTCTGGTTTCATAAGCCATTCGCATACTATGTAAAGCGGCATCATAGGCTCCTCTTCCGGCATTACCAAGATTACGGATAGCTTCCGCTACTGCTTTTGCTACTGTTTCGGGCTTCTGCAATGTTGTTGCTGCATTATCAAAATATATCACTTTTGTCCCTCCTGCATCTGGAAATCTCATTGTGAATCACATATTTTACCACCAATCATATAGTGGCTTTGTAATTTTCTTCTGTAAAACAGAAAGACCTGCTGGAAAGTACGAATAAAAGTAAGAACTCCGATAGATGTATCCTAATTTTGTTAGAGTACGCCCTGTGCATACCTTATAAATTGGGACACTGGTAACATAAAAATCTTCTTACAGAATGAAGAATAAAAAGGTTTGGAAGTACATGAAGAAAGAGAGGATATTTACATGGAAGAAAAGGTCTTATATTCGATGGAGTCTCCTTTTCAACAGGAAATTAATGTAAAAGGATATTATTTTGGAAAAAATGAAGGAAAAGAACATTCTGCCTGCATTGTTGGGGC
>OLSK01002912.1_pt1 | contig 10135 bp, 5 predicted proteins | sample 1672781 | NCBI WGS metagenome assembly OLSK01 (sample SAMEA3136723, study PRJEB25190) | human gut metagenome | biome: human gut; feature: human-associated habitat; material: faeces | place: Austria | collected 2013 | reverse complement strand
GAGTTCCTCCCTTGACCCTTTCGCGCGATTCAGTTGGTGACTTCTGCATACAGTGTCCGCGTGTTTATCCAGCGAACCTACGGTTCGCTAAATTTCCGGTAGAAACCAAGCAACATGGGAATGACCGCGCCGAAGGAGTCAAGGGGGCGACCGGAAAGCCCCCTTGTCGCCGCCGCAGCGGCGATTCCCCCTGCGGCAACATCACGCAATAAACAAAAAGGTCAATATTCAAAACTCCCCTGTCCATATCAAGCAGGGGAGTTTTTGCATCATCACACCTCGCGCCCAACAGCTTCGGCAATCTTCCGAATATCCGCCATCACGTCCACAAATGCGGCGGGCGTAATCGACTGCGCACCGTCGCACAAAGCGTGCGCCGGGTCATTGTGCACCTCAATCATCACGCCGTCCGCGCCGACCGCAATCGCCGCGCGCGCAATCGGCTGCACCATCCAGCTCTTGCCGGTCGAATGGCTCGGATCAACAATCACCGGCAGATGGCTCAGCTTCTTCACCGCGCAGATGGCGGACAGGTCGAGTGTGTTGCGCGTGTACGTCTCGAACGTGCGGATGCCGCGCTCGCACAGAATCACCTGCTCATTGCCGCCCGCCATGATGTACTCCGCGCTCATCAGCCACTCTTCGATGGTGGCGGACAAACCGCGCTTAAGCAGAATCGGCTTGCGAATCTTCCCCAATTGTTTCAGCAGGTCGAAATTCTGCATGTTGCGCGCGCCGACCTGAATGCAGTCCACCTTATCCACGAAGGTATCAATGTCGTAGGGAGACATCAGCTCGGTCACGATGGGCAGCCCGGTCTGCTCGCGGGCATGGCAGAGCATGTCCAGCCCCTCGTATGCCAGTCCTTGGAAGGAGTACGGGGACGTGCGCGGCTTGAACGCACCACCGCGCAGCACCGTCGCGCCCGCGTCCTTCACCGCCTGCGCCACGGCGGTAATCTGCTCGTTGCTCTCCACGGAGCAGGGGCCAGCCATAATCGCCAGTTTCTTGCCGCCGACAACCGTGTTCCCGATTTTGATTTCGCTCGGCGCGGGGTGGAACGCGCGGTTTGCCTTCTTGAACGGCTCGGCAACCTTCATGATGCGTTCGACGCAGTGGAAGGATTCCAGCTGGTCGGGGTCAATGCGGCTCGTGTCGCCAGTCAGACCAAGGATGGTCATCTCCGTGCCGACAATCGGGCTGACGGATACGCCGCGCGCAACCACGGCATTGGTGACGGTGTCGATTTCCTGCTGGGTCGTGCCCTGCTTCAAGACGATAATCACGGTGGTCAACCTCCTGCGTCAATCATTATTGGCTCAAATGGACGAAAAAAAGCACGGAAGCCCGCAAAAGAGCTTCCGCGCCTGATGTTTTCCTCAATCGCTGCGGCTGCTGCTTCACGGTACGTCAATTTGCCCGGCGAAAAACGCAGGGAGCGTAAACGGAAACAGCACAGACAGCATCATGGAAAAAATTCCTCCGTTCGGCGGCATTATTGCCGCATATCCGCATTTATTATAGTCCGCTCATCCTGTGCTTGTCAAGGGCAGGATTGTACATTTGCTGTTTTTCGGGCGAAAAGTTTGTCAAAGCTAACCCGTATCGGATGGCATTCATCCATCCTCGGGCACGCACAGCTATCCTTCAGAAAAATTTCGGGAAAATCGTGTAATCCTCTTGACAATCAACCGATTTGGGCATTATAATAGCCATAATGACAATTGTGCCATTTGGTTGATGGAGGATGAAGGGCATGGAGTCTTACCTGTTCGCAGACGTAGAGGCTGCGGCGGATACTATGGTGGTGGAAGGATACCACAAGCCGGGCAGCTTGACCCGCTCCAGCGGTGCGTGGATTCACGCGGCAGGCACGGCGATGTTTGAGGCAGGGAGACGCCCCATTAAGCCGCATGACCAGTGGATTTGGTTCGCGGTGGAGGCAGGCGAAGCGACGCTGGTTTGGCAGGGGCATGAGCTGACGCTGAAACAGCAGGAAACGTGCTTCCTGCCCGCCGGCAACCGCGACGCTGCCCTGCAGATTGACGAGAGCGTCCGCTGCGTGTGGATTGCGCTGGAAGGCCCGCTTGCGCCGATGGTCGTACGCAAGATGGGCGCGCTGCTGCATATGCCGCTGAAGCAGGGGGCGCTGCCGAGCCAGATGTACTTGGCGAAGCAGATTGTGCAGGTCATCGTCCGCCACACGGACACCAGCGACGCGACATATCAGCTGCAGCACCTGATGTACGGGATGCTGGCAAGCCACTGGGGTCAGCCGGTCGCCATGGACGCGATGCTTTCGCACGAGATTGCGAAGGTCGTGGACACCCTGCGCGCGAATCAGTACAAGGACAACTTCTCTCTGGCGGAGATGGCGGCGATTTCCCGTATGCCGATGGAAACGTTCCGCAAGCGCTTCGTGAGCGAAGTGGGCATGCCGCCGCTGTCGTATGTACTGCACTGCAAGATGGAGCGCGCAAAGGAGCTGCTGCGCGAGGAAGGGCACACGGTTCGTCAGGCAGGCATCGAAGTCGGGATGCAAGACCCGTACCACTTCTCCAAGCAGTTCAAGAACATCGTCGGCATCAGCCCGTCGGCGTTCATGAAGCAGGCCGCCAAACCGGATGCGACCATCCGCGGCAGCAGCAAAGTAGAAAAGAAGTAAGCAGTGAGGCGACTGTCAGGGGGATAAACCTGGCAGCCGCCTTTTTTTCTTCCACATAACCGCCACATTTACCGCACGGGATTCGGGCAGCCTTGGACTTTGTGTTGCTCGGCACACTCGTCCGTTCCTCTACGGTCTACTATGTGATTTCTGTTCGTCGGTTCGGGAGTTTGCCCGCTGGCATCCGGCTTCCTTCAGACTCCGCCTCTCGATGGACACCCTTGCCTTCGGCTAAGCCGGGCGCACATAACGGCCGTTGCAGGATTCATCTTCTGCAACGGCCTTAAAAACGCTATGAAATGGGATTATTCCGCTGTCGGTATCAGGCGAATCAGCGCGGTGGGAATTTCTGCATCGGTGAAATCCAGCGTGAACACTGCGTTTTCACCTTCCACGATGTAGGGCAGATCAATTTCCGTATCGTCGGCATTCAGCAGCGCCAGGGTAACACCGTTCAGCAGCTCGGCGGGCATCGTGATTTTTACCTCGCCCTTCGGCTGGGTGAGCTTGCCGGAAACTTCAAAGCAGACGCTCAGCAGCGTATTGCCGTTCGCAGTTTCACCCATGCGCAGCACCAGCTCGCCATAGGGCAGATGCTCGCCCTCCGCCGTCACTTCTTCAACCAGCGCCAGATGTATGCCATCGCTCACATTGCCGCATACGGGGCAGAGCGTGCGCGTCGCTTCATCCTGCTTGAATTCGACGATGGCGCATTCGGTCTTGCTGACGTGCTTGCAATCCTTGCGCTTGCAGGTCGCGCTGTGCGTGCCGTCGCCGTTATTCGTCCATTCGCCATACCAGTGCAGCAGCTTCTTCGTCTGCTGATCCTTATAGCTGTCCTGGCATTTTTTGCAGGTGTGCAGCGTGTAGCCGACCTTTTCGCAGGTGGGCTTGACGACCTTTTCGGTATAATCGTGCTCGAGTGCGGGAATTTCCACCTTGGTGGTGTAATCGCAGCGGGAGCAGGTATCGTATTCATCCCAGCCAATTTCGGTGCAGGTGGGCGCCTTCGCATCGTGGTGTACCAGATTGTGTTTCAGTGCAGGGATTTCCTGATAGGTGGTGTAATCGCAGCGGGAGCAGGTATCGTATTCGTCCCAGCCAATTTCGGTGCAGGCGGGCGCCTTGGCGTCGTGGTGCACCAGATTGTGTTTCAGCGCAGGCAGTTCCACCTTGGTGGTGTAGTCGCAGCGGGAGCAGGTATCGTAGGCATCCCAGCCGATTTCCGTGCAGGTCGGAGCTTTCGCTTCGTGATGCACCAGATCGTGGTTGTCCGGATCGATGGGCAGTTCCACATAGGTACTGTAGTTGCAGCGGGAGCAGGTATCGTAGGCCTCCCAGCCGACTTCCGTACAGGTCGGCGCTTGCGCTTCGTGATGCACCAGATCGTGGTTGTCCGGATCAATGGCCAGTTCCACATAGGTACTGTAGTCGCAGCGCTTGCAGGTATCGTAGGCCTCCCAGCCGGACTCGGTGCAGGTAGCGGCCTTGCCGGCATGGGGAATCGGGTCATGTCCCAGCGCCGGCAGCTCCTCATAGGTGCTGTAGTCGCAGCGGGAGCAGGTGTTATAGTCCTTCCAGCCCTTTTCGGTGCAGGTAGCGGCCTTGCCGGCATGGGGGATCAGGTCGTGGTTGTCCGGATTTATATTGCCGAAAATAAAGGTACCACCCTGGTAATCGCAATCGGAACAGACCCTGGCATACACAGCCTTAGATACGCAGGTGGCTGCAGTCTGCTCATGCATTTCGAATGAATGGGAAGCTATTTCCCCTTTTTCATGGCAATAGACGCAATTGCGCCAATGCCCAGCATCATCGCACGACCATGAGCTTTCATCATACTTGTGCTCCTCCGTATATGCTCCGCCGCAGACGGAGCATGCGCCCGTATCCCCGCAGCTCACGCCGGAGCAGGCTTCCGTTTCGGTGTGGCTGGGATCGCGCTTGCAGGTGCGGGTGTGGGTTTTGTTTCCATTGGACGTCCAATCGTTCCAGTCGTGATCCAGCGCGTCCGTTTCCTGATAGGCGGTGTAATCGCAGCGGGAGCAGGTATAGTAGGCGCTCCAGCCCTTTTCCGTGCAGGTGGGGGCTTTCACCTCTTCATGGCGCTGCAGATCATGGTTGTTCGGATCAATATCGCCGCTTTCAAAAGTGCTCGGCGTCTGGTAGCCGCAGTCGGAACAGACCTTGTAATACACGGCCGGAGATGCACAGGTGGCCTCGGACTTCAGATACCGGGCGTCGGGCTGTTCCACGAACGAATGGGAAGTTTTGCTCCCCGCCTCATTACAGTAGATACAGGTGCGCCAGTGCTTGTCGGGATTGCTCGACCAGGGGCCGTTAAACTTGTGGCTTGCCGTGTATCTTTCGTTACACTCGTCGCACCAGCCCGTTTCCCCGCAGCGCACGCCGGAGCAATCGCTCGTTTCTGTGTGGGTGAAATCCAAAGAACACACACGGGTGTGGGTGCCGTTGCCATTGGAGTGACAGAGCATCCATTTGTGCTTGCTCGGGTCTGCGCTGCCATATTCGCCATAGCATTCCCAGCACCAGGCGGGGTCTCTGCAGGTGGCCTCCTGAATGTTGCAGTTTTCCGTCTCTATATGGCTGGCGTCGCGCTTGCAGGTATGGGTGTGGGTTTTATTTCCGTTGGATGTCCATGCGCCCCAGTCATGACCCAGCTTGTAAACCGCACCGCACTCAGTGCAGGCGGCAGGTACGGTGCAGGGCGCTGCGCTGAAGGTACAATCCTTCGTTTCGGTGTGTGAAGCATTATGCTTGCAGACGCGGGTGTGGGCGCCGTTGCCGTTGGACTTCCACTCGCCCCAGTCGTGCGGCCCGTAATCGCCGAAGCGTGCAGTACAGCCGCCGCATTGTGCTTTCCGTATGCACGTGGCCTCCTGTCCAATCCAGTGATTCTCCAAGATCTCTTCCTGGCAGTCATTGCACCTCAGCAGATGCTGATTTTCGTACTCTTTTAGCAGAGCATAGGAACCGCCTAAACAATACTCGCCGTTCGCCTTGGTATGCCCAGCCATCGCCGTGGTTGCTACAAAGAGCAGCGCAATCGCCAGGAGACATGTAACCAACCATTTTTTCATGTTTTTCTCCTCCTCAAATTTTTAAAAACGCTATGAAATGGAAATAAGATTATTCCGCTGTCGGTATCAGGCGAATCAGCGCGGTGGGAATTTCTGCATCGGTGAAATCCAGCGTGAACACTGCGTTTTCACCTTCCACGATGTAGGGCAGATCAATTTCCGTATCGTCGGCATTCAGCAGCGCCAGGGTAACACCGTTCAGCAGCTCGGCGGGCATCGTGATTTTTACCTCGCCCTTCGGCTGGGTGAGCTTGCCGGAAACTTCAAAGCAGACGCTCAGCAGCGTATTGCCGTTCGCAGTTTCACCCATGCGCAGCACCAGCTCGCCATAGGGCAGATGCTCGCCCTCCGCCGTCACTTCTTCAACCAGCGCCAGATGCGTGCCATCGCTCACATTGCCGCATACGGGGCAAAGCGTGCGCGTCGCTTCATCCTGCTTGAATTCGACGATGGCGCATTCGTTCTTGCTGACGTGCTTGCAATCCTTGCGCTTGCAGGCTGCGCTGTGCGTGCCGTCGCCGTTACTCGTCCATTCGCCATACCAGTGCAGCAGCGTCTTCGTCTGGTGATCCTTATAGCTGTCATTGCATTTTTTGCAGGTGTGCAGCGTGTAGCCGCCCTTTCCACAGGTAGGCTTGACGACCTTTTCGGTATAATCGTGCCCGGGGGCGGGGATTTCCACCTTGGTGGTGTAATCGCAGCCCTCACGCTGGCAGGCGTCATATTCATTCCAGCCAATTTCGGTGCAGGTGGGTGCCTTGGCGTCGTGATGCACCAGTTCGTGTTTCAGCGCAAGCAGCTCCACCTTAGTGGTGTAATCGCAGCGGGAGCAGGTATCGTATTCCTCCCAGCCGGTCTCGGTGCAGGTGGGCGCTTTGGCGTCGTGGTGCACCAGCTTGTGTTTCAGCGCAGGGATTTCCACCTTGGTGGTGTAAGTGCAGCCCTCACGCTGGCAGGCGTCATATGCATTCCAGCCAATTTCGGTGCAGGTGGGCGCCTTGGCGTCGTGGTGCACCAGGTCGTGGTTGTTCGGGTCAGGTCCATACCATGGGTGTACATAAGTATCCGTTCCCTTGCGGTAGCAGTAAGCGCAGTTTGTGTAGTACACGGGCGGAGAAACGCAGGTGGCTGCGGACTTAAGGCACGAGCTATCGTTGCCCTGAACGAAGAAATGTGCGCCCACCTTAGTTTTCGCTTCGTGGCAGACGGTGCAGCTAACCCAGTGGTTTTCGGCATCCGAATCCCAGCCCTGATTCGCAGGGAAGGTATGTGCGCTGTAGTACTGCCCGCCGCAGGTAGTGCATGTTCCCAGGGTGATGCAGGTCGCGCTGCTGTCGCCGGAGCAGCTTGCGGTGTCGACCGCATCGCAGCCGTCGCGCTGGCAGGTGCGGAAATGCGCACTGTTGTTGCCCCTGGATTGCCATGCGCCCCAGTCGTGACCGAGTTTGCCGTATTGAGCGCCGCACTGGGCGCAGGTTTTGCCCGTGGTGCAGGTCGGCGTTTCGGTGCCGCCAGAGTGATAGATGATTGGATTGCCAAGAAATATGGCATGTTTGCTTTTACCGCAGAGTGGACATTTGTAAATTACATAATGCTGATCGTCGTTGTATCGCTCGAATCCTGTAATCTCAAGATCTGCCTGTTTCTTACAGAAAAAACATATGTTGCGGACGGTTTCCGCCTTCGCTTCCAGCGCCATTCCCGGCAGCAGGTACAGCAGCAGCGCCGCAGCCAGCAATATGGCAAAACTCTTCTTCTTCATCTTCGTCGCCTCCTTAAAGTTAGGGTAACACCGCACAAATGAGGTGGTCGGCTGGCAAATGGATTGTGCGGTGCTGCCTTTATGATGGATTTACTGTGCCAGTTCCACCAGCGTGTCAAACGCGGGCTTCGGCTGGGCATCCTTGTCGAACAGGAGCGGGTACTCGTCCGCGCGCCAGCTCAGGTCGTCCACCGTGCCCCATACCTGCACCGCTTCGATGCGGTCGGCGTAACGCAGGAAAATCTTCATCAGGTTGCCGTAATACTTCGCCTGCTTCTGCAGATTTTCCTCGCTTGTATCGTCAATGCCCACGTCAAGTTCGGACACGCGCAGGAGCAAATCACGCTTGGCAATCTGCTGGAACGCCCAATCCACGCGGTCAATCGTCGGACTGCCGACGGAGTAGTGTGCCTGGAAGCCGTAGCCGTCAATCGTGCCATCCGCAATCAGGCTGTCCAGCAGGACGCAGATGCCGTGCAGCTTGGGGTCAAGGGGGGTGTTGTAATCATTGTAGTACAACTTCACGCCGTCCGCGGCGTACTTGCGGGCGTACTCAAACGCGCGGTTCACGAAATCCTGACCAACCGTCTTTGTCCAGTTGGATTCGCGCAGCTGGTCGCTGCCGTCCGCCACGGCTTCGTTCACAACGTCCCACGAGACAATCAGCCCCGGATAATTCTCGTTCGTCCACGTCAGCACCTGCTGGATGTAGCTTTCCATGCGGGCGAGCATGGTTTCGCGGCTGCACAGCGGCTTATGGGTCGCGTAGCCCTCATGGAAGAAGGCTTCGGGCGTCTGGGAGTGCCACACCAGCACATGCCCATGCACCTTCACGCCATTGTCGCGGCACCAATCGAGGAACGGAATGCAGTTGTCGAACTTCACAGCGACGGCCGTGTCGTCCGTGCGGCTGAGCTTGCGGCATTCCGCCATGTCCAGCAGCGAATCCGGCTTCATCTCGTTTCCTGCGGTCATGATGGTGAACTGGCTGCCGTAGAACGCCATGCGTTTGCTGTCCGCCACTTCACTGGCAACAACCGCCGTGCCGAAATCGAACTTATCCGCATAGAGCGTCTTGAGGGCAGGCAGCGAAGTGGTGTCGAAGGAGTCAATCTTCTCGTCGCAGGTGAAATTGCGAATGGTGAAGGACGTTTCCTTTCCCGCGCCCTCAACGTACAGCACATACTTGTCATACCGACCGGGAATGTACGAGCCGGACAGCATTGCCCATTCGCCTTTCTTCGCCGTGCCGGTGACAATGTTCTCATAGGATTCCTCGCCGTCGCGGGTATGGGCGACGGACAGGATGAAGCTGCACGAATCCATCTCGTCCTGCTTCACCTGCACGGACAGGTTGTAGGCGCGCCCCGGCACAAGGTCGAAGTCGCGGCCGGGAGAGTTCCACGTCGCGGTACGCCCAGTGATGTACAGCCCGTCGGCAGTCGTCTCGATGGCAGCGCCGCCCGCAGAGCGCGCATACCAGCCGTCCGTGCCGCTGGTAAAGTCCGACGTGTAGTGAATCTGCGGCGCATCGGAGTAATCCACTTTTTCGGGCGCGATGATGGTCAGCGTAACGTCATCAAGGCAGTAGTTTTTGCCCAGATAGTTATCCGACGCCGTGAGGAAGCGGATGTTGATGCCCGCGTCCGCCTCGAAGTCGCAGGAGATTTCCGTCCACTCCTTGCCCTTGACGTTCACCTGCGCGTAGTAGGCGTAATCGCCGCCCGCCTTGCCAATCGCCACAGCGCCGTCTTCCGAGCTTTCGACGTAGACGCAGGCGGACAGGTGGACTTTCGCGCCGGCTTCAATGCCAAGCGACGCAGCGGAGAGGTCAACAGCGTCCCAGTTATTGCTGCCGCGTCCAGAAACTCGCAGGCTCTGCTTACCGCTGTGTGCCTGCGATTCCGTCACGCCGACGGTGCAGGAGCCAGACTGGCTGAATGCGGCGGCGTTGCCATCCTCAAAGTCGATGGTGACGGCGGTCTGCGCGGCTTCTTCCGCTGCGGCGAAGCAGGGCAGAAACAAGCAGACTGCCATCAGCAGAAAAAGCGCTTGTGCGACCCAGTGTTTCATGTTTAATTTCCTCCCTTAGCGTCTTGGGGGTCTATGGAATGGATGATGCAATAATTTAATTATACACAAAAATTGTGTTTTGTCAAGAATGTCTGATTTCTTACCAGAACGAAAATGGTTTCGTTGGGTGGTTTTTTCTGATTCTATGCTGATAGGCATGTTTGAACTGGTCTTTTCCATGCTTCCAGAGGGCAATGAAAACGGACAAAGTCCGCGGTTGCCCGCTGGGCACCTTCGGTTTCGCCACTCCTGTCACTGGTTTTTATCGCCGCTTTGTGTCTTTTGTCCTTGAATTTTCCGGCTTTTTGTTACTTAACTGATGGGCAAGAAATATTGTCGAAATCTTTCCAAAAGCCCCCTTGAAACAAGGAAAAAACCGTGCTATCATCAAACCGTTTCTAATGAGGCTTTACGACTGAACGACCCGTCTGTACTATTTCCAAATGAGAATGCGCCAAGATGCGCCGCGAATTTTTTCTTCTGGCTAACGCGAATGAAACGCAGCGTAGCAGCGCTACGCTAAGTGGAATGAGC
>OLSK01002908.1_pt1 | contig 10138 bp, 7 predicted proteins | sample 1672781 | NCBI WGS metagenome assembly OLSK01 (sample SAMEA3136723, study PRJEB25190) | human gut metagenome | biome: human gut; feature: human-associated habitat; material: faeces | place: Austria | collected 2013 | reverse complement strand
CATTAGGGGTTAAATGTGAAATATGTGATAACTTATGATGCTGGCTACCAGCATTATAATCGCGGATATGATTGTTATATCTGCTTCGGTGTGGGTAAACGGTTTCATGATTATTTACTTTTACATAAATATTTTAAATAATCCAAATCTTTCTGCTTTGGACATTCGCTGTTTTTTACAAGGTCAATCAGTGGCATAGAATTGACGACTGTACGCCATTGTTTCCCCGTTACAGGACTTGTATAGGTTACGGAGTAGCAGCCATAGCCAACGAACGTAAAGGTAAAATCGCACAAACTTGTTTTCGCTTTCATAATTTTTCGGGTTAATTGTTTATGATAAAATGTTTATACATGGCGGGCATACTGCACAGCCCCCCATTTTTTTTTCTTGTTTCTTTTTCTGAACTTTGACATGAAAGATTTCAGATACATGCACAAGAAATTTTGCAGAAATACTCTTTTTTCGGGTAGAAAAAAGGAAGATTTCTGCAAAATAGCGGAGCGGTTCTTGTGCATGTAGCTGTAATCTTACTCCTTTGTGCGGAAAAAGAGATAAGAAAAAAAAATGAATAAGCAATTAAAATCGCTTGCGATTTTACCGCTTAAATATAAGGTTAGAGTTTTACTATGATCTGCTCGCGGTTGTGGCGGTGGGTGACGTAGGATACATGGATGAAATTGCGGTTCACGTAGTATATAAGCTGGTCGAATGTGAGATTATCGGCTATGTAGGCGTAAAGGGTTTGCAGTTGCTTGGCGGTGGCGCATGTGATGTCGGCTGCATTGCCGTATATGTGCTGCGAGGTGGAAACGCCGCCGACAAGCGCGTTTAGGCGAGGGGAGCGATAACCGCTGTTTACGGATATGGGGAAACCGAGGGCTTCGCGGGCAGGGTCAAGGACGCGAGACACCAAATTGGAAAGGTTGGAAAGTGCGTTTGCATCGGGAACGTTGGGAACACAAGCCGCGGCAGCAGTTGCCGAAAAGGTTAATTCGTTGAGGGTGAAGTATTTCATAATGTTATAGGTTTGTTTATAATCGCTCCGCACTTCGTTTGGGGTGTACGGTGGGAAACATTGCGTATTGCTGAGTTACCAAATATATTCATCGGGGGTCAAATCGGGGATGCGTTCTCGAAAAGCCAAGTATTCGGCTTCGGAGATAGGCGGCTCGAAGATTAATTCATACAAAGAATCTGAATGTATTTCGCGACGTGCTTGAGCAGCGGTTTCCATTGCTCCGAAATATAGCAAATCTTCATGGGCTATGAATTTTTGTGCGTAGAGGGTGTTTAAGTATTGCGTATAACGTTGCAGACGAACGGTTTGTGTCTTTTTCCCTTGCAATTCTTGCAAAAACTCCATAGCAGAAAGCAAGCCCAGCCGACGCGGTTCGGCAAGGTCAACGTATTCACGCGAAAGTTTTTGCAGTTTGTTGAAACATATCTTTTCCATGCGTCCTGTATCGGCAGAACGCGACCAATAGAAGGGCTTGGATGTGATTTCGGGGGAGTTTTCAAAGAGTTGCAGTTTGTGGTAATTGCGAATCTGTTTTTGGCCTGTGTTTATCCGGAAGTCAAAAACTTTAGCCGCGTAGATGTGAAATAGCTTGGCGATTTGGGGAGCATGCTCCAAATAGCGAGGAGAAAGGCGGAAGATTTCGGCAGTGCTCATGTTGAGAACGTCCATGCCTTGCGATTTTATGGAAATTTCGAAACGCCATACGCTTTTTTTTACGTATTCGCGGAGGGTGTCGTTTTCCTGCTTTTTATTGCGCTGGCGGGGGGTAAGGGTGTTGAGGGTGAGAGTGTCTATATCGTATTCAAGGCCGTTTTCTTCCCACATTTTGCGTATCCAAGGCTTGTCTTTCACTTCGGTGAGTTCCAGCGTTTTGTTATAGCAGTAGGCGGATATTCGGGAATTCGGAGAACCCCAGCGAATCGAATTAAGAGTGGCTACGGAAGTGTTCTTGCGTGTGCCATGTAACTGAAAACGAGAACTGCCATTGCGAATAATGTGGCCCGCGGTCATGGGTTCGGTGCTTACAAATTGACGGATGAAGCGTTCGACATTGCGCCCGTCATGCAGAGAGTTGCAATCATAGCACAAGTCAAGGCGTGTGATGCCTTTATAGGTCATGTTTAAGGCTTCTTGAATGGCGTACAGGATGTTGATGTATTGCTCGCAATATAATACGCGGTTGGATAGTTTAACGCACGTTGCAAGTGGGTTGATGACCGAAGTACGGGGCGTTTGCTGAATTGTGGCGGCTGGATGTGACTGATAGACAACTGTGTAGATGTCTTTAAATTGGGCCGTTTCGTAGTCCTCTTTTTTTACTATGAAATTATAGCCGCGTGAGCTATATGAACCCTCTGCTATTTGGGTCGCATGGCAGAAAGTTTGCAGCCAATCAAGGCTAATACAATATTTTTCCATATCTTAGTGTATTAAAAAAGCAGGCTGTTACACCTGCCTTATGCAAAACGCATAGTTTACAATCTTACCGTTTACCAACAGCACCACCTGTACGGCTATCTCTAAATTGCACAGCAAAGATATGGTTTATAATTCTATAATATCAACATTATGTTTAATATATGAGTGCGTAATAATTATTTAATTAGCCTCTATCATGGAAAACATAATATTATAAAAATGGCTATTCTTGTGTGGAACAGCCATTTTTATAATATTTACGATTATTGCATTAACTTCTCTATCGCATCAAATTCAGGACCCATTTGCAGATTGTAGTAAACTCGATACAATCCATTTAACCACAAATCTTTTTGGTCAGGTTTCAATTCTTTTGCTTTTTCATAATTAGGTCTTGCCTTTTCATAAAAAGCTTTTAATGTAGCCTGATCATCTTTATATTTAGGATTATTATTATAAAACTCTTCTCTTTGTTTATCATTCATATTAGCAAGTTGAGTTTTAGAATAATCTTCAATATCATTATAAGTTTGTCTAGCTTCTTGATAATTTTCAAGATAACGAGAAGTAACTCCAATAGCAGTAGCTTCTGCTATTCTACTAGTAATTGCTCTACTCTTTTGCGTCATATTAATAGCATTAGCCATTTTATTAGCTAATTTATTAAACTTTATACCTTTACCTAATAAAGAAACACCTTTAGCAAGACCTGTACTAGGAACCATAAGAGATAAAGAAGTAGCTATACTAGGAGTGTTACTAGCCCACCAAGCAAAATCTCCAATATCAAATGCAGCATTAGGATTTTCTCGATATATAGCTAATCTTTCATTAATAGATTCTTTTAAAGATTCAAGTCTAGAACTTATTTCAGATTGATAATCATTAGGACTATCACTAATCATATTATAGAAAGCATCAGCTAAATCAGCAAAACCTATTGCAGTACCAACAGTAATCTCATTACCAATTTGCCCAATCATTCTTAATCCTTGTTCCCAATTACTTTGATTAACAGCACGTTCTTTATCAAGTTTTTCTGGGTCATCAACAGGATTAACATAAACATCATAAGGAGCATATTTATCTATATCATATTGATTAAGATTATATGATTGCCCAGCAATACGACTAAATAAATGACCACGACCCCGGTCACTAATAGAAGTGCCGGGGTTGTAATCAACTAAAGTAGGAGGCTGTATAGCCCCCTTTTTAGTTTTAGGATTATATTTAGGATTAGGTGTTTGATTACCACCTTGTAGAAACTTTAATACATCCATATTAATATAGATTATTAGTTAATTCATCATAGTAATATTGAATAACATAAGGGTCTAAACTACCACTAAGTTGAGCAAGTTTAGTAGCAACATTTTGTTGAATAGCTTTAACAGCATTTTCATCTACTGCCATACCAGCTTTAACAGCAGTTACAGTTTGTTCCCATTGAGATAAATTATCTACAATATCAACAGCATTTTCTTTACTTACTAAACCAATAGTTTGATTATTAGTAGAATTAATTAAATTAAAACCTCCACCATTGGGTACTAATTTAAATTTATCAATTCCAGTAAATGCAGCATTATTAGTAAGAGAAATAGGTCTATTAGCATTATAATAATTTTCTACTTTACCGGCAGCTCTCCAAGAAGTATCTTGATTCCAAGATTGAATAATAGAACTATCAATAGCACCACTACCTACAAGTAAAGTAATAGGTTCTCTTTTAAGTTTACCTTCTGTATCGTAATAACCTGCAATATTAATTTGAACTCCAACATCACCAGTTTTTGGGTCACGAACAATAGTAGGAGTAATTTCATTTTCTTTAGCACTTCTAAGATAAGCTGTATAAGCTTTTCTATCCTCAGAAGTCATAGGTTCAAATACTCCATTTTCACTAGTAATATAAGCTTCTCCTTGAGTTAAATCAATACCACTACGAATAGCCATCATAGCTTGTTCTTCTTTATTCTTCTTATAAGCTGAAAGTTTACTAGCTTTCTCAGGATTAGCATTCATCATAAAATTAATTTCAGCTAATTCTGGAGTTAAAGCGCTAATACCAATAGTAGAAGAAGTTATTTTGCCACCATCAAGAACAGCATCATTTTTAGATTTAAGAGAATCAACATAATTAACTAAACCAATATAAGGTTCTTTATTACCTGTTGGTAATCCAGCATGATGTTCTTCACCATTAGAATCAACTCTAACAAATTTATCACCATAACCAAAGAATCTAGTTTTAGCAGAATTAAGAAAAGCATTTAAAGGATTTCTAGTATCTTCAGCTTCTTTAACAGCTTTACCAAAACTATAAATAGATTTATGATAATCTTTAGGTAATTCAGCATATCTATAACTATTACCATCAGAACCAAATCTTATTCCAAGACTAGCAGCTTTTTTCTCTCCACCAATAGCATTAATAAATGAATTATATACATCATCGTTATTAAAGTATTGTCTAATAGAACTACTATCTCCAAATATCTGATTAACATATTTACTATATCTATCTGAATATTTATTACTAGGTAAATCACTTAAACTAATAATAGAATTATATGTATCAAATCCATCAATACTATCTTGAGATTTACCAACTTTAAGATTATTAATATATTCTTGATTATCAATAATATCATTAAGATAACTTAAAGCATAGGCTCTATCAGATGGATTAGTAATATTAGTCATGATGCTAGTTCTAATATCATCTGGGTTAGCAGTGCTTAAATTAATATTAATATCAGGATTATATTTACTAAGTAATCCAGCTATTGATTGTCTATTACTAGTAATTTCAGCTTGAGCCTGAGCAGGCATAAAATTATCAATACGAACAGGAGTACCTTTATAAGTTAGATTATCAATAGCTTGTTTTCTTTGAGTTGCACTTCCTAGTCCAGCTTGTTTAGCTAAAGCTAATTGAGCTTTCCATGCTTCACCATAAGTAGTATTACTACTTTGATTATAAAAAGTTGCAGCATTATAGAAAGGATCAATACGTTTAGCAAGATATTGTTCAGGAGTAAGAAGAATACCATTTTTATCTGTTATATCAGGATTACTACCATTTTGGTCATATTTCCATTTAGCAATCTTATAATCTTGTTCAAGACTAGCTTTAGCACCAGGAGTGTTTTCAATAACAGCTTTAACAGCTTCAGCAAGTTTAGCTTTACTTAATCTTTGCCAATCACCTTTAGTATGAGAATAAATCTCTCCTGTAACAGATTTAGTAATATCATCAGTAACTTTACCGTTAGCATCAAGCCATCTTGTTTGACTACCACCACCTTGTTCTTTAGCAGCCCATTGAAGTGCTTGATTAAGTATTTGGTTCATAGGAATTTCAGAAACTTCTTTATCAATAGGAGTCCATTTACTTCCACCAATAACATTACCATTCTTATCAGTTATATCTTGATAATTATATTTATTAACAGCACGATAATAATTCTTATAATCTTCCGATAAATCAGTACGTTTATCAAGATTATCCATATATGCTTTATAATCTTGTTGAGCACGTAAACGACCAATCATTCCGGGACTTGAAGTTATATCTCCATAAGTTCCAACTATATCATCAAGACTAGAATACGCATTACCATATTGCATATTTTCAGTAAGAGCATTACGAACTTTATTAAGTTGTTCTTGACGCCAAGCATCTTCAGCTTCATTTAAATCTAATTGAGCAAGTTGAGCATCAATTTGAGATTTAGTTTGAATAGCTTGTTGATGCCCTTGTTCAAGAGTATTATAAGTTCTAGCTAAGACATTTAAGTCAATAGGATTAACTTGTTGTCTAAAAGTAGGAGTATAAAAGTTTATCGGCATGATTGTTTTCCTCCAAGTTTTCTACGTTTACGAATAATAAATTCATCATAATCAACTCCAGCATCCCGCATAATTCTATCATCTACATTAGGAGCAGATGCTCTCATAGCACCAATAGTATTATTTAAAGCTTTACGATTTTCATATCTACTAATCATATCTTGAATACCAGCATTAATTCCACTAAATAAATTATTAATATTAGTTACTTTAGCTTCTCTAATACCATTATCAAATGCTGCTTTTCTATCTATATATTGATTGTATTGTTGAGCATTAAATTGACGAACACTTTGCTGATTACGTCTATCTTGATTAATAAGATTAGTTTCTATATTTTCTTTATTACCATAAAGTTCATTAGCAGCTTGACCAGCAGCATTACGAACTCGTTGTTTACGAGCTAAACTAACACGACTACTAGCTGTATTAGAATCAATATCACGATAAGCTTCAAATTTATCTTCTCTAATTCTATCAAGTTGAGGATTAATATTATATTTAGTTTTAAGTTTATTAGCACTAATAAGAGTAGGTTGACCTGGACCTCTCATTTTATTAATAGCTCTTCTACTAGCAAAATAACTAGCTAAACCGCCAGCAACATTACTGCCTAATCCAATCCAATCAGCAGTAGTAAGATTTTTAAATTTACCTTGGCCTTTACCATCAGAAGATGTAGTTCCTTTAGCAGGAGTATTAGTAGAAACAGGTAAAGTAGTAGGAATACTAGCTTCTACTTTAGGTAGATTACGATTATAAACAGCAGTAGGAGGAGTTTTAGTAGAACTAGATTGAACTGATTGACTTGACTTATTCCTTCCTCTACGGGGGGTATTCCCTTTAGATTTAGTAGTAGGTAAATTTGGAATATTAGTATTATCAACAGTTATATTTTTATTATTACCATGACTCCAACCAGCTTTAACAAGACCACTAGTAATTCCAGCACCATCTTCAAATAAAGGAAGTCTACGTTCTGCATAATATTGAGGACGACGATTACCATTATCAATATTAGATTTATTAGTATTAGTATTTACATTATTATTTGTAATACTATTTTTAGACCATCTTCCATTTCTAAAAGTATAATCACTACCAACAATAGTTTCTCCTCTAGCAGATTTATTAATAGGATAAGCAGAAGTTCTATTAATAGTTCTATTAGTTATAGGAACATAAGCTCCAATTTGTTCATCATATTCCCAAGTTCTTCCATGACGATTAATTCGAGTTCCACCAACAGCAAATTTATCGCGTAGACCCCCCGTAGAGGATGGAGAATGGATTAAGCCATTCTTAACATTACCACTAATACTTACAATTAATCCTGTATTACCTTTTTTTCTAAGTTCAGGATATTTATTATAAACTTTAGCTTTAACATCGCTACGCCCATGTAATCCTGCAAGTCTTAAAGCGTCAACAGCATCCGTTTTAGTAGGAATAGGATAACTTCTATGTCCACCAGCAAAATCTTTTTTAGCTACACTAGGATAAGGTTTCTTTTTAGAGCCATAATCTTTATTTCTATTTAATCCACCCATAGCTTTTTTATTATCTTCATTTATATTTAATTTATTAGTAATATAATCAACAGTTCTAGGAATATTACTACCATGTTTACCGATAGTTGTTCTATAAACTTCTTTAATACCTTGATTAATCCAAGTATTATCAATTTTATTAGCTAAATCATAAATCTTTTGTCTACCTAAATTAATAAAATTAGTAGCAGTTCTACCTATTCTAGAAGCTTTAGTTAAACCTTTAATAAATTTATAATTTCTATTACCAGCTATTGTAGGATAACCACCAATAATTATCGAACCACTTTCAGCGATTTGTCTTTTATATTCATCAGGTGCTTGATAAATTTTGCCACCTTCTTTATATTTAGTTCCATCATCATTAATTCTATTTCTATCTTTAAAATCTTCTTGAGCTTTAAATACTTTATTAGGATTAGCTCCACCCATAACTAATTGAGCAGGACTAGCACCGTTAAGAATAGGTTGTGCAGAATAAACTTTAAGTTCATTTCCATTAGTTTCAACTACTTCACCACCTTCTACTTCAATACCAGTTTTATCACTAGGCCCAATATCAATACCACCTTGACTATGTTTTCTTCCATTCATATAAAAGAAATTATTACCAAGAGGTTGAGCAATACCACCAGCAACTACATTTGGTACTTTACCACCAACAGCATATTGCTTTTGAGGAAGATTTCTTCCATTACTTCTAGGAGTTTGAATAATATTAAATGGAAATGTTGGTCCAAGTTCATCATCACTAGGGAAAGATTCTTTATTAAAATCTTTAACATAATTAATAAGTCTACCAGCAGTATTATTCATTAATTTTTCTCTATTATCTTTAGACACCAAATTGTTTATACCATTATAGAGAAATTCATTACCAAGTCTTATTAAACCAGTAGATTTAGCAACTTTATCATAAGCTCCACCAAGTGGAGGAATACCATTTTGAATAAATCTTCCATTACGAGTAACATTACCTCTAAATGTACTAGGTAAATTACTTATATGAATAACTTTATCTTTTCTAGGCATTTTATATAATATAATGAGAAATTGTAATTTGATTGATTTTAAGGCTCTCTGCTGAACGATAGCTATCAGTCGATTAATAGTTCATACCTATATATAATAATTCAACAGAGAGCAAAAGACTAGCGTCTATGACCGCCACAGCGATATACATTTAGCCTATCTCGATATACTGATTGAGGCATAACAGGTTGTTGAACAGTACCATTAGTAATCCATTCAGGACGTTCAAGACCAGTTTTAGGAGCACTATAACTAGCTTGGTCAGCTTGTTTAACTTGAATTGGCTGTTGACCTTTACTGCCAAACATACCACCAATTAAACTTCCAGCAGCACCAATAGCAGCACCAATCCATGCTTTTCTACGTCCACCACATTTATATTTATTAATAAAACTAGAACGTTGATACATAGTCATTGGATTAGTCATTTTATCAGAAGTAATATTAAGTTGCTGCTGACCAGCTTGAAGTTGTTTACGCTGTTCAGCTTCTTGAGCAATACGTTTATTTTCATTAATTTGTTGATTAGCAGAAATACCTTGACCTATTGCAGTACCTAATTCACCAAGTCCTTGAACTCCTGTAATAGAACTAGCAAGACTACCTAAACCGGGAAGAGCATCAGCAAATTCAGTACCGAAACCAGCTTTACGTCGAACTCTACCGCCACATTTAAGAGTAAGCTTATCATTATATTGACCAACATAATCTTGATTAGCATAAGCACTAGTTAAAGCTTGAGCATTTTGTAAAGCATCTTTATGGTCTTGTGCAGCTTGAGCTTCAGCTTGAGCTTTTTCTTGAGCTTTCTTTTGCTTATTACCTTTAATAATACCACCAGCAATACTAGCGGCTGCACCAATAATAGCACCAATAAAAGCTTTTTGTCTTTGTCTATCTCTATACTGTATCATAATTTTCTAAATTGAGTTTGAGCACATTCAAGACTTTCAAATTCAATGCGCTTATTATCTGAATTATTAAATATGAAACGAACTACAAAATAATTACCATATACTCTACGAAGTTTATCACTTACTGTATTAGGATGTTCTTTAATTGCATTACGAAAATAATTAAAGTTATATTGAGTAAGTTCATACCAAGGTTTTTTATACTTATTAAATTCATTAAGTTTATCAATATTAATATCTATATCATCAGTATCATTATCTTCATTAAATATACGAAGTATATCTCCAGCATAAGGATGTTCTCTTAAATCAACAGGATTATTAATATTATCACTATAAATAGG
>OLSK01002906.1_pt1 | contig 10142 bp, 4 predicted proteins | sample 1672781 | NCBI WGS metagenome assembly OLSK01 (sample SAMEA3136723, study PRJEB25190) | human gut metagenome | biome: human gut; feature: human-associated habitat; material: faeces | place: Austria | collected 2013 | reverse complement strand
GTTTGAGCAGAGAATGAAAGAAACCGACCGCAGCCCGCTGAAACATGCGCTCGAAGCAGGCGACTGCGAGGCAGCGGAGGACTTCATCAATCGTCAGATTGCGGACACCATCAGCTACTACGATTATGCCGAGAATTTCTACCATGGCTTTATGGCAGGGCTTCTTACGAATATCGGAGGCTACCGCGTGAAATCCAACCGCGAGAGCGGAAACGGCAGACCTGACATCGTGATGACGGAATCAAAATTCAGGGGAAGAGCGATGATTTTGGAACTGAAAATTTCAGATACCATTCAAGGGATGGAAAAGAAGTGCGAGGAAGCGTTCACACAGATGAAAGAACAGAACTACGCAGTCACGCTTGCAGAAGACGGCTATCAACCGATTCTCAAATATGCGATCTGTTTCTTTAAGAAAGGGTGCATGGTCAAGAAAGCAGAATAGCGGGGGTAAGCTGCGAAAAAGGGCAAACCTATCCAACGAACGAAAAACGAAAGACATAAACACCAGACAAAGCTCGAAGCAAAAATGCTCGGGCTTTTTGTGTGCAAAAAACGATTTGGAAAGGAGAATACGCAATGGATAACAGGAAACTACGCTACGCAAAGCGCAAGGCAAAGGAAAAAATCCTATCTCAGCGAGATAGAGCCTATTACCGAAACTTGAACTTCCGCGAAAATCAGAATGAGCAGGCAGAGGAGTCTCCGGAACACTATGCCGCGCAAAACGCAAGCCTCTACGGAAGAAAGTATGCGGGTGCAGTCAAGGCGCGGGGCAGGAAGATGCTCATGCAGCGAAAGGAAAGGGAACAGCAGAGCAAAAAGCTTCGAGAACAAGGAGGACGGGCAGAAACCCTTTCCTCTTCGGAAGGCTTTTCTTGGCAGCCTGCCGAAAAGAGAGCAGGCATGCAGAAAAACAGCAGAACTACCACATCAAGCGTAAACCAGCGGCAGAATTTACAGGATCGGCGAAAAAAGCAAGCCCATATTTCCTCTGTCCTGCGAGAAAAAGGCTATGTTGACAGGAGGTATGCCTTACCGATTTTCAGCCGCAAAGCGAAAGAGAGAAGCTCGGCAGGAGTAAAAACCGCAAAGCGGCTGTCACGAGGCACGAAAAAGGTCATTTCGCTTATCCTAACAGGCGGCGGCGCGATGCTTCTTCTGCTTGCGGTGATCATTCCGCTTTGCGCCGCGGCAGCCGTCTTTGGCAGCGATGATGACGGAGAGATAACCTCCGACAATGTGTTGGTGGCAATCGCGCAGTCGCAGATCGGAAACGAAGGCGGCGATACCTACTGGCTGTGGTACGGATTTGACAGTCACGTTGATTGGTGCGCGATCTTTGTCAGTTGGTGTGCAGACCAAGCGGGCATGCTGGAAACAGACAGCCTGCCCAAATACGCGGTCTGCGATGAGGGGATTCGCTGGTTCATCAAAAAGGGGAAATGGTATAGCCGAAAAATCGAGCCGAAAGCAGGCATGATTATTTTCTTCGATTGGGACGACGATGGCGTATCGGAACATACGGGAATTGTTGAAAAATGCGAGGACGGGCTGATTTATACCATTGAAGGCAACAGCCACGATGTGTGCCGCAGGAAGTGGTATGCGGCAGAGGAGAAGTGCATTATGGGCTATGGCTGCGCGATAAAAACAAAACCAAACAATTTATGACCTTTCCGACGGTTTTCGATGGGAATGTGTGTATATAGTAGAGGGAGGCATATAGGGAGAAACATAGCCGAAACAGTTCCGCAGAGTAATTGTTTTGCTTGCATTTTTCAAGAACTATCTGTTAAAGATAGGGCTAAGGGAGGTACAAGCATGAAAAACAAAAATGCAGGTTGTGTTTACGGATATGTGCGTGTCAGCAGCGCCGATCAAAACGAAGAACGGCAGCGCATCGCAATGGCACAGGAAGGATTGAAAGAAAAGGACATCTTCATGGACAAACAGTCGGGCAAGGATTTTGAACGCCCGGCGTATCTCAAATTGCTGAAAAAACTGAAGGAAGGGGATCTGCTGCTCATCGAAAGCATCGACCGGCTCGGACGCAACTACGAAGAAATCATCGAGCAGTGGCGGCACATCACCAAGCGCATCAAGGCAGATATCCGCGTACTGGATATGCCGCTTCTCGATACAACGATCAGCAAGGACCTACTCGGAACATTCATCGCCGATCTGGTGCTGCAGGTGCTGTCCTTTGCTGCGGAAAACGAGCGAAAAAACATTCGCCAAAGGCAAAGAGAGGGCATCGACGCGGCACTGGCACGAGGCGTGCGCTTCGGCAGACCGGGGATTCCGGACAGTGAGGCGATGCTGGAGGCTGTGCGGCTGTACCGGCAAAAAAAAATCTCGCTTAGCAGAGCACTGGATATGAGCGGCATCGGCAAAACGACGTTTTATAAGAAGCTGAAGGAGTTCAGCGCATAAAAAATTCGCAAAAGTACACTTTTACGAACAGATTCGACACCTGTGTTACGGGAACGCTTGCGCGGATTTTATCCCGTTTTGGTTTGTCTTTTTGTCAAAAAAAGAAAAAAAGATGTTGATTTTATGTATTCTATGTGATACGATGTGCTTAGTTGAAAGAAAAAAGAAAAGATTCGTCATTCACAGTTTGTTCGTAAAAGTGTACTTTTATGAACAAATTGTCGAATCGGCGACAAGCAGTAACAAGGGTAACTAACGGAAGTGGGGTGAGATTCCCCTCTGTTTCTCAGCAACTGTAATGCCTGCATAGACAGGACAAGTCAGGAGACGAGCTATCGCTTGGATGTAAACAATTTCTCTGAGGCAGAAGGATACATCAATGCGAAAAGGTAAGCGGACAAAAGGATTTTCCTGTTACAACGGCAGGAGGATTGCTCGGCGGCACTTTTCGGCTGATACTTGTCAAACACGTGGAAACAGCCATGTATAAAACAAGATGTATGTGATGGATGCGGACTGCCTGAGAAACGGCAGTCTTTTTTTGTATCTTTTCATCCTTTTCGGGCGGTGTCGCATCAGGAAGGCATCGCCCATGGGGGTTCAGATAAAAAAATGTGTATAAGAGAGGGAAACATGGAGCAGGCACAGCAGCAGGAAATAAAACGCAAAATTAAGGAAAATCCGGAAATGACGGAAGGCGAAAAAGGAAGGGAATTAAAACGGCTGAGCGAGCCATATAAGAAAATGAGCGATGAGGAGCTACTGCAGCTTGTGCGGGACTTCGTCCGGGAATGCGGCAGAGAGCCTATGCGAAAAGACGTGCTGTATGATCGGGAACTGAAATACCGGTTCGGTCCATGGACGCGTATGCTTGAAAAAGCAGGAACCAGACCGGTCGCGGAACACTATTTAGAGAGAAAGAAACGGCGGCGTGAAAAACGCGCGCGTCATAAGGAATACCGCAGGCAGCTTCGCGAGCAGCAGGCGGCAGAAGCCGCGAGGCTTGAAGAAGCAGCGAGGATAGAATGAATACACGACGGAGAAACGGCAGTCTTTCCATGCCGTAGGAAGCAAAAATGTTTCTCCGCTTGTAGATACGGCGGGCAGCAGCCGGTAAAGAGGAAGACTCTCAGGCTGTCATGAGAGTAAAACGAAACAAAAAGAGGAGGAGAATATGAAACATAAAGGTAAAAAAATATTTGCGATATTTTTAGTGCTGGCGATGCTCTTCAGTATGAGCAGCGTATCTTTCGCGGATACAGCGGACGGCAGCAAAACTGTAACCTATAATAATGTTACTCTGCGCTTTGGCGATCCGGCTTATCCTGAGACTGAACCGGAATCTGATATGCGCTTCACCGGAAGTAACGGAACTTATACAGCAGTCTATCGCGGCGCGACAGCGAACTACTATCCGAATATGTTGTCTCTGTATCTGACCGGAAACAGCAGCATTACAGCGACGACAACAAACGAGAACACGAACAATGTTTGCTTCGTTACTTACGATGATGACAATGTCGAAACTGAAGTAACGAGCATTAGCAGTGCCCAAGACACCAACGTACTTTACGGTGTTGTACGTGTGAAAGCAGCGGGAAGCATTACCATCAACGGTGGCAGCGGCAATATTACGCTGAACTTTGAAGCACCGAGAGAACCGGCAGTGCCGGGCGGTGTGGCACCGTCTCGCGTGGTTAGCTATCTGCCGATTGGACAGTTTGCGACCGGCAGCGGCTGGGGCAGTGCGACAGGCAAGTTCACAGGCGGCTACGCTCCAACAGGTGTGTCCTTAGGCGCACTGGGCGGCTATATCGAATTTGAGTTTGCAAATGGAATCACCAACAATAACAACAACCCTTACGGCGTTGACTTCGTGGTATACGGCAATGCTTTTAACGGCAATCCGGAAGCCGGCGCAGTACAGGTATCGGAAGACGGCAAGACATGGTATGAGCTGGCAGGCTCCATGTATTATGACAGAAGCTTTAACTATGTCGGAAACCAGATACCGAACAATCCAAATAAGTTTTCCAGTGCTTATACCGGAACGCTGAATAAGGCAACGGTAGAATACGAAAAAGGAGCGTCATTCCTTACGGTAGGCCTCAAAGAAACGAACAGCACTACCTATTTGGTTCCGAGCGGAACAACCTTTGGGCCGATTGGTTGGTTCCCTGCAACGGATAAATATCCGCAGGGCGACGCACACGATAATACAGGTGCGAACGTAACAGTCAGCTATACAGCAAATAATCTTGCATTCAGCGGCATCACCGCTATTCAGGATTACAACACAACGGCGTCCTATGCGTTCGGCTACGCGGATGTAACCCCGAACGGATCACCGACGACCTACGGCAACGCAGTGAATCCATATACCGCCTATACGACGGCAAAGACAGGCGGAGACGGCTTCGACTTGGAATGGGCAGTAGACCCGTCGACAAAGCTTCCGGTAAATGTAAACGGTAAGGTCTTTAAGTATGTGCGTGTCTACACCGCCGTATTAGACAACGGAACCTTTGGCGAAACCTCGACAGAAGTATGCGGTATCTTCACAACGGCAAATGGGCAGAAAACGGCAGAAAATGTGGCAGTGCCTGTTGGAAGAACAGATGCACCGACAAGCATTCAATATGGTTCCTCACAGAGTACGATGTCCCAGACCCCAAGCAATAGTCTTAATACTATAGCAGCAGGAACGTACTACATTAATGCTGCAAGTAATGCAGAGAATTTGTACATTAATGGATCAAAACTGACATCGGGGCAGGCTTATGAGTTTCAGGTGAAAGCTGGAGAAATAACGTATTTGAGAATCATCACACAGGATGGTATTAAAGAACCAAAAATAAAGATTTTGCGCTTTACAGCATAATATAAACAGAGAAAACGCTGAGTTGATGGATATCTGTCAGCTCAGCTAATTTTAAATTTACCATGAAGGAGATGAGAAAAATTAAAGCAAAAGATGAGAAGAAAAACATTAGAAGGTTTTTAGGAATCCTACTGTGCTTTGCCTTATTATTGACATCTTTCTGCAGTAGTTTTGTATATGCGTCTGAGACAGATGAAGCCATTAGCATTAACTTTGCAACGATTGCAAGCAATCCAAATGCTGAAAAAATTGCGAGCAACAGCAGTCCGGAGGTTTATGTCTATAAGATTTCTTCATCAGTTCCGATGACGGGTGATACGAAAGTAAAGATTACAGGAACTGATGACTATAGTGTAACAGGAGGGAGTCCTCTTGATTCTAAGTCCGTGGATGTGAATAATCCGGTTTCTTTAGGCGATTATAAAACATCTGCACAGGAGATACAGAAAGTTGTAAAAAATAATTCATATGGTAAACTTGACATCTCGGAGAAATTAAATCCGACTGCAGAATATGCAGCATTTTTCTGTTTTGGTGAATGGTACGATTGTCATTTTTTACTTTTTGAAATCGGAACAATACAAAACAACGTAAATAAAACCGACTTGGAGAAAGCTATCGCCGCAGCTCCGAACGCTGAAACAGATCAGACATATTATCATACAAACGATCGCTACAACGGTACAGATACCAGCGTGAATGGATTCTGGGCTGATATGGAAGCGGTTGTTAATGCGGCGAAAGCTGTTCAGGCAGATCCGCTCGCAACGCAGGACGAAGTTGACGCTGCCGCTGCAAGCTTAAAGCAGGATGACCCCAATAGTGCGTTAAAAAAAGCCATCTCCAAGCTGATTCCAATCACGCAGATTAATCCGACTTCGCTATACGAAGCAGTTCATCCTACATGGGTATGGAATGATAGTATAGAAGGAATATTTGATGCGAGCAAGCTTTCTAGTAAGTTTAATATTCCGGTCAGCGCCGATAACTGTACAGAGGCGAGCTGGACAGCATATACCAAGGCGAAGGAAGCCGCAGAGGACTATTTGAAAACCCTCTTCGATGAAGAAGGAAAACCAACCGCTGCCAATGTAAATGATGAAGCAGGGACTGCACAGAAAAACGCAGAGGCACTGGCAAAGGCGGCAGACCCACAGCAGCTCGTTCGCAAAAGTCTTTACGAAACCTGTTACGAACGCTATCTGAAGCACAGAGAAGAAGCCGGCTTGTTGCTGGAACAGTACGATCCGAAGAAGTTAACGCAGGGAGATTATGACGCAGCTTCATGGGATGCCTACATAAAAGCCTACGATACCTTAAATAGGACCTACAGACATAAACCTTCCGGCGGCACGAAAGAGGATTACACGATCTATAAGGAATTTTATTCCACATATGACAGCCAGAGCCGGCAAGATGTTTACCAGACGGATGATTTGGTTGCAGCATACAACGGTCTGAAAACGACCGGAGCAGTAAACATTTCTTTTACCTATGTGAATAACCTTACGGCAGCTTATCCGGCTCTCAGCGGCGGCACCGATGCCTACCGAGATGAGAAGATAACGCTGACAGACGAAACCAATGTATGTGGTTTGTTAAAAAAAGCAAATCTTATCTATGCATCCAACAGTGGCATACAAAGACCGAAGACAGAGAGCGGAGTTATCATGCCGGACAAGAGTTTTACGGCACCATATTTTGCGATCTTTGTCGATGGAGAATTTCGCGGCATTTATGCAGGCGTGGAGAAAGCCAAGTCGGTAAATCTGAAAAACGGAAATAAAGTTACGGTAGCCAGAGTGCTGCAGCCGCAGATTCTGAACGAAGCTTCCTCCGGAATGGATTCCACAAATTGGGTTTGGGGAGATGCGTCCCGCTCTGAATATCAGGAAAGCCTTGCAATGATTTCCGTCAATCCGGAAAAATCAAGCACAAGAGTCGGAGATAAGTTGACCATCTCCGCAGCGGTAACCGATGCGTACGGAAAGGATTTAGGCAAGAAAAAAAGCGCCGAAGGATTGACGCTGTTTGTAAGTGAGCCGAGCGAGAATAAGGTTATTACTTCCCCGGGCAAAAATACCGGAGAAACAACCGATACAAGCGGCAAGGCGAGCTACACCTTTGCAAGGAGCGGGTGGTACACAATCGCTTTGCACGATATTCGGGAAGATGATTACACAAGACGGGATGTCTATCAGAACTATACTTTTGGTACCTATCACAGTCTGGTGGCAGGTGATATTGCCCTTATTTATGTAGAGGAACCTGAGAATGAGCAAGCTCTGATAGCGCAGTATCGAAAAGAAAATCTTGCCAAAGCAAAAGCACTCTTTGAACAATATCAGGAATATGATTTTGAAGACGGATACTATAAAGGGCACTTTACATCTTGCTATACGACGCTGCAGGAACATCAGAACAGCGCGGAAACCTTCGCAGATTTAATGGAACGCTTCGAGGGCGATTACGAAGCCCTTCAGAACGAGGCAAAGAAAAACGCGATAGACTATGAAGCAATTACCAAAACGATCACAGAAAAACTGCAGTACATACCGGAAGATGTAACAACGCTTGATGAATCTTATGCGAAAGCAGTCAATCAGATTCTATCCGCGTACAAGAGCCTGAGCGCGCCGCAAGACGAAAAAAGAGATGCTTACCAAAAGCGATTCTTTACAGCGAAGGAACTCGAAAAACTGAAAGCACTTGAAGTTCTTGATGCGGCTACCTTCAAAAAACTTGCAGATGTGACGATTCAGGTTGACGGGTTCACGAAGCTTCCGTTGGCAGTTGGTATCGGACAAACAGGGGGCAACCCATATTTTGGCTGGCCACAGCTGACATGGAGCATGACACCGAATCTTGACGGAAGCCTTCCGGCACCGTCCTGGGCGAGCCTCAAGTATCAAGACGAATTTACCGCAAAGGCAGGCGATCATGCCTTCGTTCGTGCTTATCTTGATACAAATGATGAGAAATACTGGATGGTATGGTCTGCGGATGGTAAGAATTGGAATCTCGCGGAACCGCAGACGATTGGGACGTATTCCGGATACTTTCTTGTTGATTATCCAATTCCAAAGGATATTGAAGCCAACGAAATTACCATTTCGGTAAAGATGGTTTCCAAAGCGGAATATGAGAATATCGTTGACCCAACCGGAACACCGGAGCAGCTTCAGGCAGCTAAGACCGCCGCACAGGAATCTTTGAAGGCAGCCTATGAGGGATATCAAAACAGCGCATTGAAAAGCGTATACCAGAGTGGTTATGACAGCATCAAAGCAGCAAAAACCATGGCAGAGGTAGCCAAGGCAAGAAAAGCTGCGCTGGCAGCCTTAGCAGCCGCAGCTTCGGGTAGTAGCGCAGAGCCGGGCACGAAGCCAACCTATGATTCCGGAAAAACCGTAGGTAAAGTATTTATCACGGTTGAAAACACCAACTATTCCGGAGGTGCTTTTACGGGACAACTCGTGAATGGATGGTATGATCTTGGCGAAAACGATACCATGATGACCTGCGTTTTGAAAGCACTCGACCAGAAAGGTTACGGCTGGAATGGCACGAAAAATTTTGACAAGGAGAATCCTAAGGGTGACTATACGATAGATTACCTGGCATCCGTTGAAAAAGAAGGCAAAACGCTTGGAGAATTTGACGGCAGTAACGGCTCCGGCTGGATGGGAACCTTAAACGACTGGTTCGTAAACGAAAGCTTTGCAGCATTCTCGGTGAAGGACGGAAGACTGGAAAACGGGGATGAGATTCATGTGATGTTCACCCTAAATTATGGCGCAGATATCGGCGGTACATGGGGGAACAGCAACACCAAACTGGATAAGCTGACCGTCACAGGCGGAACACTTTCGCCATCGTTCAGCGGAGACAATACGGAATATACATTGGTTATCAATGGGAATCAAGACGGCAAAGCAAATGTGACAGTCAAGCCGGAAGCCGTAAACAAGAACTACCAGGCGCGGATTTTCTTAAACAGCTATAACAAAGACAGCGCAAGATACAAGATGACCGAGACGATTTCTGTGAAATCCGGAGACATCCTTTATGTAGGTGTTGGCGAGAATGGCTGGCCGACGATGAATTCTGTTAGCAAGGGAACCAAGTATACAATTAAGGTAGTCAGCGGATCTGACGCAAACGCAGTAAAGAAGATGATCGCAGAGATTAAAACCATTACCTACAGCAATTACAGAGGTGAAAAAGGCAAAGTGGAAGCTGCAAGAGCAGCCTATAACGCGCTGACTAACAAGAATAGCATTACGGCAGCAGATGTTAAGAAGCTGACGGATGCGGAAGCACAGATTAAATTCTATCAGCAGATCGACGATGCCAAAGCCAAGCTCGCGGCGCTGCCGAAGCTGACAAATCCGACACAGGCGCAGGCAAACGCCTACCGCAGTCAGATTAACGAAGCGACAGCGGCGTACAAGAAGCTCAGCGCGGAGCAGCAGAAGTACATCACAAAAGCTGACGTGGAAAATTACAACGCGCTGGCAAAAGCCTTAGGTGTGAGCACCATAGTAGGCGCGGATGCCGCGCCGGAGTCTCCGGTAGAAACAACCGGTAAGACCGGCTCCGCGACAACCACCTCTCCAACCGAAGTCGAGGTCAGCGGCACTACCGCGGCAGCGACCGTCAAGGCAGAGAACCAAAGCGAGATTCTCAAGCAGGCCGCGGAGAACAAGTCCGCGGAGATCGTGCTCAAAGTCGCGGCTTCCGACACGAAAGGCGCGGAGAACGTGCAGATGCAGCTGGAGACTTCGTTTGTAAAGAACATCAGCGATAAGACAAACGCGAGTCT
>OLSK01002902.1_pt1 | contig 10151 bp, 9 predicted proteins | sample 1672781 | NCBI WGS metagenome assembly OLSK01 (sample SAMEA3136723, study PRJEB25190) | human gut metagenome | biome: human gut; feature: human-associated habitat; material: faeces | place: Austria | collected 2013 | reverse complement strand
ACGCCGTTTATTCGCGAGTCTGTAGCAAACCTGATTTTTAGATTTGTCCCACGCTTTTTTTACAGTTCGTCAACTAATCAATAGCTATTCTTTCGTGGTAACTATGGATCAGTAAAAAACTTCTTGTCTTTTTCTATAAGAGAGGTTGATCGAAAAAACTTGTTATCGGTAACAAGCAATGTCCATTCAAAAAGAAATCGCGTACCAGCAACATTTAATTGAGTTTAGCAAAAAAAGCGAAGAAAATCGGTATTTACTCCCTTTTATGAAAGCGTTACAATTCTTGAGAGAAGGACATTTTTTTGATAGTGGAGGAAAATATGGAGAAAAAATGGTGGCATCAATCAGTTGTTTATCAGGTCTATCCGCGTAGTTTCCAGGATACGAATGGTGATGGGATCGGTGATTTACAAGGCGTGATTTCAAGATTAGATTATTTGAGTTATTTGGGCATCGATACAATCTGGCTCTCCCCGGTTTACGAATCACCTAATGATGATAACGGATATGATATTAGTGATTACCAAGCAATCATGGCAGAGTTCGGAACAATGGCTGATATGGAACAATTAATCAGTGAGGCAAAAAAACGGGGAATCAAGATCATTATGGATCTAGTTGTTAACCATACTTCAGATGAGCATATCTGGTTTGTCGAAGCACGGAAAAACAAAGACAATCCTTATAGAGACTATTACATTTGGAGAGATCCATTAAACGGTGATGTTCCTAACCAATTGCGTTCGATATTCAGTGGGTCTGCTTGGCAGTTAGATGAAGCAACTGGTCAGTATTATTTACACCTTTATAGTAAAAAACAACCTGATCTAAATTGGGAGAATGAAAAAGTACGGCAAGAGATCCATCAAATGATGAATTTTTGGATCGACAAAGGCATTGGTGGTTTTCGCATGGACGTAATCGATACGATCGGTAAACTACCTGATCAGGGAATAACCAATAATGGGCCTAAGCTACATGAGTATCTGCAAGAAATGAATCAGGCAACGTTTGGCGATAAAGATTTGATGACAGTAGGCGAAACGTGGGGAGCAACAACGGAGATTGCCAAGTTATACTCTGACCCTAAGCGCAATGAACTGTCGATGATCTTCCAATTTGAACATGTCGGGTTGGACCAACAAAAAGGAAAAGATAAATGGGATCTTCAACCGTTAAGTATCTCTGAATTAAAAAAAGTACTCTCTAAATGGCAAACCTCTTTAGGAGAAGAAGGTTGGAATAGTCTGTTTTGGAACAACCACGATCTGCCACGAATCATTTCTCGGTGGGGGAATGATCAAAAATACCGTGAAGAAAGCGGAAAAATGTTTGCCATTCTACTGCATATGATGAAGGGGACCCCGTATATTTATCAGGGGGAAGAAATTGGGATGACGAATTATCCCATCAGTGACCTCAGTGAAGTAGAAGATATCGAAAGTATCAATATGTATCATGAACGCCTAGCAGCAGGTTATTCAAAAGAAGAGATCCTACGTTCTATCAATGCGAAAGGACGCGATAATGCGCGTACACCGATGCAGTGGGACAATAGCGAAAATGCTGGTTTTACAACAGGGACACCTTGGCTGCACGTCAACCCGAATCATCAAGAAATCAATGTAGAAAATGCGTTGAAAAATAAAGAGTCTATTTTCTATACGTATAAAAAATTGATTGATCTACGCAAGAAGAATGACAGTATCGTCTGGGGTGAGTACCAATTAGTACACGATACGCCAGAAGAAGTATTTGCCTATCTTCGTTTGGCTGCTAACGAGAAGTGGCTAGTCGTAGGCAATATATCAGACAAAACACAAAAATTTACAGTGCCGAACGGTGATTTCTCGTTAGTAGTCACAAATTACCCGCAAGAAACTGTTCCTAAAGGCGAAATAGTATTACGTCCTTATGAAGCTTTTGTCTTACATGCGGATAATAAATAAGCTTGATTGTTCAATTTTTGGAGAGAACAAGTAGTAGCTGGGTATTTTGCATCTGTTTACTGGTATTTCTAATGATAACTAGCGAACTGAAAATCAATAAAAAGCTGGGATTTACCTATGTATTAGGTGTGTTCCAGTTTTTTTGGTCTAATGCTTAGAGCAAAATGAAGCTTTCACAACCTTATCCACGGTGTTCAAAGAGCTGACCTTCAACAATAAATCAAAAACTCTCAAAACAGGGAGAGCTGTTTCGAGAGTTTCCTCCTTATTTGCTCAGGTCAAAGCGCTCTTTTCACAACCTTATCTACGGTGTTCAAAGACCAACTCCTTGAAATAAGTCTGAATTTTTCAAAATATGGAGAGCTGTTTCGAAAAATCCATTCTTATTGTCAGCGGAGCTGAACGGTCTTTTCACAACCTCTTTTCACAACCTTTTGACAAATAACTTAAATCATACTATGATATGTACGCTGATATTAGGGGGAGAAAGAATGGGAAAACCAATTGAACAAGCATTAAATGAATGTCTGTTTTTTAGTGTGAAAAAATTAGATCGCATGTTGAACAAAATGGCGGATGAGGCGTTCAAAAAGACTGGTCTAGCACCGACATATGGATTCATCTTGTTGATTTTGAAAGAAAAAGATGGACTGCCGCAAAAGGATATTGCACAAATGCTCTATTCTGCGCCGTCTACGATTGCTCGCTTTGTTGAAAAATTAGAATATAAAGGGTATATCAAAACAGTGAGCGACGGACGCTTGTCTCTTGTTTATTTGACGGATGAAGGTCGGGAATTCATCAAAGAAATCGACAGTAGCTGGGAAGAACTTCATCAGGCATACAATGCTGTGTTAGGTACAGAAGTAAGTGGTCAGTTATCACAAGATTTAAATGCTGCTACAGATAAACTACAAAAAAAATAAAAAATTTTTTACGCATAATAATTGTATGCACAACTAATTATGTGCTTTAATAAATAGAGACATTATAATGGAGGAATCAATATGACAAATTTTAATGAAACAATGACATTCCCTTCTGGTGCGACACTTAAAAATCGTTTGATGATGGCACCAATGACTACACAACTAAGCTTTTACAATGGTGTGATCACAGAAGATGAAATCAAGTATTATGCGGAACGTTCAAATGGATTAGGAGCAGTGATCACTGGTGCAGCGAATGTCCAAGATCTAGGGAAAGGCTGGCCTGGAGAATTAAGTATTGCCCATGATGAAATGATTCCTCGTTTGAGTGAGTTAGCGCAAGCAATCCAAGCGAAGGGTGCTAAAGCAATCATCCAAATTTTCCATGGCGGTCGGATGACGAAGCGTGCAACTTTATCTGGTGAACAAATCGTTTCAGCAAGTGCGATTCCTGCAGAACGACCTGATGCGGAAACCCCACGTGCCTTGAGTGAAGATGAAATCAAGGAAACCATCATTGCTTTCGGTGAAGCAACTAGAAGAGCGATTGAAGCAGGTTTTGATGGAGTTGAATTGCACGGAGCGAATACTTATTTGATCCAACAATTTTTTTCTCCACATTCTAACCGTCGTGAAGATCAATGGGGCGGAAGTATAGAGAATCGCTATCGTTTTATTGATGAATTACTTAAAAGTGTATTCCAAGCAGTCGAAAAATATGCGAAGAAACCATTTATCGTGGGTTACCGTTTTTCACCAGAAGAATTTGAAACACCTGGTATCCGTTTGGAAGATACGATCTGGTTGTTGGAACGTTTACGTGAAACAAAACTAGATTATCTCCATGTTTCATTAAATACCTATGATCGAGTCGCCCATTCTGAAAAATATGCAGATAAAACGATTCTTGAATACGTCCATGAAACATTACAAGGAAAAATTCCTTTAGTTGGGGTGGGTAATGTCCGTAATCGTCAAGATGTGGAAACGGTTCTAGCAAATGCTGAATTAGTCGCAATTGGCCAACAGATGATCGTTGATCCAGATTGGGATGTAAAAATGGTGGAAGATCGGGATGCTGAGTTTGTGACGAAGCCGTTTGAAGAAGCATATCAAGAGCTTTATCTACCCAGTCCATTGTATAATTTCTTGAACATGCGTTATCAACCATCTAAATAGATAGGAAGAAGGAATAACAATGAAAGTACTGATTGTTTTAACGAATATTGAAAAATATTCAGGTATCGATCGCCCAACTGGTTTGTGGTTAAGCGAATTGACTCATTTCTATGATGTGTTAGTCAAAAATAATATCTCAGCTGATTTTGTTAGTCCTAATGGTGGTTATGTCCCCGTTGAACCACAAAGTATCTCAAATATGGATGCAATCGATTGGACTTATTATCAAGATGAAGATTTTCGTAATCGTGCTTTGGGAAAAACACTTCGTCCAACTGAAATAAATGTGGATGACTATTCTGCAATTTATTATGCAGGTGGACACGGTACAATGTGGGATTTCCCAGGTTCAGTTGATTTAGGGAAGATTGGTTCGGCTATTTATCAAAATAACGGGATCGTTTCTGCAGTTTGCCATGGTGTAGTTGGCTTATTACCGATCACAGATGCTGAAGGTCAAACTATCTTAGCAGGACGGACTGTGACAGGGTTTAGTAATGAAGAAGAAGCGGCAAATGGTACAACAACGGAAGTTCCATTTTTAACTGAAGATGCCTTAAAAGAAAAAGGTGCAAACTACCAAGCTGGAGCAGCTTTTACAGATGTTGTGCATGTGGATGGTCGCTTATTGACAGGGCAAAATCCGCAATCTGCCCATAGTTTAGGGATTAAAGTCGTTGAAGTACTGACAAGTAGATAGAGAGGTTTATTGATGGAATATAAAACATTAAATAATGGATTGACCGTTCCAGTCTTAGGATTTGGCGTCTATCAAATCTGGGACCAAGAGGAATGTGAAAAAGCAGTCCTTGAAGCACTGAAAATAGGCTATCGGTTAATTGATACAGCTGCTGTTTACTATAATGAAGAAGCAGTCGGTCGTGCAATCAAGAAAAGTGGGATTCCTCGAGAAGAAATCATCTTGACTTCTAAGTTGTGGGTGACGGATGCAACTTATGAGGGAGCATACAAAGCATATGAGCGTTCCTTAGAAAAATTAGATGTCGACTATCTAGACATTTTTTTGATCCATCAACCATATAACGATTATTATAGTGCTTGGCGTGCGATGGAAGAACTGTATGAAGCGAAGAAAGTCAAAGCAATCGGAGTCTCCAATTTTTCTACAGGACGATTGACTGACTTGATTTTAAACAATCAGGTGAAACCCGTAATCGATCAAATCGAACAGCATCCGTATAAACAAAGACAGTTGCAAAGAGAAACAGCGGAATATTTTGATGTTGCAGTGGAAGCCTGGAGTCCGTTCAATCAAGGAAAAGAAGGAATCTTTGAAGACGAATTGTTGTTGCAATTCGCACATAAATATCAAAAAAGTGTGCCTCAAATCATTTTGAGATGGCAAACACAAATTGGTGTGATCACGATTCCAAAATCAGTTCATCCAGAACGGATGGAAGAGAATTTTACGATTTTTGATTTTCGATTGACGGAAGAAGAAATCGCAGCGATTACTCGGCTAGATAAGGCGCCACAGTCAACTGGACCACGTGAACATCGTGAATTAGTTGAAAATCTGCATCAAATCGATCCAAACAAGCAGTAAAATATCCACCAATAAAAACAAACGAAATTAAAGCGAGTGTATGGCAAAAATTTTGCCATACACTCGCTTTATTTCATTTGTTTTTTTAAAATTATTCTTGATAAGCTAGCTTCTTATTCTGCTCGTAAAGCAATTGCAGCATCTTTCTTAGCAGCCATTCGTGCTGGAACATGTCCACCTAACATCGTCAAGATAGTCGAAACTACGATTAAGATGATTGCATGAACTGGGTTAAGTTGTGCAACATTTTTTAAGTCAGTCATGTTGTATAGGATGCTGTTGATTGGGAATGTAGCCAACCAAGCAATCAAAACACCTAATATTCCTGATGAGATACCCAAGATACATGTTTCGGCATCGAAGACACGTGTGATATCTTTTTTGCGGGCACCTAATGCTTTTAGCACACCGATTTCTTTTGTACGTTCAATAACAGAAGTGTAAGTAATGATACTGATCATGATCATACTTGTGACTAAGGAAATACCAGCAAAGGCAACTAATACATAGGTGATCGCATCCATTAAGCCACCAGTCAATTCAGTCATTGTGCCAGCTAGATCAGAATAAATGATTTTATCTTCTTCTGATTTTCCTTTGTTGTAATCATCTAAATAATCAAGGATCTGTTCTTTGTCACCAAAATTATTTGGATAGATCATGATACTTGATGGAATACTGTCGCCACCTAAATAGCTAATCAATGATTGTTTCGTTGTTTCGTCTACTTTTTCAGTAGTCAATACATTGGTGTCACTTTCTTTTTGCGCTTTGACGATATCAGAATCTTTGTTTTCATTTACGATTTGTGTCGTTAATTGATCACTATAAGCAATCCCTGGAGAAAGCAAATTCATTGTAGAAGAAGATTTGACACGTAAAATACCAGAAATTTTTACTTCATCGGTTGAATTAGCATACATCGCATCATAGTCAGTATTTGGAATGAAATTACCAGTTGGTAGTTTTGTATAGTAATTGTTGTTATTTACAATTTTAAATGTCGTACCAACGATTTTATCAAAATCTAATTTTTGACCATCCTTGACATCAAACCCAAGATTTTTCAAGGCATTGATATTCGTATTGTTGTTCCCATCAACGATCAAAACAACATCTGTGGCAGAAGAAGGATAGTTTCCATCCAGTAGAGAATAGTTTGCTTGTAAAAAGTTTTCTTTTTGATTATCCAGTTGTGTAGGGAAGGTCGATACACCGACACCTGTCATTGCAGACATCGTGCTTGTCAGTGATAATGATTCAGAATCAGGGTTTTGGTTTGAGAAGCTGACTGGTTGGACTTTACCATCCACTTGGCGAAGCATGTTGATGCCAGTTGCTCGTGTGAAACCAATATTGTTACTTAGATCAGAATCGATATTTGTTACATAGTCCACGTAAGTTTGATCGATTTTATTCGTATGTTGTGCTTTGTCTTCATCACTGATTTTGGCAGTGATCGTGTCTGTTTTTGGATAACTTGCTTTGCTTGCGCCTAAACCAGTGGAATCATTTGTCTGGCTAGTTGTCACTTTAGAGATCGTGATCGGGAATTTAGCCATTGTCTCAGATTGTGTTTTATCGATTTGTTTTTGGAAACCTGAGGATAAAGCAAGAACGATAGCAATTCCGATGATCCCGATACTTGATGCGAATGAAGTTAAAAATGTCCGTCCTTTTTTGGTCCGAATATTGTTGAAAGAAAGTTTCAACGCTGTCCAAAAGCTCATTTTTGTGCGACGTAGATTGAATTGATCATCTTTTGGTCGTTCAATATGTGGATTTGAATCGGATAAGATCTTCCCATCAGAAAATTCAATGATACGGTCAGCATATTGATGGGCTAATTCAGGGTTATGGGTAACCATGACAACTAATTTTTCATTCGATAGTTCTTCGATCAATTCCATGATCTGGATACTTGTTTCAGTATCTAAAGCTCCAGTTGGTTCATCACAAAGCAAGATATCTGGATCATTGGCAAGTGCGCGTGCGATAGCGACCCGTTGCATTTGACCACCAGATAGTTGGTTTGGTTTTTTATGCATGTGGGCACTCAAACCCACCCGTTGCAATGCATTTTCTGCTTTCTTTCGTTTTTCTTCTTTTGATACACCACTAAGAGTCATACCAAGTTCGACATTTTCGATGATCCCTAAGTGACCGATCAAATTATAGCTTTGGAACACGAAACCAATCGAATTATTGCGGTAAGCATCCCAGTCACTATCTTTGAAGTCTTTTGTTGATTTCCCATTGATGACCATATCACCTGAATCGTAATTATCTAGTCCACCAATGACATTCAGCATCGTCGTTTTACCTGAGCCACTTGGTCCCAAGATAGCAACGAATTCTTTTTTTCTAAAGGCAACAGATACGCCATCTAATGCTTTAGTAGTTGTTTCGCCGACTTTATAATATTTTTTTATATCTTTTAGTTGTAGCATATTCGCCCTTCTTTCCTTTTGAAATATTCGGTATACTAACAAGTATATCAGAATAACGAACGTAGTATACTCAATGAATATTAACTGAATGTGAACAATCAGAAAAAAACAAGAAATTTTTCAAAATAGAGGGAAAAATATGAACCGAATACTAGTAGTAGAAGATGATGGAAATTTGCAATTGCTTTATCGCTCAGTGTTAGAACGAGCTGGGTTTTCAGTGATTACGGCAGCAAATGGAGAAGAAGCGCTTCAACGATTGGAAAATTACCAGATCGAGTTGATCATCACCGACATCATGATGCCTGGAATGGATGGGTATGAATTACTAGAACATCTAAGAGAAAGCAGGATCGAAGTGCCAGTCTTGATGATTACTGCGAAAGCTGACTTTGAAGATAAAAAACGCGGCTTTCATTTAGGCACTGATGATTATATGACGAAACCTGTAGATGTCAATGAGATGGTCCCACGCGTAGAAGCACTGTTGAGAAGAGCAAAAATCAATCACAGTAGTCAACTCGTTATTGGAAAAACAACACTAGATCAAGAGACCTATGAAGTGAGGATAGCAGAACAAGCAACAGTATTACCGCAAAAAGAATTTCTGCTTCTTTATAAGTTATTGGCTTATCCTAATAAAATTTTTACCCGCCAACAATTGATGGATGATATTTGGGGGCTAGATACAAACACAGAAGAACGGACGATCGATGTACATATCAAGCGTCTACGATCGCGATTTGATCATGTAGACGATTTTCGGATCCTAACTGTTCGTGGTCTAGGATATAAGGCGGTGATCGGAAGGTGAAAAAGAAACTTTATTCGCAGTTATGGATCTATTTTGCTAGCATCGTCTTTGTATCGATATTGGTGACCTTGCTCTGTTTCCTCGGCTTTATTTTTCTGTTATCCCATCAATCGATTTCTCCATCTGAACGCCCGACGTTATATCCGTTAGTTGTCTTTGCTGGATTCAGTATGATCGTGGGTACAGGGATCTCGATTTTTGTTGGACGAAGGATCTTGATGCCAATCAGTGAACTGCGAACAAACATGAGCAAAGTCGCTACTGGCGATTTTTCGATCCAGATGAACGAACAGCCGAAAGTGGAAGAAGTGCAACAACTGTATAAAGATTTTAATGTGATGGTTCAAGAATTAAGTAGTATCGAGACTTTGAGAAATGATTTTGTTTCTAGTGTTTCCCATGAGTTCAAGACACCACTGGCAACGATCCAAGGCTATGTCCAATTGTTACAGGCAACGAATATTTCAGAAGAAGATAAACAAGTTTTTTTACAGCGGATCATCGAAAGCATCAATCAGCTCTCGCAGCTTACTGAAAATGTGTTGAAGTTGAATAAATTAGAAAATCAGCGGATACAATTAGAGAAAAAAACATTTCGACTAGATGAACAAATACGAGAAGTCATTGTATTCTTACAGCCAAAATGGGAAAACTTAAGATTGAATATCGAACTTGATTCCATTCACTATTTTGGAAATGAAGAGTTTTTATATCAAGTTTGGTTGAATATTATGGACAACGCAATCAAATATAATCAAACCAATGGTCAAATTGATATCAAACTGATTCAAAATGCGACAGATGTGTATTTTGAAGTGACGGACTCTGGAATTGGAATGACCGAAGAAACACAAAAGCGGATGTTTGAAAAATTTTATCAAGGAGATACCAGTCGGCAAATGGCTGGTAATGGATTAGGATTATCTCTAGTAAAGAAAATCTTGGAATTGCATCATGGAACGATTCGCTACAGTAGTATTCCAGAAGTGGGCACGACGGTAGTGATCCAGTTGAAAAAAGAATAGGGCTATTTATCGGTCTAACAGAATAAGCCTTCAAACAAGGAACACAAGGTGGTGTTTTTTGTTTGAGGCTGTTTTTTTTGTTTGGAGTAGCGCTTTTTTTCTCCTTATTGCTCAGGTCAAAGCGCTCTTTTCACAACCTTATTCACGGTGTTCAAGAAGCAACTCCTCAGCAATAAGTTCAACCAGATGAAAAACATGAGAAGCTGTTTTTCTCTGTTCATTCTTATTGCTTGATGCA
>OLSK01002900.1_pt1 | contig 10160 bp, 9 predicted proteins | sample 1672781 | NCBI WGS metagenome assembly OLSK01 (sample SAMEA3136723, study PRJEB25190) | human gut metagenome | biome: human gut; feature: human-associated habitat; material: faeces | place: Austria | collected 2013 | reverse complement strand
CCGGAACGCCCTGCGGGCGCCCCGTGCCTTTTGCCGGCTTTCCCAAAGCCCGCCCGCCGGATAACACCGCCCCGGAGCAAAAGACCTCCCGGGCGCGCGGGGCGCCGGGAGGCAGAAATTCAGTTTTGCAGGGCCCGGCAAAGGGTATTTTTGCCGGGCCGTTGCGCTTTTGGGGCGGGCCGCGGTCCATACGGCAAAAAGCGGCAAATCTTCTGGCCCGACCGGCTTATTCGTCCTCGTCCACCTCGGCGGTCAGGTTTACCTGGCCCAGCTTTTTGGGGGCGGCGGCCGCGGCGGTACGGCCCATCAGCTTATCGGCATTGGCCATCACCTTGGCGGCGATCTCCTCGGCCAGCTCGGGGTTCTGCCGCAGGTATTCTTTGGCGTTATCACGGCCCTGGCCCAGTCTTATCTCGCCATAATTAAACCACGCGCCGGATTTCTGCACGATATCCAGCTTGCTGCCCAAATCCAGGATCTCGCCTAGGCGGGAAACGCCCTGGCCGTACATGATATCAAACTCGGCCTCCTTGAAGGGCGGGGCGACCTTGTTTTTGACCACCTTGACGCGCACCCGGTTGCCGATGACCTCGCCGCCGGCTTTGAGCTGCTCGGTGCGTCGGACATCCAGCCGGACGGAGGAGTAGAACTTGAGGGCGCGGCCGCCGGGGGTGGTCTCCGGGTTGCCGTACATCACGCCGATCTTCTCTCTCAGCTGGTTGATGAAGATGACGATGGCATTGCTTTTGCCGATGGCTCCAGTCAGCTTGCGCAGGGCCTGACTCATCAATCTGGCCTGCAGGCCGACATGGGTATCGCCCATTTCGCCCTCGATCTCGGCCTTGGTGACCATCGCGGCCACCGAGTCGACGACCACGACATCCACCGCGCCGGAACGAACCAGCGCTTCGCAGATTTCCAGGGCCTGCTCGCCGGTATCGGGCTGGGAGACCAGCAGCTGGTCAATATCCACGCCCAAATTTTTGGCGTAAACGGGGTCCAGGGCATGCTCCACATCGATGAAAACGGCGGAGCCGCCGCGCTTTTGGGCTTCGGCCACCACATGCAGGGCCACGGTGGTCTTACCGCTGGATTCCGGCCCATAGATCTCGACGATTCTGCCGCGGGGCAGGCCGCCGATGCCCAGTGCCATATCCAGCGAAAGGGAGCCGGTGGGGATGGCTTCCACATTCATGGTGGCATTCTGGCCCAGGCGCATTACAGCCCCTTTGCCAAACTGCTTTTCGATCTGGCTGATGGCGGTTTCCAGGGCTTTTTGCTTATCGCTGGGGGCGGGGGCGGTTTCCTTTGCTTTTTTCTCGATGGCCATGCAATTTCCTCCCAAAGTGATGGTATTCTGATTCCATTGTACACGATTTTTGCCGGGATTGCAAGAGGGAAACGAAAATTTGTTCGCGGTTGGGGCAAAAATTTTTAGGCAGCGATTTTTCGGCCGTCCGGTGGGATTTTTCTCCCGCGCGCGGGCAGGTGCGCGCCCATCGCGTACCCATATATACGCGTACACGCGCGCGTGGGGGATTTTTACAAATTGGGAATTTGTGCATTTTGCGACTGATGTGTGGTCGCCTTCGGCGGGGAGATGCTTTTCTGTGAAGAAAAGTGGGCAAAAGGATTTTTAGGCCAAGATAGTGGGCGCCTGGCGACGGGGTAGAGTCACCGGAGGGTGACGGCCGGTACGCCTGCCCGGCGGGGGGTTACTTTTCTATGAAGAAAAGTAACTAAAAGTCACTCGGGGAGATCCCCGAGACCCCCAACGCGTCGGAGCCCCCCGCCCGAAAAGCCAAAGGACGGCTTCCCGGAGCGGGATTAGACGACGCTTATAAGGTGCCGCAGGCGCATTTTTATGTAGAGATTGTAGATAGAGTCCCCCTTCCCCGATGCGGGGAAGGGGGTAGGGGGAAAGGGCAAATGCTGCCGCAGGCTACCTTTGGAGCGCATCTGTGCGCAGTACGGATTTGTTTTTTCCGATTACTGAGGGAAAAACAACATTCGTAGCCAGCACAGCAAAGCGTCAAGGGGGTTTGTCAAGGGGGAAGCCCGGTCCCCCTTGACCGTATTTTGGTTCCTTTTGTACGCACAAAAGGAACGCCCCGGCGGCGAGCCGTGCAGACCGTCACCCTTCGGTGACTCCGTGACGCCGATAGGCGACCACAAACTGGCCCTGCCGGGTAGGCGGGATAAAACCAAGTCATAGTTTGTACTGACAATCCCTCCGGCTCATTTCATTCGCCACCTCCCTTTGCACAAGGGAGGCTTTTGGTCGGTGCGGGGCCGCAGACGGCTTTACAAGCTCATTTTCGCCATCAGGCGGTCCACACGGCGGGAGAGGGCGGGAAGGGTATCCAGCTGGGGATCACGGGCGAGGAGCTCGCCGGCGGCCTGCTGGGTCTTTTGCAGCAGGCGGCTATCGGCGGCAAGATCCGCCACCTTGAGCTCCGGCAGGCCGTGCTGCCGCTCCCCAAAGAAATCGCCGGGGCCGCGCTGCTTGAGGTCCTCTTCCGCTATTTTGAAGCCGTCATTGGTGCTGCACAGCACCCGCAGGCGCTCCTTGGTTTCGGGGTTATCGGTATCGGAAAGGAGGATGCAGTGGGACTGCACCTGGCCCCGGCCCACCCGGCCGCGCAGCTGGTGGAGCTGAGAAAGTCCGAACCGCTCGGCATTTTCAATCATCATAATCACGGCATTGGGGACATCCACGCCGACTTCCACCACGGTGGTGGCCACCAGCAGCTGGATCTCCCCGGCGGCAAATTCCGCCATGACTTTTTCCTTTTGGGCGGGGCGCATTTTGCCGTGGAGCAAACCGACCCGATACTGCCCAAAGGCGCCGTGGGCCAGCTCCTCGGCGTATTCCACGGCGGATTTGAGATGGGCGGCGGCCGCTTCTTCCTCCTCGCTTTGCACGGCGGGGCAGATGAGATAAGCCTGATAACCGGCATCGAGGTGGCGGCGGATATAGCCGAAGGCCCGCTCCCGGATCTCGCTATTGATGAGGTAGGTGCGCACCGGCTGGCGGCCGGCGGGCAGCTCATCGATGATGGAGAGCTCCAGATCGCCGTAGACGATCATAGCCAGGGTGCGGGGAATGGGGGTGGCGGACATGACCAGGACATGGGTATCCTGGCCCTTTTGCCGCAGGGCGGCCCGCTGCTGCACCCCAAATCGGTGCTGTTCATCGGTGACGACCAGCCCCAGCCGGGAAAATTCGGTATCGGCGGTGAGGATGGCGTGGGTACCGATGCAGAGATCGAGTTCCCCGGCGGCGAGGGCGGCTTTGAGGGTCTCCTTCTTTTTGACGGAAAGGGAGCCGGTGAGGAGGGCCACCCGCATACCAAGGCGCTCCAGGAGAGGGGCGAGATTGTGGTAATGCTGCTGGGCCAGGATCTCGGTGGGGGCCATCAGGGCGCTTTGTGCGCCATTGAGGAAGGTAAAATAGCACAGGGCGGCGGCCACCGCCGTTTTGCCGCTGCCCACATCCCCCTGCACCAGGCGGTTCATGGGGGTGCCGCTGCACATATCGCCGATGGCTTCGGCAATGGCGCGCTGCTGGGCACCGGTCAGCTGATAAGGCAGAGCCTGATAGTAGGCGGTAAGGGGGTGCGGCTGCATGGGGGCGATATGCCGCAACGCCCGGCCCTGGCGCATCCGGGCAAAGCAGATGGTAAGGCAGAGCAGTTCATCAAAGACCATGCGGCTGCGGCCGGTTTCGATCTCCGCCCAATCGCGCGGGAAGTGGACGGCATGGAGGGCTTCCGAGTAGCTCATCAGGCCGTACTGCTGCGGCAGACCGCTGCCCGCCAAAGGATCGGGGAGCTGCTCCACCCGATGGAGGGCTTCGGTGACCTGGCGGCTGACCATTTTATTGCTGAGGCCCTGGGTGAGCGGATAGACCGGCAGCAGGGTGCCGGCTTCCTCCGGGCGGAATACCTGCGGGGAGTCCATCTGCCGGGCGTAAAAGCCGCCGGTAAGGGTACCGTAAAAGAGGTACTCCTCTCCCTCGCGCAGCGAATCGACGGTGTATTTGGCATTGAAAAAGGTGATGTGGAGGGTGACGGGGCCATCCACGGCGGTGAGGCGAAAAACGGAAAGCCCCCGGCGGATGCGCTGCTCCCGGCCCTTGGCGGCCAGCAGCGCCCGGACGGCGCACTTCTGCCCCGGAATGGCTTCCGCCAGCGGGGTGGGATGGGTGAGATCGACATAGCGGCGGGGGATGTGGTAGAGGAGGTCCTCCACGGTATCCACGCCGAGCTTATGGTAAAGCTGGGCGCGGCTCTCCCCTACCCCTTTGAGGTAGCGGATATCGCTTTGCAGTTCCAGCGGCACAGGGTGGCCTCCTTTCCGGGGAGTACTTGGGTATGAGTTTATTATACCCGGCGGCGGTTAAAAAAGGAAGCCCCCGTAGGGGGGCAGGGTGATCAGGAGGCAACGCCGAAGCGGCCGGTCCACACCAGGATATTGATGGTGAGCACAAAGAGCAGAATGGCGGTGCCGATGAAGATGAGCGCGATGCCGACCTTTTTGAGGGCTTCGCCCTCGTCACCGCGCTTAGAAGCGACGCGGGCCATGATGCCGCCGATGAGCAGAACGCCCAAACCGATCCAGAAAAGCATAAACATATCCTCCCAAAATTAACGCTGAAAGTATTATAACGAAAGCGCGGGAGAAATGCAATGCGGGGCGGGGAAATGTTATAGCCCATTGCGGGGAAAAGATGGGAAAGAGATGGAAAGTATAGTGATAAAATGCTTGACAAGCCGGGGGGAGGCCATTATAATATATCTGTTGCCATGCGGCAATATGAACCATTAGCTCAGTCGGCAGAGCATTTGACTTTTAATCAAAGGGCCCGGGGTTCGAATCCCCGATGGTTCACCAAAAGAAAAAGACGCCCAAAGGCGTCTTTTTCTTTTGGTGAACCTTACCTTATCACAGCAAAAGCTCCCCCGCGGGGGAGCTTTTTGGGTGGGGCGGATGATTTTATTCTTTGCGGGAGAGGACGGCCATGCCAAGGGCGGAGACGGCCATGAGGGCCGCGGCCGCGGCGACCATATCATTGGCGCCGGTGGTGGGGTTCTTCTCGGGCTCGGTCTTGGGGGTGTCCCCGGCGGGGGTGATGATGACGATTTGAGTGGGGGCGGCCTTGATTACGGTAGCGTCCTCAAGAGCACCATCACTGGTTGCTGCTTTATTCGGGTTAGTGATTGTAAGTTTATTATCCTGAGAAGTAATCTTCTCATTGGGCAATTCAGCCTGATTCCATACAAGATAAGGTGCCTTAATAATGTTATCGCTGATTGTCACATCGGCATCCAGTCCGCTATAAAAACGGAACGCATTGCCGGTATTGACATCAATCTTATTGTTGGTGATGATAAACTCTCTGCCCGTGGTAAGCTGAATGGCTGCGCCATAGGTCTGATCATTCTCGGTGTATCCGGTCAAGTTGGTGATGGTGTTGCCGGTGATGGAAACAGTGGCACCAGTACCCGCCTGGACATTTACGCCACGCCGATAGCCGGAAATGTTATTCCCGGAAAGCACTACATTACTCATTGTGCCCCCGTTAGGGCCCTGCACAAATATCGCATAATCACTAGCTACTTCGCCAGTAAAAGTGCAATTTTCTACTTTCAGAGTAGCGTTCTCTCTGTTATGGGGCATTCTCAAGTCTGCTTTGAAAGTGCAATTAGTAAAAGTAAGGCTTCCGGGGTTACTATCGTTTCTCATGGTATCTTCAAAGGTGATGTTTGCAAATACCACTTCATTTGCGTTTACGCTTACACGGTATTTATCATTTGTTTTGCTGATAGTAGCATTGTTATGGCCAGTAACGGTAACTTTACTTACAGTAACAGCAGGCGTAAAGTAACCGCCAGTAAAGATACAGTCTCCTGCGCCATTGTCGCCTGCAACACCAGCGCCATCGCCAACAGGAACCGTGCCATAGATGTCCCACACTATGGATTCTACTGTGCCCAAATTGTTTGCACCGAAGGTATTTCCTTCGGTTACAACATGTTTGCTCACACGCCAGGCCTTTGCGGCGGCAGTAAGGGTAGCGAACTTGCCATCGACACCTTCAATGGTGCAGTAATTGGCATCATCCGCCATTGCCACGACCGGCAGCATGACGGCCAGCATGAGCAGCGCCAGCACAACACTTAAAAGCTTTTTCATTTGAACAAACCTCTCTTCTTTTTTATTTTTCCCGCAGGCGGGGTTGTGTTTGCTCTGCAAACACAAAATATCCCCATGGGGATATGATTGGTATAAACAGGATAGCACGGCGGGGCGGGGGTGTCAATTGGTACAGGAAACAATTGGTGGGGTGCACAAATTTCTCTCCCCTTTTTGTGCAATATTTTGCCCCGGCGGGGCTGTTGTAAATTCCACCCAAAGCAGATATAATGAGGCTGAACACATTTTAACAGATAGGAGACACGGCAATGAAGGTTTTGATCCTGAACGGCAGCCCCCGTGTGGGCGGCAATACCACTGTGGCGGTGGAGGAGATGGAAAGGATCTTCCGGGAGGAAGGCGTGGAGGTGGAAACGGTGCAGGTGGGCGCGCGGGATATCAGGGGGTGCATTGCCTGCGGCAGATGCGCCGAGACCGGCCGGTGCGTCTTTGATGACATCGTAAACGAGCTGGCGCCCAAGCTGGAGGCGGCGGACGGCCTGGTGGTGGCCAGCCCCGTCTACTACGCCAGCGCCAATGCCACGCTGGTGGCCTGCCTGACCCGGCTTTTTTACAGCAGCCACTTTGATAAATCCATGAAGGTAGGGGCCAGTGTGGTGTGCGCGCGGCGCGGCGGGTGCAGCGCGACCTTTGATGAGCTGAACAAATTTTTTACCATAGCGGGGATGCCGGTCGCTTCCAGCCAATACTGGAACAGCATCCACGGGCGGGCGCCCGGCGAAGCTGAGCAGGACGAGGAAGGCCGGCAGACCATGCGCACGCTGGCCCGCAATATGACCTTCTTGATGCGCAGCATCGCGCTGGGCCGGGAGAAATACGGCCTGCCCCAGCGGGAAGCGCCCATCCGCACCAATTTCATCAAATAAGCGCAGCAAAAAAGGCCGCCCGGCTGGGGCGGTCTTTTGGTTTGCGGGGTTTGCTTACTCCTGCCCGGCGGCGGGAGTCTCCGGCTCGGCGGCAGGCTCTTCGGTCTCTTCGGCGGTGACATCCTCGGAACAGGTGGGTTCTTCCTCCAGCTCCACCTCGGCGGCAGGGAAATTTTCGCCATGGATGGCGCTCCAGGCTTCGCCGGCGGCTCCCTTCACCTTCTCGATGAACTCGGGGGCTTTTTCCTGCACGGCCCCGATGGCGGCAGCGGCCTTTTCCCGGACCTCTGGGGCCTTCTCCCGCACCTTGGCGGCGGTTTCCGCGTACACCTCGCGGGCGGCTTCCTTAACGCCGTAGACGGTATCCTTGGCATCCACGGCGCCATCGCCGTTCAGATCCGCGTTCGCGTTCTTCTTTTCGTTGTACTTCTGCGCTACCTTAACGGCAGCATAGGCGGTGCCGGCGGCAACACCCAGGCCCAGCAGATTTTTCAGAAATCCCATAATACGACCTCCTAAAATGAATTTTTTATGGTGATACGGGCGGCGGGCGGAAAAGGGAGGGGATGGCAAGGCTGCACCCGAAGGAAGGCTCGCGCCCGGCGCAAGACGGGCTTATGCCTTTCGAGGGGGCAACGCAGCCAGCACCCACTTTTGCGTTCGCCGCCTGGGTTGTCTTTTTATCAAAAGCCCAATTTGGTAAAGACCCACGGCCACAGGAAGGTACCGAACAGGCCCATGAGGCCGTAGCGCAGGGAGTGGCACCACATCATATCGGGCAGCAGGGCCTTAAGGCCGATGCGGATGGCCATGATAAGTGCAAAGCCCAAAATGAGCCGCAGCGCCCCGCCGAAGAAGCCATTGGCGGAGCGGAACTCCACCAGGCCGTCCTCCAGCCACATGCCCAGTACAGCGCCCACACCCATCGCCAGGGTTTTTACGCTGTCGCCGGAGGGTCTGACCAGCAGCATCAGGCCGGAAAGCAGCACAGCGGCGGCCATCAGCAGCAGGCGGTGCTGATAAAAGCGGCGGAACAGCAGCCCGCACACCCAGGCGCACAGCAGGCCCAGCACCGCGCCCACAATGGTATCGGTGGGGTAATGGACGCCGAGATAGACCCGGGAGAGCATGACCAGCAGGATGAACGCGATGCCGCAGACTTTGATCCCGAGCTTGCGGCCATTGATAAGGCTGCCGTAGATGCTGCCGGCGGTTTGGCTGTGGCCGCTGGGGAAGGACCAGGAGGAAGAAAGGTGCTCAGTATCCACCAGCAGGCCCTTTACCTTGACATAGCGCAAGTCGCTGAACTCATCATTCAAAAACGGGCGGGGACGGCAGATGATATCCTTGAGCAGGCCGTTGAGGCTCATGGCGGTGTAAAGGGAGAACAAGAGATATTCGCCGATTCGCTTATCCCAGCACCAGTACACGGCAATGAGCAGCAGAATAGCGAAGGTCTCTTCGCCCAGGAAGGTGAACACCAGCATGATCTTATCCATCATGGCGCCGCTTAGCTGCTGGATGACGGCCATCACAGCGTGATCGAAGGGCTGGCAGAGCTGCAAAAGGGTGGCCATAGAAGAACTCCTTTCGGTCGCTTTGATTTTTGTAAAAGACGGCAGACTGTGGGTAAGTCTGCCGCCGGGGGTGCGTGATTTTACAGAATGACCTCGCCGTAGACTTCACCGGAGCAGCCGGCAGCATTGGCTTCATCGGTATCTAGGTGGCAGGCGGTGCCGGCCGTGGGGGAAACACGGCAGATGACATCATCGAACACCAGACTGCGGCCATCGGAATCAATTTTCAGCCGGACGATCTGCTTATCCTTAACGCCGAACTTCTCGCCATCCTCCGGGGTGAAGTGGATGTGGCGCTTGGCGACGATAACGCCTTCCTTCAGTTCGATCTCGCCCTTGGGGCCAACCAGACGGCAGCCGGGGGTACCGGCCAGGTCACCGGATTCCCGCACGAAGGGGGCGATGCCGATGGAACGGGCGTCGGTCATGGAAAGCTCGACCTGGGTCTGCTTGCGGACGGGGCCGAGAACCGAGATCATTCCCATGGACTTTTTGGGGCCGATGACCTCGACTTTTTCATTGGTGGCAAACTGGCCGGGCTGGGAAAGCGCTTTTTTGAAGGTCAGCCCGAAGCCCTCGCCGAACAGGGTCTCCAGATCCTGCTGGGAAAGGTGCAGATGACGGGCGGAAGTTTCTACTAATACTTTTGCCATAGGGGGATGCCTCCTTATTGTCGCATACTTTTTTGTCCATAATATTATAACACCCATGTTCTATTTTGCAAAGAGTCTAATTATCTGATATAATAGATTTATCGAGAAATTTACAAAAGGAGGCGACACCCATGATGGACTGGGAAAGCCTGAGAGATACCGCGCTGCACTGCACCGCCTGCAAGCTGTGCCAAGGCCGGAACCATGTAGTCTTTGGGGTGGGCAACCCCAAGGCAGAGATCATGTTCATCGGGGAGGGGCCGGGCCAGCACGAGGACGAGCAGGGAGAGCCCTTTGTGGGGCGCAGCGGCCAGCTGATGGATAAAATGCTGCACTACATCGACCTGGACCGCAGCCGCAATATCTACATAGCCAATATAGTAAAGTGCCGCCCGCCGCAGAACCGCGACCCGGAGCAGGAGGAGATCGCCGCCTGCATGGGCTACCTGCGCAACCAGGTGGCGCTCATCCGGCCCAAGATCATTGTGTGCGTGGGGCGCATTGCCGCCATGACGCTGATCCAGCCGGATTACAAGGTAACACGCCAGCATGGCGAGTGGATCCAAAAAAACGGGGTGTGGATGATGGGGACCTTCCACCCGGCGGCGCTGCTGCGCAACCCCTACAATACCAAAAACGGCTTCGCGGATTTTCTCTCGCTGCGGGAGAAAATACAGGAGCTGGGGATAGAGGTATGATTTTTGTACCGGGAGGGCCTGCGGGCCCTCTTTTTTGTGGGCAAAATTCCGCGCTTTTTTGCGAAAATACCGCTAGGCAGGGCGGGGGAGTTCTGCTATAATACTCACTAGTTTTGCGCCCCGCGCCAAGAGGAGGAAGACTATGAC
>OLSK01002899.1_pt1 | contig 10161 bp, 9 predicted proteins | sample 1672781 | NCBI WGS metagenome assembly OLSK01 (sample SAMEA3136723, study PRJEB25190) | human gut metagenome | biome: human gut; feature: human-associated habitat; material: faeces | place: Austria | collected 2013 | reverse complement strand
AAAAGGAATTGCGAGACCAACCACAAGCGAGAGCAGGCACATTAGAAGATAGGTTATATACTTTGGATTCTTGATTATTGTTCTTGCGCAGAGATTAAACATGAGCTGAATCCAGTTCCGAAAGCAATCGCTGAGCTTTCTCGGTCAAAATCATTCGTTGGCGCACCTGATACCTTTGAGATACGCACTGTTTTGACCCTCCATGAAGAGCGTGATTAGGGCAACCTCCCATGCATGAGGGATAGGCAAAACACTCTTCACACTCATGATCGCTCGGCTCATAGTTTAGCCATTGGACCAGCTGAGCATTCATCCTCGGCCCTTCGGCAAGTGTGCCGACGGAGCGTTCACGCATCCCGATTTCATCCCAACATTTATAAAGGTAGCCCTCCGGATCCACTACAAATGACCCTGCACAAACAGCGCCACATATAGCCGGATTAAAGCGCACCGTCAGGTCAACGTAGAACCCCCTATCAACGGCATGGCTATAAAAGTCCAGCTCTTCCTGAGAAAATGCCTCCATCGAAAAACAACTACTGTCGCTTGGGCACGTATCATTGATATTGTCGACAGGCGCTAGGTAGAATCCCACCTTGTTTTTAAGGCCCTTTTCCTCGAGCGCATCCAGCAAATCGCCGGCACCGACAATGTTATGGGCATCGACATTGCACCTGATAGAAATATCTAACAGATGGGTGACTTTAGAAACGTTGTCTAGAATCGCATCGTATGTCGGCTGTCCGTTCCGCAAGATTCGCCGGGAATCATGATCTTGTCGAGAACCGTCCAAAGTCACCTGAGCCATCTTGACGTCACAAGCCGCGAGAGCCGCAGCCATTTCTGGCGTCAGAAGATACCCATTTGTGACAATGGATGCTGCATAGGAACACTCCGGATTAAGGACCCCCTTTATACGCTCTGTGAGTCGCTGAATTCTATCGACTTGTAGCAGCGGCTCTCCACCATACCAACTGATGTCAAACTCGCTCAGCCCCCGTGAACGCTCTTTCACGAATGAAACAAGTCGGTCTTCGACCTCCGGAGTCATTGTCGTTTTGCGTTGCCCCTTTTCATAACAGTATGGGCAACAGAAGTTGCACTCCAATGTCGGGGCTATCGTCATGCCGAGAGAGCGATCAGAAAACCGAACAAGACGGCCTATCGCCTTCATTTCCTCCTTTTCGTCACGATCATCTTCTAACAGCATCCCTCCTTGAAGCAACGCTTCGCACAATTCATCTGGCTCCCATTCGCTTCCCGATACCATGCGGCACATTCTTTCTGCATGCTGCTTATCTAACGAAAGGATCGCACCGGTCTTCGCATTCATCACCAGCGTCCTTTCGCCACGGTTTTCAATCAGGTTGTATTGAGACGGTCTCATATGTTTATCCCTCACAAGCAATCAAAGAAATCTCGACCGCAATCGGTCGACGGTAAAGCAAATGGCAAAAACGCTTGCTACGTTTATGAGGCAGTCAATTAGAATCGAAATGCATTGACCATTCCCCAACGGGGTCACGCCACAAATCCACATGAGCATCGAGGCTGGAAGCGGAAGCATGGAATTGGCCCCGATCTGTATGTAGATCGCTACAACGTTGACAAGCAACAGCATGCCAATCGGACCGAAGCCGGACCCAAAATAGGAAACAGCGATCACGCAAGAGACCACGTATGCAAGGCAGGCAGCGGCAGCAAGAACAAGTCGATAGCAAAATACATGCAGGTTGAAATACTGCTGAGCATCCAGAACGATTGCGCAGTTAAGACAGTACAAAACGACACTCGACAGGATAAACGCGACCAAAAGGGCGAGGGATGACAGTATCGCCCGCGCAACAGTAGCGCACACCCGCTTCCCTCCCCGAGCCGCCGACAACCCCCACGGTTCCTCAATAAAGCCCGAACTGACAAAGCGCGGCACAATGCAAGCCGCGATGAACGGAAAGAACAATGCATGAGCCAACGGGGCTACGTTGAACAGCAGACCGCGAAAGACCTCTGCATTACCAAATAGAAGGACATCCTCTGCCGATAGCCGAAGCGTCGGGTCTGGGAAAAAGCCCAAGAAACTGTTCTCACGGAGGCTACAGAACCACATCGGGAAAGAATTAAGCTGCAATGCCACCATGCACGCATAAATTACCAAGATTAAGGCGTACACCCATTTGCTCACATGCTTCAATTCTGACTGGAGAAGTCTTTTAATCTGACGAGCCATTGAGCACACCCCCAGCGCGAAAGCTCACGAGAGCGTAAATCAATACCGATAGACAGCTGGCTGCCACGCCATATTCCAGAAGTATCAGCTGACCCATATCGCTATACCCAAGGGCACATCCGACTCCAAGGTACGGCCCTGGAAGGAGGAAGATCCATCGCAAGGATGGTATGGGCGTCTGAAGGTAAGTTCCGTAGAGCGTCAAGCTCATGACAAATCCGATTATTGCCACAGCCCCGCTAAATACGGCGCTGCTTGTAATCCGATAGATGGTCACCGTCTCCAACGCAACCGATATCACCAATACGGCGTTGACTATCATTGCGGGCAAAAATGCAGTTAGCATGTCGTGCGAGTAGTTATGCCCTCCACGTATTATGGCTATTGCAAAAAGAAGAAGGCAAAGCGCACTATATGCTGCGCCGATTATTAAAGAAGACGAAAGTACATGTGCCAGAGCCCCGTTAAAGCGGGCAAGACCTCTTGCTGAAGAAATTCGGCATCCCTCTTCATAGCCGCGCTCCTGTAAAATCGCCAGGCAAACGATGAGCGGAACGAACAGGGAGGTGCCGGCAAAAGCACTGCGCACAAGGGACTCATCGGGTGCAGAAGGATCGATTACATTCCAGTAGAAACCAATATCCTCCCCAAAAACGCTATTGCCAAAGGCGAGCAACGTTGTTCCGTTTTTTAGAAAGACACAGAAGAGAAGGCCGAACGCCAGCATAAGCGTAAGACCAAACTTCGCCGGAAACATCCTGTGCAAACGCATCATATCTGCCTTTATGGGATGGATCGCCCGCTTCATAGCGAGACCGCCTTCATCAAGCGCCTGTAATACTCTTTTAGGGACGATGCCTCATCCCTTATGACGTCCATCGGTTCCTTTTTCAGCAGTTCGCCGTCATGGATAAACACGCAACTTGTTGCGACTGATGCCAACTCATCCAAATCATGGCTAGAGATGAGCATGGTCTTACCCTGTTCTCGATTCAATCGACCGATAAGGGCCCATATACTCTCGATGCCCAGCGGGTCCAACCCGTTTGCTGGCTCATCAAAAATAAGCAGATCAGTGTCACCCAACAAAGCTGTAGCTATATCCAGCCGCCGTTTCATTCCCAGAGAAAAACTGCTCACGCTCTTTTTCTCTTCGACGTCCAGCCCGGCTAGGCTCAAAACGCGAGGAATCTCACGATTCGCATCAAGCCCCCATTCCGAACATCGGATTTGGAGATTCTCAACCGCACTGAGGGATTGGTATGCTCCGCTGGAATCTGGCACATAGCCGACACGCGTCCGCATCAGGCCAAGCTCTCTTTTTGATTTGCCTCCAAAGAGCTCCACGCTCCCCGAAGATGGCTCGCAGAGGCCCAAGACGATTTTAATAAGCGTGCTTTTGCCCGCACCGTTTGCACCGACAAGGGCACAGAGCTCAGACTGATGCACCTCGAAGGAAACGTCATGCAAAACGTGCCGTTTCCCGTAGCGTTTTGAAACTTTTGATAGCTTTATCGCTGATGCGTTCATTGGACCCCCGTTCTGCTTGATAGAAAACCGCTCATATCGTTCCTTCTTTCCTTTATCGTTTTCCATGGTTGTTATTGTTTTCCGATAACTCTTATTTGTCAAGATAATCTAAAAGAAGGGACCCGTGTTAGACACGGGTCCCTTCACGCTGATACTTCGTTTTAGTTGTTCGCCTTAAGCTACTCGTCACTCAAATCGACAGCAAAGACTGATGTCGGAAGCGACGCCTCATTGCCTCCGCCGTCCCGCATCTGTCTCACGACATTTTTTGCGCGCTCGACAATAAGCTCCTCAAGCTCTTTCTCGCTCACGCGCTGAATAATATCTCCCGGTTGACAATCAAGCTCATCACAGATATCGAGAAGCGTCTTTAGGCGAATAGCTTTTATCTTTCCGTTTCTAAGCTTTGAAATATTAGCCGGAGTATGCCCCGTCGCCCGAATCAGATCAGCGCTGGTCTTTCCGGTCTTAAGCAGCTGCGTCTCAAGCTCGATGATGAGATAGCTCATGTTTCCTCCTACACAAGCTCGTCAGACTGCTCTTGGAGCAGCGAGGCATAACTCCAGATCGCCGAGATAAACAAACAGACAACTGCGCCGATAAACGACCCCGTATCAAAGGTAGCGCCTTGGCAAATCTCAATAACGAAGGAATGAGGCACGATGTAAAGCTCCAGTCCGCCAATGGTGAGATTGACCGATCCATAGGCACCAACAAGCGAAACCGCGGCGTTAACAGCAAAGGCAAGCGCGAGAACACGGATAAGCCGCACATGCGTCTTGGTAAAGGGCGAGACGCCTCGCGAGATGTTACGGCTGATCCCACACAGAACGACAAGCGAAATACCCACGACGAGTGCCAGGCACAGTCCGCTTGGGATAACGATGCCCCCGCCATTGAGAAGCGTCACGACGCCGAAAGAATCGACAGAAGCAACGTTTGCAACCGCATACCAGATCACGTAAACAACCAACGCGGCAAAAGCGACGAGCATCCCTGCAAAAACGGCTGCCATGCAAAAACCAAGCTTCCTGATATTTTCGCCCGCCTTGGCCATACGCTGAACGCTGTTGGACATACACTCACCCTCATCGACTCTATCGTTATTCGAACAGTTTATCGAACAACGATATTGATTGCATGCGGAAAGCCCCGCCAGTGCGCATAGGCCATTTACTAACCCGGAGGGGTGAGCGTGGATTTTTGGACACATATCGAACGAGAGTGGATAATCTCCCACTTTGAGGCCGCCACCGGGCCTAAAACGGGAGATTATCCACTCTCATAGTCATCAAGGCCCGCAAGCTCTTATTCGGCCGCCTCGCGCAGGGCCGACATCGTAGCCGCATATTGCTGCTGCAGCGCATGCATTCCCTCGCGAGCGCCGTCAACGGCATCGGCGCCGCGCAGCGCCTCGGTCACCACGACCGCTGGCTCGTACAGATTATCGAATCCCAGGTTCTGGCTCACGCCCTTGAGCGTGTGCGCTGCCATAAACGCACCTTCGGCGTCTTCTGCCGCCATGGCAGCCTCCAACTTGTCCATGCTCTCGTCATCCAAAAACTTGAGGGCAAAGTGGGCAAGCATTTCCCCGCCCATCAACCGAGCGCACGCGTCATCATAATTGGCGCCGATCTTCTCATACGCCTCACGCATGGAAATCATGGATTAAAACTCCTTTGGTCAAACTAAATCGTGGGAAACGCGACAACGTCGGCGGGACGTGCCAACGTCTCGGCAATACGGTCTTGCACCTCGAGCAGGCAGTCGAGCAACAGCGGGTTAAAGGTGCCGCACTTACCGTCCAGGATCATCTGGATCGCTTCCTTGTGCGGGATAGCGTCCTTGTACACACGCACACTCGTCAGAGCATCGTACACGTCGGCCACCGAAACCACCTGTGCGGCAATGGGAATTTCATCGCCCTTAAGGCCATCGGGATAGCCCCTGCCGTCCCAGCGCTCGTGGTGCCAACGCGCAATCTGGTACGCATATTCCATAAGCACATTACCGACGTGATGGCGGCCCAGCTCAAGCAACATGTCGGCGCCGATCGTGGTATGCGTCTTCATAATCTCGAACTCCTCGGGCGTAAGGCGTCCGGGTTTGTTGAGAATCGCATCGTCAATCGACATCTTGCCGATATCGTGCAGCGCCGAAGCCAGGGCAATCGTGGAGCGTTCCTCATTGTCAAGGAAGATGGCGTCGCTACGCTGGACTAGACAGTCAAGCAGCAGCTCGGTCAGCTTTTCGATGTTCGTAACGTGTCTGCCGCTCTCGCCGTTGCGAAGCTCCATGACGCCGGCCATGATGTCGATGAGCATGCGACTATTCTTGACGCGCTCGTTGTACTGCTGGGACAGTAGGTTCGTCAGGCGGCGCTGTTTGGCGTATAGGCGGATGGTGTTGCTTACACGGCGGCGCACGACACGGGAGTCAAACGGGCGGCTGATATAGTCCGAGGCGCCCAGCTCGTACGCGCGCAGAACCGCATCGTCGGAATCTTCGCTCGAGATCATAATGACAGGCAGATTGTCACTAACCGATCGGCGCGACAGATCGGCCAGCACCTCAAAGCCGCTCATGCCCGGCATGACAATATCCAGCAGCACGAGCGACAACTCATCGCCATAGCGGTCGACCATGTCGAGCGCCGTACGACCGTTATCGGCCTCGAGGATGCAATACTCGTCCTTGAGCATCTCGTTGAGAATGACCCGGTTCATCTCGGAGTCATCGATAATAAGCACCAAAGGCTTTTCGCTTTGGAAGGCCTCGATGGAATCGGCATCGCTCACGACCGTACCGGCTTTTGTCTTAGCGCGACTCAGTAACTGGACAGCGCGGCCAACGCCCTCATCGACCGTCTCGCCATGAATGCGAACGCCACCAACACATGCCGTCAATCTCACGTACTCATGGCCCGGAATAATCGTGGCATGAACGGCGTCGGATACCTGATGCAGGCGACGGGTGAAGTCATCGGAGGGAATATTGGGCATGACGACCACAAACTTGTCGCAGCCATAGCGCACAAGCTCGTCAGTCGAACGAATTCCGCTGCGTATGGCCGTCGCCACAGCACCGAGTGCAAGGTCGCCGGCATGACGGCCACACGTATCGTTGAAGACCCTAAAATCATCAAGGTCGATCACCGCAACGCCGGCATTCATGCGGGCGTTGCGGAGCTTTTCCTCGTAATATCGGCGATTGCGCACACTCGTCAGCACGTCGGTGTAGACAAGGTCCTCTTCTGCAGCCTCTTGCTCATTGATCGGACGCACCATCAGCAGGACGTGAGGCTCGCCCTCGACCTTCAGAGGGCGCAGGCGAGCGCGGTACTCAGTACCATCACTGAGCAGTTTCTCCGACACCTCATCGGAGTCTGCCAAGGCCTCAAGACTCGACTGGCGCAAACAAGGACACCGATCGCCGGCGAGCAGGCAGTTAGGCTCGCTCTTAATCTGATCGACCGACAGCAAACGCACCACGGGGTAGGTCTTCGCGACGCGGGCGACCTCGGCGGCAGCCTCCTCGTCAGTTAGATTTGCCTCGTGATTATTGAGCATATGGGGCCCTTTCTATCGTCACACACGGCAACGGTGCATACCAAATGGTACAAGGGTAACATCTAACAGCTGCAGGCAAACGCGCGATTATCGTTGCATTTTATGACCTAGCAAACGGCGGTAATGGAGCCGCGAGCGCGCGGTTATGGGTGCATTCGTTAACAATGAAGAAACGCTAACAGTCCCCTCCCCACAGGTCATCGAACGAGCTAACGCCCCAAGACATCGCGAACGGCGTTTGCCGCCGTAACGGGGCGATCGCGCAGACCGTTATGCGCGCCCGGGATCGTCACGAGGGGGCAATCGAGATATTCGGCAGCCGCTCGCGTACCAGCCTCGCGGGGCGTACCGACCGAAAGCTCGCCCAAAAACACGGCCGACACCGCCTTTGACGCGCGGGCGCGCTCCCAGTCGGGAGCATATGTCATATTTGTTTCGTATTCATTGGCCATGAAGCAGCGGCCATTGCGCAGGGCATGTTTGGCTTCCGCTTCGGTCGTCCCAGGGGCCTCGGGGTCCAAGTCGCCGAGGGCTCCCAAGAAAAGCCGGAGCGCCCTTGAAACCTTTCCAGCCGCAATCATATCGAGCAAAACCGGAGCTGCGCCCATGCCGACGCCTTCGGCCGACACAGCTGGCTCGTGCAGAATCGCACGGGCGACGAGATGGGGTTTGGTGCGAAGAAGCTCCAGCGCCACCAACGTACCGGCGCTGTGCGCAAGCACATTTGTCGGAGCGCCAACGTGTTCGATCACAGCTTGCAGGTCGGCGGCCTGGGCGGCAAGATCATAGCTGCCGTCTGCCGCTTCGCTGCTGTCACCACAGCCGCGGCGGTCGTAGGCAATTACGCGGTAGTTGCGGCTGAGCTCACAAGCGATGCCGTCGAAAAATGTGCCGTCGACACAAGCTCCGTGCACGCACACCAAAGCAGGAGTATCAGGCGACACATCCGGGCCGGCATATTCGCGACAGGCGATCGTGGCTCCCGCATTCTCGACCGTAAAATCCATGTTGTGCCCCCATCATCAACGCCCATCCAGTTGCACGTCAGTACGGTTGGATGGACCCGCATTGCCTTACGCCTTGTTAACAGATTAACTGTACCCGACCCAAGGCTTTTCATGGCACGGCATCATGAGCGACGTGAAAAAACGAAACTTGTAAAGCAAGAGCCCGCACCTTGTTTTGGAGCCGATGCTATGCTTAGGCACAATTGTCTTGAGGAGCATATGCCTATGTCTACGTTTTTAAATGCCAGCCCCATCTTTGGGCCCGTTCGCAGCCGTCGCCTTGGTCTCTCGCTCGGCGTCAACATGATGCCGGCCAGCGGCATAATCTGCACGTTCGACTGCATTTACTGCGAAAACGGCCTCAACGCCGAGCGCCCCTGCCATGAGCCGTACAACACAGCCGCCGTGGTACTCGACGTGCTCGAGGCAAAGCTGCGCGAGATGGCAGCCGAGGGCGAGCTCCCCGATGTAATCACGTTTGCCGGCAACGGCGAGCCCACCGCCGCGCCGGAGTTTCCGCAGGCCATCGCCGGCGCCGTCGCGCTGCGCGACGAGCTTGCCCCAAACTCCAAGATCGCCGTGCTCTCCAATGGCACGCGCGCCGACCGCCCCGAGGTGCACGATGCGCTCATGATGGTCGACGACAACATCCTCAAGCTCGATACGGTCGATCCGGCATTTATCCAGCTGCTCGACCAGCCTGTTGGCCCCTACGACGTCGAGCACCAGATTGAGACGTTCGCAAGCTTTGACGGTCACGTTATTATCCAGACGATCTTTTTGACCGGTGAGTATCTGGGCAAGCCCATCGACAACACCGGCGAGGAGTACGTTGCCCCCTGGCTCGCGGCACTTGAGCGCATTCGCCCACAAGAAGCAACCATCTACACGGTAGCGCGCGAGACACCGGTCGCCGGCCTTGCCAAGGCAGCACCCGAGGTGCTCGACACGATCGCTGCACGCGTGCGCGCCCTCGGCATCCCCTGCCAGGTGAGCTACTAGCAAAACCACGCAGCAGCCAGTGTCCGCCATCCTACTCCATCAGTTGCGGTGATATAGTTCCTGTTTATGCTGTTAAACCGCTTAAATCGGAACTATATCACCGCAACTTTTATGGACGCATGGGTGGGCTATACTAGCTGCGGATGAAAGGAAGTTAGCCATGTATGACAAAGGACCCGTACCCGGACGCAACGACGCTTGCTGGTGCGGCAGCGGCAAGAAATACAAGAAATGCCATAGCGCCTTCGATGAGCGCCTCGAGCGCTTGTGGGAAGAGGGCTGGGAGGTTCTGCCCCGCACGCTCTACAAGACGCCCACCGATATCGAGGGCATCAAACGCTCGGCCGCCATCAACGTGGGCGTGCTCGATTACGTAGGCGAGCACATCGCCGCGGGCATGACCACCAACCAGATCGACCAGATGATCTACGATTACACCGTCGAGCACGGCGGCACGCCGGCCGACCTCGACTTCGAGGGGTATCCCAACAGCGTGTGCACCTCCATCAACGAAGTCGTCTGCCACGGCATCCCCTCCGAGGATGACGTGCTCAAAGAGGGCGATATCGTGAACGTGGACTGCTCCACGATTCTTGACGGCTACTTCTCCGACTCCTCGCGCATGTTCATGATCGGCGAGGTCGACGAGGAGAAGCAGAAGCTCGTGCGTGTCACCAAGGAGGCGCTCGAGGCGGGCTTGGCTGCGGTGAAGCCGTGGGGGCACTTGGGCGATGTGGGAGCTGCGGTCTCCGCGCACGCACATGCGAACGGCTTCTCGGTCGTCGAGGAGTTTGGCGGCCACGGTATCGGCCTCGAGTTTCACGAG
>OLSK01002898.1_pt1 | contig 10164 bp, 10 predicted proteins | sample 1672781 | NCBI WGS metagenome assembly OLSK01 (sample SAMEA3136723, study PRJEB25190) | human gut metagenome | biome: human gut; feature: human-associated habitat; material: faeces | place: Austria | collected 2013 | reverse complement strand
TTCCATGGCGTAGATGCCCTTGGCTTCCTGATGACAGTCCACCCAGCAGAAGCCGTCCCGTTCGTAGTCGTCCTGATACAGTGCCGGTTCGGTGAGATAGAGCCGGTTCAGTTCCAGCATGTAATGGTAGAATGCATCGTGAATGGGATATTTCAGAATGTCCCAGTCCTGCTGCTGCTCCTCGGTCCACTCCCGCAGCTGCCCCAGTTCGCTGCCCATGAACAGCAGCTTTTTGCCGGGGTGTGCATACATATATAAATAGAGCAGCCGGGCCTGCGGGAATTTCTGTTCGTATTCGCCGAACATCTTCTGCATGATCGTGGCTTTTCCGTGGACGTTTTCGTCATGAGAAAGTGGCAGCAGGTAGTATTCGTTGGGGAAGTACATCATGGAGAAGGTCAGCTTGTGGTAGGTGTCGCTGTCCCGCCGTACCCACGGATACTGCCGGAAGTAGTCCAGCGTGTCATTCATCCAGCCCATGTCCCACTTATAATCAAAGCCCAGTCCGCCGTATTCTACCGGACAGGTCACGCCCTCATAGTTGGTGGAGTCTTCTGCGATCAGCATGCTGTCCGGGTGCAGCTGGTGCAGTCCCTGATTCATGCGTTTCAGGAACGTGATGCTGGCGGGATTGATGCCGCGGCTGGCATCACCGCCCCAGTAGATCAGCCGGCTGACTGCGTCCATACGCAGCCCGTCAAAGTGGAAAACAGACAGCCAGTAGTTGGCACAGGACTGGAGAAAACTGCACACTTCGCCGCGGGCGTGGATAAAGTTACAGCTGCCCCATTCGCTGTAGTTGTCCTCTTTCTCCGGATACTCATATAATGTTGTACCGTCATAGTGGTTCAGGGCATAGCCGTCCACTGCGAAATGTACCGGTACAAAGTCCAGAATCACACCGATTCCCGCTTGGTGACAGGTGTCGACCAGCTGCATCAGCTGGTGTGCTGTGCCATAGCGGGAAGTGGGGCTGAAAAAGCCGGTGTTCTGGTATCCCCAGGAGCAGTCCGCAGGGTGCTCGCTCAGGGGCATGAACTCGATATAGTTATAGCCTGCCTTTTTGACGTAGTCCACCAGCTTCGGGGCGATCTCCTCATAGGTGTACCAGCCGTTGGGGTCGTTCGGATTGGTTCGCCACGAACCCAGATGCACCTCGTAGATATTGACCGGTTTCTTCCGGTGCCCGCCACGCTGTGCCAGCCATTTCTTGTCGTGGAACGTGTAGCTGGACAGGTCGCGGATAATCGAAGCGTTGTTCGGACGCAGTTCCATGCCGAAGCCATAGGGGTCGCAGTGATCGATGATGTCGCCGTCGGGATTCTGCGGGGTGATGCGGTACTTGTACATCTGTCCGGCGACGGCTTCCGGTACGGTGAGCTCGTACACGCCGCCGTCGTGGATCCGCTGCATGGGTATCGGCTCCCAGTCGCCGCCCTCCCAGATCAGGTCTACGGCTGCCGCATTGGGAGCAAGGGTGCGGAATACAACGCCCTGTTCTGTCACGTGTGCCCCGAAATACGTGTGGGCATCGAAAGCGTTGCCCAGAAAAAACTGATGAATATCCATAAGGTTGGTTCACTCCTTCGATTGATATATCCATTGAAATTGCATAAGGTTTGCCGTTCCGTTGTAATTTTTTTCTCAAAGTGCATCGAAATCTAGTATTATTATACTAAATCTACATACTGCATTGCAAGCACCAAATCTGCATATAGTGTTGCATTATAGACAAATGTATATATAGTGTTTGCCGGGACTGCACTTTTTGAGAAAAACCGAAAAAAATTTCGGAAAACCATTGCAATCGAACGGAAAATGCGGTATAATAAAAACAGGACAACACCGTGCAAAGCCGATACACGGACTTGTGCGGGGTTGCCGGAACAGATGACCGTTTCTGACAGAGGCGGCTGTAGTTAGGCTGTACGAATCTGTGGATACGGGGAACAACTGTTGCACCAATTTTTTTAGGAGGCACTTATTTATGTTAGTATCGGCAAAGGATATGATGGAGAAGGCTAGAGACGGCAAGTATGCAGTCGGTCAGTTCAACATCAACAATCTGGAATGGACAAAGGCAATCCTGAACACTGCACAGAAGCTGAATTCTCCGGTAATTCTGGGCGTTTCCGGCGGTGCCGGCAAGTACATGACCGGTTTCAAGGTTGTTGCAGATATGGTAAAGGCTATGGACGAATCTCTGGGTATCACCGTTCCGGTTGCTCTGCATCTGGATCACGGCACCTACGATCAGTGCTATGACTGCATCAAGGCTGGCTTTACTTCTATCATGTTCGACGGTTCTCACTTCCCGATTGAAGAAAATCTGGCAAAGACCAAGGAACTGGTTGCAGTTGCTCATAACACAAGCTGGGTCTGTCCATCGAAGCTGAAGTTGGTGCAATCGGTGGTGAAGAAGACGGCGTTATCGGCAGAGGCGAATGTGCAGATCCGCAGGAATGCAAGACCATCGCTGATCTGGGCGTAGACATTCTGGCTGCTGGTATCGGTAATATCCACGGCGTATATCCGGCAAATTGGGAAGGTCTGAGCTTCGAAACTCTGGAAGCTGTAAAGAAGGCTGTCGGCGACATGCCGCTGGTACTGCACGGCGGTACTGGTATTCCGGACGACCAGATCACAAAGGCAATCTCTCTGGGCGTTGCAAAGATCAACGTAAACACTGAGTGCCAGCTGGTATTCGCAGAAGCTACCAGAAAGTACATCGAAGAAGGCAAGGATCTGAAGGGCAAGGGCTTTGACCCGAGAAAGCTGCTCCTGCCGGGCTACGAAGCAATCATGGCAAAGGTAGAAGAAAAGATGAACCTGTTTGGTTCTGTCAACAAGGCGTAAGAAGCCTGACACACTGCACAAATCTGCAGAGAAAGGAATGTGTTTCTGATGAAAAAGACATTACAGGTAATCCTCGCTGTACTGGAAATCGTCACATATACTCTGGGAATTGTCGTTTGGACAAAGAACCTGATTAATTTGACACATTCTGATGAGAACGAAAGCACAGCTGATGAGGCGTAATGCTTCGAAGAAACCGGTTTGCACCCACCGTGGTGTGAACCGGTTTTTTGTGCACGTAACGGCTTCGGGCAGAAAAAAGACGGATATGATGCGAAAAACGTAAATTTTTTTGGAAAAAAACGTACTTTTTTCTTCAAAAGCCTTGATTTTTTCGTCCGGCAGTGTTATAATAAGTGTAATCATGCAGCAAAAGACCGGAACCCCACCGGTCTTTCGTTTATGTAGGCACTTTTTTCGGCGAAACACACTGCCGGAAAAAGTGCCCAATACGCGGAAAAAAGGAGCAGATGCCATGAAAATGAAGAAGTTCGGCGGAACGGAAAAGGTCGTCTATGACCTCGTAAAGCCGATTGCCGATGAACAGGGATATTCCATCTGGGACGTGAGCTTTGAAAAAGAGGGTGCCTACTGGTACCTGCGGGTTTTCATCGACCACCCCGACGGGATCGACATTGAGGACTGCGAGAAGATGACACGGCCGGTAAATGCGGCAGTGGACGCCGCGGACCCGATCTCGCAGGCATATGTGCTGGAAGTCGGCTCTGCCGGTCTGGAACGGGAACTGAACCAGCCGCAGCACTTTGCAGAAACGCTGGGCATGGAGGTTCGTGCCCGTGCCATTCGCCCGATCAACGGGGAAAAGGAATGGATCGGCATTCTGACCGCGTATGATACAGAACAGATTACCATACAGCCGGAAGAACAGGAAGCACCGGTGACACTGCCGTTGGCAGACCTATCCTATGTGCGGCGGTATGTAACAGTAGAATTTTAACCAACGGAGGCATAACGAAGAAAATGGATAACAGTTTTTTTGACGCACTCTCCCTGCTGGGAAGTGAAAACAACGTAGATATTGCACAGCTGGTGGAAAAAGTAAAGTCTGCCATGCTGAAAGCAGCCAGAAAGGCATATCCGGAGTGTGAGGACAACATCACCGTCGAAATCGATCCGGCAACCAAGAAATTTGAAATGTATGTGCGGCAGACGGTCGTAGACGATGAGCCGATCGATGCCAACGAAGTCAATATCGACGTAGCACGTACCGTAGATCCCAACGCCTATGTAGGCGGCACCATTGACAGACGGCTGGATATCGCCAAGTTCGGCAGAGCCGCTGCACAGTCCGCAAAGCAGTCTATTAAGGGTGACCTGCGGGAAATCAATCGGGAACGGATTCTGGGCGAGTTCGAGTCGCTGGAAAACGACTGCATCACCTGTGAAGTTTCTCGGGTGGAAACCAACGGCACTGCAACACTGCTGTACCATAAGACAGAGCTGTATCTGTTCCCCAATGAGCAGATTCCGGGCGAAACACTGCGGGAAGGACAGCGTGTCAAGGTCTACATCACCACGATCGCCAACAAGCAGAAAAAGCCGATCATCAAGATCTCCCGTGTCCGCAAGGAACTGGTCAAGCGTCTGTTTGAATTGGAGATTCCGGAAATTTATGACGGCACTGTAGAAATCAAGTCCATCTCCCGTGAAGCCGGCTCCCGCACCAAGGTGGCTGTCTGGTCCAAGGACGAAAACGTGGATGCTATCGGTGCCTGCATCGGTCCGAAGCGTTCCCGTATTTCTGCAATTGTGGCTGAACTGAACGGCGAAAAGATCGACATCATTCCCTACAGCGAAAAGCCGGAGGAATTCATTGCCAAGGCACTGGCACCGGCAACGGTCCTGGACGTGCAGATCCTGAGCGAAGAAGAACGCACCTGCACCGTAAAGGTACCGAACAACCAGCTTTCACTGGCGATCGGCAACAAGGGACAGAATGCCAAGCTGGCTGCCAAGCTGACTGGCTATAAGATCGACATCAAGCCGGAATTCGATGTGCTGACTAAGCACGAGCACGATGCAGCACCGGCAGAACAGCCGGAAGCACCGCAGGCAGAACAGCCGGCAGAAGCCGCAGCAGAGGCTCCGGCGGAAACAGCAGAAACAGAAGCAAATGCACCGGAGGCGAACAGCGTTGAAGAGTAAAAAAGTTCCTATGCGGCTTTGTGTGGGCTGCGGCACCATGCAGCCGAAAAAAGACCTGATTCGGGTGCTGAAAAATGCAGAAGGGGAAATCAAGCTGGATTTCACAGGAAAACAATCCGGACGCGGTGCATATTTATGTAAGAATATGGACTGCTTCGCAGCAGCCAAGAAGGGGCACCGCATTGAGCGTTCTTTCGGCTGCCGTGTTTCGGAAGAAGTCTATGAGGAGATGGAACATGCATTACAGACAGAACTGGCAAGGGATTCTGAGCATCTGTCGTAAAGCCGGAAAGCTGGCAATGGGACTGGAGCCCACCAAAGATGCCATGTACCGCGGGACAGTGTCCGGCGTGCTGGTGGCATCAGACGCATCTGCCAAGACGCGGAAAGAAGCGGCGTTTTACTGCGGGCAGGCACAGGTGCCCTGTCTGGAACTGGCATTTACCAAAGCGGACTTTGCCCAGATGATCGGCAGAGGCAGCGGTGTGCTGGCAATCTGTGACGACGGCTTTTTCCGGAAAATGCAGCTGCTGGCGGAACAGGAAAAACAGGAACCACGCGGAGAAGCGTAACAGACTTTCATCATCACATGCGGTGCCGCAGACAGCTGCGGTTCGCCTGTGCTGTGGAGATACATTCGCAGGAGTGGAGTGCCGCGGCGGAGGAACAGCCTACGCCGGACATTCCTTGGAGAAAAGGAGGATTTTCGCCTATGACGAAGAAAGTAAAATTGAGCGACGTTGCACGGGATCTGCAGATCCCGACACAGGAACTGATCGGATTTTATCAGGAACGCGACGAAAAGGGAAATACGAAAAAGGGTGTGACCGGTCTGACACCGGAGGAGATCAATCTGGCACTGGAGTATTATTCCCAGAAAACACAGGTAGACAGTCTGGACGCTTACTTTGCTTCCAAGGATAAGCCGAAGTCGAAGCAGGAAAAGAAGTCCGGTGACAAGAAGCCGGCGGATAAGAAACCGGCAGACAAGAAAAACAGCGACAAGAAGCCGGCAGAGAAAAAGGCAGCAGACAAAAAGCCTGCTGACAAGAAGCCTCAGCCGGAAAAGAAAGCGGAAGAAAAGAAGCCCGCAGCTCCGCAGGCTCAGAAGCACGAAAAGCCCAAGAAGCAGCAGGCAAAGGCACAGAAGCACGGCGAGCGTCTGCACGTTGAAGTGGAAATGGCATCTGCGGACAGCATTACCACCGAAAAACGCCGCACGGTAGACACCAGAGGCTCTTATGTCGATCTGGATAAGTACAACCAGCGGTATGAGCAGATCGCTCCGGCAAGCAAGTATACCAACGACAGATATTCCACCAAGAAGCAGAAGATCAACCAGAAGTCTGCACAGCGGAATAAGCAGCGGTATTCCAGCAAGCGGGAAACCGAACAGGATAAGCTGCGTCGTCTGGAACTGGAACGTGCCAGAAAGCAGCAGCTGCGTGTCCGTATTCCGGACGTAATCACTGTCGGCGAACTGGCAACCCGTCTGAAAGTCACCGCTACCGAAGTCATCAAGAAGCTGATGATGCTGGGCGTTATGGCGACCATTAACGAGGAGATCGATTTCGATACTGCATCTCTGGTGGCAGAGGAACTGGGTGCAAAGGTAGAGCACGAAGTGATCGTGACCATTGAAGACCGTCTGATCGACGAGGACGACGATGCCGAGGATACCGAAGAACGCTGCCCGGTTGTCTGCGTTATGGGTCACGTTGACCACGGTAAGACTTCCATTCTGGACAGAATCCGTAACGCTCACGTTACCGCAGGTGAAGCCGGCGGCATTACCCAGCATATCGGTGCATATCAGGTACGCTATGAGGGCAAGGACATCACATTCCTGGATACACCGGGTCACGAAGCATTCACAGCAATGCGTGCCCGCGGTGCTAATATCACAGATATTGCAATTCTGGTTGTGGCTGCCGATGACGGTATCATGCCGCAGACAGTCGAATCTATCAATCACGCCAAGGCTGCCGGAATCACCGTTATTGTTGCTATCAACAAGATGGATAAGGAAGGTGCGAATCCGGACCGCATCAAGGAAGAACTGACCAAGTACGGCATGGTCTGCGAAGAATGGGGCGGCGACGTGATCTGCGTACCGGTTTCTGCAAAGACCGGCGAGGGCATCGATGACCTGCTGGAAAACATTCTGCTGGTCGCAGAAACCAGCGAACTGAAGGCAAATCCGGATCGCCGTGCAAAGGGTACTGTCGTAGAAGCCCGTCTGGACAAGGGACGCGGACCGATCGCTACCCTGCTGGTACAGAACGGCACCCTGCACGTCGGCGATGTCATTATCGCAGGTACCGCAGTCGGCCGTGTGCGTGTCATGACCAACGATAAGGGGCAGGCAGTGGAATCTGCTGGTCCGTCTGTACCGGTAGAGATCACCGGTCTGGCAGAAGTGCCGGAAGCAGGCGATACGTTCAACGCAGTAGAAGATGAGCGTCTGGCAAGAGAACTGGTAGAACAGCGGAAGCACGAGGCAAAGCAGGCGAAGTTCAACGAGTACCAGAAGGTCACTCTGGATAACCTGTTCAGCCAGATCGAACAGGGCGAAATGAAGGAACTGTCCCTGATCGTCAAGGCAGACGTACAGGGTTCTGTAGAAGCTGTCACCCAGTCGCTGGAAAAGCTGTCCAACGACGAAGTCCGCGTCCGCGTGATTCACGGCGGTGTCGGCGGTATCAAAGAAAGCGACGTTATGCTGGCAAGTGCATCGAATGCGATCATCATCGGATTCAACGTTCGTCCGGATCAGACTGCGGAAGAAATTGCAGCACGGGATAAGGTGGATATTCGCACCTACCGTGTCATCTACGATGCGATCGAAGAAATCGAAACTGCGATGAAGGGCATGCTGGCTCCGAAGTTCCGCGAAGTGGTAATGGGACGTATCGAAGTGCGTCAGGTATACAAGATCTCCAATGTTGGTGCCGTTGCCGGTGCATATGTGCTCAACGGCAAGGTGACCAGACAGTGCGAGATTCGCGTGGTACGTGACGGCATTGTCATTGCGGAAGATAAGATGTCCAGCCTGAAGCGGTTCAAGGACGATGTCAAGGAAGTCGGCGAAAGCTATGAGTGCGGTATCACACTGGAAAAATTCCGCGACTTCAAGGAAGGCGACATCTTCGAAGCATTTATCATGGAAGAATACAGAGATTGACAGAAGGGCAACGCCGCATAAAATTGGTGCGGCATTGCTGTGACATCATGTTGCTGAAAAGAAATGCAACGATAGAAAGGAGCCGTACAGCATGGCAAATTTCAAGGCAAATCGTACCGAGGAAGACATCCTGCGGGAAATGACAGCAATTTTGCGGGAACTGAAGGACCCCCGTATCGATCCGATGCTGACGGTCGTCCGTGCAGAACTCTCCCGCGACCTGTCGGACTGCAAGATCTTCGTTTCCAGCCTGTCCGGCAAGGAAACCGCCAAGGAATCCTGCAAAGGTCTGGACAGTGCCTCCGGCTTTATCCGGCGGGAACTGCTTCGCCGGCTGAAGATCCGGCGGAGTCCGGCACTGCATTTTGTGGCAGACGATTCGATCGCACATAGTGCAGAGATCGACCGCATGCTGCATCATATCCAGCCGCCGGTGGAAGAACCGGAGGAAAGCGGCACGGGAGAGGAGTGAACGGCGTGCAGGAGCTGACATTGGCAAAAACAGCCGCATGGCTACAGCAATGTGAAGATGCTTATATTCTGATCCACCGCAGCCCTGACGGGGACTGCATCGGTGCCGGTTATGCACTGGCAGAAATTTTACAGCAGCTGGGAAAGCGTGCGGCAGTGCTCTGCAACGATGAGATCCCGCCGCGGTATCAGTTCATGCTGCCGGAACAGCCCGCAGCAGCGGACTTTCCGCCGAAGTGCATTATTGCGGTAGATGTGGCAGATGCCAAGCTGCTGGGCAGCAGGATACAGGAACAGTATGGCAGCCGTGTAGATCTCTGCATTGACCACCACGTATCCAACGTGCCCTACGCCAAGGCAAGACTGCTGGACGGTACGGCTTCGGCGGTGTGTGAAATCCTCTACCGCTTGTGCCGCGTGCTGCCGGTTCAGATAACGGACAGCATTGCAGTGTGCCTGTATACCGGCATGGCAACGGATACCGGCTGTTTTCAGTATGATAACGCCGGTCCGGAAACCCACCGTGCGGTGGCGGCATTGATGGAAATATGCCCCGATGTACGGTATGCGTGGATCAACCGGAAAATGTTTGCAGTCAAGAGCTTTGGCAGATTGCAGCTGGATAAACTGCTGATCGATCATCTGGAATGTTATCTGGACGGCAAGTGTGTCCTGATCTGTGTGTCACAGGAATTCCTGAAAAAATTCCACGTGGACGAAGCAGAACTGGAAGGCATTGCCGGATTCCCGCTACAGGTAGAGGGTGCAGAGATCGGCATCACCATGAAAGAAAAAGAAGCCGGAAAATTCCGGATCTCCATGCGTTCGGCAGATCAGGTCAATGTATCTGCGATCTGTCAGCGGCTGGGCGGCGGCGGCCATGTAAAGGCTGCCGGCTGTCAGGTAGAGGGTACCGCAGATGAGGTACGCCGTATTTTGCTGGACGCAGTAAAGGAAGAATGGGGGAAGGCATGAGTCAGGAAACAATGCAGGGGGTTCTCTGCATGCAAAAACCCGCGGAGTTCACATCGTTTGATGTCATCGGCAAGCTGCGTGGCATTCTGCATATGCGGCGGCTGGGACATACCGGAACGCTGGATCCTATGGCAACCGGTGTGCTGCCGGTGCTGGTGGGAAAGGCAGCCCGTGCCTGTGACATTCTGCCCGATCAATCGAAAATGTATCGTGCTACGGTACAGTTCGGCTGGGAAACCGACACCGAAGATGTCTGGGGCACCCGCACGGCTGTCTATCCGGAAATGCACGTGACAAAAGAGGCACTGGACGCAGTGCTCCCGCAGTTTGTGGGAGCAATCCAGCAGGTGCCGCCTATGTATTCCGCGGTTTCTGTGGAGGGAACACGTCTGTACGAACTGGCAAGACGGGGCGTTGTGATCGAACGTCCGGCACGGACAGTACAGGTGGATTCCATTGTACTGGAAGCATGGGACGAAGACAAGCAGACCGCGGAACTGTCTGTTGCCTGC
>OLSK01002896.1_pt1 | contig 10167 bp, 3 predicted proteins | sample 1672781 | NCBI WGS metagenome assembly OLSK01 (sample SAMEA3136723, study PRJEB25190) | human gut metagenome | biome: human gut; feature: human-associated habitat; material: faeces | place: Austria | collected 2013 | reverse complement strand
TCGGGGGCGGCTGGCGGATTTCGTCGCTCCCCGTGCGGGGAGCGTGGGTTGAAATATACAGTTTACGGATTGTGTAATCCGCGCAAAGTGTCGCTCCCCGTGCGGGGAGCGTGGGTTGAAATTATCGTGCCAGCAATTCGCCGCTGACCGTTTACGGTCGCTCCCCGTGCGGGGAGCGTGGGTTGAAATGGTTTTTTTGAAAGTCGGGGGCGGCTGGCGGATTTCGTCGCTCCCCGTGCGGGGAGCGTGGGTTGAAATGCGCCGTCGTCGCCCCGTCCGCCTGATGATGGCGCGTCGCTCCCCGTGCGGGGAGCGTGGGTTGAAATGAGTGGGACTTCGGCAAGGGGCGTCCGATGGTCAAGTCGCTCCCCGTGCGGGGAGCGTGGGTTGAAATCTTTCCGCGCCGCCGAGGAAAAGGCAGCCGCGCAGTCGCTCCCCGTGCGGGGAGCGTGGGTTGAAATCACTACCGCGCGCCCGCACACGCGCACACGCGCCCGTCGCTCCCCGTGCGGGGAGCGTGGGTTGAAATACGGCGTAAGCGAAAAGCAGGTCGAATACGCCAGTCGCTCCCCGTGCGGGGAGCGTGGGTTGAAATGTTGAGGAAAGGGCAAAACAAAAAACCGTGCACATGTCGCTCCCCGTGCGGGGAGCGTGGGTTGAAATTATCATCTACATAGGATATCGTTGCATACTGCTCCGTCGCTCCCCGTGCGGGGAGCGTGGGTTGAAATGCGCGGAACGTTCACCGCTGATTTTTTCGTCAAGCGTCGCTCCCCGTGCGGGGAGCGTGGGTTGAAATAACTTCTATGATACTGTTATCAGGGATTTCCAGGTCGCTCCCCGTGCGGGGAGCGTGGGTTGAAATCGCTTTGTCGCCGTGCAGTATCTCCGCGCTCAAGTCGCTCCCCGTGCGGGGAGCGTGGGTTGAAATCTCAAGTTTATCAAATACAATCCGCGCTCGCCATCGTCGCTCCCCGTGCGGGGAGCGTGGGTTGAAATGCGTATGACCGCCTGAAGCTCGAACGCATCTACGTCGCTCCCCGTGCGGGGAGCGTGGGTTGAAATGGCAAAAATCAGGCTTTCCGGCACATCGACACATGGTCGCTCCCCGTGCGGGGAGCGTGGGTTGAAATCGTGGTGGGGCGCATCTTACGGCATGGGGAGAATAGTCGCTCCCCGTGCGGGGAGCGTGGGTTGAAATCGTTTACGAATTTCCACGAACAGAATCTTGATTGGGTCGCTCCCCGTGCGGGGAGCGTGGGTTGAAATACGATTATCTTGCCGGGTGCGACGGTGCGCCGTCTGTCGCTCCCCGTGCGGGGAGCGTGGGTTGAAATCTCGTGGTACGGTTACTACTACGCCATCGACGATGTCGCTCCCCGTGCGGGGAGCGTGGGTTGAAATGCCCGTTCAGCCCGCTAATACTTGTCGTGTGCGGTCGCTCCCCGTGCGGGGAGCGTGGGTTGAAATCTGTAAGATTTGCAATTTGCTGAAAAACCTTGTCGGTCGCTCCCCGTGCGGGGAGCGTGGGTTGAAATCAACTCAATTCTTGCGTACGCAGTAACCCATACGCGTCGCTCCCCGTGCGGGGAGCGTGGGTTGAAATGTTGGGAAGGTATTATCGGGGGTAAAATCCGTCGTCGCTCCCCGTGCGGGGAGCGTGGGTTGAAATACAATACTATTACTATTTGCAAGGCATAAACACGTCGGTCGCTCCCCGTGCGGGGAGCGTGGGTTGAAATTTGCTCCGAATTTGCGTAATCTGCAAGTAGAACCGTCGCTCCCCGTGCGGGGAGCGTGGGTTGAAATCCTCCAAACTCGGTCATTTATTTCACCTCTTTCTGGTCGCTCCCCGTGCGGGGAGCGTGGGTTGAAATTGTCGGGGGCTTTTATTTTGTACCGCCCCTTGACACGTCGCTCCCCGTGCGGGGAGCGTGGGTTGAAATAAACTCAACCGCGTAACGGGCGAAATCACGAACGAGTCGCTCCCCGTGCGGGGAGCGTGGGTTGAAATGCTTTCATTTCTGCACCACACCACGGGCAGCGTGGTCGCTCCCCGTGCGGGGAGCGTGGGTTGAAATTCCCAGCACCGCCACTTTGTGCCGTACGCCTCTTCGTCGCTCCCCGTGCGGGGAGCGTGGGTTGAAATTTTGAGCCTCTTCGACAAATTCATTTGCCCACAGTCGCTCCCCGTGCGGGGAGCGTGGGTTGAAATCCTGCGTATGCGGCGGCATCTCGTACACCTTACGTCGCTCCCCGTGCGGGGAGCGTGGGTTGAAATGTGTGTTTTGCAGCTCATTCCATCTGTAAGAATTTTGTCGCTCCCCGTGCGGGGAGCGTGGGTTGAAATCGCTCCCGGCACTCGTCAGGCGGGTCATTAGTCCGTCGCTCCCCGTGCGGGGAGCGTGGGTTGAAATCGAGAACGTCCCGAATATGGTCGCGACGATTACGGTCGCTCCCCGTGCGGGGAGCGTGGGTTGAAATGGACGGGTGCATCGCCGAGCGCAAGTCGCAGAGCGTGTCGCTCCCCGTGCGGGGAGCGTGGGTTGAAATACGGCTGAATCGCAAATATGACCGAAAGCGGGAACGTCGCTCCCCGTGCGGGGAGCGTGGGTTGAAATCTTGATTTGAAAGCCTTCCGGCTTGTGTGTCCGTCGTCGCTCCCCGTGCGGGGAGCGTGGGTTGAAATTTGTACCGTCCGATGCGGACGATGTAGCCCGGCTGTCGCTCCCCGTGCGGGGAGCGTGGGTTGAAATATTTTTTAGCTGTGCTATTTTTTTTAATAGCAAGTCGCTCCCCGTGCGGGGAGCGTGGGTTGAAATCTCGAAACCGCCGGACGTCTTCGGCGGCTTTGAGTCGCTCCCCGTGCGGGGAGCGTGGGTTGAAATGGTGGTGAAGCTGTTCTGACCTTCGTCGGCCACGTCGCTCCCCGTGCGGGGAGCGTGGGTTGAAATGTGTTGCCCTCGCCCGTGCCAGCGGCAGAGGAAGTCGCTCCCCGTGCGGGGAGCGTGGGTTGAAATTGTTACTTCAATCGTCAGCGCATCCGCTGCAAGTACGTCGCTCCCCGTGCGGGGAGCGTGGGTTGAAATTCTTTCAGCCACTGTTTATTTTGCTCACTCCCCGGTCGCTCCCCGTGCGGGGAGCGTGGGTTGAAATGTGCAATGTTTGAAAAAGCCAAAAGGGAAGGGAAGTCGCTCCCCGTGCGGGGAGCGTGGGTTGAAATTGGTTTATCATAACGTCAGGGTAACTCGACGAACGGTCGCTCCCCGTGCGGGGAGCGTGGGTTGAAATACATTGCCGATTTTCAGCGCCCGGCGCAGGTCGCCGTCGCTCCCCGTGCGGGGAGCGTGGGTTGAAATTTGTGGCAATCGACCCGCTGACAAACGTTGCAATGTCGCTCCCCGTGCGGGGAGCGTGGGTTGAAATCGATGCACACCGATGGTGATGTACTTGCCGCGCTGTCGCTCCCCGTGCGGGGAGCGTGGGTTGAAATGCCTGCACAGCCATCAGCGCCAGCGCAATGTCGCTCGTCGCTCCCCGTGCGGGGAGCGTGGGTTGAAATTGCGGCGGCGGCGCGCTGCTCGGCTTTTTCCTGCGTCGCTCCCCGTGCGGGGAGCGTGGGTTGAAATGTTTCCGTCCTGCTGGTTCTCTGCTGCCTGATGGCGTCGCTCCCCGTGCGGGGAGCGTGGGTTGAAATACCAGAAGCACGGCTTCGAGTATTGCGTGCTGCTGGTCGCTCCCCGTGCGGGGAGCGTGGGTTGAAATCGTGATTTGCTTGCTACTGCGGAGCGCGTCAAAGTGTCGCTCCCCGTGCGGGGAGCGTGGGTTGAAATATGGGCACAGCTACATCACCTCGTCGTAGCAGACGTCGCTCCCCGTGCGGGGAGCGTGGGTTGAAATACCGTAGGTTTTGAGCGTGGCGGCGCGTTCCGGGTCGCTCCCCGTGCGGGGAGCGTGGGTTGAAATCTCATGGAGTGCCGCGGCATCGAGACCCGCATCCGCGTCGCTCCCCGTGCGGGGAGCGTGGGTTGAAATGCATTGCCGATGCGCTGGGGGGAGTGGACATTAGGGTCGCTCCCCGTGCGGGGAGCGTGGGTTGAAATAGCATCCACCTTGTCCGCCATGCGCTTTAAGCTGTCGCTCCCCGTGCGGGGAGCGTGGGTTGAAATTATCAAAGTTAGTGGACAAGCTGCCTTGCGACAAGTCGCTCCCCGTGCGGGGAGCGTGGGTTGAAATCATTTTGGAAACAGTTGCTTCCTCCCACCACGGGTCGCTCCCCGTGCGGGGAGCGTGGGTTGAAATGCTTCCGCAACTGATTGCAACGTTTGTCAGCGGGTCGCTCCCCGTGCGGGGAGCGTGGGTTGAAATACGCAGATTTTTGTCCAGTAGACGCGGCAAACGGACAGTCGCTCCCCGTGCGGGGAGCGTGGGTTGAAATATCCATATCATAAAATGAGAACCAACACGCGGTTGGGTCGCTCCCCGTGCGGGGAGCGTGGGTTGAAATAAACCTTATCGGGCAGTCAGCGCGTCGATGATTTCGGTCGCTCCCCGTGCGGGGAGCGTGGGTTGAAATCGTTCGTCCGTAAGCCCCAGAATGTAATCCAGCGTCGCTCCCCGTGCGGGGAGCGTGGGTTGAAATAACATGGAGGGGCTGATGCGCGGCGACTACAAGAGCCGTCGCTCCCCGTGCGGGGAGCGTGGGTTGAAATTAAGGAGGTGGGCTTGTGCGAGGCTATAAAACCGTCGCTCCCCGTGCGGGGAGCGTGGGTTGAAATACCGACGGCGGCGACACGCTGGTCATCGGCGGCGCGTCGCTCCCCGTGCGGGGAGCGTGGGTTGAAATGCATCAGTTCCTTGCTGGGCGGGGACATATCGCGGTCGCTCCCCGTGCGGGGAGCGTGGGTTGAAATACCAGAAAGCCCTTGACCTCATCGAGGGGCGGAAATGTCGCTCCCCGTGCGGGGAGCGTGGGTTGAAATCCGGGCGCATAGCCCTGCTTGATTTGGAAGCCTAGTCGCTCCCCGTGCGGGGAGCGTGGGTTGAAATAAGCTGCATTGCCAGGCTGCCAATGCTCACGCCGGTCGCTCCCCGTGCGGGGAGCGTGGGTTGAAATGAAAAATTGCCGACCTCTTCGGCGTTTCCTACGATGTCGCTCCCCGTGCGGGGAGCGTGGGTTGAAATAATATAGTAGCGAAAACCATCATGTGTGACGTGCCGTCGCTCCCCGTGCGGGGAGCGTGGGTTGAAATTGCGAGCCGGGCGCGGTGCACTGCCCGGAGCACAGTCGCTCCCCGTGCGGGGAGCGTGGGTTGAAATACCGACGGCGGCGACACGCTGGTCATCGGCGGCGGTCGCTCCCCGTGCGGGGAGCGTGGGTTGAAATCGTCATGGATGCAATCGCATCCTCAAGATTTTTGGTCGCTCCCCGTGCGGGGAGCGTGGGTTGAAATAAGCGGGAGGGTAGGCTTGAACTGGCGGAGGTGTAGGTCGCTCCCCGTGCGGGGAGCGTGGGTTGAAATCAATACCGATAGAGGTGTTCTGAATCTTTGCAGGGTCGCTCCCCGTGCGGGGAGCGTGGGTTGAAATCCTCCAACTCAAGCCTTGCGTACGCCGTAACCCGTCGCTCCCCGTGCGGGGAGCGTGGGTTGAAATGGTTATAGTCCGATTCTGACGCGACAGCGTGTCAGTCGCTCCCCGTGCGGGGAGCGTGGGTTGAAATAAGTCTGGTTGTCTCAATGTCAAACGCCATCAGGTCGCTCCCCGTGCGGGGAGCGTGGGTTGAAATATTTCGACGAGCCGATTCCACCGCTGCGCGCGGGCTGTCGCTCCCCGTGCGGGGAGCGTGGGTTGAAATATGCCTCCTTACAGTTTGTCGATAGCGTCCCGCAGCGTCGCTCCCCGTGCGGGGAGCGTGGGTTGAAATCGCGACCGGCGCTCGTCAGGCGGGGAGATTTGCGTCGCTCCCCGTGCGGGGAGCGTGGGTTGAAATGGCCTTTCGCGACGTCCGAGAGTCCGGGCGTCGGGGTCGCTCCCCGTGCGGGGAGCGTGGATTGAAATCAAGACCTGATTGCCGACATCCACGCGATGGCGGAGTCGCTCCCCGTGCGGGGAGCGTGGATTGAAATACCGACGGTGGCGACACGCTGGTCATCGGCGGCGCGCGTCGCTCCCCGTGCGGGGAGCGTGGATTGAAATTCTTTCGAGTTGACGATGTTTACCAAATTGCGGAGTCGCTCCCCGTGCGGGGAGCGTGGATTGAAATGCTTCGGCGATTGGCTTGTCTGCTACGGCGCTTTCGTCGCTCCCCGTGCGGGGAGCGTGGATTGAAATGGGGGCGTCGCGGAAAACCAAAACGCCGCGAAATCGTCGCTCCCCGTGCGGGGAGCGTGGATTGAAATGGCTCCCGCGACCGGCCCTGCCGGTTTCGACCTCGTCGCTCCCCGTGCGGGGAGCGTGGATTGAAATGACGTTGGACAAACGCCGAAAAAAGTGGTATCGGTCGCTCCCCGTGCGGGGAGCGTGGATTGAAATACTTTTTTTCCTCCGTTCCACCGGGGCGCACCCGGTCGCTCCCCGTGCGGGGAGCGTGGATTGAAATCAGCTCTCGTCAGGCGGGGTTAAATCGTCGCCAGCAGTCGCTCCCCGTGCGGGGAGCGTGGATTGAAATGGGCGTGATGGGCAGACGCTCTGTCACGTCCCAGGTCGCTCCCCGTGCGGGGAGCGTGGATTGAAATACGCACGACGAGCGCCGGAAAATCATCCGCCTTGAGTCGCTCCCCGTGCGGGGAGCGTGGATTGAAATGTCGACCAGCCAGCCGACTTCTGCTCCAACAGAACGTCGCTCCCCGTGCGGGGAGCGTGGATTGAAATCTTTCGCGGCGGCGCTTGTGCGTCGCCGTCCGTGTCGCTCCCCGTGCGGGGAGCGTGGATTGAAATGAAAGCGTCGGGCAGGTCATGTCGGTGGCTTTCCCGTCGCTCCCCGTGCGGGGAGCGTGGATTGAAATCTCTGTCCTCCGGCGGCTGGTGCGGCCGCTGGTGGCGTCGCTCCCCGTGCGGGGAGCGTGGATTGAAATTTTGTCGGAATGGCAAGCGCTGGACGCGGCGCGGTCGCTCCCCGTGCGGGGAGCGTGGATTGAAATCGACAAAAAAGAACAGCGACGCGCAGGAAAGGCGGGTCGCTCCCCGTGCGGGGAGCGTGGATTGAAATTGCATAAAAAGCGCGCGGTTTTGCAGGGCAAACGTCGCTCCCCGTGCGGGGAGCGTGGATTGAAATCTTTCGTGGCGGCGCGTCGTGCGCCGCCGTCCGGTCGCTCCCCGTGCGGGGAGCGTGGATTGAAATAGCATCGTAATGTTGCGCCATTTTGATGGCCTGGTCGCTCCCCGTGCGGGGAGCGTGGATTGAAATGAAGTGGTACGCGCGTTCGTCCGGGTCCTCGATCGCGTCGCTCCCCGTGCGGGGAGCGTGGATTGAAATGGCTGGTTCCGCTTCCAGCCCTCGTCAGGCGGGGAGTCGCTCCCCGTGCGGGGAGCGTGGATTGAAATCGCCTCTCGTCCGTCGGTGAGCTTAAGATATCACTGTCGCTCCCCGTGCGGGGAGCGTGGATTGAAATCGCGACCGGCGCTCATCAGGCGGGGTTAAATCGGTCGCTCCCCGTGCGGGGAGCGTGGATTGAAATGCTGTTGCCGTCGCCGCCGTAGTCCGGCAGCAGCGTCGCTCCCCGTGCGGGGAGCATGGATTGAAATAGGAAGATGGGCGAGATTTTCGACATCCGCTGCGTCGCTCCCCGTGCGGGGAGCGTGGATTGAAATATGGTTGCGAAACGGAAAAAGTCATCCATCTGCGTCGCTCCCCGTGCGGGGAGCGTGGATTGAAATTATTTCCCTTTCTGCCGGGGGTACAAGACCGGCTGTCGCTCCCCGTGCGGGGAGCGTGGATTGAAATAAATCAAGACGGGCGCACGCCCGGAAGGAGGACACCGTCGCTCCCCGTGCGGGGAGCGTGGATTGAAATGCCCTGCCTTTATGCGTCACTCAAAAATCAATTCGTCGCTCCCCGTGCGGGGAGCGTGGATTGAAATGACAAAAGAACAGGTTTACGGTTACAACGATTTGCGTCGCTCCCCGTGCGGGGAGCGTGGATTGAAATTAAAGGGGAAGGAAAACCCTTAGGGCAAATCATCCAGCTTGTAAACGCCATCGGACAGCTCCTCCATCTGATCCACGAGCTTTCCGTCACGGTACACCTCAAAGACCGCGCCGCTCAGATGGTGGTCGGGATAGTCCTTATCCACCTTGGTCAGCTGAACGCTGCCGCGAATGAGCTTGTTGGTGATCTCGATCTCTACCCCAGCACCGTTCTGATCTACCTTCACGGTATAAGGCGTATCATCCATTACATAGCCCTCCGGTTCGGTGATTTCACGCACCACATACTCGCCATAAGGGATGTCCGCGAAGGAGAAGCTGCCGTCCTCTGCGGAAACGGTGGTCAGGATAGGCTCGGTGCCGTCTGTGAGGAACAGCCCGATGGTAGCTCCGGCCAGCGCCTTGCCGTCCTCATCCTTCTTCATGCCGTGGATCTCTCCGTAGATCATCTCGTTGGTAATGCTCTTTCCGTCATTGACGGCAAGCTCCACAACGGGGATTTCCTGACCGGCATAGGCGAAGGTCACAGGGTACTTCTCATCGGAGAGCATATAGTGGCTGTCGGTGCTGATTTCTCTGACATAGTAGCTGCCGAAGGGGACATCGCTCTTGAGCACGGCTTTCCCGTTTTCGTCAAGGGACAGAATCTCAATCAGTCCGTCCGCAGGAATGACAGAGCCGTCTGCTGCGGTAAGCTCCTCGGCGGCATAGAAGCCGAAGGTCACGGCGGAAAGCTCGTTATTCATGCCGATACCGAACTGCTTGTTCTGCTCCAGTACCTTGGAAAGAGAAATCCGCGCCTTCTGTCTGTCATTGCAGAAGCTGGCAGCGGTTTCGGTGATCTCAATCTCCTGGCCGGCGTAGACAAGCTCTGCGGTATGGGCGTCCTTGTTAATGACCATCCCGTCGGGGGCTTTCATCTCGGTGATTTCGTATTTTCCCAGATACAGCGGCTTGCTCTCCGCCATGCCATCTGCGCCGGTGGTCTCCGTATCCACCACCTCGCCGGCACTACAGCGCAGCGTACCATCCGGGGTGTAGATGTCCGCCGCGGCCTTGATCTCATAGGTTGCTCCTGCAAGACCCTGCACCGTATAGACCGGCTGGTAGACTCCGTCCGCCGCCGTAACAGAGGCAAACACCTCGCCGGTTTTGGAAATCTTGATAATGCCCTTCTGCGCGTAATTGCCCAGCTTCACTGCAACGATTGTCACGCCGCTTTCCTCGGTGGAATTCTCTTCGGTCACATCGAACTTGACCGCCTCATGACTGAGCACATAGCCGTAAGGAGCGGAGACCTCCTTGAGGGAGTAGCCCTTGCCAAACTCCAGCTTCTCCGGCGTGATGAGCATGCCGGCGTCATTGGTGTAGAAGGTGTCGATGGTGGTAACCTCCGGATAGGTAAAGGTCATTTCCACCTTGGAGCCATCCGGACGGAAGATCTGGAAGCCCGCACCTGCATAGGGAATGGTATTGCCGGTCTCCGCGTCTACCTTGATGGCCTTAATGAAGGACTCGAAGTTGACGTTGTTGATGAGGTAGCGGTAGGTTTCGCCGTTCTTGGCAATAAACACATCAAAGTCGCTCATCAGCTCACGGCCCTCCCAGCCGGAGATCTGATGGACGGTATACACGCCATAGGGCAGGTCCTTGCTCTGGGCAAAGCCGTTTTCATCGCAAACAAGATAGTCTTGCTCGCTATCTTTGGCTGCTTCATAGCTGCCGGCAGATTTCAGATAGACGGCGAACACAGCGCCCTCTTCATGAGTTTCGATCTGCGTATCACCGTTGTCGGTGTGCTTGATGATAGCGATATTGCCTTTCTGTACCTGCTCTTTCACATCTACGGCGGGGGCAGTGTTCAGCTCAACAGTGTAATTGGCCGCCTCTGCGCCGACAGGATAAACGGTGCTGTCCAGCAGATAGCCCTCGGAGGGGGTGATCTCACGAATCGTCCAGTCGTTGCCGCAGACATAATAGCCGGTGGTGAACTGGCCGTTCTCGTCGGTGTAGTAGGTA
>OLSK01002883.1_pt1 | contig 10202 bp, 6 predicted proteins | sample 1672781 | NCBI WGS metagenome assembly OLSK01 (sample SAMEA3136723, study PRJEB25190) | human gut metagenome | biome: human gut; feature: human-associated habitat; material: faeces | place: Austria | collected 2013 | reverse complement strand
GTGCAATGCTGGCCCTGGAAGAGGGCGAGACCCATCACGGCGGCTGTGGCAACTGCCAGTAAGCTATTAGACGGAAAGTCTGAACACGATAAAACAGAAAGGCATGGTTAAATAAAATGGATGTATTAAAGAGAATTCCTGTCAGAGAGCAGGATGCGAAGGAACGTGCTACCAATTTCAAAGAGGTTTGTCTCGGATATAACAAAGAAGAAGCAATGGAAGAGGCTTCCCGCTGCATTAACTGTAAAAACGCACAGTGCGTAAAAGGCTGTCCCGTAGCCATCCAGATCCCTCAGTTCATTGAACAGGTGAAGAACGGCAATATCGAAGAGGCTTATCGTATCATCAGCGAATCCAGCGCACTTCCCGCTGTCTGCGGTCGTGTATGCCCGCAGGAGAGCCAGTGTGAAGGAAAATGTATCCGTGGTATCAAGGGCGAACCTGTTTCTATCGGTCGTCTTGAAAGATTCGTAGCTGACTGGGCTAGAGAGAACAATGTATCACCAGAGATGCCAACAGAGAAGAAGGGTAAGAAAGTGGCTGTTATCGGTTCAGGTCCTGCAGGACTTACATGTGCCGGAGACCTTGCAAAGCTTGGCTATGATGTAACTATTTTTGAGGCACTTCATGCTGCCGGCGGAGTATTAAGCTACGGAATACCGGAGTTTCGTCTTCCAAAGGACAAGGTTGTTGCGGCAGAAGTAGAGAATGTCAAGGCACTTGGTGTTAAAATCGAGACAAATGTAGTTATCGGAAAGTCAGTTAAGATTGACGAACTTATGGAGGAAGAAGGCTTTGAGGCTGTATTTATCGGTTCGGGAGCAGGACTTCCAAGATTTATGGGAATCCCTGGAGAGCAGGCCAACGGTGTATTTTCTGCTAATGAGTTCCTTACAAGAAATAACCTCATGAAGGCTTTTAAAGAGGGTTATGAGACTCCTATCTCAAAAGGTAAAAAGGTTGTAGTTGTCGGTGGTGGAAACGTAGCCATGGACGCAGCCAGAACAGCTCTTCGTCTCGGTGCTGAGACACACATTGTATATAGACGTAGTGAGGCAGAGCTTCCTGCACGTAAAGAGGAAGTACATCATGCTAAGGAAGAGGGAGTTATCTTTGATCTCCTTGAGAACCCTACAGAGATTCTTGTAGATGAGAATGGCTGGGTTAAGGGTGTTAAGCTTATAAAGATGGAGCTTGGAGAGCCTGATGCATCAGGACGTAGAAGCCCTATTGAGATTGCCGGCTCTGAGTATGAGATGGAGTGTGATACAGTGATCATGTCACTTGGTACATCTCCAAATCCACTTATTTCCTCTACAACAATAGGTCTCGATACAAATAAGAGAAAGTGTATTGTAGCTACTGAGGATACAGGTGCAACCTCAAAAGAGGGTGTATTTGCAGGTGGAGATGCCGTAACAGGTGCTGCAACGGTTATTCTTGCCATGGGTGCAGGAAAAGCTGCAGCAAGGGGTATTGACGAGTTCTTATCTGCAAAATAATATAGAGCTTAAAGTATTATTTATGATGCTTCATACAAAAAAGCTTCCGGAAGGATTTAATTCTTTCCGGAAGCTTTTTGGTTATATGTTATGTTTATATAAAGGCATTTAGCATCATTGTGTAAGGCAATTAATAAGCCTTGTATTATCCTCTGGCTTCATTATACAAAATCGTATGAACCGCTCCTCAAGCCCGGGGAAGGTAGAGCAGTCCCTTATCATCATGCCCTGCCTTATGGCGCGCTCAAATAGCATATGTGCATCCACGCCTTCATCAAGTATCTTAAGCAGATAGAAGTTGCTGTAGGATGGATAAAGCTTGAATTTGTGTGATTCTTCAATCAATTGCCTGCATCTGGTTTTCTCCGAAAGTATTAAGCTTCTTGTTTTATCTATATATTCTTCATCCAAAAACATGGTTTCGCCTGCAACAACGGCGAGAGAGTTAATCATCCACGGATTTTTGTTTGTGTTTATGTCTGTAAGAATTTGTGAATTTGATGTGATGGCATAGCCCAGACGAAGTCCCGGAGTGGCAAAAAACTTGGATGTGCCGCGTAAAATAATCACATTGTCAAACAATTCAGTCAGAGGTATTGCTGAAAGCTCATCAACATCCGGCACAAACTCTATATATGTCTCGTCTATCATCACATAAGTATTTGTATCTTTACAGTGGGTTAAAATTGTTTTGAGCTTATCCGGTGTGATAAGACTGCCGGTCGGATTGTTGGGATTACAGATAATGACAAGGTCGGTATCAGCTGTGATTGCAGAGATAAATTCATCCGAATTAATCTTAAAATCATCCTTTTCCTTAAGAAAATAGTAGGAGATATCACTGCCGTTTATCCTTAAATCGCGCTCGTACTCAGAGTAAGTCGGGCCTAACAGAATTGTCTTTTTGGGAGCTGTAATCTGAATGAAAAGTGAGATGAGCTCCGTGCATCCGTTTCCGACTGTTATGTGATTGTAATCGCACTTGCAGTAGCTGCCGATAGCCTTTCTGAGAGAAGTATACTCCCTGTCAGGGTATTTTGTGATTGCATCAATGCGCTCAGACAGTGCCGTCTTTAGTTTACCGGATTCACCGAGTGGGTTGACATTTGCTGCAAAGCTCACAATATTTTCTTTCTTTATACCGTATATTTTTTCTATTTTTTCAAGGTCACTGCCGTGAAAATGCTCCTTTTGTTCTATCATTAGCTGTAATTTCCTTTCTGATTTGCATTGCAACAGCATTGCAAATCGTATATAATTTACATTATATAATAAGTGTATAAAAAATCAACATTTAACGTAAACGGGGTAACAATTGTGCGAGCACGTATAGGGCAGATAGCTGCCGGCAGATTTAATGGCACGAAACCGATTTTGGCGTTTTCAGATGAGACAATAGACCTTTCGGTCATTGAGGGAAGAAGCGAAGCGGGAAGCTTTGTAATAGAAAGTACGAATCAGATAAAAATCTGTGGCATAGTTTATTCGACTAATCCTAGGATGGAGTGTCTGAATCCGCACTTCGAGGGCGAGAAAGTCAGGATTCGTTATCAATTTAACAGTAAGGGTCTCACGGAGGGCGATGCCTGCGAGGGCAAATTTGTGATTGTATGCAATCAGATAGAGTACAGTCTTTCTTTTTGTGCAAGAATCACAAGGCTCTATGCGGAAGCATCCACCGGAGCTGTAAAGAGCCTTGATGATTTTACAAGGCTTGCGGCATCTAATTGGGATGAGGCTTATCATCTGTTTTATAATCGCAATTTCTTAAACACAATTCCTTATGACAATGTATATGAGAGGCTGACCTATGAGGGCTTTGCCTGCGCCAGACCATCCGGTCAGAATATGGAAGAGTTTCTGATTGGCGTAAACAAAAAAAAGCCTGTTTCCATTAGTGTAGACAAGTCAGAGGAGATTTTTATGGCTTCTAAAGAGCCACAGAGTGGATGCTTTACCATAACAAAGGATAACTGGGGCTATACCGAGATACGCCTGCGCACGGATTGTGAATTCATAAAGCTGTCTAAGCCTGTTTTAACGCATGATGATTTTATAGGTAAAACCTATCTGTATGAGTATATCATCGATGCATCTGCAATGCATGCCGGACGTAATTTTGGCCGTATATATATTGATGGTGTATATCAGAGCTTTACAATAGATATCACGGCCGGTGTAAGAGATGATGATGGCAGCATAAGTGGTATAGCTGTGACAAAGGACATAAAGGAATGCATGGTCGGAATCATGGAGCTTTATACCAACTTCAGGCTGAAGCGGATAGTGACCGGGGTATGGGCAAACGAGACTATAAGCATATTAAACCACCTGCATGCACTCATGCCGGATGAGCATATGTATGAGCTGATGAAGGCTCAGGCATTTATTATCAATAGGCAAAGGCAGGAAGCTAAGTGGATTCTTGATGATTTCAAGCACAGTAATCCTGATAAGAAAGCTCCAATCTGGGGCTATTATCTGTATCTGATGACGCTGTTAGAGAGAGAGCCCTCATACATTGACAATATGACACACGAAGTGGAGCTGATTTTTTATGAAAATCCTGACTCTGTGCTTTTGTTCTGGGTACTTTTATTTTTGAGGAATCAGTATTTTGATGACAATGCCGGTAAGCTTAAAGATATAAAATACTGGGTACTGCGAGGCTGTTCGTCTCCGTATTTGTATATTGAAGCTTATTATCTCATATCACAGGATCCTTATCTAATAAAGGAGCTGTCGGTATTTGAGCTTCGCATCCTAAGCTGGGCCGTAAAGAAAAAGGCTCTGACAAAGGAGCTTGCCGGAGCAATTTTTGAGGCGGTTGATCTGGCAGGCGGGTTCGATAACAGGGTATATGAGCTTCTTACAGCAGCCTATGAGATATGTCCGGAGGCAGAGTATGTCGGCATCATATGCAGCTACCTGATTAAGGGACACAAAAATGATACCTGTTTTCATAAATGGTTTGAGCTGGGTATCGAGAATAAGCTGCGTCTGACAGGCTTGTATGAGTCGTATCTCATTACGATGGATGACAGGCAGATTTCCCCTGTGCCAAAGATTATCCAGATGTATTTCAGCTATGATAATAAGCTGCCATACCGAAAGCTTGCAGTGCTTTACAATAATATAATTGCTGCCAAGGAAACAGAGCCTGAGGTCTACCACAAGTACAGGAAAGCTATGGGCAGGTTTGCCATGGACCAGGCACAGCTTAGGCATATTGATGACAATCTGGCTGTTTTATACGAGGATATGCTTGAGTTGGGATTCATCAATGAAGAGCTTTCGGCAGCTTTTTCAGATATTATATATACCCACAAGCTTATTGTATTTGATAAGCGCATAGTGAGAGCCATCATATATCAGAATGAAATGAAGGAGCCTCAGATAGTTCCGGTTACAGACCAGTGTGCTTATTTTGAACTGTTTTCAAACGACTATGTTATACTTTTTGAGGACTCAAGGGGCTATAGATATGTTAAAAGCATCTCTTACAGACTGCAGAGGCTGATGGATGCCGAGAAATACCTTGACAGGTGTATAAGCCTCTCGCCAGACAGACCACAGTATATAGTGTCACATTTTAAGAATGTAAGGGATTATTCTGATTTTACAAAGGGTGATTTGAAGCTGTTTAAACCTGTATTTTATAGTGAATCTTTTTCTGATTCCTACAAAGCTGTTATGGGATACAGAATTTTAAAATATTGTCAGCTTCACGATTATGAGGATTACGTCAGGCCGTTTCTGCAAAGCATTGATTTTGATATTCTGCAAAAGGATGCAAGAAAATATCTTATTGACATGCTTGTATCAAACCGCCTCTATGAAAAGGCATATGATATGGCCATGGAGTATGGAATAGACATGCTTGCTGCCGCATCGCAGGTGGTTTTGTGTGAGAATGCACTTAAGGTGCAGCATGTAGATGATGATTTTATGGTGCAGCTTGCCATATCTGCCTTTAAAACAGGCAAATACAGTGACCTTGTGCTTAAATACCTGTGTGAAAACTATACAGGGCCTACAGACGAGCTGATTAATCTGTGGCATGCTGCTGACAAGTTTTCAATATCTTCCATGAAGCTTGATGAGCGTATTCTCGAACAGGGTATTTATACGCAGATTGAGCCTGAAAAGATATCGGATATCTTTCTGGAATACTATAAAAGAGCCGGAAATGATAAGCTGATTTTAGCTTATATATCTCTTGTGGCACATGGATATCTGCATAGTGGCATGTGCAAGGCTGATTTTATTTTTGATATTATCGAAAAGCGATTTATTGGAAACAGAACATTAAATGATGCCTGCCAGTTAGCCCTATTGAAGCATTTTGCTGAGAAAACGGATATCACTCAGGCTGAGCTTGAGATTGAAGATACATTGCTTAAATATTATATATATAACAATATGTATTTTGATTTTTTTGCAAGGCTTGATTACAGACTGCTGAAGAAGTATTTCATCTATGACAAGGCATTTTTACAGTATGAGAGTACTCCGGGGGCTCATGTTGTGCTGCATTACAGCCGAGACGAGGATGGCGAAGAGTTTAATTCAGAGGATATGGTTGAGATGTACGACGGCATATACGTAAAGGCCTTTGTCATATTTTTCGGTGAGCTGATCAGGTATTATATTACTGAGGAGCATGACAACAGCATAGAGGTGAAGGAGAGCAATCGTCTTACATGCAACAATATACCGGGTGACAATGATCACAGCCGCTATAATCTGATTAATGAGATGATAATTTCAGATACACTGTCTGATGAGACAACCTTAAAGAGCAATATAGACGAATATAAAAGGCTGGATGCTGCGACTAAGCAGCTGTTTAAGCTGATTTAAGAGGATTTATAATGGGACATAATGGCAATTCATACTATATAGGCATAGACTTAAATGACAGCTATGCTATGGTTAGTTATTTTCAACAGAATATGAAAGAGCCGGAGACTGTCAGCACTGTTGCGGGCAGTGAGGAGTTTCAGATTCCTCTTGTACTTGCACGCCGTAAGAGCATTGGCAGATGGTATTATGGGGATGAGGCAAGAAGACTCTCTAAAAGCGGTGAGATGGTGTGTATTGACCAGCTGCTTAAGAGAGCACTGAATAGTGAAAAAATAGTCATTGATGATGATTCATTTATGGCAGAGGAGCTTTTGGCCTTGTTTCTTAAAAAGGTTATGGAACTGCCATCCAAGCTTGGTAATCCTTCATCCTTTGACAGGCTTGTTATATGTGTTGACAGGCTGACAAAGGAGAACGTGAGCATGTTTTATGGCATGGCGGTCAGGCTTGGCGTAAATTCCAGACAGCTTACGGTCATAGACCGAAAGGAGAGCTTTTATTATTTTGCACTGAACCAGGACAAGTCACTGTGGCTTCATGATGTGGTGATGTTTATGCAGGAAAAGGAGAGTATATTTTTTTTATCCCTAAAGAGGGATCTTCGCACAACTCCACAGGTAGTATCTATAGATGAAAGCATAAGCTATACTCTGGATAAAAATGATAAGGACAAAAGCTTTTTGGATATAATAAATGAGAGCTTTAAGAATCAGATTATCTCAACGGTCTTTCTCGTGGGAGATACGTTTGCTGAGGGCTGGATGAAGCAGTCTGTTGCACTTTTGTGCAAGGGCAGACGAGTGTTCATGGGCAATAACCTCTTTACTAAGGGAGCATGCTATGCGGCAGCCACGAGGGATAAGGAAGCAGAATGGCCTTTTGTATATATGGGCGAGAATGAGATGAAGTTCAATCTGAGCCTTAAGGTACATGATAAGGGAGAACTGTCGTTTTATAATCTTATCAGTGCCGGAAGCAACTGGTTTGAATCCAAGGGGCAGTGTGAGGTTATAATTTCAGGCTCTTATGAGGTGGATTTCTGGAAGCAGCTTCCTAAAAGCAGGGAGGCAAAGATTGAGACACTAAGACTTACGGATATGCCGCCCAGGCCGGATAGGGCTACACGCATCAGAATTACGGCGACACCTGTATCTGATGACAGGATAGATATAGAGATTAAGGATTTAGGCTTTGGCGAAATATTTATGAGCTCGGGCAAAGTCTGGCACTATGAGATGACTATGTAGGAGGGCATATGGGAGAATTATTACTGTGTAATGAAGCTATAGCAGCCATGCCCTATTACATAGAGGGTGTGTCTATAAATGTTTACTCGATAGAGGAGCTTAATTATTATATAATCAACAATATATATCTTTTGGATGATGACTTCATGAGTCTTGAGCTGTGCACCTGGATTGAAAACCATGCACATCTGCCAAAGCTTGCCATGCATCTTAGAACAATTATATCCACAAACGGCAGACTGTCTGCTTTTGTGACTGAACTGCTTGAGTACAGCGGCTACTGCACTAAGGAGGAGCTTAAGAACACACATGATGCAATTAAGGAGCTCGAGGAAAAGAGCGAGTTTGAGTGCTTGAAAATCAGGGCAGACAGACTGATGGAGAAGAAAAAGTACACTGCAGCAATTTTTGAATACAAAAAGCTGCTGTCATGTGAGGATGCAAAGCATACTGAGCGTGTATTGTACGGAAACATATATCACAATCTGGCTACAGCCTATGTGCAGCTGTTTTTATTTGATATAGCAGCGGATTTATATCTTGAAGCTTTCAGGCAAAATGGGGACAGAAAATCACTGTGGTCTTGTCTATATGCCTATAAGCTTGATAATAACGACATAGGATATGCCCGTATTGTCAGGGAATATAGTGTTACGGAGCAGGAAATAAATAATCTGGACAGTGTATTAAAGGGCGTATGTGCAGAAGCTTCAGATGGTTGTGATGAGGGCAGACAAAAAGAAACCATTTTGAAATACAAAGAGGATTACAGGGCGCATGTTATTTAAACGCCAAAAAAGACCGATGATACACAATTACATATTGAGAGTATACCGGATGAGAGTACTAAAGGGTTCAATGTAGTTGAAATATGTGAACAGATGGTTGATGCCGCCAGAGAACTCGATGTAAACAGAATTTTAAATAAAATCGCAGAGCTTGATATGGAAGTTCAATCTGAGGATTGATAAAATTTCCATATTGTTATATAATTTCAAATTGAAAAATGACTAAAAAATATTAATATAGAGGAGCACATTTTAAAATGAGTAAGATTAGAACAAGATTTGCACCAAGCCCGACAGGAAGAATGCATGTAGGAAATTTAAGAACAGCACTGTATGCTTACTTGATTGCAAAGCATGAGGGTGGTGATTTCATTCTCCGTATAGAGGATACAGATCAGGTACGCCAGATGGAGGGTGCTGTTGATATTATAAACAGGACACTCGAAGAGACAGGACTTGTCCATGATGAGGGACCTGACAAGGATGGCGGATGCGGTCCATATGTGCAGAGTGAGCGTGTGGCACAGGGTATCTACATGAAGTATGCAAAGGAACTTATTGACAAGGGAGAGGCATATTACTGCTTCTGTGACAAGGAGCGTCTTGACAGTCTTAAAACAACTGTTGCAGGAAAGGAAATCTCTATATATGACAAGCATTGCTTACACCTGTCAAAGGAGGAGATTGAGGCAAATCTCGCGGCCGGCAAGCCATATGTCATCAGACAGAACAACCCTACAGAGGGCACAACCACATTTGAGGATGAGATTTACGGAGATATCACAGTAGATAATGCAGAGCTTGATGATATGATTCTTATCAAGTCTGACGGATATCCTACATACAATTTCGCAAACGTAGTAGATGATCACCTGATGGGCATCACACATGTAGTCAGAGGAAACGAGTATCTTTCATCATCCCCTAAGTATAACAGACTTTATGAGGCATTTGGATGGGATGTACCTGTATATGTACACTGTCCGCTTATCACAGATGAGGAGCATCATAAGCTTTCAAAGAGATGCGGTCACTCATCCTTTGAAGATTTACTGGATCAGGGATTCCTTACAGAGGCTATTGTAAACTTTGTAGCGCTTCTTGGCTGGAGCCCTTCAGACAATCAGGAGATTATGTCACTTCCTGAGCTTGTTGAGAAGTTTGACTATCATCATATGAGCAAATCACCTGCTGTATTTGACTTCACAAAGCTTAAATGGATGAATGGCGAGTACATAAAGAAGCTTGACTTTGACAAATTTTACGATATGGCACTGCCATACATTAAGGAGGTTGTCACAAAGGATTATGACCTTAAGAAGATAGCAAGAATGGTTCAGACACGTATTGAGATATTCCCTGATATCAAGGAGCATATCGACTTCTTTGAAAAGCTGCCGGACTATGATATTGCCATGTATACTCACAAGAAGATGAAGACAAACCCAGAGACATCACTTGAGGTATTAAACGATGTGGTTCCTATTCTTGAAAGCTGTGATGATTTCTCAAATGATGCACTTTTTGAGACTCTTAAGGCATATGCTACAGAAAAGGGCTATAAGATAGGCTATGTTATGTGGCCGATCCGTACCGCTGTTTCAGGCAAGCAGATGACACCGGGCGGAGCTACAGAGCTTATGGAGGTGTTTGGCAAAGAGGAGTCTATAGCCAGAATTAAGAAAGGCATAGAAAAGCTTTCTAATAACTAATCTATTAACAAAGGGTATTTTATGAATTTTAACAATCGAGTAGGAGGCGGTGGCTAACCGCTGTCCTCTCACAGCACCGTACGTACC
>OLSK01002875.1_pt1 | contig 10228 bp, 6 predicted proteins | sample 1672781 | NCBI WGS metagenome assembly OLSK01 (sample SAMEA3136723, study PRJEB25190) | human gut metagenome | biome: human gut; feature: human-associated habitat; material: faeces | place: Austria | collected 2013 | reverse complement strand
CGCCACGGGTTACGCCGTGGCCTACCCGCTGGGCGTCGTGGGAGCCATCCTCACGCTGATCGGGCTTCGCTACCTGCTGCGCATCGACGTGAAACGCGAAGAGGCCGCCGCCGGGCAGGATTCGGACGCGCAGAAAGACCTGACGACCCGGCGTCTTTCCGTCGAGATCGTCAATGCCGCCGTCAACGGCAAGACCGTCGCCGAGATCCGGGACCTTGCGCTGCGGGATTTCGTCATTTCGCGCATCAGCCGCGGCGGCGGAAGCCCCGAACTGGCCGACGCTTCGACGGCGCTTCATTGCGGCGACCGCATCCTGCTGATCGCCGCGCCCCGGGACGTCGAGGCGCTGGTAGCCCTGCTCGGGCGGGAGGTCGACGCCGAGCCGATGGTCCATGACAAGGCGATGATTTCGCGGCGCATTCTGATCACCAAGCCCGAGCTGAACGGCAAGACTCTCTCCGAACTGCGGGTCCGTTCCACGTGCGGCGTCACGATCACGCGCATCAACCGTTCGGGTATCGACCTGGTGGCTGCAGGGAATCTGCAGTTGCAGCTGGGCGACCGGGTGACGGTCGTGGGGCCCGAATTGTCGGTGGCCCATGCCGAGCGGCTTTTCGGCAACTCGCTCAAGCGGCTCAACCACCCCAACCTGATCCCCATTTTCACCGGCATCGCGCTGGGCGTTCTGCTGGGCAGCATTTCGTTCTGGATTCCGGGCATCCCGCAGCCCGTGAAACTGGGTCTTGCCGGAGGTCCGCTGATCGTGGCCATCCTGATCGGCCGCTACGGGCCGCACTACAAACTGGTCACCTATACGACGATGTCGGCCAACCTGATGCTGCGCGAAGTGGGCATTTCGCTTTTCCTTGCGGGCGTGGGGCTGGGTGCCGGCGAGGATTTCGTGCCTACGCTCGTCGCGGGCGGATATGTCTGGATCGCTTACGGAGCTGTAATCACGATCGTTCCGCTGCTGCTGGCGGGGCTTTTCGGACGTTTTTACTACAAACTCAACTATTATACGCTGATCGGCGTGCTTTCGGGCGCGTCGACCAATCCGCCGGCACTGGCCTATTCGACCGAGCAGACCACGTCCGACGCACCTTCGGTGGGATATGCTACGGTCTATCCGCTGTCGATGTTCCTGCGGGTGCTGGCGGCCCAGCTTTTGATTTTGATTTTCGGATAACCCAAGAAGGCGCGGCCAAACAAAGACCCGTTACTGCCATAACAAGTCATTGCATAGAGATTAGTAGCCGGCCGCGCCTTTTTTTAATTGAATAGTTATGAATATCGTATTATACGGAGTTCCGGCGGAAACGGCCGGAAGGATTGCAGACCGATACGGTCTGAAAGTGATAAATTCGCCCGACAAATTCGACGCATCGGGAACGATGGTACTTGTTCCGTCGATAAACGCCCCGCGGTACCTGTTGGCATTTTACAACGCCATGCTGCGGCATGACGACGATGTCGATGCGGTCATTATCTGCGGTGCCGATTCCTGCGAGGCCGTCAGCACGGTGCAGTACTGCACTCCGCTGGGGAAATTCTTCACCCTGAACGGTGATCTGGACGGAGAGGAACTGGTATCGGAACTTTGTCTGCTTCTCGATTCGCTGTTCGCCGAGGGGAATCAAATCAATTTTTAGGAATGGAGACTAAAGGCTATGTACACGTTTACACCGGTAACGGCAAAGGCAAGACCACGGCGGCATTCGGACTGGCCCTGCGGGCGTTGTGCGCCGGGAAGGGCGTCTATGTCGGGCAGTTCGTCAAATCGATGAAATACAATGAAACGAAGATCGAACGGCTGTTCAACGGCTCGGACCCGGCATTCGGCCGTATCCGTATCGAACAACTGGGGCGCGGATGCTTTATCGGAAAAGACCCCGAGTTGGCCGATGCGGAAGCGGCACGCAAAGGATGGGCCCGTTGTGCGGACCTGCTCCGAAGCGGGGAATACGATGTGGTGATCCTCGACGAACTGACCATAGCGCTCCACTTCGGGCTGCTGACCGAGGAGGAGGTGCTCGAGGCCCTGCGGCAGCGCGACCCGCGGGTCGAGGCGGTCATCACGGGACGGTATGCCCCGCAGGCGCTGCTCGACGCGGCGGACCTGGTGACCGAGATGCGCGAAGTGAAGCACTACTACACGCAGGGCGTGCTGTCGCGCGACGGCATCGACCGGTAGCGGCATGCCGGCACGGCCGGCTACTCGGCGGCCGAAAGGTCGGCGAACCAGTAGGAGTAGGTGTGCACCGAGCCGTCGTCATGGCGGATGTCGTAGCTCTGCATGAAAGGTTCGCCCAGGCGGAACGGCACGGGCGAGCGGAAGATCGGGCCGTCGTAACAGAAGGTGTGGTACTCGCCGTTCTCGCCGTTGGGATCGACCCCCGCGGGCAGCGAGGCGACGAAGTCACGGTCGATCTCCCGCCCGACGGCCGCGGCGCCCAGGCCGTCGGCCATCGTCGTGACGACCACCGTGCGGAGCCCCGAGTCGAGGAAGTCGCGCATCACCTCGGCGGAACTGCGGCCCCACAGCGGTTCGACCACCTCGATGCCGAGCGGGGCGAGCTGCGCCTCGCGGTAGCTGCGCACGTCGTGCAGGAAGATGTCGCCGAAGATGAAGTGCGTGACACCCTGCTGCCTGAAATGCCCGACGGCGCGGGTCATTGCCTCGCCATAGTCCTCCATGCCGCCCTGCGGCGCAAGATCCACGACATGAAGCGGCACGCCGATCCGCTCGGCCTGCGCGAGCAGCAGCGACTCGGGAATGCCGTGCATCGTCGAGCGGCGGGTCGAGCGGTTGGCCGTTGTCAGCAGCGCGACAATCTCATACTCGTCCGACTGCATCGCCCTCCAGAGCGCATGGGCCGAATCCTTGCCGCCGCTCCAGTTGAACACCGATTTTTTGCGTTCCATATCCGTTTGCGTTCCGTTTTGTCCCGGGACGGCTGCAGCACCGCCCCGGGCAGAGGACAAAGATAGCGTTTTTTCGCCGGAAGACAATCCCCCCGGAAGGGAATACGGCCGCACGACGGCCCTTCAGCGCAGGCTGCCGACGATTCTGCGGTTGGCCGAATCGACCACCGAGTTCTCAAGCCGCGAGAGGTAGATCTGCGTCGTGCGCTCCGAGGCATGTCCCATGCCGGCACTGATGACCGAGAGGGGAACATCATGGTTGCGCGCGGCAGTCGCCCAGCTGTGGCGGGCCGTATAGGAGGAGAGGCCGGAGTCGAGATGCAGCATGGCGGCCAGCCGCTTCAGCTGCCGGTTGTAGTAGTTCAGCGCCGTGCGGTAGCGGACAAAGGCCGCGGCCGGCTCCTCGGTGTCGAGCACCGGAAGCAGGTAGACCGACGACCGGGACCAATAGCGGTCGATGATGCGCTGCACGGGCGGTTCGATCCGCACGGAGAGCTGCTGCCCGGTCTTGTGGCGCGTATAGTGGATGGCCCCGCCGCGGATGTCGCTCTTGCGCAGGTAGGCCATATCGACGAAGGCCATGCCGCGCGTGCAGTAGCTGAAGATGAACAGGTCGCGGGCTCGCGAGAGCGGACCCGACGCGTCGAGGTCGAGACGGAACAGGCGTATGATGACCGACTCATCGACCGCCCGTTTCGACGTGCGGTCGATGCCCGTATAGACGCTGCGGAACGGATAGGACTGCTCGGCCAGATGCTGCCGCACGGCCTTGTTGTAGACCGAGCGCAGGATGCGCATGTAGAACGAGATGGAGTTGCGAACCACGCCACGCTGCCGCAGAAAGGCGCCGTAGCCCTCGACCAGGCTCTCGTTGAGCGCACGGATCGGGAGGTCCTCGCCGCCGAGGTAGCGCGACAGGCTGTTCATGGCCCGAAGGTAGTTGCGTGCCGTGCCGAAGCGCCGGCAGGAGTTCAGGTGCTCGATCTGGCGGCGCATGTAGGCAAGGATCGTCTCCCGGTGCTGCGGCGCGACGAAGAGGCAGACCACCTCGTCGGCATCGTAGGGCCGCGCCGCAGCCTCGAGCCGGCGGATGATGCCGGCCAGTGCCGCAAGGTCGCTGTCGATGCACTGCCGCACGAGCGTCTCCTCCTCCGTTGCCGGGGCTGCGAGGCGCTGCGCCGGAAAGTCCCACTGCCCGGTCTGAATCCGGAAACGGGTGGCGATCTGCCGGATGCGGCCCCGGTGTGCCACCTGATAATAGATGCGGCCGGCTTTGCCCGCGATCGAAGAGGGTCTGAACTTGACTTTTACTGTTGCCATAACGATTCGTGTTTCTGAAAAGACGGTTTATACCCCGTAAGTTTAAGAAACACGATCGGAAAATCGCCCGGCCATGCGGCCGAAACCCGCCTGTCAGAAGGCGCACCCCAGCTGCAAGCGGGCCGTATGGCGCATGGCATTGCCCAACGCGGTCGTCGAGAAGGCCTTGTCCCAGGCGTAGTCCAGCGCGACGAACCCGCGGATGCCCCGGCTGCCGAAACGGCGCGTCAGCCGCACGTCGAGCTCGAGGCCGACGCGCGGGGCGGTCAGGAACTCGTACTCCTGCACGAGCAGGTCGTCGAGCGTGCGGGTCAGGGTCTCGCTCTGGCCCGAACTGTCGTAGCTGCCGTCCTCGCAGAGGGCACCCGAGCCCGAGGAGTATCCGCCCCCGAGCCCGAAGGTCCAGAGGTTGCGGCCGCGCACGAGGTTGCGGCAGCCCGCGGCGCGGAGGTGCCACCACGTCAGCGTCTGGAGCCGGTAGTCGGGATAGTTCACGGCCAGGATCCGGCGGGAGCCGGCACCGCCGTCGAGGGTTGCCCGCCACGCCGCCACCCCCTGCCCGCGTCCGAACTCTCCCGTATAGACGACCGACGCCGAGCGCCGCGTGCGGCTGCCCACGTCCGTCTGCCCGAGGTAGAGGATGTAGCTGCGGCCGACCTCCTCGGTCTGGTAGGTGTAGATGTTCTCGCGGTTGGATACCTTCCGCTGCCCGAGTTCAAGCCGCAGGATGTGGCGCTGCCGCCCGGCATCGAGCGTCAGCTGCGCGGTGTATGCCAGTTCGCTGCCGTCGTGGTTGGTGTAGACCACCGTCGTGGGAGACGGACGTCCGTAGTAGCCCGCGCGCGTGCGGAACAAGAATTCGCTGAAGAGGGTCAATCGCCGGCCGAGACGCCAGTCGATCTGAAGCGATCCGCCGTGGTAACGGTCAAAAAGCGGTTTGGTTTCGTTCTCCTTCGTATAGCCGTTCTCGCCGAAGACCTCGCGCTTGCCGAAGAAGGCCCCGTAATCGAGCAGCGACTCGTAGACGCGGTCGGTCTTGCCGTAGACCTTGAGCAGCAGGCTCTCGATGCGGCGGCGGTAGGTGTAGTTCGCCCCGAGTGCAAGGCGCGGGCCGAGGCGGAAGAGCACCCCCGGAGCGACGGTCATGTCCATGAGCGAATTGACGTGGCGCAGGTCCTTGCGTTTGGAATAGTTGGCCGTCGTGTAGTCGAAACGGACGCCCGCGGCGAGCCAGCCGGTCAGATCGCAGCCGACGGCACCGTTCAGGCGGTAGCTCTCCAGCAGTTTGTCGCCCGCATTGTCGGCAGTGTACTCCACCAGGTCGAAGGGCGTCTGCGTCGGGTCGATGAAGTAGGATCCGGACATCCGCTTGCCCGAGAAGCGGTCGTAGCCCACCGCACCGGCGACAACCGTGCATGTGCCCAGCCGGTAATACGAAGAGGCTTCGGCCCCGATGCTGAAACAGTCGTCCGAATCGTAGTAGTTCTTCAGTCCGCCGTTCTTGCCGGTTGCCGAGAGCGACACCTCCGAGAGCCGCCCGTAGCCGAAGGTCACCAGCCCGGCGGCATTCCCGCTCCGCAGCCATCCGTCGGCAAGTTCGGCATCGCCGATACGGGTCCAGTCGGGCACGGGCGGGGCCTGAGCCATCGAGGCGGGGCAGAAAGCCCCGCCTGCGACAGCCCATGCCAGCAGCATGGTTCGGAGGATCGGTCTGATTCCCGTCACGGCACCCGCTACTGTTTCAGACTCGCCTTCGCACGCTGGTGGAAGTCGTTGCTGCTGTTGTTCGTATCGCTGTAGACGATGTGCGCGCCGTTGCGGATCGAAGCCTCGGCGTCGATGCCGCTCGGGTCGGTGGACTGGGCCCCCTTGTAGTCGGTCGTGCCGAGCGAATAGCCGTAGACGATCTTGCCCTCGTTGCCGGCAAGCGCCTCGGTCGCCTCCTTGTCCACGTTGCGGTAGATCGAGTAGCCCTGGGAACGGGTCAGCACGGCATATCCGGTCTCCAGCACCACCGGGAAGCGAGGTTTCGACTCGGTCACATACTCCGAACTGAAGATATCGACCGCATCGAGGATCCACTCGTTGGGAATCTTGGCGCAGGCATAGACCTCGTTGTTCTCCTTGCCGGGGAAGTAGTAGCGGTTGTCGGTGTTCTGTCCCCAGGCGTGCGGGTCTTCGTCACCGGTCGAGAAGATGAACATGCCCGGGCCGAAGACGCTCACCGGCCAGGCGTTGCCCTTACCGTAGAAGGTCGCCTTGAAGTAGTTCTCCGAAGGGATCGATTCCGACGGTGCCGGGTAGTAGCTCGTATTAGGGAAGACCTCGGGATCGTAGGTGCAGTAGTCGGCGTGGCTCAAATCGACCGAATTGGTGTAGGTCGTCGTGTGGTCGATGGCCCCGCACAGCACGATCGTGGCCGACGCCCAGGGTTCGAGCACCAGCTCCTTCGGAAGGTACCAGAAGGCGCAGATCGACGGGGTGTAGCCGGCATCGGCGTAGTAGAGCTTGCCATCGACGTAGTTGTTGATGCCCGCATTGGCGTTGTAGGGGCCCGTAATGCCGACGCAGAAGTTGCGGATCTCGGCCCGCTGGTCCGAGTTGTTGCAGATGACCATGTACTTGTCGAACTGGTAGGCCCCCGAGCCGTCGTCCTTCTGGCAGCCGCCGCTGTAGATCTCCTTGATGAGGATCTGGCCCGCCCTGCTGGCCACCAGGTTCAGATCAACGGTCATCCCCTCGCTCCACGACGCGGCCGAGACGACGACGTTCGACTGCAGGGCGTTGAGCGTGTAGGTGTAGCCTTCGACGCTGCGGCGGTCGGTGGCGGCCGCCTCGTAGATGCCCTCGGGCAGGAGGAAGGAGGCCACACCCTGAGCATCGGTCGCCGCCTGTACGACGGTGCCCGAACTGCTGTTGGTCATCCGTACCTCGACCCCTTCGGCCGCCGTCAGGGAGCCGTCGTCGGGATAGATCAGCCGCACGGCGATCTCATAGGTGCGCACCCGGGTGCCGCCATCGTCTTTGGTGCAGGCCGTGAAGAGCGTCACGGCGCATGCGAACAGGGTAAACAATTTTTTCATCATTCTGTTTTTTTATTTGGTTTGGTCATAATTTCAGACGAAGCGCCAGCCCGTAGTAGAACTGCGGGATGCGGCTGCTTTCGAACAGCGACGAGTCGAGGCCGGTCTGCGACGAGTGCACGCGGCCCATGTTGCAGAAGAAGTTGCGGGCGTAGAAGGTGATCGACGCAAAGCGTCCGATCTCCTTCGTGAGGTTGAAGTTCATCGCGAAGCTCGACGTGATGCGGTTCTCGTCGAAGTAGTAGCTCGTGTTGCTCTTCACGACGAGTTTGGCCAGCTCCCGGTAGAGCGCCGGGTCGTTGTCGCGGGCCCAGGCGAAGCGCTCGGCGAAGGGAATCTTCACGTCGGGCTCCTCCCAGGTGGTGTAATAGGCCGGATAGACGGCCACGTAGCGGCCCCGGTTGTAGAGCTGTTCGGAGGTGCCGAAGTAGTCGCCCGACGACTCGAGCACGAAGCCGCGCGGCGAACCGTCGCCGTACTCGCTCAACGCCTGCGCATAGTCGAGCAGCGTGCTCTCGAGGCGCACGGAGAAGATCATGCGGATGCGCGGGATGTGGGTGATGACCGTCAGGTTGAGGTTGAGCTGTTTTTCGAGGCTGCCGTTGCTGACGGAGGTCGAGCCGACGTAGTACCCGACATACCTGTAGGGGCTGCCGTCGGCCATCGAGGAGGAGGACGAGAGGGTCGAGGCCACCTCCGTGAAGTTCAGCCCCTTGTAGCGGTAGTAGTTCCCGTCGATGCGCAGCTGCGTCCGCAGGGGCCGGATCTGTGCGAAGTCGGCCGCGAAATCAAGCCCGATCCGCTCGACGGGCGACCCGTTGGTATACTGGGTCTGCGCGACGAAGGTGTTGCGCTCCTTGTAGCCCATCACCTGATCGGCCTGCGCGCCCGTGCGGTCCGAGACGGTCACCACGCCGGTCTGGCGGTCGATCGTGTAGATGCGGTCGGCGGAGGGGATCGTGCAGCCGGCCTCCAGATCGGCCTGCGTCGTCAGGCGGTAGGTGAACGGGGTATAGATCGTGCGGCTCATGTAGGGGTTGAAGGTCCGGTTGCGGTAGAACGACACCGAGAGGCGCGTGCCGAGGATCGTGGCCTCGACGCCGATCTCGCTCTGGAGCGTATACTGCCACTTCAGGTCGGGGTTCCGGACCGGGGTCGTGGGTTGCGTGTAGTAGGCGTAGAAGGAGGTTCCGTCGGCCGTCGTGCCGGGAGCGAAGGCCAGGCGGTCGCTGTACGACGGTGCGGGATAGAGTACCATGAACGAGGGCTGCTTGACCGACTTGCCCCAGCCACCGTAGAGGCTCAGGTCGCTCACCGCTGCCTGCCGGTTCTCCCAAAGGACGTATTTGGCATTCAGACGCGGCGAGAGGGTCGCCACGGTGCCGTAGGCCGACTGCCGGATCCGCGTGATGTCGCCGCGCAGGCCGCCCGTCAGGCGGAGCGACGAGCGGCTGCCGACAGGCAGGGAGACCTGCTCCTCAGCGAAAAGCGCAAGGTTGTTCATGAACGGCAGCAGGTCGTAACGGTATTCGCGCCAGGTCGGGGCATAGCGCAGGTCGTCGTAGTGGAGCCCGCGCCCGAGGTTTCCGCTCGCCGAGAACTCCGCCCCGGCCATCGCCTCGCTCCGCACGCGGCCCCAGTGGCGCGTCCAGTCGGCCTTGGCCTTGAACGAATAGCTCAACGGTTTGGAGTCGGTGCGCGAGAGCGTGTACCAGTAGCCCGTGGGGCTCAGGATGATCCCGGCCGAGGGGTTGTCGTCGTAGTTCTGCGCGATGTAGTAACCCGCCTCGGTGGTGTGGATGCAGGGTTGCGTCGAGGCGCTGCTCCGGTTCTCGTTCACCTCGGAGAGCCGGTCGCCGTACAATACGGAGCCCTGCAGGGAGAGATTGGTGATCCACCGCTTGTCGAGCAGCCAGGCAAGCTGCACGGACCCCCGCACGGCCCGGTCGCGTGTCCGCGTATAGGTCTGCTTGAACTCGTCGGGGTCGGCCTCGGAGTTGTATCCGCCGAGGTTACCCGCCGTCGAGAGGGTCAGCTGCAGGGGACGGTCGTGCGCGTCGTGAAGGGTTCGCGAGTAGGTGACGTTCAGATTGTTGCGGTCGTAGGCCGTATAGGGCGAAGCGATGTCGGTGATCGAACGGGCCCGCTCCACATTGAGGTTGAGGATGCCCCCGCCGACCACGAAGCCCTTGCTCAGGGCGATCTGCTTGGTCTTCGGCTCGGCCGTCATCTCGACGATGAACGGGGTTTTGCCCTTGCGCGTGCGGATCTTCACGACCCCGTTCGACAGGTCGCCGTACTCGACCGACGGGATGCCGGTGACCACCTCGACCGACTCGATGTTCGAGACACCGAGGTTGCGCAGGTCGGCGCCCTTGGTTTCGGAGAGCGTCGCATTGTTCGCAAGCCGCATGCCGTCCACCTCGACGGCCGTGCCGAACGAGGCGTTGCCCAGTTCGCTGCCGCTGCCCGCATGCAGGGCGATGCGCGAGCTGCCCGAGGCCAGGTTCTGGTCGCCGACCGTCTTGCCGCCGGGCAGCAGCGTGGCAATGTGGTTGATGTTGAGCATTTGGGCATGTTCGATCGTGCGGCGGTCGATGACATACGATGAGCCCGACTCCTCGCTGCGCCGCTGCGCCGTGACGACCACCTCGCCGATCGAGAGGTTCGACTCGCGGAGCGCCACATCGACCGTAGCATGTCCTTCGCCCAGGCGCACCTGCAGGGTTTGCGAGAGGTAGCCCAGGCAGGAGACGTGCAGATCGACCGTCGTCTCCCCCACTTTCGCCAGGCTGTAGCGACCCTCGGAATCGGTGATCGCCCACTGCCGCGAGTCGCCCACGACCAGCGCCGCACCGCAGACGGCCTCGCCCGTGCGGGCGTCGGTCACGCGGCCCTCGATG
>OLSK01002872.1_pt1 | contig 10241 bp, 9 predicted proteins | sample 1672781 | NCBI WGS metagenome assembly OLSK01 (sample SAMEA3136723, study PRJEB25190) | human gut metagenome | biome: human gut; feature: human-associated habitat; material: faeces | place: Austria | collected 2013 | reverse complement strand
CCTTCTCCAATTTTCCCAAACAGGTAAACGGGATACGCACTTCCCTTTACCTTTTCCCCGTAAACAGCCGCATTCATAAGAAGATTTTGAATCAAATCCTGCGCCTTAAAATAAACAAAATAATACAGGGCAAAAAAACATAGTGACAGAATCACGGTAATAAAACTTTTATTCTTTAACTTCAAGCTTATCTTTGCCACACACCAGCCAAGCACACAGGATAATATTAATACCAAAAGAGAAATTAATAAAATCAGTAACACCGGACCAACAACAGTCAAAGGTGTTGCCTCAACTTCAATCCAGTAAACAATAACTGCCGGCAGCATCACAATTGCCGAATACATGAGCCCCATTAAATACACACTGGCAAGCCTTATCGTCAAGATACTCCGGATAGGAATTGGCATGGACAAAAGTAAATCATTATCCTTTGATAAATACAAACCGGAATAGGTATTAAACACACTTCCGAATGTGCCAAGTGCAATTGCAATCATTCCCATAATAAGAAAATACAGCCATTTCATATTTACCATGGCAAATGGCTTACATAAAGAATCTGCCAAATAAAAAAACATTCCCCCCACAATACCAACCATAAGAATAATGAAAAACCCAAAGAACAAAACGGTAGAAAAAACCGATCGTTTTTTGTTCTTTTTGGCATCATAAAAATAGGCACGGAAAATTTCTGTCATCTGTTTTTTCAAAAGTATACGAAACATCATTCTCCCTCCAATTCCAAAAATACCTCTTCTAAGCTATCGTCACCCTTTACTTCCTGCATGGTACCGGATTGAATCAATTGTCCATTTCGGATAATCGCCACTTTGTCACACAATTTTTCTGCCACTTCCAGTACGTGTGTGGAGAAAAAGATAGCACCTCCCTCATCACATATCTCACGCATCATCTGTTTTAAAATGTGTGCTGCTTTCGGGTCAAGTCCGACAAACGGCTCATCCATTATAATTAACTTTGGCTCATGAATCCATGCAGATATAATCGCAAGTTTTTGCTTCATACCATGTGAGTAGGAAGCAATCGGCTGCGCAAGATTTTCTGTCATCTCAAATAAATCAGCATATTTGCGGATTCTCTCCTGCCGTTTTTCTTCCGGCACGCCAAAAATATCCGCAATAAAATTTAAGAATTTGATTCCTGTCATAAATTCATACAGATCCGGATTGTCCGGAATATATGCCAGCTTTGCTTTACATGCAAGCGGCTGTTCCTTTACGGAGTTTCCGTCGATCAGGATTTCCCCTTCGTCAAACTGTAATATTCCACAACAGGATTTAATGGTTGTCGTTTTCCCCGCACCATTATGCCCGATAAATCCATAGATTTCTCCCGGCCGGATATGTAAGGACAGATTGTCCACTGCCTTTTTGTCTCCATATACTTTTGTCAGATTTTTAATCTTTAACATGATATGCCCTCCACCTTGTTATTTATCTGTATTGTACCTTTCGGAGCATTTTTCTCATAGGCATATTTTGTAGCAGAATGTGTCTTTTTTATAGAAAATCCTTTATCAAAAAAGCAGGATGGCAGAACATCTGTCTCCGCAAAGAATAGTCCTTACCATAACCAAACCTGCGAATTTCTGACATTCTGCCATGATTTTCTGTTTATTTATATGAAGTTTCTATATCACTTGTTTACGCTGCCCTGATACTGTAACAGTCGTTTTCTATGCTTCCAACAATTTTTCTACAGAAGCTAATTTAACGCAGAGGACAAAGACTTCTGCTGCCTGACGAAGTTCCTCTAAAGTCGGATAAGACGGTGCAATCCTGATCACAAAATCTCTTGGATCGGTTCCATATGGGAATGGTGCTCCGGCTCCGGTCAGGACTACGCCTGCCTCTTTTGCTTTTTTTACCACAGAAGTTGCACAGCCTTCTAAAGTTTCAAAGGTAATGAAATATCCGCCAAGAGGTTTTGTCCAGGTTCCGATACCAAGACCTTCTAATTCTTTGGTTAAGATCTCATCCACCATTTCAAATTTCGGACGCAGGATGTCTGCATGCTGTTTCATCTTTGCTTTGATGCCATCTAAATCCTTGAAATATTTTACATGACGGTACTGGTTGATTTTGTCATAACCGATCGTCTGAATGGTCATACTCTTTCTGATAAAATCCAGATTCTTTTTTGAAGATGCCATGGCTGCAATTCCTGCTCCCGCAAAGGTCACTTTAGAAGTAGATGCAAACTCATAGACAATATCCGGATTTCCTGCTTTTTCACACTCTGAAATAATGTCTAAAAGCTCTGCCTGTCTGTCCTCATATAAATGATGTACTACATAGGAATTATCCCAGAAAATCCTGAAATCTTCTGCTGCCGGTTTTAACGCCGCGAAACGTTTTACCGTCTCATCGGAATAGACATAACCCTGTGGATTGGAATATTTCGGCACACACCAGATTCCTTTTACGGAAGGGTCATTATTGACATACTGCTCTACCATATCCATATCCGGTCCGTCTTCTGTCATCGGGATATTGATCATTTCGATGCCAAAATGCTCGGTAATCGCAAAATGTCTGTCATATCCCGGAACAGGACAGAGAAATTTAATCTTATCTAAATGACACCAAGGCGTACTTCCGCAGACACCATGTGTCATAGAACGTGACACGGTATCATACATGATCGTAAGACTTGCATTTCCAAATACCAGCACATTCTCTGCTTTTGTTCCCATCATATCTGCCATCAGTTTTTTTGCTTCCGGAATACCATCCATCTCACCGTAATTGCGTACATCAATTCCGTTTTCTGCAACCATCTCACTCTTAGAATCCAGTACGTCTAAAATATCCATGACCATATCCAACTGCTCGACTGCCGGTTTTCCTCTTGCCATGTTCAGACTCAGATCCATCTTCTGGTATTCCTTATACGCTGCTTTCAAACTTTCTTTTTCCTGTAACAACTCTTCTTTTGACATTTCCTGATAAGACTTCATATTTCCTCCTAAACTCCTTCATGCTTTATCATATTAGTTTTCTGTCTGATTGCCTCTTAAAAACTGTAAATGCTCCTTGATCTGTTTTTCATAACCGATCTCTGTCGGCTCATAAAAGACCTCGTCTTTTAAGGCATCCGGCAGATATTGTTGTTCTACATAGTGGTTCGGGTAATTATGTGCATATAAATAACCCAGACCATGTCCTAATTTTTCGCTTCCTTTATAATGGGAATCCTGTAAATGTACCGGCACCGGAGCAGTCATCGTCTGCTTCATGCACTCGGTTGCCCGGTCAACGGCTAAATAGGATGCATTACTCTTTGGAGCCGATGCTAAATAAGTAGCTGCCTGTGCTAAAATGATCCTTGCCTCCGGCATCCCGATCCGCTCTACTGCTAATGCGGCAGAGACCGCCACATTCAATGCATTCGGGTCTGCATTTCCCACATCCTCGGATGCACTGATCATCATTCTCCTTGCAATAAACCGGATATCTTCGCCTGCATACAACATTCTGGCGAGATAATAAACGGCTGCATCCGGATCCGAACCGCGGATACTCTTGATAAATGCAGAGATCGTATCATAGTGCTGATCTCCCATTTTATCATACCGCACTGCCCGCTTCTGTATACATTCCTGTGCTACGTCTAAAGTAATGTGTATCTTACCGTCCTCGCTCCGCTCCGTGGTCAGTACGCCAAGCTCTATTGCCGTTAATGCTGCCCTTGCATCTCCATTACTGATATCCGCTAAAAAATCCTCGGCATCCGGCTCTAAAACGGCATGGTAGGCACCCATTCCCCGTTCCTCATCGGTTACGGCACGTCTTAAAAGTATGCGGATATCCTCTTTATCTAATGACTTTAATTCAAAAATGACTGACCTTGAGAGCAGTGCCCCATTTACCTCAAAATACGGGTTCTCTGTGGTTGCCCCGATCAAGATGATCGTACCGTCCTCGACAAACGGAAGCAGATAATCCTGCTGTCCCTTGTTAAAGCGATGGATCTCATCTATAAAAAGGATCGTCCGTCTTCCATACATGCCAAGACTGTTCTTCGCCTGTTCGACCACAGCCTCCATATCCTTTTTTCCGGCGGCAGTTGCATTGATCGACACAAATTCTGCCTTCGTTGCTCCCGCAATGACCTTTGCAAGTGTGGTTTTTCCGGTACCGGGTGGTCCGTAGAAAATAACCGAACTCAACTTGTCTGCCCGGATCGCACGGTAAAGCAGCTTATCCTTTCCGATAATGTGCTGCTGTCCAACCACCTCCTCTAATGTCTTTGGTCGCATTCTATTTGCCAGCGGAGATTCATTTTGCATATTTTGTTCTCTCATGTAGTCAAATAAATCCATTTTTATCCCCTTATCCTTATAAAATATACATCATTTTGCAAGTTGAAGCAATACAAATTTCATTTTTATGGATTTTTATTCAAAAATCACCTCATCCACGGTAACGAATTCATATCCTTGTTTTTCTAAGGCATCAATGATCCCAAGTGCTGCCTCCACACTGCTTTCCGATGCATCGTGCAGTAAAATGATGTCGTCTTCTTCTACTGCTTTTACCACCTTTTCTATGACCGTAGACGAACTTCCGCAGCACCAGTCGAGCGGGTCCACGTCCCAAAGCACGGTCATCATATTCTTCGCACAACTGCATTCCGGCGGCTCATTTCCAAACGGCGGTCTTAAATACTGCGGATATTCTCCGGTAATCTTATGGATTGCCTCACTTGTCATCCGGATCTGCTTTGCCGCATCCGTTTTAGAAAGGTTCGCTAGATTGACATGGTCATAGGAATGATTTCCTATCATATGTCCTTCTTTATGCATGCGTTTTACGATATCGGGATATGCTTCTGCCTGCTTTCCCAACAAAAAAAAGGTTGCCTTGACATTTCTCTTTTTCAGTCCGTCTAAGAGCATCTCCGTATAATCCGGATCAGGACCATCATCAAAAGTCAGTGCTACCTTCTTTTTCACTGCATCTGCGTCCTCTCCTTTTGCCTGCACGTCTCCATTTTGAACAGGAACCGTATTCTGTGCGACTCTTTGCTCCATGTTTACAGTCAAAACCTGAACTGCCAGCAGTGTCCATGCCAGCAGATTGATACATAACAACCATTTTGCAGCTTTTTTCATGATAACTCCACAGTATATTTCTTTCTGTAGAATCCTATGCTTTTTCCTCTTTACTTATGTTCTGCATTTCATTCTCTTCTTTCTCTTCTGCATCTAAGTAATGCAAAAAACGTTTGATCTCTGCCCATGCCTTCTTCGATTCCGGCATCAGCAGCATTGCCATTTGAAACACATGGAACATTCCCTCATATATGGAAAGTTTTACTTTGCCTCCGGCTTCTTTTGCTTTTTTCGCAACTCTGGTCGAATCGCTTAAGAGCATTTCATAGGAACCCACCTGTATCAGCAATGGTGGAAATCCTTCATAATCACCAAATAATGGAGAAATATACTCATTCGTCGGGTCATTGTCTCCAAGGTAGTCCTTGTTATATAACATGCTGTCCCTTGTTTTTCCAAACAATGGGTCTTTCTCAAAGTTTGTTTCCACTGATTCGCCGCTGATCGTTAGATCTGTCCACGGTGACATGGCGATCACACCGGACGGCAGCGGTTCTTTATGGTTTTTCAGCCATAGGCAGAGTGCCAATGCCAATCCGCCACCGGCGGAATCTCCTGCCACAACAATTTTTTCTGCCGGATATCCCTGCTCTAACAGCCAGTGATATGCCGCGATCGTATCCTCTAATGCCGCCGGATACGGATGCTCCGGTGCAACCCGGTAATCAATGGTCAATACACGGCAGTTGCCGCCCAACTCACTGTAAAGTGCCGCAAACGAACGGTATGCATTCTTCATCGTGGCAATATATCCGCCTCCATGAAGCTGCAGCACCACCCGGCTGCCCACATTTTCCACCGGCTCTAACAGCTCCATGGTAAAATTTTCCATAAGGATCATGGTATTGGTAAACTGCTCCGGGCATTTCCACTCCGGTTCTAAATCCACAGCTCTTTTTCTTAACTCTCCGCTTTTTATCTTTTTGCCGATCAACAGATCATTTGAAAAACGGGCAATCAGATCGCGGATCACTTTTCCTCTGATACTTTCTGCCATATTTTCTTCTTACTCCTTACGCCTCAGTTTCCTAAACATGAAATCTTCTCTTCAATTCCGCTCTCGCACGGCTTCCGCCAATGATAAAGGTGCCGAGGAACAAAAATACCGAAACAGCAAGTGCGATCTCACTTAAAAACGGTTTTGTAATGACATCCTTCTTCCATAAAATGATCGGAAAGATACTGCACAAAATGCAAAAAAGCTGAAACAGCAGATAGCTCGGCCAGTTCCGCCAGTTTACGATCATCAAAAGTATGATCGCCACATTCAGCATGATCACGCCTGCCGGCAGGACATAGTTCAAAGACCAGCCACGATAACCGGCCACTTCATCAATCAGAAAGAGCAGTCCGATACTGAATATCGTCAAAAGGATAATCTTACTGCGGTAGCCTGCATCGTTTTGGATTCCGATCTTCATGATCAGATAAATGTAAATAAATACTCCTGCCGTAATCGCACTCCACCAGATTCCCTTATGATGGTTTACATTGATGAATACCAACATTGCCTCTGCCATAACGGCCAAAAATACATAGATACGGATGATCAGTGCAAAACGTTTTTCCCGGATTCCCACATCAGGATATGCCGCTTCTCTTTCGCTTCCGTCCTGTTCCACCACACAATGGCACAGCGGGCAGACTCCGGTACGGTCTAAAATCTCTATTTTACAATTTCTGCATTTACTCATAACACACACCATTACTTTCTATTGAAACATCCAGTCCATCGGACGCTAACTTTCTAAAAAAAGCCTTCTGTACGGAAGTATCTTTTAAAATAAAACTAAACGTAAACACCAGTGTATCCTTGTAAGAACAGATCGTTCCTTTTAAGTTCTGCCCTTTGGACATCGCAAGATAGGCATGAAATCCCTCTATATATGGCTCATATTCCTCCCGCACGGAAATATTTCCTATATTGGTAATGGTAGAAGTATTTGCCAGTGCCGCCGATGTATAGACCGAACGAATGGCAAGTTTTTTCAATACCAACGGGACTGCCCTTGCGATCAATATCTTTTCGTTGGATACATTATAAGAAAAAATATCCTCTAAATGCTCTTTATTGATCTGTGACCGCAGACTCTCACACACGATCTTTAGTACCTCTTCAAAGGTATAGGTTTCCTTTTTGGCTTCAAATTCTGCCGAGACCATTGCAAAAAAATTCTTTGTCGTCACAGAGTTAAAAAACGGACGCAGATTGACCGGAACGGCGACACGGACCGGACGTTTCTCCGGCATCCCATGCATATACTCCGTATAAATACTCCATATAAAGACACTGACTAAATATTCATTGATACTTGCTCCCATCTTCTTACAGACACTTTTTAGCTGTGGGATATTCAAATATCCGTGTATTACGCCAAACTCCGGCTCTTTGAATTTTTCTCCTTTGAGCAGATATGCCTTCTGGGTCTTATAAATCTTCTGGCTGCTCTTTCTGTAATTCTTGATAAAACTATCCTCTGTATTTAACGAAGTCTCACTGCAAAGAGCATCGCCGCCCACCTGCTCACGAAGTTTCGGATGAGCCAGACGCAGATATTGATAAGTCAGCTCCCGTAAAAAATTGATACCGCCCATTCCATCGGTCAGCACATGGAAAACTTCTAAATTGATCCGCTTCTTATAATAAGTTACCCGGAACAGATAACTCCGATTCTTGTTCTGTACAATGTAACGGCATGGATAGGTTTCCTCCTCATGCACCCGCGGAGCCCTCTTTACATTTTCTTCAAAATAATACCAGAAAATTCCCTGCCGCAGCCGCACATGAAAAATCTCAAATTTCGGCAATACAATATCCAATGCCTGCTGTAACAGATCCTGTTGTACTTCTTCTTTTAAGACAACACTGATCCGATACACATTCGTCATCTCATTTCCGGCAATGACCGGAAATACATGTGCTGTATTGTCTAATTTATCCCATCTTAATGTTCCCTGTTTTTCTTCGGTTCTTTTCATACCGTCCCCTTTTCTGTGTTTTTTCTTTCTATAGTAGTATAAGAGTATTTTCCCCCTGTGTAAAGGGTAGTTTTGGGTATTTCCTATAGAGCAAAAAAAGAGGGAAAGTACAACCTTCCCTCTAATGCAAACTATATTTGTGAATTCGATTTTTATCCCTGCATAAATCTTGCCAAAAACTGTCTGGTCCGTTCTTCCTTCGGGTGTTCGATGACTTCCTTTGGATCACCCTGCTCAATGATATATCCGCCATCCATAAAGATCACGCGGTCTGCTACATCCCTTGCAAAGCTCATCTCATGTGTCACGATCACCATGGTCATTTTTTCTTCCGCAAGTTCACGGATTACTTTTAAAATCTCTCCGGTCAGTTCCGGATCTAATGCACTTGTCGGTTCATCAAAAAACAGAATTGACGGTTTTAATGCAAGTGCTCTTGCAATGGCTACCCTCTGCTGCTGTCCCCCTGAAAGCTGGCACGGATAGGCATCTGCTTTGTCCCCTAAGCCCATCTTCTCCAAAAGACGTCTTGCTTCTTTTTCTGCTTCTTTTTTACTCTGCTTCTGGACACTGACCGGCGCATCCATAATATTTTTCAAGACCGAATAGTGTGGAAACAGATTAAAATTCTGAAATACCAGTCCGTAACTTCCTTCATAATGGATCGTTCCGCTGTCTGCCTGCTCTAAGCCTGTGCAGCAACGCAGCAGCGTAGATTTTCCGGAACCGGACGGACCGATGATCGCAACGACTTCTCCTTCTTCTACCCCAAGAGAAATGTCATGCAGTACATCGAGGTCTTCAAAACTTTTCTTTAAATTCTCTATTTCTAATAACTTCATCGCATTTCTCCTACTGATAATAAGACAGGTGTTTTTCTAAATATTCCATGCCTACCGCTACGATCAGATTAAATATGTAATAAAACAGTCCCGCTACAAACAATGGTACGATCGTGGTCTGTGCCGCTGCGATCTGTTTTGCGATCGTAAACATCTCTGCATATGCCAATACAAATGCCAGTGAAGTGTCTTTGACCAGTGTGATAACTTCATTTGTCACCGGCGGCAGCACCCTTTTTACCATTTGTGGAAAAATAATCTTCCAAAATGTCTGGACTCTGGAATATCCAAGGACTTTTGCTGCCTCACGCTGTCCTACCGGGATCGACTGGATACCGGAGCGGTAAATCTCTGCAAAATACGCCGCATAGTTGGTACTGAATCCGATGATCGTTGCATAGAACCGGTATTCGGTGGAAATATTCTGCCGGAATACATAATACGGTCCGAAATAAACCACTAAAAGCTGTAACATCAGCGGTGTTCCACGCATAATGGATATATAAAATTTTGTGATCCATTGAAGCGGTTTTATCTTAGACATTCTCGCAAATGCCACTAAAAGTCCCAATGGAAGAGAAAACAGCAACGTCAGCACAAATATGGAAACAGATGCCCCCATACCCGGTAAAAGCTGACGAAACATGATATCAAATGCCATTTCTTTGCTCCTTACTTACCAAGACATACCATATCTGATAAATCCCATTTTTTTGCGATATCATCAAATGTACCGTCTTTTACCATCTCATCTAATGTACTCTGTACCTGATCTCTTAACTCTTCATTTCCAAGTTTGAAACCAACTGCATACTGCTCTGTACGGATCTTATCATCTAACATTGCAAATCCTGTTCTGGATTCTAACTGATAATCTGCCACACCGATATCTACTACGATCGCATCTACGGCTCCTGCCTCAAGGTTCATAAATGCTGTGTTATAATCTGCTACCTGCTGTAAGTCTGAAAAACTTGCTGCTAATTTTAAGTTTTCTTCGTTGTCCTCTTCATCTGTCAAAGCTGCAAGTCCTGAAGAATCTGCCTGTACGGCTACGACTTTTCCTGCTAAATCCTCTTTTTTCTCAATTCCTGAACCCTCTTTTACTACTACAACAATAGAGTTATCTACATATGGTTTTGACCATGTATAGTCATCCTCACGTCCTGTCATCGTAAATCCGTTCCAGATACAGTCGATGGAACCTGAATTTAACTCCATATCTTTAGAATCCCAGTCGATTGGTTGTTTTACAAGTTCCCAGCCATTACGGGCACATA
>OLSK01002868.1_pt1 | contig 10255 bp, 9 predicted proteins | sample 1672781 | NCBI WGS metagenome assembly OLSK01 (sample SAMEA3136723, study PRJEB25190) | human gut metagenome | biome: human gut; feature: human-associated habitat; material: faeces | place: Austria | collected 2013 | reverse complement strand
GGGCGTTGCCCCAAACCCCACCAGAGGCGCCGCCTCTGGACTCCGCAAGGGGCATCGCCCCTTGACCCTTCCGCGCGATTGAGTTGGCTTCTCTTCCATACGCTGCCCGCGTGTTTATCCTCTTTTTTCCCTACCTTAAGCGTTTGCCCTCTCGAATTCCTTCATGAACTCCACCAATTTTTTGACCCCTTCCATGGGCATAGCGTTATAAATCGACGCTCTCATACCGCCCACCGTCCGATGGCCCTTCAAATTCACCAATTCCTGTGCCGCCGCCGCCTTCACAAACGCCGCGTCCTTCTCCGCGTCGCCCGTCACGAACGTCACGTTCATCAAGCTGCGATACTTCTTCTGCGCCGTCGCCTTGAACAGCTTGCTGTTATCAAGGAAGTCATACAGCAGCTTTGCCTTCTCCTGATTCACCTGATAAATCGCCTCCACGCCGCCGATGGACAGCAGCCAGTCGAACGTCAGCCCGGCGAGATAGATGCCCCAAGTGTTCGGCGTGTTGTACATGCTGCCCTTGTCGGCTTCGACCTTCCAGTCCATCAGCTTCGGGCAGATGGGCTTCGCGTGGCCGAGCAAGTCCTTGCGCACAATCACGACGCACAGCCCGGACGGGCCGATGTTCTTCTGCGCCCCGGCGTAAATCACCCCGTAGCGGTTCACATCCATCGGTTCGGAGAGAATCATGGAGCTTGCGTCGGCAACAAGGGGCGCTTTGACATCCGGCAGTTCCACAAACCGCGTGCCGTAGATGGTATTGTTCTGGGTGATGTGAACGTAATCCGCGTCGGGGTCGAACTTCGCCGCCGCCATGTCGGGAACGTAGGTGTAGTTGTCCGCGCGGCTGGTCGCGGCGATATTGACTTCGCCGTATCGCTTTGCTTCTTCTGCGGCAAGGTGCGCGAAATTGCCTGAATCGACATAATCCGCCTTGCCCTTGACCATCAGGTTCAGAGGAATTGCGGAAAATTGCAGCGTCGCGCCGCCTTGCAGCAGCAGCACCTCGTAATCATCCCCGATGTGCATCAGTGCGCGCAAATCCGCGACCGTCTTGTCGAAGATATCGGTATACATCTTGCTGCGGTGGGACATTTCCATCACGGACATGCCCGTGTTTCCGTAGACCATCAAGTCCTTCTGCGCCTTCTCCAGCACCGGCTGTGCCAGCATCGACGGGCCGGGGGAAAAATTATACACACGCTCCATTGCGTTTCGCCTCCCGCATCATTTAGTGGGTCATTTATTGCCCACCGGGTGAATTTCGTTCCATGTGCATATCATACGCGCTTTCCGCCCGAATTGCAACCCCTTTTGCAGGGAAAAACAGGAGAAATACAAAAACGCCCGCTGAACATGATCGTCAGCGGGTGGTACTTGCGAAAAGGCGCAAGCAGATAGCGCAGGTGAATCTGGAAATCGTATTATTCTTCGTCCGAATCTTCCTCTTAGTTCGGATATTGCCGAATCTCGCCCTTGGCTTTGATGACGCAGGGCTTCTTTTTGCGCGGGATCTGCTTGATTTCCATCACGCGAATCGGGAACATCCAGTCGTCGCCAAAATCGTAATGCAGGGTGAACTTCTGCCCTTTCTGCAAGCCGATTTTGTCCAGTGCAATGTCTGTCGAAGGGCTTTCCATGCCCAATTCTTCCGCCAGCGGATTATACTGATAGCAGTGTTCGCTGAACATTTTATTGTCCATGCAGAACTCATACAGATGCTCCTGGAAAAAGTCAAACGCCTCCATAATCGCATCGCACAGCTGGTCAAGCGTGCTGTCCCCGCAGATTTCCAGCGTTCTGTAAACCTCGTTCCCCAACCCCAGCGGATAGACCTTCAGCACATACTGATTCACCATCGTTTTATCCTCCTTGTCCTTTGAAAATCTCTACCCCCGCAGCCCCAAGAGCGCCAGCACCGCCGTTTCCAGCGCGCCGTCCTCGTTGTACTGCCCTGCCTTCACCTTGTATTCCGTGTCAAGGCAGATTCCCACGCCGCGCCGCACCTGCGCACCGGTGTAGCCCTGCGCCTGCCGCATCGTGCGCTCCGCCGCGAACGGTGCAATGCCAAGATTCTTCACCAGCTCCTGCCGGCTCAGTTTCTCGTACTGCATAATTTTCACATGCTGCATCAGCCGGTACTGCCGCAGCAGCATTGCCAGAATGCCCAGCCGCTCCTGCCCGGCGGTCAGCATATCGCGCAGGAGCATCAGCGCCCGCGCGCGCTGCCCCGCGACGACGGCGTCCACCATCTCGAACACCGTGCACTCAATGGAGCGCGTCGCCACGGCGTGAACGTCATTCTCCGTGATGGTGTCGCGGTCGCCCGCCAGCGCTGTCAGCTTCTCGATTTCCGCGCGCAGCAGCGCCGTGTCATTGCCGACCGTGAAGGACAAAAGGCTCGCCACGTCCGGCGCGCACTTCTTCCCGTTCTGCTGGAACACGCGGACAATCCACCCGTTCAGTTCCGCATCCCCCAGCGGCTCGAACGATACGATGCCCCCCTTCTTCTTCACCGCCGAATAGAGCTTCTTGCGCCCGTCCGCCTTGCCGCGCACATAAATGACCAGTACGCACGAATCCGGCACTTTCGGAATGTAGCTGACGAGCCGCTCTTCCGCCTCGCTCCGCCCGGTCGTGCCATTCAGTTCCCGCACAACGACCAGCCGCTTATCCGACGCGAACGGCAGCGTTTCACACGCCGCAATAATCTCCCCTGCCGACGGATTCTCCATGATGCTCTCATTCAGCTCCGCCAGTCCGTCCGCCAGCACCGCCTTGCGCAGCGCGGCCAGCGTTACGCTCTTGATATTCTCCTCCACGCCCTCAAACAGGTACGCGCCGCTGACCTTCCCAGCCTTCAGCGCCTGCATAAATTCATTGCGATTCATTACATTTCCTCAAATTCTTCGATAGTAAAGCAGCTGTCCGCCATACGGATGATGATGGCTCCGCTTTCCAGCGTACTGTACACATCCGCATCGGTGATGCCGCGCAGATAGTCCGCCGCATTCTCTCGTTTGGTGGACACCAGCACGGCAGTCGGCGCGCTTTCGTCCAGAAACGCCTGCGTCGTGCCGTTCTTCGACCCGTGATGCGCCGCTTTCACCACGTCCGCGGATACGGCGGCGTACTGCTCGTACCGCGCGCTCAAATCGCCTGTCAGCAGCAGCTTCACGCCCTCCGCCTCCACCAGCAGCGCCATCGAGCCGTCATTGGCGTTTGACGCTGAAAATCCCTCTGGCGGAAAGAGCACCGTCAGCTTTCCTTCCGCCCACTGGAGGATGTCGCCGCGGCGGACGGTCTCGATGACCGTGCCGTTTTCCTCCATTCGCGCCAGCAGCGGGAGCACCTCTTCGTCGAAATCCGCCGCCAGTGCGCCGGACGGCATCACGCACCGGCGAATTGGTATGCCCTCATCCAGCAGTTCCCGCACACCGCCCGCGTGGTCGCTGTGCAAATGCGTCAGCACGAGCAAATCCACCGGCAGATGCTCCGCGCGCAGGTATGATGCCAAATCGCCGCCGTATTCGCCCGCATCCACCACCAGCACATGTTTCTCCTGCCGCAGCACGGCGGCATCAGCGTCGCCCATGTCAAGCTGCATATATTCCGTCCCGGAAAACGGCGCGGGCAGCAAAATCGTCGCCATCAGCACTGCCCCTGCCGCAAGCATCGGCAGCCGCTTTTTGCGGTTCTGCCAGCGGTTCCGGCTCTTCCCGAACGGCAGCAGCGCCACAAACACCAGCAGCCAGCCGAGTACCACCCACGCATCCGGCTGACGTGTCCACAGCGTCGGCGCGAACCGCCCCAGCGCGTTCACCAGATGCAGAAATCCCTCGCTGACTGCGCGCGTCGCCGCCCCCGGAAGCGCCGCCAGCCACGGAATCGGCGTCAGCAGCAGCGTCACCCAATCCAGCAGGAGCAGCACGTTCATCCCCGTCACCAGCAGCACATTCACCGCAATGCCCAGCAGCGGCACGCGCCCGAACCAGTACAGCTCCGGCAGCAGCACGCCGAACTGCGCCGCCGCGGAGACGGACAGCAGGGACAGTATCTTCCCCTTCCAGCCGCGCTTTTTCTGCGCGTTCGGGGCGGTCTGCGCCGTTATCCCGCAAATCGCCGCCATCACGCCGTACGTCATCTGGAACGACGCGCTGAACAGCTGTGCGGGCGCAAACAGCAGCTGAATCATTGCCGATGCGCACAGCACATGCGGCATCAGCACCCGCTTGTGGCGAATTCTTCCCCAGCAGACGAGCGCCCAGAGCAGCACGGCGCGGACGGCGGGCGCATTTCCGCCTGTCAGGAACGCATACGCCAGCAGCATCGGCAATGTCAGCGTCATCCGAAGCCGCCGATGCTTCACCGGCATCATCAGCAGCGCCAGCAAAGCAACCAGCACGCCCACATGGAAGCCCGAAACGGACAGAATATGCGCAATGCCGAGCCGCCGGAACTGTTCCTGTTCCTCGTCCGGCACTTCGTCGCGCATTCCCAGCAGCACCGCACTCGCCAGCTGTCCAGCTTTCTCGCCGCAAACGTCTCTCAATGTCTGTGCCATGCGGTGATTGAACCGTGCCGCCAGCCCATAAAGAGAAAGCCCGTCCGGCAGCGCTTGCAGTTTCGCCGCACCATACAGGCCTATCAGGATATTCTTCTGCCGCAGAGCCTGTCGAAAGTCGTACCCATGCGGATTCCGCTGTCCCTGCGGATGATAGACTTCGGCGGTCATGCTGATTCTTGCCCCCGGCGTCAGGAAGTCCGGGATATTTTCATCCGCCTTAAGGTAGAACGTCCAGTACGCGCCGGATGCAATGCGCTCGCCGTTCAGCGTCACGTCCCGCAGGATAACGCGTACCTGCCCCTTCTCCGCGCGGAAGTCCACCTCGCCCGCAACGACGCCTGTCACCTGCGCGTCTCCTTCCGGCGGAAGCGTCGGATTCGCCGTGCGGATGCCCAGCGCCGCGCCAAGCAGGAACGTCAGCAGCAGGCAGCCCGCCGCGCGCGTTCTTCGCCGCCCCAGCAGGAGCAATCCCGCCAGCGCCGCCGACACGCAGAGCATCGGCATTGCACTTGTCGGCGCTTGGAAGCCGAGGGCGATGCCCGCCATCATCAGCAGTGCCGCGCAGGGCAAAAGGGCGGTTTGCAGCAATGTACGCCATGTTCGCGCGTCAGACACGATACGTTGCGCCGATGTGCGCCAGCTCCGCGTCCGCACGAATCGCCCGCGCCTGTTTGAGCAGCGTTTCCGGGTCGATGTTCGGGTTCAGGTGGGTGATAACGAGCTTCTTCACGCGAGCATCGCGCGCCAGTTCCGCCGTCTGCGCCGCGGACAGATGCGGCAGACCCTCCTGCCACATTTCCGTCGGGAACAGCCCATCCGCCAGCAGCAGATCCGCGTCCTGCGCGAAGTCCGTCAGCCCCTCCACGGTATTGGTGTCGCCGGTGTAGCACAGCGTCTTTTCGCCGTCCGTCACGCGGTACATAACCCCCGGCACAGGATGGCGCGCGGCAAAAACGCGCACGGAAAATTCGCCAAGCTGCACCTCGTCGTCCTTTTGCACGTCATGCAGGCAGAAAGCGCCGCTTTGCTGCACCATCTTGCGCACCATCGACGATTCGTCCACCGGCGCGTAGACATCCAGCGGTTTTGCCGCGCACGCCTGCAAGCGGAACAAGAGCGGCAGCACGTCACTGCAATGATCGAAGTGCCAGTGCGAGAACAGCAGCGCATCCAGCTTCTCCGGCGGCATCAGCGCCGTCAGCCTTCCAAGCGTGCCGCTGCCCATATCCATCGCCACGCGCGTCTTTTCCCCGCGCATCAAATATCCCGACGTTGCGCCATTCGCCGCCGGAAACGGTCCATTCATCCCCAGCACAGTCAATTCCATTCGTATTCTCCTTACCTTCGGGGAAGCGCAAGGGGCGTTGCCCCTTGACCCCACAAGGGAGTTCCTCCCTTGACCCTTCCGCGCGATTAAGTTGGCGACTTCTTCACACAGTGCCCGCGTGTTGATTAAGGAAACGCAAGGGGCTTTGCCCCTTGACCCCAGCAGGGCGCTGCCCTGCACCTGCGAAGGGTCTTCGACCCTCTCGACACCCTTTTCGCGATTGAGATGAGCGCATCTGCATACTGTATGCGCGTGTTGCTCCCAAAGATCTACGAACGAAATGCACCCCTCTTTCGGTGATTTGCCGAAGGAGGGGTGCTTGCTATCAGAATCAGGAATATCAGTAGTTTTCCGCCTTGACCATGAAGTAGCTCTGCGGATGTGCACACACCGGGCAGATTTCCGGCGCTTTCTTGCCCACAACGATATGGCCGCAGTTCGCGCATTCCCAAATCACGTCGCCATCCTTGGAGAACACAAGGTCATTTTCCACGTTCGCCAGCAGGCGGCGATAGCGTTCCTCGTGCGCCTTCTCGATGGCGGCGACCATGCGGAATTTATGCGCAATCGCCGGGAAACCCTCGGCGTCCGCTTCCTCTGCCATGCGGACGTACATGTCTGTCCACTCGGCGTTCTCGCCCTCGGCTGCGTGCAGCAGGTTCGCTGCGGTATCCTTGATTTCGCCGCCCTCCAGCAGCTTGAACCACATTTTGGCGTGTTCCTTCTCGTTCGCCGCGGTTGCTTCGAACAGTTCGGCAATCTGCACATAGCCGTCCTTGCGCGCCTTCGATGCGAAGTAGGTGTACTTATTGCGCGCCATAGATTCTCCCGCGAAGGCTTCCAGCAGGTTTTGTTCGGTTTTTGTGCCCTTAAGTTCCTTAGCCATGGTAAAAATCCTCCTAATCGTTGGTTTAACGTGCATTTTGCAGAAGTCTGCTGGAATCATTATACCACAAAATTGAGGGATTTGAAACAGAATTTTTGCCTCCGCAAAGGCGAAATCCCTGTGCTGCACGCGCATATAGCATATAAGTATGAAAGCAAAGTCAACTGAATCGCGAAAACTTGACATTGACGCGGCATGGAGTTCGTGGTATAATTCACAATGTATTCATATGCCAAGATAAAGGAGCAGTATGGATAAGAAGAACTATTGGGTCATTGCGCTGATGGTTGCACTTGCCGTCGGATTGCTGGCGGCGGTAACGCTGCTGCGTCCGAGTGGGGGTCAAAATGGCGAAATCGTCGTGACGGTGGATGGCGCGGAGTACGCCCGTGTGCCGCTGGGGCAGAAGCAGACATTGACCGTCACGCAGGAGGACGGCAGCGTCAACGTGGTTGAGATCAGCGAGCGCGGCGCAGTGATGGCATCCTCAACATGCCATAATCAGCTGTGCGTCCAAATGGGCGAAGTGACGCTGGACAACTGGGAGACGCGCCCCAATCAGCAATTCATTATCTGTCTGCCCAATCGGGTAAGTGTGGAATTGGTGGTGAAGGAATGAAAAAAACAGCGGTGCTTTCGGGGCTGATGGCGTTGACGCTGCTGCTGGGCGGATGCAGTGCGCAGCAGGCAGGCGGCGAAACCCCGACGACACCCCCCGCCGCGGCCGCCACGGTTGACCCGGCAGAAAAAACAACGGGCGTGGGTTTCTACTTCGACACAGTTGTGACCATCACGCTCTACGGCGCGGACGACGCCCTGATGGATGACATCTGGGCGGCTTGCAAGCGCTACGAGAACATGCTCTCCAAAACCGTGGAGGGCAGCGACGTCAGCCGCATCAACAACGCTCACGGGCAGACCGTGACCGTTGATGCGGAAACGTGGAACGTCCTCAGCGAAGCGAAGAAGCTCAACCGCTTGACCGGCGGCGCGTTCGCCATCACGATTGCGCCCCTGACCGCGCAGTGGGACTTCACCGGCGGCACGAACCGTATGCCGACCGACGAGGAGCGAATCGCCGCCCTGCCGCTGGTGGACGACGAGCAGCTCACGCTGGGCGAGAACAACACGGTTACGCTGCCCGCTGGAATGCAAATTGACCTCGGCGGCATCGCCAAGGGCTACATTGCAGACCAAGTGGCGGCACTGGTGCGTGGGCGGTGCAGCGGCGCAATGCTGAATTTCGGCGGCAATGTCTACGCCGTTGGGACGAAGCCGGATGGATCGGCATACCGCGTCGGCGTGCAGGATCCGGACGATCCCAACAACAGCAGCCCTATCGGCGTCTTTCCTGTCATCGACCGCAGCGTCGTGACCAGCGGCCCTATTGGCGTCGTTTCTGTCATCGACCGCAGCGTCGTGACCAGCGGCATCTATGAGCGCGGCTTTACCATCGATGGCGTGCGGTATCATCACATCCTCTCGCCGTGGACGGGGCTGCCGTCTGATTCTGATTTGGCGTCGGCCACCATCATTGCGGAAAGCTCCATGGACGCGGACGCACTGGCGACAGCGTGCATCGTCCTCGGCAGCGAGAAGGCGCTCCAGCTCACGCAGGAGAACGGCTATCCCGCGCTGATGATTCTGCGCGACGGCACGGTGATGATGAACGACCTGATGAAGCAATGGGGCTACACGTCCCTGCGATGATACGCTATTTTCCTTTGAAAATAGTATCAGCTTTCAATTTCACTTTTTCATAGTTCTCAGGAGGAGGCAATAAACCATGAGTGAAACCAAGACAACTCGGAAACAGCTTCCGGCGTACCTGATTCTGGCGCTGATTGCGCTGGCGGCGGCGCTGCTGCTGGCGGTAACGAATGCGATTACGGCGGGTCCCATCAAGGCGCATGAGGAAGCGGCGCAGAACGCGGCGTTCCAGAGCGTCATGGAGGCGGATTCCTTCAGCACCATGAGCATTCCGGATGGCTGCAATGTTACATCGCTGGTGGAAGCGAAGAAGGACGGCAAGACCATCGGCTACTGCGCGGTGTCCTCCGCCAAGGGCTACGGCGGCAATGTCGCTGTGACGCTGGGCGTTGATATGGATGGCAAAATCGTCGGCTGCCAGATTGGCGACACGAACTTTGCCGAGACGGACGGCTTCGGCGCACGTTGGAAAGAACCGGCTCGTGCGGAGGCGTTCATTGGTCTGAGCGCGTTCGGCGGCGACACCATCGAAGCGATTACCGGCGCGACCGTCACCTCCAAGGCGGTGCTGGCGGCGTCCAATGATGTGCTGAAGTGCATCAGCCATGTGCTGGGCAAGGACGTCGAAGGCGACGTGCTGGCGTTTGGCGTGAAGGAAGAAAAGCCTGCGCAGACGGTTGAGCTGACAGGCGACGTGCATCAGGGCAAGGCTGTTGGCTTTGGCAACGGCGAAGTGACCGCGCGTTTGACGCTGAATGATGATGGCACGATTGCGGCGCTGGTTATCGACGCTTCCACGCAGACGCCCGGCTTCGGCACGCGCTGCGCGGACGAAGAGTTCACGGCGCAGTTCATCGGCAAGAGCGGCCCGTTTACCCTGAATGAAAATGTGGATGGGCTGACCGGCGCGACCATCACCTCGACGGCAGCGGTGGAGGCCATCAACGCGGCGCTGACTTCGCCCGCGATGGCGGCGGAGGATCTCGAACCTGTGGCGACGGAAGCACCTGCTGCGACGGAAGCGCCCATGGTGCTGGAAAACGCGAAGACCGCGACGATTGCGGGCTTTGGTGGCGCGGACATCACGGTGCAGGTGACAGACGAGAACGGTGTGATTACGGCACTGGTGGTGGATGCGTCCACGCAGACGCCGGGTCTGGGTCAGAAGTGCGCGGAGGAAGCGTTCACGAGCCAGTTCATCGGCAAGAGCGCACCGCTGACGCTGGGCGAAGGCATCGACGCGGTGGCAAGCGCGACGATTACGTCTCAGGCGGTAGTAGACGCGGTGAATAGTCTGTATGCGGAAGCGCCCGCGAAGGTGCTGACCGCGACGGTCAAGGGCTGGCACGAGGGTGTGGCCGTGACGGTGGAAATTGACAAGAATCATGTCATCACGGCGCTGACGGTGGATGCTTCCGGCGAATTCTACGCGCTGGGCGGCAAGTGTGCCGATGAAGCGTTCACGAGCCAGTTCATCGGCAAGAGTGCGCCGCTGACGCTGGGCGTGGACATCGACGCGGTGACGGGCGCGACGCTGACCTCTCAGGCGGTTGTCGATGCGGTCAACCAGCTGGCGAAGTAATACATGAAGAACGGGCAGGACGTGTGTGATGCGTCCTGCCCGTTTTGTGTTGCGGTGATATGCGGTTATCAGGCTATTTGGTCGCGCCCATCTGGCGCGACACAGCATAGGTGATGGAAAGAGCGGCTTGGGGGCGCGTCTGAGGACGCGCGAAGTTACTGGCAGGGACGCTTCGCTGCC
>OLSK01002866.1_pt1 | contig 10265 bp, 7 predicted proteins | sample 1672781 | NCBI WGS metagenome assembly OLSK01 (sample SAMEA3136723, study PRJEB25190) | human gut metagenome | biome: human gut; feature: human-associated habitat; material: faeces | place: Austria | collected 2013 | reverse complement strand
CCGCTGCCGCGCTCCACCGCGCGTATCTCGCGCGCCAGCTCGGAACCGAGCACGACGTGCTGTTTGAGCAGACCGAAAAGGGTTATTTTACCGGCCACACCATGAATTATGTCAAAGTCTACTGCGATGCGGAAAACCTCCGCAATGAGATCCGCCGCGTCCGCATCACCGCGCTGTTTGAAGACGGCGTCCTCGCCGAGCCGGTTTCCGCTTAAAATAGCCGCGGCAGCGCAAACGCTTCCCCGAACAGTGCAAACCGCAGCAGATCGTCCAGAATCACCGCAGCGCCTGCCAGCACTGCCCACCACGCGGCAAACGGCAGACACACCTGCCCCAGAAGGTTGTGCGGCTGCGCACTGTAGTCCCAGACTCCGAGCCGGAGCCACCGATTCACCACCAGTCCCGTCAGAAACTCCATGCAGACAATCCCCCATGCGCCCAGCGCCATCTGCACCCCCAGCGGCGCGTTCGGAAAAACCTCATCCAGAAGCCCGATCAGCCAGAAGCAGACCCCGCCCAGCAGAAACATGCTCCCGTGGCTCCTTCCCCGGTAAATCAGCTCCACCATCACATATATCGTTCCGCCGCACCCGATCAGCGCCAGATTCTTCCACATTCTTTTCCTGCTCCTTCCGCTTTTTCCTCGCATGGAAACCTACAAGTATTTTTTAGAATTTTCTCAGAATCATACTTGACAAACCACACTTTTTCCTTTATAATTCATCTTGCTGTTCAGCCAACAGCACAAACCTATGGCGGCATAGCTCAGTTGGTAGAGCACCCGGTTCATACCCGTGTTGTCATCTGTTCGAGTCAGATTGCCGCTACCAGGCCCGTTGGTCAAAAGGTTAAGACACCGCCCTTTCACGGCGGTAATATGGGTTCGATTCCCGTACGGGTCACCAAAAAAGAAACCATCCATCCGGATGGTTTCTTTTTTGGTGATTCGTATGTCGGACCGAACCCATTGGGTTCGATCGCCCGGCAATTCCATGCGCAAGCATGGCAGCGGTATGTAATATCGCAGCCTTCAGATAACACAAAAATCCAGACATCCTTATGATGCCTGGATTTTTTCGCTCCTGAGAACACCACTGCGATCCGAACGCCCAAGAGATGGACGCAAAAATATAAAAAATTGGAATCCGAACGATGCGGTCCGGCGTATTCTTTCTCATTCTGCTTGGAATTCGTGTGGGTTTCAAGGGAGCCTTTTTGCGCTGTCTTGCTTGACAGGCTGGGGGAAATATGGTACTTTATATTTAGTAATACAAAATACTTAGAAATGCAAGGATGGTGCGGATGGAAGAACGTTTTTTGCAGCAGCTCAAGAAGGGCGTGCTGGAGCTGCTGGTTTTGCAGACGATCTGCCGGGGACCGACCTATGGCTACGAGCTGATCGCGCAGCTCGGCAGCCGCTCCGGCGGGCTGTTTACGCTCAGGGAGGGAACGCTCTACCCGATTTTATACCGGCTGGAGGACGACGGGCTGATCGAAGCGGTCTGGCAGCAGGAGACAGGGCGTGCGGCTCCGCGGAAGATCTATTCCGCGACGGAAAAGGGCAGAGAAGAAAATGAACGCCGTCTCGGCCTCTGGGCCGGATTCCGGACGGCAGTGGACCATTTTTGCGGGGAGGATGCAGGACATGAATGAAAAACAGCTTGCGCGCTATCTGCGCGCTGTCCGGCGGCGGCTGCCGCTATCGGGGCAAATGAAGGACCGGGTGATGGACGACCTGCGCAGCTCGATCAATGAGCGGCGCGAGGCCGGGCAGACGGATGCGGAGATCTTTGCCGCGCTTGGCCCGGCAAAGCAGGCCGCGGCAGAGCTTACCGCGCAGCTGCCGGGCTACGCGTTCCGCAAAAGCCCGCTGCGGTTCGTCTGCCTTGGCGCGGCGGTGCTTGCGCTGCTGGCCGGGCTTCTGAAAACCGTCACGAATCTGCGCGGCTTTGCGTCCGTCGGCGTTATCGGCGGCGCGGACGGGCCGACGGAAATTTTCATCGCCGGGCCGCAGATTTTTGATTGGGCAGACGTGATCGCCGCCGGGATCGTGCTGGTGCTCGGACTCATCGGATATCTGCTCCTGCGCCGTCTGCCGCCGAAAAAGGGCTGAAGCCCATATAGGAGGAATGACGCACATCCGCCGGGGCATCCATCCGGCTATGCCGGCAGCGGCAGATTGACGGCTCCGGCCAGAAGCATGACGAGGATCGGGCTGAGCTTTGTTTTGCGGAGCAGGACAAGGCAGACGGCAAAAATCGCCGCCATGGCCCAATTCGTGTCCGCAAGCGTCACGGCCTCTCCGGCCCAGACTGCGTTCGTCAGAATCAGGACGCCTGCCGAGGCGATCATGGCCACGACCGCCGAGCGTGGCTGTCAGCGCACCGGGTACGCCCGCAAGCCTTGTCCCGACAAACGTGGCCGCGTTGATCGCAATCGGGCCGGGGGTCATTTCCGCGATGGCGACAAGATCGGCGAACTCCTGCAGACTGAGCCAGCTGTGCTGCGTGACGATCACATACCCGCCGCCGAATGTAAACGCGCTGAGATACAGCGTGGAAAGAAACAGCTTTTTCAGCACCTGGTTTCTGCTCTTCATCCGATTCGTCTCCAATCTTACGCGGCCATGCGCCGCGCTGCTTTGACCATCGTACCACAGGAAGCGGGACTGTAAATGCCGGATTCAGTCTGCGCCTCCGGTGCGCAAAAAACGTCCCCTGCCATGCGTATGGCAGGGGACGTCGCGGAATGCCGGGTTACAGCAGGATCTTTGCCAGCTCGTCAATCGTCTCGTCGAACACGCGCAGCGCGCTGCGGACGGTGTCGGGCTTCGTGAGGTCGACGCCTGCGATCTTGAGCTCTTCGAGCGGATAATCGCTGCCGCCGGTCGTGAGGAACTTCAGATAGCCGCTTGCGTCGCCGGTCGTCAGGATATGCTCGGCGATGGCCACGGCGGAGGAGAAGCCGGTCGCGTACTGATAGACGTAGAACGCGCGGTAGAAGTGGGGGACATACGACCATTCGGGGTCGATGTCCGCGTCGATGCCGATGCCGTCATAATAGGTGGCTTCGAGATCGTGGTAGACCTTGTTGAGCGATGTGGCCGTCAGCGGCTGGCCCGCAGCGTAGAGATCGTGCGCCTTGCGCTCGAACTCTGCGAACAGCGTCTGCCGGTAGAGCGTCGTGCGGAAGCTCTCAAGGAAGTGGTTGAGGATGTATGCGCGGCGCTTTTCGTCCGTCTCGGTCTTCAGCAGATACTTGGTCAGCAGAACCTCGTTGACCGTCGAGGCGACCTCGGCGACCATGATGCGGTAATCGTGGTTGACATAATCCTGCGTCGTATCGGAGAACCAGGAGTGCATGGAGTGGCCCAGCTCATGCGCCAGCGTGAACGCGTCGTTGAGTGTTCCGGCATAGTTCATCAGCACATACGGATGCACGCCGAACACGCCGCAGGAGAACGCACCGGACTGCTTGCCGTCGTTCTCATACACGTCGACCCAGCGCTCGGCGAACGCGCGGTCCAGCAGCTTCTGGTACTCCTCGCCCAGCGGCAGCGTCGCCTTCTTGACCAGCTCCTTCGCGTCCTCAAACGCGATGGGATAGTCAACGTCCTCCACGATGGGGACATACAGATCAAACACGTCGATTTTGTCGAGCTTGAGCGCGCGGCGGCGCAGCTCCAGATATTTGCGCATGGAGGGCAGGCTCTCGTGCACGGCCTCGATCAGGCTGTCATAGACGGACACGGGCACATTGCCGCCGTCCAGCGCCGCCTCGCACGCGGAGGCGTAGCCGCGCTGATTGGAGAAATAGGTGTCGAATTTGACGGAGCCGCCATAGAGCGTGGCAATGGCGTCGCCGAACTGCCGGTAGGTGCCGAACATGGCGCGGAACGCACCCTCGCGCACGGAGCGGTCGCGGCTCTCGCGGAAGACAGGGAACGTACCGGCGGTGAGGCGTACCTCCTCGCCCGCCTCGTTTTTGACCATCGGCAGCTGCAAATCAACGTCGGTCAGCATCTCAAACGCGGCCTTCGGCGTGCCTGCCGCGTCGCCCAGCAGCGCCAGCATCTGCTCCCGCGCAGCGTCGAGCGTATGCGCGCGCATACGGACGATATCGTCTACTGTGTGCCGGTAGGTCGCCAGCGCCTCGTCCTGCATCCATTCGTCCAGCTTTTCCGCCGGGATCGCAAGAATTTCGGGGTTCAGGAACGCCGTTGCGGCGCTGAACTTGACGAGCAGGCTTTCGCTGCGGGCGGCCATTTCCTGATTTTCCGCAACAGAGCCGTCCTCTGTCTTCTTCAAAAACGCATAGGTATAAGGCAACTCAACTTTGAACATAGAGGCGTAGATGGTGTCAAGCCCCTTCTTGAACGCTTCCTTGGACGTGCCGAGCGTGCCGGGAATTGCGGCCAGCGGCGCAAGCGCGGCCTCAGCCTCCTGCATTGCGGCTTCCCACGCCGCAGTGTCCTGGTAGATCTTCGTCAGGTCCCACTGGAACCGGATATCCTGCTCGCTTCGTTTCATAGCGTATCCTCCTTTATAGATACTTCTATTATAATGACCAAAATCTTTCCTGTCAACGTCCGCTGCGGATGGGCAGGCAGTTGCTTTTTTGTCATATTCAGGGTAAAATAAATAAAAGAACCTCAATTGGGGGGAATACGATGAAGAATACTGCTCATTCCGCGCGGCAGTTTGCTTTCTGCTGCGTGACCACGGTTCTGACGGCGCTGCCGGCAGCGCCTGCGCTGCAGTGACGTCCGGCGCGTAAAGTGCCCATAAATTTTTGGAAAACTCCTCCTGATTTTCCTTGCACATTGCGGCAGGATGTGTTATATTAAATTAAAGAAAAAATGAAGACGTGTACCCAGAATGCCGGACGGAGAGAACTCCCGCCCGGCGCGCAGCATCGAAAAAATCCAATGGCGCAGCCATTTTCAACATAGATAGTTTTCACTACAAGAAGCAAACAATAAAAAAGGAGGAGATCTGAAGTAATGAAGAAGAGATTAGTTGCTTTTTTGTTAGTTCTGATTATGGTGCTCGGCATGTTGCCTGTGTCGGCCTTTGCGGCTGACGACGGTGTCAGTCCGCAGGCGCTGGAATCGAATGAAACACAAACAATCAAGTACCAGATTCTTTATGTCGGCGATGAGTTCAACATTGGCTATAACTATGGCGCGTCTGTTAATAAGACCTATACATGCCAATATAGCACAGGCCATTCTGGCTTCAATCATTCGATTCTGATCAGCGAGTTCAGAAATGTCGGCGTTCCTGCGCTGAAAGGCCAGCTGGATTCTGGCTATGAATTCGTTGGCTGGGCGAAAGAGGCCAAAGAGAACCCCACAATTTTTGACTTCAACACCGCCGGTACGACTGCTACGCAGACAACGTATACGATTTACTTGGTTGCGAAGAAGGCTGTTCCCCCCACCGTCACCTACACCCTGACCTACTACCCCAACACGACGGATCTCGTCACCAACATGCCAAGCCCCAGCCCGGTGACGTTCACCGTTTCCAGCGCGATTCCTGCCAGAGAAGGCTACAACTTCCTCGGCTGGAATGGGAAACCGGACGCAACAACGCCCACCGTCCAACCTGGTAATTGGGTTACAACACCCGCCACGGCCACCAGACTCTACGCCGTCTGGCAGTCGAACACCCCGCCCATCGACAAGCCGGACAAGCCCAAGGAAAGCGACGTGACCGGCGTTGTTGTAGATATTGTCTGCGTTACGACAACCGGAACGCATGATACGGTACAGTATCCGCTCGGACACCCGACCGACGCACAACATACGATCGGCGAGGTCGTAAGCGATGGCGCGGGCGGATATATCTGCCCGGTGACTGTCCGGACGGCATGGTTCGTGCAGCAGGCCAGCAATCTGCGCTGGAGGGTGCAGCACACCCCGACCGCGCCGACCATCACGTTCAACCTCACCTATGATAAGACGAATAAGAAGTGGGTGAAACCGGCAGCGAACCCGCGGATCGAAGCCACGCATGAAGTGACCCCGGACACGCCCGGCGACCAGAAGCCGAACATCGAGGAAGCGAACGCTAAGATTCGTGCGCAGCGCATCGAGTATCCGTCCAAGCATAATCCGTACACGAAGAACTATCGCATCCTGCCCGGTTCATACGATGACCTCGGTTGGGATCGGACGGAATATGGATACATCTATTCCATCAGACTGAACAGAGCGAAATATATTGCGCAGTTCGATCAGGAGATCGGCAGACCCCACACCGATACGGAGCAAAACAAGGAAACCCGCATCAACTGGCGGTGGGAGAATGGCGCGTGGCACCTGATTGATGACCCCGACGGCGTCACGGCTGACATTAAAGTCAAGTGCGCCGAGACGCCTGTGAAGCCCGAGAAGCCCACGGCGCTGGACGGCAGCTTTGTTATCGTCTGCAAGAACAACGAAGCAACACATGCTTACAAGGCGGATTATATTGCCACCCCGTCTCAGTATACGATCAGCGATGTGCAGAAGGACGAGCAGGGCTACTACGTCACCGCGACGGTCACGGTAGCGCCGAATCTGGCGGCATATAACAACGACACCCGCGTCGAGCACCGGCTCGTTGACGAGCAGGACGCAACGCTGACCATCACCTTCCGCTATGACACCGAAGTAACTGTTGACGGGAACAGGAAATGGCAGCAGCAGGGTGACCTGCCGGTCGTTGAAGTCATCTGCAAGCCCAAAGCCCCGACGGCTGACGAGCTGAAAAAGCTTGAAATGGCTGTTCAGGTCAAGTGCGTCGTAGATGCTTCGCAGCAGCATACGGCCGCCTACGGTCTGCTCGGCGAGTGCGATGTAGACTACTTCGTCTTCGAGCCGAGGCAGGAAGGGGACGACTGGCTTTGCGACATCAGCTATTACCCCGAACGCTATGTGGCCGAGTTCAACACGACGTTCCAGAACCTGAAACATGTCCAAAACGATGAGAAGATCGTTCCGGTCACGCTGATCTGGGCCGGGGGCAGCTGGCAGATCAAGACGCAGGGCCGCGTGCTTGTGACAGAGGTATATACCGTCACCTTTGATTCCTACGGCGGCACGCCCGTTCCGCCCGCGCAGGAAGTGGAATACGGACTCACCGCGACCAAGCCTGCCGACCCGACGCTCAAGGGCTACACCTTTGCGTTCTGGTATCTGGGCGAAGACGAGCAGAACGCCACCGCGTATGACTTTAATACCCCCGTCACAGAGAACATCACCCTGACGGCGAAGTGGCATGTCACCCCGCACAACATCTACGCGTTCGCAAGACTGAACAGCGCGTTCGCTCCGCTGACGAGTGTAGAGTTCGGCGAGTTCGTCAAACTGAATGACGCAACGCTGACGCGTCTCGGCCTCGGCAGCTACAACGCCAACAACTACATCTCCATCGGTACGTTCAGCTTCAACAAGCTGCCTCTGATGGGTGATGACTTCATGTCGTACTACGGCGATGAAGAGTTTGACGCGGTCGTTGCAGAACTGGCGGATAACATCGTGCTCGAAACCGGCGTTTCCAAAAAAGTGGCTGAGAAGATCGCTTGGACATATCTGTTCAAAGCGGACAACAGCGACTACATGACCGAAGCTGGCTACCCGACGGACGATGAGAACGGCTACCAGCTCTCCGGCAACCTGAACCTCGCGACTGTGATGTTCAAGGCCAACGGCGAAAACGTTACGGGCATGCCCACTGTCAACTACACCTACGACGACATCTTTGAGATCCACGACTTCTATTTCGCTGGCGACACCTTCACCCTGCCCGCTGACCCGACCCGCGAAGGTTATAGCTTCGAGGGCTGGAGCGTTAAAGTCATTCCGGATGAAAATGATGCCGACCACCTTGACGCTGACGGCGCAGACGATGCGGCCGATGAAACGCTCCTCAAGGCTGGCGACACCTACACCATCACCGCAGGCGGCGTGATCTTCACTGCACAGTGGAAGCTGAACACCTACATCATTGCTTCCGACCTCCGCATCAACGGCGATACCGCCAACTTGGCCGATGGCAAGACCTATGCTTGGACGCATCGCTACGGCGGCAACTACGGCGAAACCATCGACTATCAGCCGATGTTCGACGCATTGAAAGCCCGCGCACTCGCGGTTGACGCTGCGAACGAGCCGTATGATGCTGAGATCAAGCTTTGCTTCCCCGGCAACAAGAACAAGCTGTTCAACGAAACCATTCTGACCTACGGCCAGGAGGGCGGCGGCTGGAACCCCGGCGTCAAGAACACCGCTTACATCTGGGGCTATGCAACGACCTCTTATGAAGTGATCTTCAACTCCGACGGTGGCAGCGCTGTTGACACGCAGATTGTCAAGTACGGCGAAAAGGCCGTAAAGCCGGAAGATCCCACCATGAAGGGTTATAACTTCCTCGGCTGGTTCGACAAGGACGGCAACCCGTTCGATTTCGATACCGAAATCACCCACAAGACCGAACTGAAGGCCCAGTGGGAGAAGAAGGACTACATCATTGCTTCCGACCTCCGCGTCAACGGCGGCGAAGCGGTCAAGGACGAGGGCAAGACCTATGCTTGGACGCATCGTTACGGCGGCAAGTACGAAGAGACCATCGACTATCAGCCGATGTTCGACGCACTGAAAGCCCGCGCACTCGAAGCTGACAAGGACAATGAGCCCAACCCGACCAAGGTCGATGTGGAGCTCCGCTTCCCCGGCTCGTCCAACCTCTTCAACGAGACGATCCTGACCTACGGCCAGGATGGCGCAAACTGGCAGGCAGCGAACAACACCGCATACATCTGGGGCTATGCGTGGACCTATTATGATGTGACCTTCGTTACGCCGGAAGGTGCAACGACAGTTGACGCTCAGCTGATCAAGAACGGCGACTGCGCTGCGAAGCCCGCTGACCCGACGAAGGAAGGCTGGAAGTTCCTCGGCTGGTATGCAGATGCTGCATTCAAGACCGAATTCAACTTCGACGCGCCCATCACCAAGAAGACTTCAGTCTACGCCAAGTTTGAACTGACGTCCACCCCGATCGGCGACATCTATGTCCGCTACGACGTTCTGCACATCAAGCAGCTGCCCGACGGCACCTATGATCTGGCCAACGCTGAGGTCGAGCACCTGAGCGCCAAGAAGGACACCACCGTCACCGCGGTCATCAAGGATTACAGAGCAACGCATCACGTCAATGTCAACCGCACGCTGAGCAAGCTGACCGGCACGGCTATCCAGCCCTACATGGGCGTGGACGGCAAGCCTGTCTACACCATCCTGTCGGTCTACTACGATCTGGACTTCCATACCCTGACGTTCGACACCATGGGCGGCTCCAAGATCGCGCCGGAAACGGTTCGCCATGGCCTGACGGTTGCAAAGCCCAAGGATCCCGTCAACGGCGGCTACATCTTCGACGGCTGGTACACCGACAAGACCTACAGGACCCCGTACAACTTCGCGACCCCGCTGACGCAGGATACGACGATCTATGCCAAGTGGTTCCTCATCGTCCTGCCCGGTGTCACCGTCAAGAAGAACACCCCGAAGCTCAACACCTCCGATCACTTCGCGTATGTCCAGGGTTATCCCGACGGCACTGTGAAGCCCGCAGGCAACATCACCCGCGCTGAGACGGCCGCGATCCTCTTCCGTCTCATGGATGATGCGTCCCGCAAGACCTATTACTCCACCAAGAGCGGCTTCCGCGATGTCGCCTCCGGCAGCTGGTACAACACCTACGTTGCGACTCTGAACAACGCCGGTGTCATCACCGACAGCTCCAACGGCTACTTCCGCCCGAATGAAGCCATCACCCGTGCAGAGCTTGCCGCCATGCTCGCCAAGTTCTCCGAGACAACCGGCGCTGCGAACTACTTCAATGACGTGTCCGCCAAGTACTGGGCGGCCAACGCCATCGCGATCTGCGCCAAGCTCGGCTGGATCACCGGCTATCCCGACGGCACCTTCCGTCCGGACAAAAACGTGACCCGTGCTGAACTCATGGCTATGATCAACCGTGCCACCGGCCGTGCACCCAAGTCCGCCGACGCATTCCTGCCCGGCATGAAGACCTGGATCGACAACACCTCCGATAAGTGGTACTACCTCGACGTGCAGGAAGCTACCAACAGCCATTCCTACACGGTCAAGGGTTCCGAAACCTGGACGGCTCTGACCTCCGACCCCAACTGGTCGCTGTACGAGTAAGCCTCTTCGGACGCAATTCCCCGGTATAATCCAAATCAGCCCCTGC
>OLSK01002860.1_pt1 | contig 10293 bp, 10 predicted proteins | sample 1672781 | NCBI WGS metagenome assembly OLSK01 (sample SAMEA3136723, study PRJEB25190) | human gut metagenome | biome: human gut; feature: human-associated habitat; material: faeces | place: Austria | collected 2013 | reverse complement strand
ACAACCTGACTGATTTTCAAAATTTTTGTCAGTTGTCTTTTTGCACCTTTTTTTATCTGTATACAATTATTTATTACAAAAAGATTGATTTTTTCTAATTTTATGATATAATATGTAAGCAAGTAGAGCAGATATGTCTAATAGTTTTTACCGCATAATAAGCATTATGTGGTAGGTAAAGAATTGCATAATGAAGGTGCTGCGTGAGAAGGAATATCATATGTTATTTTCAAAAATGCATCTTTCCCCGCTATTTTTGGAAAGGCATTTGATAGAGACAGACAGAATGCGTCCCCAAGGCATATGTCTGTTGATAGATGTCAGGTGTTTTTCAGAAATGAAAGCAACTTTCCCCGCTGTTTTTGAAAAATATCTGACAGGGCAGGCAGTACACATCCCCAAGGTGTCTGCCTGCCATTTTATTTTTGTAGAGGAATTTCAGAAAAGTATTTATAAGGGAAATATAAATCTGAATCCCGACCATTATGCCGGGCAGAGTAAGGAGGTTAAGTATGAAACATCATCATTCATCTGGGAAGTACAGATTATTAAAAAGGGTCATCATGATGTGCCTGTCTTTGATACTTGTCTGCAGCATGTCTATTTCGGCATTTGCGGTGAACCGTATCGGCCGGGCAGAGAATGAAACAACACAATCTGTGCAGATGACAGACAATCAAAAGGGCGAAGCTGCTGCAACCAGACAGAAATCGTCCGAAGCACAAACAAAAACGAGACAGGAAAACATGAAAAAATCGGATTCTGAATCGAAAACAAAAGACAATTCAGAAGAACAAAAGAAAGATTCAAAAGACGCAGACAACAAAGGAGCCAAAGAAAATAGCACAGAAAAAGATGCGAAAGAGGACTCCGAAAAGAACATTTCCAAGGAAGAGAAATCTACCAAAGAGGAAAAAAACACAGAGAAAAAGTCTGAAGAGACAACAGATGTATCCGAGGCAACAACAACGGCAGCGAAAGAAACAACAACAGAGGCTGCAGAGAAGAAGACAGAAGCCGTAACAGAAAAGACACCCGAAGGGAAAGACAGCAAAGAAGCAACAAGCGAGGAAAAGGCTGAGGAAGAGACACAGGCAGAGGATGATAAAAATAAAGAGATTGCGGTAACTAGTATTAGTGGACCTACGGAAGTGCAGGTTGGAAAGACGATTAGGTTAACGGGAACATCAGGTAGCTATGGATATTCTCATAGTTGGTCTAGTAGTAATAAAAATATAGCAACCGTAACAGGTAATGGTTCAACAGCAGAGGTTAAAGGAGTGGCTGTGGGGACTGTTACAATCACACATAGATATTCTTCCCAATGGAATGGTAATACACGAACAGAAACGTATCAGGTAAAAGTAACTAAATTTGCAGATAATTATAGCGGAGAAGCAGCTATATACTATCTCGCTAACCCAGCTGGTGATCCATGGACAAACGATACAGGAGCCTGGGCACCATCACAAGACACAAGTAATACTCTGGCAAATATTAGTACAAGTGGTGCAACCTGGGAGGATGGTCATGTAGACGATATTGTTTATGAAAATAAAAATATTAAATCAAATGTAGCAAGTTATATTACTTCATGGCCAGACGGTTCCAAAGGAAGTACCTGGACAGTAAAAGAAGGAGATAGTTCCACAGCAAGTTATTTTACATTTATATTAAATTCTATATGGGATAAGTATAAATCTTCAGTGGCAGCTGATTTAGGAATTGGAGCAGATCAATTACAGCAATCAGACATTAAGGAAATAACATTAACTCCACGTAAAATTTCAAGAGATAATGGTGGAACTCACCCATATCACATCGACTGTGCGCTCAGTATTAAAAGCACAAAAGTTTTTACTGCAAAGTTTTGGGTGAAGGAGCCAGGAGAGAGTAGTGAATATAGACAGATTGATGCGAAAAATTATTTAACAGAAAATCCTGTTGCTAGAACAACAAAAGCAACAATCGGTTCTACAAAAACAGTAAATGGTGTTACCTATGTCCTTGATGGCTGGTACCCAGAGAATGCCGAGGGTGGAGCTTACGGCAGTACAAAAATTGCAGATAATAGATGGAATAATTATATCCCATCAGCTGATGAACTGGCAAATGGTACAGTAAACTTTTACGCCCACTACAGTCCAACTACCACGTCCATTAAACTTAAAAAACTGGTAACAGGAAGTATGGGAGATAAGCAAAAGAAATTCCACTTTACTATTTCTATAGAAAAGGAAAATAAAAATGTAACATTTAAAGTTGGTAATACTTCTAAAACAGGTTCCGCAACAGTGGATTTAGCAAATGATGAGGAAAGTACTTTAACAGAAATTCCTGTCGGGGCGGATGTCAGTATTACAGAAGAGGATTATTCAGGAAGCGGATATACAACTTCTTACGTTATTGATAATGGAAACAGTGCGCTAGAAATAAAGGCCAATATATCCAATATACAGGCGAAAAATGATGTAAGTGCACATGAGATTGTATTTACAAATAATAAAGAAGCCATCCCAGACACAGGAATTACCTTAGATTCTCTTCCATTTATCGCATTACTTGCTCTTAGCATTGCAGGAGGAATCTTTTACCTGTTTTGCAGATATAAAAAGCGCTTTGTTTAAAAGGTGACAGCGATGGCAGAAAGACATAAAAGAGAGGCTAAATTAAATAGAGGGCGCAAAGCAAAAAATAAAGGAAGAGAAGTTTTGCCAAACACAAAAAAGAGTACTTCTACAGAGGTAATAAATCAGGAACATAAAGAAATAATCAAGTGGTTTCAGACAGTAAAGTTCCGCAGGACGCTATTTGGAGGCGTGGATGAGAATGATGTCTGGAAGAAGCTCCAGGAGCTGAACCAGCTTTATGAATCTGCGATTCGGGCAGAGCGGGAAAGATATAACATTTTGCTGACAGACCATGAAAAAACATATGAATCCCAGATTTATAAATATAAACAAGAACTGATGAAAAATGAGGGCACGACAGAGCAGACTGAGATGGACAATACAGAAAATGAAGTGCCACCAGAAACCAGAAATGAGGTGCGGAGGTGATGCGGACTGCAAAAAATATGAGCTGTTCCAAAATAATCCGCAGACGAAGAAGAGAAGCAGAGACCAGAAATGGTTACATACAGCTACTCGCAAGAATCATATTAGTAATCGTATGCGGCGGATTATTATTCACACAGGGATTTTTACTTATGAGAGCGCCGGACAATGGAATGTTCCCGGCAATCAAAGGCGGTGACCTGCTTATAGGATTCCGTTTACAGAGAAATTTCCTGAAAAATGATGTTGTTGTATACAAGGCAAATGGGAAACTGCAGGTAGGAAGAATACTGGGACAAGAAACAGATGTCATTACCATAGATGACACCGGGCAACTTCTTGTCAATGGAACTCCCCAAACAGGAGAAATCGCATTTCCTACATATGCAAAAAAAGGAATAAAAAAATATCCATATAGAGTGCCTAAAGGCTGTGTCTTTCTATTAGGAGATTACAGGACACAGACAAAAGACAGCCGCGATTACGGCCCAATTAAAATGGAGGATGTAAAGGCCAAAGTCATTACAGTACTCCGCAGGCGGGAACTCTAAATAAACTATCTATCTTGAATAAACTACCGAAAGGGGTTTAGAAATAACAAATTTACTTATTATATTAAGGAGGAAACATTATGAAAAGAGTAAAACGACTATTTGCATGTTTATTAGCACTGACAATGATGCTTGGGTTAAGTGCAACGGCGTTTGCAACAGAGACAGCAGAAAAAGTTCAGACACCTGCGAATGGAGGAACAGTTACATTTGAAAAAGAGTATAAATTAGTTGGAGAGGGAATTTCACCTGCAGAAACATTTGAGTTTAATATTGCAAAAGCAGAAGTAGAAAATGGTGGTGTGGATGCAGAAAAACAGGACATGCCAACTGTAGGAACAGCTGCTTATGCTCAGAATGGAGCAACAACAGCAGGTAATAAGAAAGAGGTTACAGTAGCATTACCAACTTATACAAGTGTAGGTGTATATTCCTATATAATTACAGAAAAAACAGGTACAACAGCAGGTGTTGCTTATGATAGCAAATCAGTTACAATGAAAGTTACTGCTGTTGACAATAATGGTACTATTGAGATTGCAGCAGTTAGCTTTACAAAAGCTGGAAAGAAACTTGCTAATAATGAAGCTGCATTCAACAATACTTATACAGCTAATAAACTTAGTATTAGTAAAACAGTAGCAGGTAATCTTGGTGATAAATCTAAATATTTCGATTTCACAGTAACATTAACAGGAAAAGAAGGAGAAGAATACTCTCTTCCGGCTACAATAACAGGTGGTTCCGATAAAAGTGGAAAAAAGGAAAATGTTGCAATCAGTGGAACAACAACATTCAAATTAAAACATGGTGATACAATCACAATTGAGAACTTGCCAGCAGGTGTTAGTTACAAAGTAGAAGAAGCAACTCCCTCAGATTATACAATGAATGCAACGGGTCAGGAAGGTACTATGGATGCAGAAGCTAAAACAGCAGCATTCACAAACACTAAAACTGGCGACATCGATACAGGCGTTTACTTAGACAACCTTCCATATATCTTAGTATTCGCAGGCGTATTAGCAATCGCAGCAGTATTCATTGTAAGAAGACGCAGATTCGAAGACTAATTATCAAAAGAATATAATAATATAAACGAAGTAATACTAGAGCGTGTTTGAAAAATAAAAGTTATACAAAACACAAGAGTTATTACTGCTTGTTGATACTGAAAATATCAAAAATAAATATTATTTATATCATAATTGACATATTTTAAAGACATATATGCAGTATATAATAATTGATTTTGGCAATATAAATAACTTTAAATATTTTTCAAACACACTCTAGATAAAGAAACATTTTAACAAAAATATGCTGTAGAAAGGAGGTGGCTGTATGGATGTTTCAAGAATATTTTTAAAAACAGCCAACTCTCTTCTCAGCGCAGTGATTGTGCTATTTCTTGTTGTTGCGGGAGCCTACTCTGCATATGCCCTCTGGGACAATATGCAGGTGTATGCTTCTGTAGATGATATACAGTCGCAGTTGTTGAAATATAAACCGACACCGGGCGAGGATAACGGCCCGACATTTGAGGAACTTCGGGCAATTAATCCAGATGTATGTGCCTGGATTACATTAGATGGAACAAAGATTGATTATCCGGTTCTTCAGGGAGAAGATAATCTTACCTACATCAATAAAGATGTATATGGCAACTTTGCTCTGGCAGGAAGTATATTTCTTGATTCTAATTGTGACCGGTCATTTCAGAAAAAGTATTCGCTGCTATATGGTCATCATATGGCAGAACATAAAATGTTTGGTGATCTTGACTTATACGAAAAGCAGAAATTTTTTGATAAGAACCAGACAGGAACTCTTGTCCTGCCTGATCGTTCTTATAAACTTGAAATTTTTGCATGCATTAAAACTTCTGCGAATGAGGATAACATTTTCATTCCTCAAAAATGGCAGAAAAGCACAGACGGTCTGCTGAAATATGCAGAAAAGAGTGCAAAGTATATTCATCAGGATACAATGAAAAAAATAGGAACTTCAAAAGACTTTTCACAGATTCTTGCCATGTCAACCTGTTCGTCAGATTACACAGATGCAAGAACCGTTATTCTGGCGGTAATGAAGCCTTATTCGCCGGAGAAGTAAGGAGGAGATTAAAACGAAAATAAGAAAAATTCCGGCAGTGTTATTGCTTGCAGTGTTGTGCCTGGCAGTTTTTCCGATTTCTACTTTTGCAGCAGACGCTGTTCAAGTACAAATTCCTGTCAGTATACAAACCTCAGGTGAGACACCTTCTCCGGAGGAAAACTATACGGTTGAGCTTCAGGCAGTGGACGATGCACCGATGCCGTCAGAAAATGTATTGGAGATTAGTGGAAGTGGTAAAGCATTTTTTTCACCAATTCAATATACAACTCCCGGCATTTACTATTACACCATTACACAGCAGTCTGGCACACACAAACGTGGGCATTACGACCAGACAGTTTATTATGTAAAAGTTTCCGTAACAAATGGGGAAAATGGTAATTTGGAGACTGTGATAGCTGCGCATACGGATGCAGATATGACCGATGCAAAATGCGATATTACATTTACAAATTACTATAAACCTATAAAGAAAACATCGGAAAGCACAACAGAAATGATACCAACTACGAAGAGAAAGCCTGAAACAAAACCAGGCAACAAAACTTCAATAAAGAAAAGTAAAAATAAAGTAAAAACAGGTGACAATAGCAATGCGACCCTGTTTGCCATTTTACTTCTCGTTTCAGGAACAGGATTGCTGATTATCGCAATCTCACGTTACCGGGAAAAATACCATAAGTAAACAAAACAGGACAGAGATTATTTTCAAATATGCTCTAGAAAATAGTCTCTGTTTTTTGTTGCCTTAAAAAAGTAAATTGCTTTTATTTTTTCAGAAATCACTTTGAAATAAAAGAATCATGTCATAAAGTCAACGCAATAACGTGATTGTGATGCAATACAAAAAAGAAACCGACCACTGGTCGGTTTCGAGAGAGGAAAGTATGAAAAAAATCTATCAAAAAAATTTGTTATTGTTTTTTTGATGTCTCTATAATACTCAGAATTTGTGAACAGTCTGTGAGGAAAAAATAACGATAATCTGACGAAAAACGAAAGGAAATGTTTTGTTGTAAAGATTAGATGTAATTTTTGAGTATTTCTATTGTTGTTTCGGGAGAAAGAATCTCGTTACTGTCAGGCAGATGGAGGAGCCAGTCGTGAAAGGCTTTTGAGCATTCGACAAATTATTTTCTATGTGTTACTATGAAAATATTGTAAAACAAGTATTATGGATAACATGAGGGGTACAAGTCATGAGCCAGAAAATTAATACAAATAAGTTTCTTAAAAATGTGAGAATCGGACTTTGGCGGATTGAAGTTGAAGAAGGAAAATTGCCGCGTTTTTATGCGGACGAAGTAATGGATGAACTTTTGGGAATTACCGAGGAAATAACACCAGAAGAAAGGTTTGCCTTTCATAGGAGATGTGTGCATCCAGATGATATGGAAATGTTTTTGGAATATTCTGATAAGTTAACAGAAACACAGACCGAAATCGTATATCGTTACATCCATCCAATATCAGGGGAAATGTTCGTGCGGTGTGCAGGCATCAGAGATAATTCTGTTACCAGTGGTATCAGCATTATTGGCACACATCAGGATATTTCAGAGACAATACGAGTGGAAAAAGAAAAGGAAGCAGAGCGCCGCCTTGCAGAATTAAATAATGACTGCGTCAGGAAGCGGAGCGTAATGAGAATTACTATAGAGATTTGTTAGATATGCAGAGCTGTGGTGTGATGGCTTATACATTGCCTGGTCACAGAGTTATTCATATGAATGCGAAAGCATTGCAGATGTACGGTTTTAAAAGTGTTGAGGAAGCACAGCAGCGGCTTGGAGCTGCACTGCGAAAGGTATATTATCCACAGACGGATACGATAAAACATTTAAAAAAACTTCGTAATGAAGATGATATGGTCGATTATGAATGTGTCATTGGAAAAGGAGAATCGAACGAATGTCATGCCCTGGCCAAAACAAAGGTTGTAGTGATTCCAAGTGGAGAAAGAGCAGTTATCACGACATTCCTTGATGTTTCAGATATGATAACTCTTAGGAAGGCATTAAAGCAGGCAGAAGAAGGAAGCAGAGCCAAATCGTCTTTTTTATTTGCCATGTCTCATGATCTGAGAACACCAATGAATGCGATTATCGGATACACTGCTCTTATGGAGAAGCATTGGGGAGAGAAGGAAGTTACTGCTGGTTATTTACAGAAGCTAAAAGAAGCCGGAAACTTTCTCATGGATTTAATTGGAAATATACTCGAAGTAGCAAGGATTGAAAGTGGAAAGGAAACACTGACAGAAACAGCATGGAATCTATGTAATCTTGAGGATACTTTAGATCTTTTGTTAGACAGGGATATTTATAAAAAACAACTTACCCTAAAGAAAAATATGGAACTTCAGCATCCAAAAGTGTATTGTGATGTACTAAAAATTCAGGAAATTACGATGAATCTTCTAAGCAATGCTGTCAAATATACACCAGAAGGTGGGACGATACATTTCACTATCAGGGAACTTCCGTATGAAAGAGAAGGCTATGCCTTATTCCAGACCGTAGTTGAAGATACAGGAATCGGAATCAGCAAAGAATATATCCCTCATCTATTTGAAGCATTTAGCCGTGAAAAAAGTTCATCAGAAAGCGGTATTATAGGAACCGGACTTGGCCTTCGGATTGTTAAAAAGTTTGTAGATTTGATGGAGGGAAGCATTGTAGTAGAAAGCGAGATTGGAGAAGGTACCAGATTTACTGTGACAATTCCACATAGAATTGCAACGGCAAATGAATATATTTCTGAAGAAAATGCGAAAGAATTACCAGAAGAAATAAAATTAAACAATGTGAGGATTTTACTCGCAGAAGATAATATGCTGAATGCAGAGATTGCAATGACGCTTTTAGCAGATGCAAATGCGTATGTGGAACTGGCTCCTGATGGAGAAAAGGCTCTTTCTATGTTAAAAAGAGCAACAGATGGATATTATGATTTGATTATAATGGACATTCAGATGCCGCATATGAATGGGTATGAGGCAACAAAAAATATTCGTGGTCTTCCTGATGGACGCTGCAGGATTCCAATTATAGCGATGACGGCGAATGCATTTGAAGAAGACCGGAAAAGAGCGATAGAATCTGGCATGAATGGGTATGTTACTAAACCAATAAAAATAGAGGAACTGATTTCTACAATTAAAAAGATATTGAAATCCTGATTTCTGACCGCTGGCAGCTCGAAAAATCAGTCCAAGCTAATAGATAAAAAAGAAACCGACATAAAGCCGGTTTCAAAAGAGAGGAAAGTATGAAAAAAATCTATCAAAAATCTGTTGTTGTTTTTGATGGTTTTATGATACTGGAAATTTGTGAACAGGTTGTGAATAAAGAATGAAGATAATCTGACGAAAAAGAAATTGCTGACGTTTTTCTGTAAGAAATGCAATTTATTAATAAAAAACAGTATGGAAAAAAGCAAGCCGGAGAATGGCTTGCTTTTTTCGTATCAGCTAAATTAGCACTTCTTATTATCAAAGGCCGGATTAAATGCATAGAAGTTCTTACTGTTCAAGTTATCCTGCACAATCCGTAAACTTTCACCGAAACGCTGGAAGTGTACAATTTCTCTTGCACGCAGGAATTTAATCGCATCATAAACATCTGGGTCATCTTTTACAAGGCGAAGAATATTGTCGTAAGTAGTACGTGCTTTTTGTTCCGCAGCCATATTTTCCATAAGGTCAGTAATTGGATCACCGGTGGACTGCATTGTATCTGCACTCCATGGAGTACCACTTGCCGCAACTGGGTAGATACCAGTTGTATGGTCAACATAATAATCCGCAAATCCCTGTTCCTTAATCTGCTGTACCGTCAAATTGCGGGTAAGCTGATGAACAATTGTACAAACCATCTCAATATGATTTAACTCTTCAGTACCTACAGAAGCATCAAAGAGGGAATACAATTAGAGTTTGCCCTCATATATTTGGATGAGCAACATCTTCAGGAGCATTCAGCTTTATGAATATGAATAAGTATGAGCGTCTAAACCAGCAAAAGAAATATAGGAGCGAAAAATCCTTTTCAGGTAAAAAGCGAGTTGCGGCTTATTGTCGTGTTTCGACAGAGAAGGAGGAGCAGGCGCAGTCTTTTGAGAGTCAGTGCGATTTTTTTCGATGTTACATTGAGCAAAAGAAAGAATGGGAGTTTTATAAAGTTTTTGCGGATGAAGGGATTTCGGGGACGAGTACGAAGAAGAGGGAACAGTTTAATCAGATGATTGCGGAGGCGAAGCAGAGGAAGTTTGACTTGCTCATTACAAAGGAGATTTCCCGTTTTGCGAGAAATACGCTTGACAGTATTTATTATACAAGAGAACTTCGCAAGGTGGGAGTCGGGGTTTTGTTTTTAAATGATGGGATTAATACATTAGATGGAGATGCAGAGTTACGTCTTTCGATTATGGCATCGATTGCCCAGGAAGAGAGCCGGAAAACATCGGAGCGAGTGAAATGGGGTCAAAAACGCCGAATGGAAGAGGGTGTTGTTTTTGGCAGGAGTATGCTTGGTTATGATGTGAAAAATGGGAAAATGTATGTGAAT
>OLSK01002855.1_pt1 | contig 10309 bp, 7 predicted proteins | sample 1672781 | NCBI WGS metagenome assembly OLSK01 (sample SAMEA3136723, study PRJEB25190) | human gut metagenome | biome: human gut; feature: human-associated habitat; material: faeces | place: Austria | collected 2013 | reverse complement strand
TGGTCGCGTCGTCGCTCGACCTGTCCGCGGCGGATATGGAGTTCACCCGCGTGGGGCGCGAATACCTGCTGCGCGGGCTGTGCGACGCGGTCGCCGCGTCCTACGACCACATCATCGTGGACTGCCCGCCCGCGCTGGGCGTGCTGACGCTCAACGCGCTGACGGCGGCGGACGACATGGTGATTCCGGTGGGGCTCGAGGTGTTCTCGCTGCAGGGGCTCAAGCAGCTTTTTAACACGGTGGAGAACGTGCGGCGCTACTGCAACCCGCGGCTAACGGTCGCGGGAATTCTGATCACGCGGCGGGGCAACCGTGCCAGCCTGACGCGCGAATTGATCGACGTGATCGGGCAGACGGCGAAGGATTTGAACGTCTATCTGTATCCGACGGTGATCCGCGAGGCGGTGGCCGTGCGCGAGGCGCAGGTGATGCAGGAAAGCCTGTTCGATTCGCACCCCAAGGCGGCGGTGACGGCGGATTACGCGGCGTTTGTCGCGGACTATCTCAGGCAGGAGGACGAGAAGCATGGCGATTAAAAAGGGCAGGGCGACGGATGCGGTGGCGCGGCTGTTCAGCGTGACGGCGGCGGAGCAGGCACATGAAGCCTATGAAGCACATGAAGTCAAGCGGGAACATCCTGTGCCTGAGACACACGAAGCACAGGATGCATATGAAGCGCCTCGTATGTCTGACGCACAAGAGGCGCATGAAGCATACGAAGTTAAGCGAGAACATCCTGTGCCTGAGACACATGAAGCACAAGAAGCATACGAAGCGCCTCATATGCCTGGCACACATGAAGCACATGAAGCATATGAAGATCGCTCGCCGAAGGCGGACGGCGCCTACCGCGCCGCCGACACGCAGGGCAAGCGGGGCAAAAAGGCGCTGCGCATGACGATGGCCTTTTCCGAGGAGAACATGGACTACATCCGCACGATGGGCAAACTGGAGAGCGGCGGCGCGACGGCCTACGTCAACCGGCTGATCGAGGCGGACCGCCGGAAGCACGCGGACGTCTACCGGCAGATGAAGACCCTGCGCCCGGATGCGTGAAGGAGAGCGCCATGGATCTCAAGAAGACGAATTATTTTGACCCCAGGAAGATGGCAGCGCGCAAGCGCTGGACGGTGCAGGAGACCGGGCAGGGGCTGATCGCCATGACCGGCTATGCATACCTGGGGGACGAGGAGAAGACGGCGCTCTTTTCGGGCGCGGATCTGGATGCGCGGATTCGGCAGGCTTCCGCCGAGAAGCCACGGGAGATGGAGCTGTATCTGCGCCTGTCCAACTGGCTGGTGATCCGCCGCCGCGAGGTGCTGCAGCTCAAGAGCCACGCCATGCAGGTATTACAGCTCATCTGGCGCGGGCTCTTTGTGGATATGGCGCAGCAGGTGATCGCCGCTTCCGAGCTGAAGGACGAGCGCCTGAGCGCCCGGCGGCAGGCCGTGGCGGAGACGCTCTCTCTGTCCGACGAGCAGCTCAAGGAGGGCGTGGACATCCTCCGCCAGAACTTTTCGACGATTGCGGCGTTCAACGTGCTGATGACCCTGCTCAGCGACACCTATCAGATCGACACGTTCGGCTACGTGATCGACGCGGACGACGAGCTCGTGATGTACGAGGAGGCGCGCACGCTGGACGAGCTATCCGGCCACCGCGCGGGGCTGTTCGATCTGGCCGAGATCGCCGTGACGCGCGACAGGCTGGACGCCGCGTGCGCGCTGCTCGAAGGGGGTTACACGTTCCCCATGGCCGACACCCGCCTGCTGGACAGCCTGCTGCGCTGAGGAGGACGACATGCCGAAAAAGAAACAGGTTTTTGAACCGGAAAACCTGGAATCCATCCGCAGCGCCATCTCCGGCCTGATTGTCGAGCCGCCGGAGACGATCGAGCCGGTCGTATACAGCGTCGATCTGCTCAGCCGCCACGACCCGTATTATCCCATGGTGCAGGGCGAGGCGACCAGCCGTCTGGCGATGACGGCGACGCGGAACATGGCCATCAACCCGATCACCGGCGACGCGGTCATCGAGGACGAGGGCTTCCGCGCGTTTTTTGAGGGCTATGACGGGCTGAAAATCGGCCTGACGGTCGGCGCGCAGAAGCTGCTCTCCACCGCGGCGCTCTACCTGACGCAGAACAACCACTACCGCCCGGAGGAATCCGCCCGGATCGAGACGGAGGTGCAGATTCCGCTGATTTCCTACGCGCGGCTGCTGGGCTATCCCGTCGATGAACGGGAGACGGCCACGCCGGAGGAGGCCGAAAAGGAAAAGCGGCGCATCAAAAACCTGATGAAGGACGTGCGCGGCAAGATCAACGATCAGCTCGACGTGCTCTACAGCCTGTCGCTCTCCTGGTCGGAAAAGAAGGGGCGCGTCTCGGATTATCAGGATGTGCGCCTGCTCCAGCGCAAGGGCGTCAAGCGCGGGATGATCTCCATCCAGTTCAGCGACGACATCGCGCGATATCTGCTCTGCTCGTATGTGATGCAGTACCCCGAGGCGCTGCTGAGCATCGACGAGCGCAGCCCGCGCGCCTACCGCGTCGGCTACAAGCTGGCGTATCACAACTCCGTGCGCCGCAACATCGAGCGCGGCACCGCCGACATCATTTCCGTTTCGGCGCTGCTGGATGCGTGCGGCGACATCCCCGATTTCGACGAGGTGCAGAAGACGGATCGCGGCCACTGGGAGAACCGCATCAAAACGCCGCTGGAAACCGCGCTGGACAGCTGCGTGCGCGCCGGCGTGCTGGACGGCTGGGAATACTGCGGCGCGAAGAAGGCGAAGCTCTCCGACAGCGAGGTGGATATCGGCGATTACGCGACGTTTATCGGGCTGTATGTCCGGTTTCGGATGGGACGGATGAACGATGAAGATTGATTTTTCCCGGCTGGACGCGCTGAGGCCGACGGCCGCCGTGCCGGAGGGCTTCGAGCCCGTGCCCGAGGCCGAAACGCCGTTTGATTCGGGCTACGAGGCCATGTACCGCGCCGCATGGGATTTCCATTTGGAGACGGACGACCGGCTTCGCGCGGCGGCGGGGGAGGCGCGCGAGGAGATTTGGCTGCGCGCCGCCGCGGCCATGGGGGAGAAGGTTGCCGCCTTTCCGGATCAGCCGTTTGCAGCGGCGCTCTTTGCGGCCGTCTGGCAGGAGCTGGAGAGACGGTACGCGGGGGAATGAGAAAAAAAACGGGCGAAATATACATCGGAATCCAAAAAGTCTTGATATTACGGATGTTTTTGGATAGAATTGTTCAATAAGCGCGATGAAGCCGACGGACGCGGCGCGCGCAGGGGAGGAGGGTTTGCATGATTGATCGACCGCAATACCTTCGAGCGCTCCGGCGTTGGAAGGACAAACAGATGATCAAGGTGATTACGGGGATACGGCGCTGCGGAAAATCGACGCTGATGGAACTGTTTCAGGCGGAGCTTCGCCTTGACGGCGTTCCCGATTCGCAGATCATCGCCGTCAATCTGGAGGACTTCGCCAACATCGAGCTGCGCGACCCGATGAAGCTGCACGCTTATATTTTGTCGCGCGCGGGAAACGAACGGGCGTATGTCTTTCTGGATGAAATTCAGAATGTCCGGGATTTTCCGCCGATGATCGACAGCCTCTTTCTGCGCAAAAATCTGGATCTCTACCTGACCGGCTCGAACGCCTACATGCTGTCCGGCGAGCTGGCGACGCATCTTTCCGGGCGCTACGTCACCATTGACATGCTGCCGCTTTCCTTTTCGGAATATGCGGCGTTTACGGGCAGCCGGGACGGCCTGAGCGCCACATACCGCCGCTATCTGGAGACGAGCTTTCCCTATGCCACCGAGCTGGGCGGCGACCGGAAGGCGATTGAGGAATACCTGAGCGGCATCTATCACACGGTCGTGCTGAAGGACGTCGTGGGGAGACTGAAAAACGCCGATCCGATGATGTTGGAAAGCGTTCTGCGGTTCGTATACAGCAGCACGGGCAGCCCGATTTCCACCAAGAAAATTTCGGATACGATGGGCTCCGACGGGCGGAAGCTCGACGTGCGCACGGTTGAAAAATATCTGTCGGCGTTTGTGGACAGCTACATCGTCTATCAGGCGCGGCGCTATGACATCCGCGGCAAGCAGCATCTCAAGACGCTTGAAAAGTATTATGCCGTGGATATCGGCCTGCGGTATTATCTGCTTGGCGGGCGCTATGCGGATACCGGCCACATCCTCGAAAACGTGATCTATCTTGAACTGCTCCGCCGCGAATATGACGTGTATATCGGCAAGCTCGACGAGTTGGAAGTCGATTTTGTTGCCGTCAATCAGACAGGAACGCTCTATGTGCAGGTTGCCGCGTCCGTGCGGGATGAACATACGCTCGCGCGCGAATTGAGGCCGCTGCAAAAAATCCGGGATTCATACCCCAAACTGATTTTGACGCTTGACGACGATCCTCCTGCCGATTACGAGGGCATACGCCGCATCAACGCGCTGGAATGGCTGATTGATTCGCCGTAAACCCATGCCGATGATCTCGATATTCTCCGGAAGGGCACCTGATGGTTTTTGAAGAAAAACATCATATGCTTTGGGCATATGAAGCATATGAAGAAAAAGTCAAATTCACAGGATGAATGTGGCGTTGGGGAACGTGGGGGAATCATCGTCTGCGGACGATGGACGCGCTCCGCTAGGCCTAGGGGATTAGGGGGAAATTTCGATTTTTCCCCCTTAAATCCCCTAGGAACCCCATAACCCCCTTTGAAACGAGCAGGGTTGCGACCCTGCACCCGGGGTTGTATGAGAATCTTCGAGAGGACGCGCGAAGGGTCATAGGGGCGACCGCAAAGCCCCTATATCCAATCGACGGCAAGGCCGAAGGCCTTGACCGGCGAAACCCAAGACCTCCCTCTTCGAGGGAGGGGGACCGTCCGCAGACGGTGGAAGGAGTAAGCAGGCGGTGGAAGGAGTTTTCAGTCGGCGGAAGGCGTATAGCTTTCCCAAATTAAAATATATGCGTCAAAACGCCGAACCATGCGCGTGCTTGCGGCGCATTTTACTTATTTTATATTTAATTCGGCGCGGTCAGTCAATGTCCCTGCCTTTTTCGGGCGGGAACATCCGCCCAGAACGCAGGAAATTTAACAAATCAAACAGTCCGCTCTCCCCGCCGCTGACCGCGTTAAAATTTCTTAATATCCCCGCCCTCTTTTTTCGAAATTCCCTTGATTTTGCCGCCTGCCATCGGTTACAATAACGAATGGCTCAAACGGCTTGTTGATAATTTACCGACGGCGTTTGACCTGTTTCGACCCGGAACAGGGGTTTCCTGTTCAAATACAATGGAGGAGGCATCCAACATGAAGAAACTTTTGACGATTATGCTGGCCGTGCTGCTGGCTGTGCTGGCGGTTGTCGCGTCGGCGGAGGACAACGTCAAGAACGCCGATATCATCATCGTCGGCGCGGGCGGCGGCGGTCTGTCCGCGGCCATCGAGGCCGTGAACGACGGCGCTCAGAGCGTCATCGTTCTGGAAAAGACCGGCAAGACGGGCGGTTCGCTGAACTTCACCTCCGGCTCCATGTCCGGCGCGGAGACGGTGATTCAGAAGATCGACGGCATCGAGGATGACGAGATGAAGAAACTCGTGCCGTGGGACAAGGAGAGCTTTGTTCAGGATATTCTGAATAACGGCGCGCATCTGGGCAACGAAGCGATGATCCGCGCGTTCGTGGACGAGGACGTGGACGCGATCCAGTGGCTGTGGGACAACGGCCTGTCCGAATACAATTTCTCGTCCATGAAGACCACGGGCAAGCATACCGTGTTCGCCCCGGAGCATCAGCTCTATTCCGTGGCGCGCACCTACAAGCCCAGCGCCAACGACCCGACCAGATACAAGGCCGCCGCGCACGAGATCATGGATACCGTGCTGGCGACGGACGCCTACAAGGGCGTGACCATCGACTTCAACACGACGGCCAACCAGCTCGTCGCCAACGAGCAGGGTCAGGTGCTGACCGTGCTGGCGACCGATGAAAACGGCCAGACCGTCCGCTACGAGGCGAAGAAGGCCGTCATCATGGCGACCGGCGGCTACTCCGGCAACGCGAAGATGATGTCCGCGTTCGCCAAGAACGGCGCGAACTATCTGGTCGGCGGCTCCACCGCGGCGGACGGCTACGGCATCTACATGATGCAGCAGGTCGGCGCGAACATCGACCCGACGGCCATGGGCTACATTCCGACCTTCCCGATGGGTCACGAGACCGCGCCGGGCATGGGCGTGATCGCCTCCTCCTACATGTGGAAGGCGGGCGGCATCTCCGTCAATCAGGAGGGCTTCCGCTTCGCCAACGAGAACGACGCGGACGTCGTGGCGCGCGAGACCGCGCTGGAAGAGCAGACCAACGCGATTCAGTACGACATCTTCACCGACAAGATCATCGAGGATACCGAGGCGCTCAACGCTTCCGTGTTCTGGAATTTCTATTACGCGCCGGGCAAGCCGTATAACAGCGCCGTGGTCTGTGCGGATTCCCTCGCCGTGCTGGCCGAAAAGCTGGGCATCCCGGCGGCGAACCTCGAGGCGACCGTAAAGAGCTACAACGAGCACGTCGAATCCGGCGAGCCCGACGAGTTCGGCCGCGAGTACACCGAGGACGCGATTAAGAACAATTCCGCCTACTGCGCCGCGATCAACAAGATCGAGGGCGAGCATTATTACGCCATCCCGCTCAAGGCGCTTGTCGTGATGACGCTGGGCGGCGTGAGCACCAACACCGACGGTCAGGTGCTGGATGTGGACGGCGCGGTGATTCCGGGTCTGTACGCGGCCGGCGAGTGCGTCGGCGGCATCTGGGGACGCTTCGTCTCCGGCGGCACGGGCGTGATGGGCCCGATCGTCTTCGGCCGTCTGGCTGCGCGCGCGGCGATGGCGACCGAACCGGCGACCGGCTACACCCTCAAGACCCCGGCTGCGGTCATCACCGAAGACATGTTCGCCAAGGACGCGGACAGCGCGGAGAGCCTGTTTGATATGAGCCAGACCCTTGCGGACGGCGAATACGAGGCCACCGTGGACGGCCAGGAAGGCCCGATGACGGTCAAGGTCACCGTGGCGGATGGCAAGATTGCCGCCGTCGTCGTCGCTGAGAACCACGAGACGCAGGCCGTCGCCGCCGCGGCGCTCGAAAAGGTGCCGCAGGCCATCGTGGACGCCAACAGCGTGGACGTGGACGGCGTTTCCGGCGCGACGCTGACCTCCGGCCGCATCAAGGACGCGGCGGTCAAGTGCCTGACGCAGGCCGCGCAGTAAGCACTCCCCCATCAACATCCGACTGAAAGGAAGAAACACCATGAAGAAGTTTATTCCCCTGATTCTGGCGGCCGCTCTGTGCCTGCCCTTCGCCGCGCTCGCCGAGGACGCGGTTTCCTCCGCCTCCGTCGCCGATTTCTACGGCCAGACGGCGCTCACCGGCGACGACCTGATGAACGCGATCAACTCCTTCTCCGGCTTCTATCTGGTGACCACCACCAACCCGGATAACTCCCCGAACGCCGCGTTCTTCGTCTTCGGCATGGTCAAGCACGAGGATCATTACTATGTGCAGCTCAGCCTTGCCGAGAACCAGTCCCGCAGCAACCTGCTCGCCAACGGCGAGGGCGTGGCCGTGTATGCCGCCACCCCGTCCAGCGAGGAGGGCGCAAAGCCGTTCGCCACGTCCGGCGCGCGCATCCGCTTCAAGGCGATCACCGATGAAGCCGTCGCCGCCGCACTGGCCGAGAACGCCAACGAAGCGACGTTGTTCTTCGAGGTCGTCGATGTTCGTCCGCTGGGCTAATCCCTAAGGGCATAAAAGGACCCCCGCCGAGAGGAAATTCCCTCCCGGCGGGGTTTTTACGCCTGCGAACGCCTGCGGACTCCTTCCACCGCCCACAGGGCGGTCCCCCTCCCTCGATGAGGGAGGTATGGGGCTTCGCGCTTCCTCTCAAAGCCTCGTATACAACCCCGGGTGCAGGGTCGAAACCCTGCTCGTTTCAAAGGGGGTTATGGGGTTCCTAGGGGATTTAAGGGAGGATCGAAGCCGAGCGCGCCCTGTGGGCGGCTCAGCGAGGCGGAGCATCCCAAGCGAAAGGGAGCAACCCTGTTGCGACCTTTGAGCGCGGTAAATTCGAAATCTCCCCCTAATCCCCTAGGCCTAGCGGAGCGCGCTTACTCCTTCCACCGCCTGCGGGCGGTCCCCCTCCCTCGAAGAGGGAGGTCTGGGGGGTCGCCGGTCAAGGCCATCCGGCCTTGCCGTCGATTGCATATAGGGGCTTTGCGGTCGCCCCTATGACCCTTCGCGCGCTCCAAGAATCGTTTTGATAACATCGGGCTTCAACCATCATTTCCGCTGATTTCCTGTTTTCTGTGAGAAAACAGTTGAATCTTGTTTCTGTTTTTTGCCCGACAGGGGAGAGGAGGATATGGGCATCCATCGGTTACACTCCGCGGCGCAGAGGATCGACAGGCCGCTGGGCGAACGAATCCGAACATACGAGGGAGGAATTATTTTATGACCGGTATTCCGTTGATTATCGCCTTTTTCATCATGGTCGTCGTGATGATCGTCGCCATTTCGAAATTTAAGATTCATCCGTTCCTGTCCATCATGGGCGTGTCGCTGATTCTGGCGCTGCTGGCGCTGCCGCTGGCCAAGGTGCCGGGCACCATCGGCGCGGGCTTCTCGGGCACGTTCTCCTCGCTGGGCATCGTCATCATCCTGGGCGCGATGATCGGCTTCTTCCTGGAAAAGACCGGCGCCGCGCTCACCATGGCCGATTGGGTCATCCGCCGCGTGGGCGACAAGAACCCGGAATTGGCCATCCTGCTGATGGGCTGGATCGTCTCCATTCCCGTGTTCTGTGACTCCGGCTACGTCATCCTCAACCCGATTCGAAAGGCCATCGTCAAGAAGACCGGCGTTTCCGCCGTCGCGATGGCGGTCGCGCTGAGCGCCGGCCTGTATACCTCGCATGTGTTCATCCCGCCGACGCCGGGCCCGATCGCCGCGGCGCAGTCGCTGGGGCTTGCAAGCCACATGCTGATGGTCATTCTGGTGGGCTTCCTGGTCTCCATCCCGTCTCTGGCGGCGGGCTACTTCTACGCGCGCTACATCGGCAAGAAGGTTCACGCGGCCGATGAGGACAGCAACGAGACGACCAAGAGCTATGACGAGCTGAAGGCCGAGTTCGGTCGGCTTCCGGGCGCGGGCATCTCCTTCGCGCCGATCGTCATGCCGATTATCCTGATGGCCGTCAAGTCCATCGTGGATATGGCCAAGTGGACGGGGCTCTTCGCGCAGATTCTCCAGTTCCTGGGCACGCCGATGATCGCGCTGACCGTCGGTCTGATCATCTCCGTCGCGACGCTGTTCTCGGCGGGCAAGGGCAAGGAATTCTACGCGCTGGCGGATGAGACGCTGCGCACCGTCGGCCCGATCCTGTTCGTCACCGCCGCGGGCGGCGTGCTGGGCAAGGTCATCTCCGAGGCGGGCATCGTCACCTACATCACCGAGCATGCGTCCTTCCTGTCCAACGTCGGTATCTTCTTCCCGTTCATCATCGCGGCCATCCTCAAGACGGCGCAGGGCTCGTCCACCGTGGCCATCACGACGACGGCGGGCATTCTGGGTCTGTATTCGGCGGAAGGCTCCCTGATGAGCGCGCTGGGGCTGACCTCTCCGTTCGCCGCCGCGCTGACCGTCATGGCCATCGGCGCGGGCGCGATGACCGTTTCCCACGCCAACGATTCCTATTTCTGGGTCGTCACCAACTTCGGCGGCATGAAGGCCGAGGACGGCTACAAAACCCAGACGATGTGCACCCTGCTGATGGGTCTCGCCAGCATCGTGTTCATCTGGATCATCTCGCTGTTCTTCCACTAAAAAACGCTTTTATCTGCAACCTGAGGCGGGATGGGATGCTGTCCATCCCGCCTTTTCATCCTGCTTTCATCCCAATACAAGGAGGTCGTCACACATATGACGGAAGATGCAAAACGCATCATTGACGATTCGATTCGGGCGGTTCTGCCCGACGCCGCCGTTTACCGCGCGCTGGAAGGGCGGCGTTTTGACCGCCCCGTTACCGTGATCGCCATCGGAAAGGCCGCGTGGCGCATGGCGAACGCGGCGGCAAAGGCGCTGGGGGAGAACCTCCGCGAGGGCATTGTCATCACCAAATACGGCCACAGCGAGGGCGATATCCCGCACATGACCATCTACGAGGCCGCCCACCCGATTCCGGACGAGGCCGGCGTGGCGGCGACGC
>OLSK01002851.1_pt1 | contig 10320 bp, 9 predicted proteins | sample 1672781 | NCBI WGS metagenome assembly OLSK01 (sample SAMEA3136723, study PRJEB25190) | human gut metagenome | biome: human gut; feature: human-associated habitat; material: faeces | place: Austria | collected 2013 | reverse complement strand
GGGCTGTCGGTTGTTTCGTCCGACGCCGTTTGCTTGACCGCAGTATACCTTGCACAAAACGAAGCTGTCAACATTGTGCCAAAATGCAGATTTTGCGATAGGTTTTGCGGTGCGCAGCGCGGATTGAGCGGAAGGAAAAAGCTGAAAATACACAAACGTCATTGGGCAAGGAACAACATAATGAAATTGAAACACAATATGAGGGCAAACCTAGAAATGTTCATAGTGCTGATGTAAAAGAGTTTAAAAGAAAATTGTCAAACGTAAAGACAATGCTGGAAAAGGTGATCAAGGGCATAGACTCAATTAAATATGGTGGTAAAAAAGTTGCAGAAATAAATGATTTCAGTACATTTTATAAAGAGTTTAAATGGGCTTTTGATAAGCCATCCAGTCCAATGACTAATGCGCAAATAGAAGATATGGCAAAAAAGGTGTTTGAGAAAAAGTTTACACCGCAAACGGGAGAACTTGAATCTATAATTTCGTTGCCAGAGCTTTCATATTCCGATTATAAATTGATATTGACAAGTGCTGATGATAAATACTATGCATCTTTGTATGAAAAATATAAGAAACTGAAAGATCTTGAAAAAGCGAAAGAAGGCGTTGATAAGGAAGATGATAAACTTGACGATTACGAGAAACAGGGTGATAAGGCAAAGGAAGAAGATAAGGCAGAACAGGAAGGCGATAGTGTAAGTCTTGGTAAAGATATAAATGTATCAGACTATTCTGGAACAAAATTTAATGATGCAACTATCATCACCAGCTTCGCAACTTGTATAGGTGATTTTATAAATTTAAATGGTAGAAATGCCAGAGATTCAATGTATGCAACACTTTATGCGATGAATATGTTTAGTTACAGAACATTTGTATATGAACGAAAAGCATCTATATATAATGGCGAATTGACTTTGAAAAATTGTGATGGTGTTTATTCCGACTTGGAGTCAAAGTGGAGTAGTACGGATAAAACAGATACCTATAATAAGACGCTTACAAATAGAATGATAAATTCAACTAATAATGCAGCAAATAACGCTGAGATTGAATATATTCTATATGGGGGAACAAATAAAGAAAACCTAAAAAAGGCATATTTATCAATATATGCGTTAAGATATGCTTTGAATCTTGCATCAGGTTTTGTTAATTTTTATAATTATAACGCAAAACACAATAGTGCAACAGCTTTAGCAATAAATGGGGTTGCAAATGCTGTTAGTATCGCTACATATGGTATTATTCCTGAGCCGGTTACAAAGTGTGTTTTGATTGCTCTAGTAACTGCCCTTGAGAGTGCACATGATATGAAAATCTTGAATAAAGGTTTGAAATTAAAGGTATATAAGATGGATGCAAACGATTGGGCCTGCAGTTTAAGTAATCCAGGAACATCAGATAGCACAACTCCTTCTACGGATGAAAATAAGGTTGCGAAAGGGGATGGACTCAGTATGAGTTACAGTGATCACTTATTCGTATTTCTGTTTTCTACTTTTAGTAGTGATAGTGAGTTATCAAAGGCTGCTTATTTCAGGTTAGGCAGAGTTATAGAGGCAAACATGCAGTTGGATAGCGGAGAGGGAGCTGCATTCTCCTTGGCAAATGCGAAGACTATGTTTACATTTACAGCAGAGGTGAAAGTTGCTCCGTTGATGTTGGATTTGCCGTTGGCCAGTGACTATACAGAAAATCTGTCAGATGAAAGCCGATGGAATAAATATACAATAGAAATGACTAGAGGATATTAATATCTAGATGAAACAGAAAGGGGATGCAATGCATCCCCTCTTTTTCTGTTAAATAAAAGTTTTTACTAATAGAAAATTACTTTGAATGTGTTACTTTCGTTATTTGCATCATAGCCGCCAAAGTTATCGTCGTTTGCCATAAATGAACCTGTTTTTACATAAACCTCACCATAAGCAAGATATATCATTGCAGCAGATTCTTTTACGCTATCCGTAAATTTAATTCTCAATGCACTACATGTTGAGAAACAGTTGGAACCTAATGATTCGACATTGTCAAGACCGGTTATAATGGATAATGATGAGCAGAGGTTGAAAGCGTCCTTTTCAATAGTCTTTACTGTATCTGGAAGCTTTACGGCAGTCATTTCCTTTGATAAAAATGCAGATTGTCCAATACCGACAACTTTACATCCGTCAATCTCGGATGGGACAATAACAATTGGAGCATCTCCCGTGTATTCAGAAATAAAGCATTCCCCATCTGAAATAAGATTTTCATAATCAGCATTCTCACCCTGCTTTATAATTGAGAAATCTGACGATGAATTTTCAGGAAGTGTATCCAAGTAGGATGCGGCCTCGTCATAAGTCATAGATGCAACATCTTTTACATCTACATTTGAATCTTTTGGGGTAGCATCATTTGTTGATTCTTGAATACTAGAGCTGTCATTTGTAGTTTCTGTCGTTTGCGCTATATCAGAGGTTGAATTGGAATTAGCAGAATTGTCAGATTTGCTATTGCATCCAATCAACATTACAGATAAAGCAATACACATAGTTCCATATAGTATCTTTTTTCGCATGGTAATCCTCCCTTATATATGTTTAAAAATATATTAGCAATAGACGGCTGAATAGTCAATTAACAAATAATTAAAAATGGCAATAAATGATTGAAAAAAGAGTACATAGCGCTAAAACCGCCAAAAGTTTGAATATATTTGAAGGTTTAATTGTTGACAAAATAAAACATAAAAATTAAAATTAACACGTATAGAGTTTATTACTCTAAAATATAAAGGGAGGTCTGAGGGATATGGACAAGAATGAAAATGGTGCAATAGTAGTGGAGGCATCAATTGCGGTGCCAGTATACATATTTATTATATTTACAATATTATCAATAATTAATATTTGTTATGCGCAGACAAAAGTTCAGGTTGCACTTAATTCTGCTGCAAGGCAATATTCAGAAATATCTTATGTGATGTATGTGACTGGTCTTGCAAAGACCGGTGGATATTCTGGTGGAAAGTCTTCGGTAACGGCTCAGAAGATCAGTACAGAATTGAGCAAGATATTGAATGATTGGGGTGGTGAATCAGCAGAGTTAAATGAAATGACAGAAATGATTGGTTCAACATCTTTGTCACAGGTTTTGGATAATGCGGTTGCAACAGGAGCCATGACTTTATTAGTAAACAGAGAATTTAAAACATCTAAAAATGGGGATTCTGCAAGTTTAAAGAAATGGCTCAAGATAAAAGGAGATATTGATGTACATGCAGTTGTAACCGATAATGGTGTTTTGGTAGTTGGCGCCTATTACGATATTGATGTTATTAAACTTTTAAATGTAGATTTTCAATTCCATTTTCATAGTGGAACAATTACTTATATGTGGACAAACAGCGAGAGTAAAACACCATCCGTAGGTTCAAAAAAGTAAAAGTAATAAGGGAAAATAATAAGGGGAAATATATGCAAATTACGAATTTTATCATTATAAATGTGGTTACGATATTATATAACATAATTAATTTATTTATGTTCAAGTATGAAAATAAATATAGTAATGACATCGAAGCACAGAGTGAAGAAGAAAAAGCAGAAGCAGATGATGGTAATAACAAAAAGCAGCAAGAGTACACAGAGGAGAAATATAAATTAACTGATTCAGTTGGCGTGGTATTCCTTGTTTTTATGTTTTTTATGAATATTGTGCTTGCAAATGTGATTACATATGTATATCAAAATTCTGTTGCTATAAATGTAAAACTTATGTTTATCGTGTCTATATTATGGCCGATTGCATTTATAGATTCTAGAACAAAAAGAATTCCAAACGATATTTTAAAGATAATGCTTGTGGGCAGGCTGGTTTTTCTGATACCAGAATTCATAATGGTTGGAGACATACCGCATCGTCTGTTATCAATGCTTATTGCAACAGTGGCGGTGTTTTTGGCATGTGTGTTGTGTTGCCTGCTTATTAAAGGGGCTATAGGAATGGGAGACGTAAAACTATTCAGTGTTATGGCGTTGTATCTTGGCTTGGAGGGCATTTGGCCGGCTATTTTCTGTTCTCTTATAGTATCATTCTTTGTTGCTGTTTTTTCATTGGTGACAAAGAGGGCGAAGAGAAAAGATAATATTCCATTTGCACCGGCAATTTTAATAGGTACATATTTATCAGTATTTTTAACGGGAATATGATATGAGGGAGGACAAAGATGAAATACAGAGTTTTAATTCCACCAGTATTAGTTGTGTTGTTTGTAATATCTATTTTTTCCACTATGAAAAATAATACAGCTACAGAAAAACAGTATGAAGATTATATAAACCAGGCAAGAGATAGTGCAGGCTATGAGATTTATGTGGATGCTGAGGCAGATTATAATGCAGCACTGGGTATGAAGAAGAGCGTGGATATATATAAGGAGCTTCTGGATGTATATATTGCAGATAACAAGGATAGTGAGGCAAGAAGGACAGCAGAGAAAATAGTTGATGAATTTCCGTATGATGGAAGAGCCTATGCCATAAGTGCAGGAGTATATAAATATTACGAGAAATATCCAGAAATATACAGTTTGTATAAGAAATATAAAAAACAAAATTTGTATGACGAGGATATGGAAAAAATATTCGAGGATGTAGCGTGGCTATGTAAAATTGGCAACCAATTTTATGATGTTGGGACATATTCTAATGGATTGTGTGCGGCTTCGTATAGTGAGGATTTATGGGGATATGTTGATACTAACGGAGAAAGTGAAATAGAAGATAAATATAAATATGCTGGTCCGTTTATTGGTGATATAGCACCTGTGGAGACGGTTAATGGCATTTGGTATTTTATTGATATGGAAGGAAATAAGAAAAAAGTTCTCAATAAAATAGAGAATGTCAAGCAGATAGGTTATGTGGGTGATGCGATACTGGTATTTAATGGTGAGACGTGGGCGTATTATACCAACAGCCAGAAACTTATATGCGATGGATATGATGAAGCCATGACAATGGCAAATGGTTATGCGGCTGTAAAAAAAGGAGAATTATGGCAGCTTATAGATGGTGATGGTAAGGCTGTGACAGATCTTATTTATACAGATATTGTTGTTGATGATAAGGGAATCTCATATAGAGATTGTTATTTTGCACAGAAAGATGGCAAGTATCATATGTATGACATTGATGGCAATGTTATAGGCAGTGATGCATATGATGATGCCAAAATTTTTAATCCTGGAGAAGACTTGGCGGCCGTTTCAATAGATGGTAAATGGGGATTTATTGATGCAACAGGTAAACGGATAATTGAACCACAGTATGACGACGCCAGAAGCTTTTCTAACGGAGTTGCGGCAGTAAAGTCAGGAAATAAATGGGGCTTTATTAATGAATCCGGAGAAATGGTAATAAAACCTACATTTAGTGATGCAAAAGATTTTAATGATAGTGGAAAAGTAATGGTAAAAGATAGCGGAACATGGCAGCTTTTGAAGCGGCTTATATACGAGGATTAGTAAAGGAGAGAACACACATGCAGGGATTTACTTATGAAAATCAGGGACAGAATACATATCTTGTATATCAGTTTGACGACAGACCGATAGATACAATGGCTCTTGGTATGCTGACCAACAATAAGATAAAGGGGTTTGCTCCGGCTATATATACAGAGATAGATAATCAGAAATTCATCAAGTACAATGTGTCGTCACATGTAACACTCAGTAAGCTCTTTATGGGAGATGTCCGCAAGATGCGTCTTCTTAAGACATTCGTCAATATTGTGGATGCAATGCAGATGCTTGATGCGTATATGCTTGATAGAAGAACAATCATGCTGGACAGAGATTACATATATGTGGATGCGTCAACATCAGATGTATCTATGATATGCGTGCCTGTTGTAGATGAGTTTGCTCCTATAGATGAGAGAGAATTCTTTAAAAACATTATTTTCTCTGTCAGCTTTGCGGCAAATGAGAATGGAGACTATGTGGCAAGGATACTTGCTTATTTGAATAGTGTTGAACTCTTCCAGCTTCAGGATTTCAAGAAGATGCTTGAGGGGCTTATGTCAGAGCAGCCTGCGGTCGGTATGCAGAATGTACAGCCTGCCATGGGTGCTCCTTACATGCAGAACAATCCTTATCAGCAGACTCCTGCGGGAGCACCTGCACAGCCACAGATGAATATGAAACCTGCTGTTATGCAGCAGCCGGTTCCACCTGTACAGCCACAGAACAGACCGACAGATATTGGCCAGGAACCTGCTATACAGAATGTATATGTATCCTCTGGGGCGAGTGCAAAGGATATAAAACTGGCAAAAAGAGAGGAAATGCTCAAACAGCAGGAAGAAGAAAGAGCCAGAGAGATGGCAAAGAATCCTATAGCACCGGAGAATGTTGATATGGGATTTGCAGTTCCAGGTATGAGTACAAACCAGTACGCAAGTAAGCCGAAAGCAGCAGCACCTGCAGTGCCAGCAAAGAAAGCTTCTAAGGGAAAGAAGAATAGCGGTTCATCAGAGGATGACATCTCATTGTTTTATCTGATGCAGCATTACAGCAAAGAAAATAAAGAAAAATATAAAGCGGCAAAGGAGAGAAAGAAGTCAGGGAATACAGCTACAGAGGCTCCTGTTGCTAAGAAGCAGGCGTCAGTGATCAAGCCGATGGCAGCATCAGCAGTTCAGCAACCGCCTGTCAGCAATCCATATCAGGCGGCGCCAGCACAGCCACAGGCACCGGCTATGAACAGTCCATATCAGACAGCACCGGCACAGCCACAGGCACCAGTTATGAACAATCCATATCCGGCACCACAGATGCCAGCGATGGGCGGAATGCAGGATGACTATGATCAGACAACGCTTATAAAAAATACTGGTAATACGGATGATGCTGGAACAACGGTGCTCAATGCGGCAACAAAGGTTGAGAGACATCCATATTTGTATCAGGTCAAGAATGGCCGAAAGATATACTTAGATAAGAAAACAAACAGAATCGGTAAAAATAGAGAGGTTGTAGACATATGCATAGATGGAAATCCGGCGATCAGCAGATGTCATGCAATTTTCTATAGAGTTGATGATGCCTGCTACATAGAGGATCTTAATTCAACAAATGGAACATTTGTTGATGATCAGCAGATAACAAGTAACTGTAAAACAATGGTTCGTGTAGGTTCAAGAGTGAAGCTGGGCGATGAGGAATTTGAACTTAGATACGACTAAATCTGCCGAAATGGAGGAGAGGGTTTATGAGTTGCTTATTAGTTGTACATAGTGATATCGGAATAAAAAAGAGTACCAATCAGGATTCGGTTCTCGCTGTTAAGGCTGATACGGATATGGGTGAAATTTCACTGATTGCCGTATGTGATGGAATGGGTGGATTTGCTAAAGGAGAATTGGCATCTGCCACGGTTATAAGAGCCTTAAATGACTGGTTTGCCAACAGATTAACCTATCTGGTTGGCAGCGGATTCAGCGATGACGGTGTGCGCAGGGAATGGAATGATCTGTTAAAAAAACAGAATGAAATAATAAAAGCATATGGAGCAGTAAATGGAATAAGTCTGGGTACTACGATTGTGGCTGCATTATTTTACGGTAACCGGTATATCATATGCAATCTGGGGGATTCCAGAGCATACAGATTGAGCAATGGAATAGAGCTTATAACAAAAGACCATTCATATGTTCAGAGAGAGATAGATGCGGGAAGAATGACAGAGGCGGAAGCAGAGGTAAGTCCTCAGCGAAGCGTAATATTGCAGTGTATAGGTGCTTCGGATGATATATTTCCCGATTTCTTTTCAGGAACTACCAGTCCTGGTGACAGCTTTGTTCTGTGCTCCGACGGTTTCAGACACAAAATAGGCATGAACGAGATATATAAATACCTGAACGCCGGAATGACTCCGGATGAGGTGAGAATGAAGAATAATATGGAATATCTCACAGAGCTCAATAAATACAGGGCAGAGACGGACAATATATCAGTTGCAATGGCGAGAATAGTATCATAGGAGGGGAGCGCTATGCTTGAGATAGGTTCTCTTGTAGATGGAAAATATAAGATCCTGAACAAAATCGGACAGGGCGGTATGAGTGTTGTATACCTTGCCATGAACGAGAAGGCAAATAAGCAGTGGGCGATTAAGGAGGTCCGAAAAGATGGCAAGAAGGACTTTGACGTAATACGGCAGGGGCTTGTTGTAGAGACGGACATGCTTAAAAGGCTAAAGCATCCGCATTTGCCGAGTATAGTCGATGTTATAGATGGAGATGGTACCTTCCTTATAGTTATGGATTATATCGAAGGTAATCCTTTAAATGTTCTGGTCAATGAACAGGGAGCCCAGTCGCAGGAGGACGTGATCGATTGGGCAAAACAGTTGTGTGATGTGCTTGGATATCTTCACAGCAGAACACCGGCTATTATTTATCGAGATATGAAGCCGTCCAATGTAATGCTAAAGCCTGACGGCAATGTTATGCTTATTGATTTTGGTACTGCCAGAGAATACAAAAATAAGAACATGGTGGAGGATACAACCTGTCTTGGAACTCAGGGATATGCGGCTCCGGAGCAGTTTGGAGGGCATGGTCAGACTGATGCCAGAACGGATATTTATTGCCTGGGAGCAACTATGTATCATCTGGTTACTGGTCATAATCCGGCTAAACCTCCATATGAGATGTATCCGATAAGACAGTGGAATCCGAAGCTTTCATCAGGACTTGAAGAGATAATTCTAAAATGTACCAGAAAGAACCCTGATGATAGATATCAGTCATGTAGTGAATTGATGTATGCGTTGGAGCATTACAACGAGCTGGACATTACATATAAGAAATCACAGAAAAGAAAAATGTTCGGATTCGCAACGGCGGTTGTGTTGTCGGCGGCGCTCTTTGGTACAGCAGGATATATGAATTACAAAGAGAAATCTTACAAGAGTCAGAACTTTGATACGTATTATACATATGCGGGTACGGCGACATCGGAATCGGAGTTTAAAGACATGGTTAGCAATGCTTTAAGCCTGGATGATACTTCACCTGAGACATATGATCTTATACGTACTAAGTATCTTGAATATTTTGAGAATGGACAGCCTCAGGGTTCTGGGGATAAATCGATAACATTCAATGAGCTCAACAGTATAAAGGAACTGATTGAAAAGGATGGACATCTGGATAATTTCAAAAAAGCAGATCCTCTTGAATATTACAATTTCTGTTACAATCTCGGACTTAATTTGTGGGCATATATGAATAACGGAAGCTCCGACGCAATAGCGTGGTTTAGCAAGGTTGAACCATATTCGGATGGAAATAAAAACAACAATAAGAATGCGTCAAATGCAAAACTTTTCATAAGGCTTGGAGGATATGTGAATTCTTCAGGTGGAAGCGGAGTGGATATATTTGATGAGGATGTAGATTATTCTGCCGAGTGGGATGATCTGGTAAGCTTGTATGACCTCACGATATCACAGGATGACAATTATACTGATGATAAATTCAAAGCGTATACATATCAGCTTATTCTTAACCAGATTGTTGCAAAGGCAAGGGAATATAACGGTTATATAGATGCGTCCCAAATGTATGAAATGATAGACAACATAGAGACACAGGTAAAGGGTGCTTTGGTGGAGGTTGTCGGTAACAGCTATGATGGAGTGTTTGACAGCCTTATAGATACAGCGCGGGGAAAGGTGAACAGTGCAGTCACCGGATCAGGTAAGACTGGGGGTGAGAAGTAATGTCACTTAGTGTAGATGAGATAGAACGTACCATGAATACATATCATACAGCGTGGCTTGTGTGTATGATAGCGGCATGTGTATTTCTTGTTGCAGCGGTTGTATTGTTTATTGTGTTTCGTATTCCAAGGGTGTTCATGAACCTCACAGGTATTGAGAGAAAACGCCAGATCAAGGAGATCACGGAGAATGTCGGAACAGAGGCACAGACTGCACGGCATAAGTCGGTACAGAAAAGAAAAACTGTACAGCCTGAGCCACCTGGTGTTCAGCAGAATAGTGCATACCAGATGAATGCCGGACAAATGCAGACAATGCTGGCGGGGCAGAATTCGAGTAATATTGATTCGACTGTCAAGCTGGCAAATTCTGAAAACACTGTATTGTTATCAAACAATGGCGGTGGTGCAGGGGCGACTGATGTTCTGGTTGCCAAAGCAAAGCCGGAGAAGTCAACAAGAAGCAGTGTGTTCAATATAACGCAGCAGATAATTCTGATTAATACAGAAGAAATCATATAAGTATAAGAGAGGAG
>OLSK01002839.1_pt1 | contig 10361 bp, 16 predicted proteins | sample 1672781 | NCBI WGS metagenome assembly OLSK01 (sample SAMEA3136723, study PRJEB25190) | human gut metagenome | biome: human gut; feature: human-associated habitat; material: faeces | place: Austria | collected 2013 | reverse complement strand
AATTTCTCTCTCTCTTCTTCGCGCGTTTCAGATTCAGAAACAGAGACAGAATCAGATTCAGAATCAATATCAGAATCAGATACAGATTCAATAGGGTTTTCGCAGTTTCCTGCCGGTTTTGAAGAAAAACCGCCGCTTTCCGAAAAAACCGTGCGGTTTTCTTCGAAACTGTCCGCTTTTTTAGGCCGGCCGCCCTTGCGGCCGTTCTCGCGGTTCTGCTCGCACTCCGCGTAATACTTTTTGGCGTTCGCATCCAGCGACGCACGGATGAAGCCGAAACAGAGCGTAGTCAGTTCATCCATTTCCGGCAGCTCCTCTTCCGTCGCGTGCGCATAAATGGCAGTCAACAGCCTGCCCCGCTGCTCCATCGTGAGCATCTTGATCTGCGGAAAGAAATCGTGCCGCAGAAGAAACGTGTCTTTATTTTGCCTGGCCATGATGGTTATGTTGCTTTTGGTGACACTCCGCACAGAGTGTAATCAGACAATCCAAGTGCTCTTTTTCTCTGCCTACGATGGATTGGCCGTCGACGTAATAGGTCTTGTGATGGATTTCCAGTGAATAGCTCCGTCCGCAAAGCTGGCAGCGGTGGCCGTCTCGAAGACGCACGATCCGGCACACCTCCTGCCAATAATCGCTCTGCAATTGTCGGATATAGCTACTCCTCCGGCCCCGACGATGTTGAAGTCTGCTCATAGGTCGCTTCGTTCATGTCGATCCCCAGCACGTCGAGGAATGCCTGCTTGTTGGTTTCCAGATTGGCAAAGAGGCTCTGCTCGTCCCACGAAGGAATCTTCTCGACTTTGCACAGTTGGAACCGCCCATCGATCCATGCATAGTAGAGATAGTGTCCGCACAAGGCCATCTTTACCGTCGTATCGCTCGGTAAATCCACCTCCTTCTCTCCGCGCTTGACTTGATAGACCAGATCGCGGATCTGGGTAACGACAGCTTGCAATTTCTCGCGGGCATCCTTAGTCAGTTGCTTACACTGCGCCTCGATCTCGGCAAGCTGCGTTTCGAGTTTCGGCTGTTCGTCCTCCATCAACTCCGAATAGTTGGCTCGGATAGATGCTCTCTCGTAACTGTCGAGAAACCGGACGGCTTTGGCATTGGTTACGCTCTCGGCAATAAATTTTCCCGACAGATGTTTTCTGATTTCGTCCATGTCCTTCGCCCCTTCGAAGATTACACGCGGGAACGACACGTTTTTCGGCAGTTTGAACTCCGGCGATTGCGGAGCGTAATTTTTAAGATCGATCATAACCTATTCAATTTGATTTTATAATATTCTATCAATTCCCGATAGTCTTTCTCATGAAGGCAGACTGTCAGGTGCTTCATCCGTTCCAATTCCTCGACTGCTTCCACTCCGTACAATTCGACCAAACGACGGCGGTAAGCCTTCAGATTGCCGTATTTATGTCGATTGCATATCCTGCATTGGGCGTGGACGTTTGTTTCGTTCCACCGTGTCGCCGTATGCGCTCGGCCGATGTAATGACCCGCATCGCAGGTATCGTAACTTATCAATGCTCCGCAACTGATGCAGCGGCCGATCCCATTCGGGCAATCCCGCCGTCGGATGTAGCGGCTGAACACTTCGTCCAGCGTCCTAATCGACTTCGACATCGGGCAGGTATTGCGGCAGCAGTTCCGACTTGATATAGCCGGGCAGTTTGCCCTGAATAATTCCGAAGGCACCCTCCTCGGCCAGTGCATCGAACCCGGGCCAACTGCCAGACGCTTTGCAGCGCTTCACGATGTCGAGGGCCTGCGCATATTTGTATTTGCCGATCTGCAAATCCTCCGCATCCCAGAAGATCAGGGCGAGCTGGAAAGGCGCGGTATTTTGGATCATCACCATGAGCGTTGCCGTAAAGGGGCGTCCGGTGATTTCGCTGGCCACTTTCAAATACATTCCTTCGGAAAGCTCGTAGCGGTACTTCGCGCATTCGTTGTAGAAAGCCTGCACGGAGGACGCACTCGTAGTCTTGATCGACAGAATGGCGTTGATGCCGAAATTCTCCTCCAGCAGCATTCCGTCCGGTCGAATCTTCACCTTCATGCCCGTATCGGGATCCGTCCCGTACATCGATGTCTCGGCCTTCACGTACTGCATCAGTTTCGGGAGGATGCCGCCGCCGTAGGTTTTGTAGGCGATGCGGATCACGTCGACGATCTTCGCGTCGTCTTCCTTGATGAAGGTATAACCTGCCTCTTTCGCCGCGGTGTGGAGCGTATCGATCTGCACACGCAATGCGCCGATCTTCTGATCGGACAGATCGGCATTCCCCTGAATGCCCAGCAGCTCCCAGTAGTAACGAATCAACCGCCGGCAGCCGGAGGACGTGGTCTTGCTGGCTTGCGGCAGGACGCGAACCTTCGAGAACTTCGATGGTTCCAAGATGGCCGAGTGGACGAAGGTACCGAAGTCGAAATGGTGCGTATTCTTCGATTTCAGCTCCGAAGTGCGGGCGATCAGGTAATGGCGGGGCGATTTCAGGGCTTCTTTCAATAGGCTGCTGCTTTCGCCCGCATGGGAGAGGTAACGCTCCATGCTATCGGACACGACCCTGCCGTTCACGTTAAGCCGCTTCACCGGTACTCGATCCGGCCGATCCGGCAACTGCCGGATATGCTCCAGCAGTTGCTCGAACGGTGTGTACTCCTCACGGTCGAAGTGTAGCGCCGCAAGCGGTTCACCCGCCGGTGCTGCACCCGTCAGATCGAAAACATCGAAGCCGAAATCACTCATTGCTGTTCTACTTTGAGGGGGACGATCGCCCACCGGTCAGACATGAACGAATTGGTCGCATTGCGTTCCTTGCCCAGGTAGGTAATTTCGAAGGCCATACCCGGACGGATCGTTTTCTGAAAATTCTCGAACACGGCCGTCAGTCGGCGGCTCGCCTGCCGGACGACGCGCTTGCGGCCATCGACCGGTTCCACGAAATAGGCGACCAACAGATCGATATCCTGTCCGCTCTGCTCGTCGATCGATTTCTCGGAACGGAGATCCATGAAAAACATCCGGCGTTTCTCGCCTTTCTCTTTGGGCGACCAATACTCCGAACTGATCTCCAAAGGAGCCAGTTGGGCTTTACTCAGATCGGGCATCTGCCCTTCGAACGCATCCGCATTCGGAATCAACGCCGTGGCGTTGCTGGTTACTTTTGCTTCTTCCATAATTGAATATGTATTAGTTGAGTTGCTTTTCAAGGATTATTGCATAGTCCGGATATTCTCGGCCATATTGGTCATATACCACGCGAACGCATACCCTGTCGCCCGTGTATTCGGCGTAGCGCTCCACGCTGCCGTCGTCGTGGCTGCCGCCGATACTCGATTCGTATTCCGCGTAGAAATCGACCGAAGTCGTCAGACCTCTATATTCAACCTCGCAGGTTCCGGATTCCAGCCCGAGATCATGGGTGATCGCTTCGTTAATCTGTCTGGCGAACTCTTGCAGTTCGGAAGGAACGAGATGTATTTTCGGTTCCTCGATACCGCAGACCACCACAATCGGCTCGTCTTTCGACTTCGTGTGCAGGTCATACCCGTAACGGGCCGGTACACTCAAACTCGGATAAACCGCGTATTCTTCTTTTGGCGTTTTCATTCCCTCTTAGAATTTTGCATGTTGACGATTGTAGATTCTCCGCATGGAGTTCATCAGATCGGGGAACGTCCGGATATACCCCATATCGACCGAGAAAGCCAGTTTGCGTTGCAGGTCGTCCAACGCCCGAAGCTGATTCGGCGATGCCGTGTTCCGGATGTCGCGTTCATGCTTGTTGAAGACGATCCAGTTCAAACCCCGCGCAACCTGAGAATAATCCACATCCGGAAGCGCGGCGATCGACCGTGCAAGTACGTTGTAGTTGTCGCCCGCATGATGCCGGTACTCGATCAGCTGGTCGTAAACGAATTTCACGACTTTAACCTCGAAGCGGGGATTGAGCCACATCGCAAACTTCACGAACAGGTACGGGTGCATCCATGTACCGCCGTTGTATTTGCCGCGTGTTTTTAAATATGCCAAATTTGGCACCTTTAAATTTTCCTCCTCAGCGCCTCGATGAAATCTTTGGTGTTCTGATTTTCAAAGAAGTCCTGTATTCGTTTGTTGCTGTTCTTGGCTTTGTTCCATTGCGCAAGCAACGACGTCGCGTTGAACATGCCGTCTCTCGTGCGTTGGTATACCTCGAATTTACCCAGCGGGCGGGTCATGATGACATTGCTTTTCATCGTTCGTTGAAGAATTCGTTAAACTTCCGTTCGAAATATGCTCTGTGCGCGGCCGCAAACCCGTAGGCGGCCAGGATCGCACACGAGAAAAGAACAAGGATCACAAGCTCGGCCATAACACTTGCGGTTCGGAGAGACGTTTGCGCTCTCGATAGAGGAACAGATCGCGTTTGCGACGCTGAGTATGGACTCGTTTATACCACATGCACCAGAAATAACCGGCCACTCTCTTCCAGAGAGGCGCGGGCTTCAATTCGAATGAATCCATAACTATCGGTTTTTGTAGAGTTTTTCCAGTGATGACAACTGATCCTTAACGCTATGCACCGAGGCAAAACCTCCGGTAATAACGTTGTCGCACCAACGGGAGACAACAGCAATCGCGCACCGCGTGAACTCGCGCGGCGTGAGAGGCTCTGTCAGATGTTGGGTGAATAACTCGACCAGTTCTTTTTTGGTCAAATACTTGTACGGCGCGGGAAGCGTACCTTGTACGCTTATGCCGCTTTTGACGCTGGTTCGCATTGTAGGTCAAAAGTTTAATTAATATATGGGCATAAAAAGAGGGCGTAGCCTCTTGTTTTGCGAACCAGCCACGACTACACGAAGTAGAAGTGCTACGAGACTACGCCCAAATTCCTTTGAGCAACTTACTAATATTTACTTTGTAGCCGTGCACTCACGGCTGGTTCGCATTGCAAATATAGCGATTCATTTTGAATTTGCAAAAAAAATCATAGCTTGTTGTATTCCATCAACGCCATATATGCCTCGTGACGTGACGACGATGTTTTCAATCTTCGTGGGTGCTCTCCCTTGCTACGCGATCCCACGAAGGCGCTGTACAGCCAATACGTGTATCTTCTATTTTTTATCGAATAGCTATGTACCCACCCGCTGACCCATCCTTGGGTTGGACGAACATACATCCCGTTAGGAAGAGGTATGAGAAAATCGTCGCTTCTTAAATTGCATGATACCTCACGAAATCGAGCATAATCCTCTTCGGACAGCTCTGCCCATCTTATCTGATCATCTCCGGATAGCGGAAGATCTTTATATTGGTCATCAATGTTGAACAACGACCGTCTGGCTCGGACACTATCAGTTGTTTTATGGTCTATCATCGACAAAATGAGATTGTATAGATGATTATCACCACGGGATTCGTCAGATAATACTGATTGAATATACTTCTCCGGTTTTCGGAGAAACAACAACAACGCATCATGCAGGAAATCTTCCGCATAGGAATCCATCCCAATAAATGCCGATTTGCGCCGGCAAGCATTAAGCCATCTGGAATAATACTTACTTATGGTTGCTGATAATTGTCTCGATACTTGCGGTGACATCTCTCGGCATTATTTCATCAGGATCGTTTCTGCACACTTTCGACGAGACTCCAATGTCGAGTGCGTATAAATATCCAATGTCGTCGAGACTGTGCTGTGACCCAACATTGTACTTACCGTTTTCACATCGGCCCCGTTGGTAATCAGTGTCGAAGCGTACGTGTGTCGCAATCCGTGAAATTTGATACACCGCGATAAACCTATCTTATTGAGTAATAAATTCCGATAATAGTTGCGATAAGTACGCGGTTCGATGAGTTTATCCGAACCGGAAATCACGTAATAGTCCGAACGACAAGGCGCAGCAAAGGAGATCAGGATATCTGCAAGCCAACTCGGAAAAGGTACGGAACGTTGGCTGTTGATCGTCTTCGGGGACTGGATGACAACCTTGGTTTTGCCAGTTGAATAATCGACAATCCGTTCAACAGTACGGTTGACTTGCAGCATATTGCTCTCTAACGATATATCTGACCACCTCAGACCGCAAATCTCGCCGATGCGAAGTCCCGTGCATATTACAATAACTACTCCCAGTGTGCGATAAGAAGGATGCTCTCTGAAATATTGTACAATCCGCCTCTGTTCGTCGAGGCTATAAATCTGAAGCTCCTCTTTCTTGGAAACCAGATTTGCCGTAGGATATTTCAACTTAAAAGCAGTGGGAACATTCATGTCGTGTTCATCTACGGCATATAGCAAAATCTGTTTTAATGTAATCTCTAAATCCTTCACCGTTTTCATCGACAAGCCTTCTTGAAACTTTTGGCCGATGAATAGCTGCGCATCATTCTTTTTGAATGACTCCACATCCATGTCTTTCCAGTAAGGCAGAATATGGCTGCGAAGTTGTTGATAATAAGCCGACAGGGTACTATCCTTCACAAGTCCTACCTTGGAGTGGAACCACTCTTGTGCTATGACATCGAATTTCATAAATCCTCCTTTTTAATCGAATAAGTCGTGCTGCATTGGCTTATGCACGTGATTAGCATGCGTATAACTCAATACTCGATCGTCACGAACGATATCCGAAAATGCCAGCCCATCATTCTGTTCGTTAAGAAGCACATAACGGGCTTTGGCCACATTTTCGAGAACATCCCCATGGAACACTTCTCCCATCATACCGCGAATAGCCATATTCAACAGTAGAATTGGAATCGATCTATCTGAGAGTTCCCAGCATGTGAATATACAGGTGTGCGGTTTGAAACGCCAAGGCAATTGCTTCGATGCCAGCTCCCACCAATACTGAATAATGAGCCCTCCTGTCCCCGCAGTAGGTTCGTGGATAACACCTTCGCGCGCACCGGTAAGTTGCGTTTCAAGCATAGAGACCTCCCGAGGTGTGAAATCTTGACCCTTCTTCCGCCGCTCGGATAACTCTTCTTCGTAGACCTCTTGAAACCAATCGTAGGAAAGATCGCCTGCATGGCAGCGGATAAGTTCGCGAAATACGTCGTCGCGGACTTCCTGATCCCCGAATAGCAGGCTCATGATACATTCCGGTAAGGTACGGATATCGTGCGTACCGAAAACCGTGAGAAGTTCGTCTTTTTTCATTTGTTTTTTTTATTTTGTCGCGCCGGCAGGATTCGAACCTGCGACTTCACCTCCAAAGGGTGACGTGTTGCCCCTACACCACGGCGCACTGGATTCATTTGTCCCGGTGGTCCTTGCCGCTCGTGTCGTCGCAGCTTCGGAGCCTATGCCGGTTTGTTGCGCTTCGGCTATTCGCCGTCGCGGGGCTGTCTCTTCGAGTCTTGCCCACGACCCGCCGATTTGGGTATTATCGGCCTACCCGATACTCTTTCTGCCCTTGCGGGCTGGGGTGATTTTGCCAGAGCACCAAACCCCTCACCTCTGCGGGTGGCTATCGTTGTGGTGTAGGCAGGATTCGAACCTGCACGACTGCTTTCCGAGGAGCGTCCTCCGCAACTTGCGTTGCCCGACCACTATCAGCCCATCTTTTTGTGTGCGTCTACCATTCCGCCACTACACCATTTGCCGGTCTTTCCCGGCCGTCGTCCTGCTGCGAGCCTCACGGAGGACAGCGAGGAATACAATAATAAATATGAAAAGATACAGCACATTAAAGGCGCGCAAACCTTTGCTAAGCCCCGAAGCCGCAAAACACCCTTCTCTCAAAAACACCAATCATGAACACCTCCGGCTTCGGACGCTCTCATTTCAATCCTGCCCCGTCGATCTTCTCGGCTTTCAGGAGCGCTTCGACTTCGAGCCGGCTGAACAGTATCGCAGAGTTTTTAGCCGCTCCGGCCTTTATTCCCTGGATATTCTTCCGCTTGATATGATAGTCGAGCCAGTCGTTGGGATAGCTCTCGTACAATTTCCGACGTGTCATCATGTCCGACTTCGGAGCATTACGACGGCACACGGCCAAAGCCACGAGATCGGCCGATTCGATCAGCGCATTCTGTATATCTCGGATGTTCATCATTCACAAAATTTTGCATTATGACAAAGATTCAAATTCGCGTCAGAATACGCATTCGCGCAACTGTAAGAACTTCGGTTCGAACGGTATACCGATAGCTTCTGACCGTGATATGGCGGGCAATTTCCGCCCTCTCTAAATTTCTCCTGTCATCCGTTGTTATTCACGCACCCACCTGATTTTGGTGTTCTCGAATCCCCCGCGTTCACGAGCCATCCGGCGGATGCGATCCGGCTGTTCGCCATAGGTAGGATATGTGAGATTCAATGCGTTATTCACAGTGTCAACCGTACACCCCAGCTCTGCGGCGATCTCCTTCTTTATCGCTGGCGCAACATCGATGAATCGGATCTTCTTTTTGGTCAGTTTGTTTGTAATCTCTTGATTCTTCATTATATTTGCATCTAATATTATTCGTTCGGTTATCGAAACGGTTACCGTTCTATGAACTTGACAATGCAAATATACAAGAAAATTCTATTAATAAAAATATATTTTGATAGAATTTTCTTATACAGTATAATATGTGTATAAATGGAAGAGAAGGATATAACTCTTGCGGATATGATTCTGGCCAGTTTAATGTCAGAAAGCGAACACATTATGCTCTATGTCATACACGAGAAAGCGACAGACGAAGCCCAAGCCCAACGTGTAATATTGTCTCTCTGTTCTTATGGTGCGGCACATGAGACCGACATACACTTAGAAAAGACTGACAAAACAGCCAACCTTATAGCACTTGGAGGAGCGCGGTATATCTACGAACAAGAGCGCCTTAAAGAAAGATATAACAAATTATCAATGTTAGATATAGAATTGTCGATACAAGAAAAGAGACGAAATAAATGGTTGTCTATTAGCGCAATATTAATCTCTTTTGTTGCACTTGTTATTTCTATTGTGAGTCTTTTCGTATCGTGATAAAAAGTCATCTACATTTGAAAACCAATCTATATATACCGCATAGCATGAGCATGCGAAAGCAATTAATGACAATATAACGCAGAGGACTTTCATAGTATTGCAAATATAATAGAAAATTCGATCAAATATGTTGACGGGACAAAATAAAATCAATTTAATATTAGATCACGTAGGCATTAAAGCCCCTACGTTTGCTAAACATGTCGGGGTTAAATATCAGCGGATATTAGATATTCAAAACGGAAAGGTTAAAAACATCTCTGCTGAGGTAGCAAGCCGCATTATAGACGCTTACCCACAGTTCAACATTGAATGGCTTCTCACCGGCGAAGGTGAAATGCTGAAAAACGGGATTGCTCATGAACCAGACAATGGCACCACGATCGGCTCTGGCAGAGTGATCCCGTATTATGACGCCGAGGTTGCAGCAGGAACCGAGTACGGTATGGAGATGATGCAGACGGCACCCGTAGGTGTAATCGAAATAGGCGGCCTGCTCAAAGACAGCGAATTTGCGATGCGTGTCTACGGCAATAGCATGGTTCCGAACTATCCTGCCGGATGCGTGATCGGGCTGCGCCAATATAACGAACATTTCATTGAACCCGGAACTGTGTACGTGATAGAGACGGAAGAAAACCGTTTTCTCAAACGGCTGTATTACAGCAAGGATAAAAAGGCATTCCGCTGCATGAGCGACAACCACATGAAGCATGAGAACGGCCCAATGGAGGGAGAATATTTCTACCCTGAATTCGAAATCCCGTTTGAAGATGTCCGACGGTTATTGCGGGTGACGGGAGTAATTAAGCGCAATATTTTATAGGATGATTACAACAATATATTGTATTATATAATATGAAAAAGATTTATCTGTTATCGTTCTTGATGGTGATCGTTGGGATCAGTTGCGAAAAGGAGACTGTCATCACTATATCCAACGAATCTTTCGAAGAGTATTTTCCGTATCATGAAAATGGGAAATCATATAATGAACCTTTTCGATATGTAGGAGAAGATAAAACTTACGGATTTCCAGTTTGGAGATCGTTATACGAGATCAATGAATCGGGAAATAGATGTTCTCTTGAATTCATAGACAATAAAATGTATGGCGGTCAAATTCCCGTTGAGATCAGATTACCATCTTCGTCACTACTACAAGAATGGAATTATTTAAAAGAGCGACCGCAAGACTATGGAGTTGACGCATTCCATATTGTTGCCTATTTCACCTTTACCTATGAAAATATAAATGGGAATTATTATATAAAGAATTACCACTACACTACAGATGCTCGCATATTCGGAATGAACTATCTTGAATTCGATTCTTCGAACGGAAAAATCGGCAGGTGGGTTCATAA
>OLSK01002838.1_pt1 | contig 10363 bp, 8 predicted proteins | sample 1672781 | NCBI WGS metagenome assembly OLSK01 (sample SAMEA3136723, study PRJEB25190) | human gut metagenome | biome: human gut; feature: human-associated habitat; material: faeces | place: Austria | collected 2013 | reverse complement strand
GCAAAGTGCGCTCCATTGACGTAGTCAATGAGCTGGGCTTTACCAAAGCCAGCGTGAGCATCGCCATGAAAAAGCTGCGGGAGAACGGCTATATCGCGGTGGACGGCGAAGGCAACCTGACCCTGCTGGAGCCCGGGCTGGAGATTGCTCAGCGCATTTACAGCCGCCACCAGCTGCTGACCCACTTCTTTGTGCAGCTGGGCGTGGACGAGCAGACCGCCGCCGAGGACGCCTGCAAGGCAGAGCACATCCTCAGCGAGCAGACGCTGGAAAAGATCCGCGAAAGCGCCCTGCGCAACGACGCCGCCCATCCGCAGGCAAAGTGATATGATTCCAAGAGACACCGGAACGCCGAAAGACGTTCCGGTGTCTTTTTTTGTATGAAATTTTCGGTTTGTGTTGCATATCTGTTACGGATTTGGTACAATAAATCTGTGCGGAAAAGGAACGTTGGAAGAGCGAAAAAGGGCCGGGACGGCGCAAAGCCGCCCTAGGGTAAAGGAGAGCGTTGCGGCATGGATGCGATTGCCCATACTCAGGTCAGTGTGGTCTGTCTGGTCACGCTGGCGGTCTTGCTGCGGGCGCAGCAGAAAATGCGGGATAAAAGTCTGCCCGGGCGGCTGTTCACGGCGCTGCTGTGGTCTGCCGGGGCGCTGACGATCGTAGATCATGGCAGTGCGCTGGCGCAGCTGGGCGCGTGGCAGGATCTGGGCATCCCCCTGACCTACCGGCTGAACGCCGGGGGCAGCATTTTGTTTTACCTGCTGGCGGCGTGTTGCTGCTTGCTGGTGTTTTTGTATGTGGAGGCAGAGCTGGGGCGTACATGGATGGAGGACGGCCGCAGGCTGGCGCTCAGCGCCGCACCGGTGGCGTTGCTTTTGCTGGCGCTGCTGACAGCGCGGGACGAAAACGGCTTCTGCTATCTGGATGCAGAGGGGCTGCGGGGCAGCACCCTGTTCTGGGGGGCGAAGCTGGTGGGGCTTGCCTATCTGGCGGCGGCCTTTCTCCGCTGCAGCTGGACGCTGAGCAACTGGAAGCAGGAAACACCCAAAGAGGAACTGAAGACCCTGCTGCTGCTCGCGCTTGCGCCGGCGGCAGGCTTTTTGCTGCAAGGCTGGCTGCCCGGGCGCGGGCTGCTGTGCTGCGGCATTACGCTGGGGCTGGTGTGCGTGTATGTGCTGGTGTTGCAGACCAAGTTCACGGTGGACACCCTGACCGGCGTCAGCAACCGCATCGTGGCGCTGCGGTATCTGGAAAGCGAACTGCCCTACTACCGCCGTCACCCCAACCGCTCGCTGCACTTCCTCATGATGGACATGGATCACTTCAAGCACATCAACGATGAATACGGCCACCTGGAGGGGGACGCTGCGCTGGTGCTGCTGGCGGGCATTTTGAAAAAGGTGTGCGCCAACTATAACGGCGTGCTGGCGCGCTACGGCGGCGATGAATTTTGCATCGCCTGCGGCTGCAACAGCGTGGAGGTGCGCACCCTGATCGCCTCCATCCAGCGGGAGCTGGACGCCGCCAACGCCGCCTCCGGCAAGCCCTACCAGATCGAGATCAGCATCGGCTGCGCCCGCCTTGAGCCGGACATCGCCACCGTGCACGACCTGATCGATAAGGCCGATCAGGAAATGTACCACCTCAAGACCCGCAAGCGCGGAATTTCCTAAAATAAAGAAAGCACCTGCAACCCTTCCCGTCTGTGCATTGGCACCCGAAGGCGTTCGCGGGTGCTTTTTCTTTGACCTGTTGAGAGCCAAGAAGCAACCCCGCAGTGCGGATGTTTCCGCAGGAAACAGGCACTGCAAATGCCGTTTTCCTCTACGACCCCTCCTGTGAAAAAGCAATTTCGAAACGCCCGCAGGCGTTTCGAAACTGCAAATCAAAATAATTCTTCCGCTGAAAATGGCTAGAGCGTAGCGGAAGCCATTCAAAATCATCCCGCCCGCGCTTTCTAAACGTTTTTTACCCTTCTGCCCTTGCATCCCGGGGTGGAACGCGGTATTCTTATAGAATAGACCGGAACCGCGACAGCACAGGGGAGGGAGACCACATGGACGCACAGGAGATCCGCGCATTGCTGGGCAAAAGCATCTTTGAGCGGGCACAGAAGTACCGCAAGCGCATCCTGCAAAGCAGCTGCACCACCAACGAGGACGGGGTGCGGCACCTGACAGCGCTGGTGCAGGGCAGCGGGCCGGACTGCTATTATACGCAGGTCTGGCTGCGGGAAAACGGCAGCTTTGTCAGCGCCTCCTGCGACTGCCCCTATAATCAAAACGGCGACGGCACCTACTGTAAGCACATTGGCGCGCTGCTGCTGCAGGACGCGGAAAAAAATCCGCCTGCTCCGGAAAAAAAGCCGGAGAGCATCCCCGGGGTGCAGCGGGGCGTGGCAGGCTTGAGCACCGAACCCCGCAAGGACAGTTACAGCGCCGGGCTGGATATGCTGTTCGGCCGCAAGTGGCGGGGCGAGGAGCCGGAGACCGACTATGAGGCCCAGCTGCTGTTGAAGCGCTACCAGCGGGAGGATGCGCAGCCCCAGCCCCAGAACGCTGCCCAGCGCACCGGCTTTGCTCTGCTGGAACCGGAGCTTACGCCGCACAATGGCCGTATCTGGCTGCGACTGCGGGTCTCGGATGGCATCGGCGGGCGGCAGTATCTGGTAAAAAGCATCCCGCAGTTTCTGGATGCGATCGAGCGGGGCGAAAGCGTCAGCTACGGGAAGTCGCTGGCCTTTGTGCACCGGTGGGACGCTTTTGCCCCGGATGCGCAGCAATTGCTGCGGCTGCTGCGCCGTCAGGTGAGCGCCCGGCAGGCGTTTGAAGCCGAGGGCACGGTGCGCTCCGGCTGGGAGAAAGGCCCGGCGGGTGGTCTGCCGCTGACCGGCGAAGGGCTGGATGCTCTTGTGGAGCTTTACGCCGCCGAGGGCGTTGTGGGCGGCTATACCCTTAAAGAGGGCTTGCCGGTCATCAGCCTGAAGGTGGAACGCCGCAAGGGCGGCGTGCAGCTAAGCTGCACCCCGGCACTCAGCGGGGTGCAGGGGCTGGACTATGCCTATCTGCTGGGCGAAAGTACCCTCTGGCGGATGCAGCGGGAGGAATGCCGCCGGGTGCTGCCGGTACTGGACACCTTTGGCGGGCGCAGTTTGTTCTTTACCAGCGCAGACGCCGCCGCTTTTTGCAGCTATGTGCTGCCGGAACTGGGCAACCGGGTCAACATCGTGGACCCCGACCGGCTGCTGCTGAACCAGATCCCGCTGGAACCGGTGGTGCAGTTTTATCTGGACGCCGATCGGGGGCTTACCGTCACGGCCTACCCGGTCTTTCTGTACGGAGAGGACAGGGTAGCCCCCGGCGAGCCGGTGCCGCCCGACCTTTTGCGGGATGCCCGCACCGAGAACCGGGCAAAGCGCCTGCTGGAGACCTATCTGGAACCCGAGACCGGCAAGCCGGGGCATTACAGCCTTTCCGGGGAGGAGGCGCTTTTCCAGCTGCTGGAAGAGGGCATTCCCGCCCTGCTGGCCATGGGCGAGGTGTACCAGACCGATGCCTTCCGCAACTTACAAGCCGCCCCGCCTAAAATTTCGGTAGGGGTATCGGTGCACGGCAGTGTGCTGGATCTGGAAGTGGACACCGGCGCGTTCCCGGTGGAGGAACTGCGGGAGCTTTTGCAGTCCCTGCACCAGAAAAAACGCTACCACCGCCTGCGGGACGGCAGTCTGCTGCGGCTGGATGACAGTCTGGAAGGGCTGGACGAGCTGAACGACACGCTGGAACTTTCCGGTGCAAAGCTGAAGGACGGCCACGCCGCCCTGCCGCTCTACCGCGCCCCCACGCTGGACTGGGCGCTTTCGGGGCAGAACGGTCTGCGGTTCGACCGGGACGATGCCTTCCGGCGCATCAGCCGCAGCTTCCACGCCGTGCGGGACAGCGAGTATACCCCGCCGCTCTCCCTGCAAAAGACCCTGCGCAAATACCAGCGTGACGGCTACCGCTGGCTGCGTACACTGGACGGCTACGGCATGGGCGGCATTCTGGCCGATGATATGGGTCTTGGCAAGACTGTGCAGGTGCTCAGCTACCTGCTGGCCATGAAGGAGGGCGGGCAGCAGCTGCCCAGCCTTATCGTCTGCCCGGCGTCTCTGGTGCTGAACTGGCAGGAGGAATGCCAGAAGTTCACCCCGCAGCTGCAAAGTGTTGCCATGGACGGCGATGCCGCCCACCGCGCCGCGCTGGTCGATGGGTGGGCACAGGCGGATATCGTCATCACCAGCTACGATCTGCTGCGCCGGGACGAAAAACTGTATGCCGGGCAAAGCTTTTACGCCTGCATTCTGGACGAAGCGCAGGCCATCAAAAACCACACCACCCAGAAATACAAGGCGGTGTGCCGGGTGAACAGCCGGGTGCGCTTTGCCCTGACCGGCACCCCGGTGGAGAACCGCTTGGGCGAACTGTGGAGCATCTTCTCCTTTTTGATGCCCGGGTATCTGCCCCCCTACAAGACCTTCTGCGCCCGGTTTGAAAAGCCCATCGTGCAGGACGAGGATGCCAACGCTGTGCGGCGGCTGAACCAGTTCACCGGCCCCTTCATCCTGCGGCGCATGAAGTCCGAGGTGCTGCGGGAGCTGCCGCCCAAAACCGAGAATGTGCGCCGCGTTGAGTTGGAGACCGAGCAGCGCAAGCTGTATCTGGCAGCGGTGGTGGACGCCCGGGAAAAGCTGCGGGCGGCAAAGCCGGAGGACAAGATGACCGTGTTTGCCGTGCTGATGCGGCTGCGGGAGATCTGCTGCGACCCCCGTCTTGTGGCGGACAACTGGACCGGCAGCAGCGCCAAGCTGGAGGCCTGTCTGGAGCTTGTCACCGAGGCGGTGGCGGGCGGGCACCGCATTCTGCTGTTCAGTCAGTTCACCTCCATGCTGGAGCTGCTGGCAAAGCGGCTGGACGAAGCCGGGGTGAGCCACTTCACCCTGCAAGGCTCTACCCCGAAGCCGGTGCGTGCCGAGCAGGTGCGCCGGTTCAATCAGGGCGAGGCAGACGTCTTTCTCATTTCGCTGCGGGCGGGCGGCACAGGTCTGAACCTGACCGCCGCCGATATCGTCATCCACTACGACCCGTGGTGGAACCTTGCCGCGCAGAATCAGGCCACCGACCGCGCTTACCGCATCGGTCAGCGCAACCCGGTACAGGTGTACCGGCTGATCGCGCAGGACACCATTGAGGAAAAGATCGTGGAGCTGCAACAGGCCAAGCAGTCGCTGGCCGACACCGTTACCGGCGGGGCAGACGGCGCGATTTTGTCCATGAACCCCGAACAGCTGCTGCAGCTGCTGGGAGAAGAAGCATAAAGGAGTGTATCCATCATGAAGGTTTGGGATCTGCATTGCGATACCCTGTACGAACTGCGTCGCGCCGAAAAGGCGGGCGCACCCAAAAGCTTTTTGCACAACGATCTGCATATCGACCTTGAAAAATTGCGGCAGGGGGATTATCTGCTGCAATGCTTTGCGGCCTATGTGGATCTGGCCGACCCCGCTCCCGGGGCCGACCCGCTGGTGAGCGTGTTGGAGGAGATCGACATCTTCAAGCGGCTCATGGCGGCTTACCCGGAAAAGATCGCCCCGGTGTACACCGCCGCCGACCTTGAGCGCAACCGCGCCGAGGGCAAACTCAGCGCCATGCTGACGGTGGAAGAGGGCGGCTGCTGCAAGGGCAGTCTGGGCGTGCTGCGGCGGCTGCAGGAGCTGGGCGTGCGCATGATGACCCTGACATGGAACTACCCCAACGAGCTGGCAGCCCCCAACGCAAACCCCGGCGGGCCGCTGGTGGCCAATACCGAGACCGGTCTGACCGAGCGGGGCTTTGCCTTTTTGGAAGAGATGGAAAAGCTGCACATCACCGCAGACGTGAGCCACCTTTCCGATAAGGGCTTCTGGGACATCGCAAACCACAGCACCCGTCCCTTTGCGGCAAGCCATTCCAACTGCCGTGCCCTGTCGCCCCACAACCGCAACCTGACCGATGAGATGATCCGCGCACTGGCAGAAAAGGGCGGCATTGCAGGGCTGAACTACTGCGCTTCCTTTGTGGACGCAGACTCGGCACACCCGAAACTTTGCCGCAGCACGGTGGAACGGCTGGCAAAGCACGCCGCACACTTCAAGCAGGTGGGCGGTATTGAGGTCATCAGCCTTGGCAGCGATTTTGACGGCATTGGCGGTCAGCACGAGCTGGAAACGGCGGCAGATATGCCGCTGCTGGCCGAGGCACTGCGCCGCGAGGGCTTTACCGAGGACGAGGTGGAAGCCATCTACTGGCGCAACGCCTACCGCTTCTTTAAAAACAATCTGTAATATCAAGTCAAAAAATTGCAAAAATGCCCGGAGATGCCCTGCTGTGTGCGGGTATCCCGGGCTGTGTATTGCCCTGCGAGGGGAGGTTTTATATGGTCTGAGGCGCGCGTCCCCTGAAAAAGAACAAACGACTTGGAAAGATAAGAGGAATTATAACAATGGGTATCACGATCTCGCCGTGGATGATGGCGTTTCTCATGCTGATGACCGGCTTTGCAGGCTTTGTGGATTCGGCAGCCGGCGGCGGCGGGCTGATCAGCCTGCCTGCCTATCTGTTTGCCGGGCTGCCGCCCCACTACACCTATGCCACCAACAAGTTCAGCGCTGCCTGCGGCACCACCTTTGCCACGGCAAGCTTTTTCAAAAGCGGTGCCATGAACGTGAAGGTGGGTGTTCTTGCAGCCATCGGCAGCTTTGCAGGCAGTGCGCTGGGCGCGCACATCGTGCTGCTGCTCAGCGATGAGATGCTGCGCACCATGATGTTCATCATCCTGCCGGTGGCAGCGGTCATCATTCTGTGGCAGCGCAACCTGCCGGACGAGAACCGGGACGACGGCACGCTGGACCTGAAAAAGATTTTGCTGGCGCTGGCCATCGGCCTTGGTATCGGCCTGTACGACGGCATTATGGGCCCGGGCACCGGCACCTTTGCCATCATTGCCTTTACCACCCTGATGGGCTTTGATCTGCGCACTGCCAACGGCAACGGCAAGGTGCTCAATCTGGCCAGCAACTACGCCAGCCTGTTCACCTACCTGATGAATGGTCTGGTGGTGTTCCACATCGGCATCCCCTGCGCCATCAGCAACATTCTGGGCAACCTGCTTGGCTCCCATTTTGCCCTGAAAAAGGGTGCCCGCTTCATCCGCCCCATGATGCTGGTGGTACTGGTGCTGCTGCTGGGCAAGCTGATCTCGGACGCGGTGCTGTAAGGGCAAGGCAGGACGATTTGGAATGGTCTCCGCTTTGCTCTGGCCATAATCAGCGGAAAGAATATTTTATTTGTAGTTCCGAAACGCCTGCGGGCGTTTCGGAACTACTTTTTCACGGGTAAAAAACAAGTCGGGCAGCCCGCGGGCTGTCCGACTTGTTTTTGCGAATAGGTTTTATTCCAGCGTCAGCTCTTTATCAAAGAACGCGATGCCGAACGCGCCGGGGCCGGTGTGGGTGCCGATGACGCAGCCGATCTGGCGCACCAGCGGTGCGTCCAGATGCAGGTTGTCCTGCAGGTAGGTCAGCAGCGGCTGCAGCTCCCGGTGGTTGACGGTGTAGCCCAGCAGCGGGGTGTAGCCCGGGTGGATGCCGCCCATCTCGTCGATCTTTTTGAACAGCGCCACATACACGCCGGGCAGACCGCGCGCCTTACCGGCCAGCGCCACCTTACCCTCCATGACGGCGAGGATGGGCTTGATGCCCAGCATACCGCCCGCCACAGCTGCGGCGGCGGACAGTCTGCCGCCCTTGCGCAGGTACTTCAGATCGTCCACGGCAGCTACCAGATGCAGGTGCTGCTTGGCCTTTTCCAGATCGGCGGCGATCTGGGTGATCGTCTTGCCGGCGTCCCGCAGCTGCACAGCCAGCCGCACCAGCAAGGACTGCCCCAGACAGACGTTCTCGGTGTTCACGAACACCACATTGTCCACGTTGGCAAGGTCGGCAGCAAGTCTGGCGCACTGACCGGTGCCGGACAGCGCATCGGACAAAAAGATGCCCAGCACCTCGTCTCCGGCGGCAGCGGCGTCCAGATACAGCCGCTCGAACTGCTCCGGGCTGGGCTGGCTGGTGGTGGGCAGCTTGCGGCAGGCTGCCAGATGGGTATAGTATTCGCTGGGGGTCATGTCGATGCCGTCCCGCAGGACGGTGCCGTCCTCCAGCGTCACGTTCAGGGGGATCACGGTCACGCCCAGCTGCTGCGCCTCGGCGGGCAGGATATCGCAGGCGGAATCGGTGAGGATACGGATCATAATAATACCTCCGGTCTACCGGTAAAATACAGTATATACGACGCTTTCATCAAAAAGGTTGGAAATCATTATACCACCATTTAGGGCGATGTGTCAATGATTTGCATAAATTTGCCGCGACAGAACGCCCAAACCTTGCGCACCCGGCGGCAGATATGGTACTATAACCGGGAACGAATCACAGCAGGAGGAGGGAGACCGACCATGCACAAGCTGAACCCCCGCACCGCCGCACTGCTTTCGGCCTTTGGCTGGGCGGTGGGGTATCTGCTGGCGGGCAAGGCGCTGGCGGTGCTGCTGCCCGTGCCGCCCGGCGGCGCGGCGCGGTTTTTCCGGGTCTGCCTGCTGGCTCCGCTGGCGGAGGAAGGGGTGTTCCGGGGCGCAGTGCAGCGCCGGGCGCAGCCGCTGGGCAGGGAACAGGCTATTCTTTTGCAGGCGGCGCTGTTCGCCTTGCAGCACGGCAGCGTCGCTGCCATGGTCTATGCGCTGGTGTGCGGGCTGGGTCTGGGGTGGCTGGCCGACCGCACCGGGCATCTCTGGCCGGGGGTGCTGCTGCACAGCGCAAACAACCTGCTGGTGCTGGCGATGGGATGAGAGGATGGGATACATGACCGATTTTGAACTGATGGGTCTTGCGCTGGAGGAGGCCGCCAAAGCCGCCGCCTTGGGCGAGGTGCCGGTGGGCGCGGTGGTGGCGCGGCACGGCGAGGTGATCGCCACGGCGCACAACACCCGGGAGACCGAGAAAAACGCCTTGCACCACGCGGAGCTGCTGGCCATTGACGCTGCCTGCAAGGCGCTGGGCGGCTGGCGGCTGTGGGAGTGCGAACTGTTCGTCACCTTAGAGCCCTGCCCCATGTGCGCGGGCGGCATCATCAACAGCCGTCTGCGCCGGGTGGTGTACGGTGCTGCCGACACCAAGGCCGGGTGCTGCGGCTCGGTGACCGACCTGTTCGCGCTGCCCTTCAACCACCATCCGGTAGTGGAAAAGGGGCTGCGGGAGGCCGAGGCGCAGCAGCTTTTGCAGGCGTTTTTTGTTTCCCTGCGGGAAAAGCGGGCGGGCAGACCCCGCTGGAAGCCCCCGGTGCCCGAAAACAGGGGAAAATAAGGAAAAATAGTGGGAACTGCGTAAAAAATTGCAGTTCCCACTTTCTTTTTGGGCTGGATTGTGGTATATTATTCAATGGAATCTTGTCGAAACCCATCGCAACTGCAGGCAGGCACGCCAAAGCACCGGACCTTTGCCGGACACATAAACGGAACGCTGCACTGTCTGGGGATGGGCACAGGGTTTTTCCGGCTGGGGCACTGCGCCCGGCCGAGAATACCGAACAGGAGGGATATACTCTTGTACGAGGACGAGTTTGAACTGACCTTTCAAGTGCCGGAGGAAGAGAGCGCACCGGAGCCCCTTGCCGCACCGGCTGCAAAGCCGGCTGCGCCGGTGGAACCGGTGGTGGATGAGGTGGTAGCGGTCGTGGATGTCGCGGATGAGGGCGGCCATCTCCCGCACGCTCTGGAGCGTGCGCAGGGGGCTCTTGCCGAACTTCTCGTCCTTGTAGAGGGAAAAGGAGTGGAAGATGGTCGTGATGCCCTGGTGCAGGAGCTCGCGCTCGCACTCCTTCAGGGCGAGCTCAAAGTCGAACCGGGCCGTGGGCCGGGGCAGGATGAACTGCTCGATGCGGTCGGAGTGGATGTCGAGAAAGCCCGGCAGCACGTAGCGGCCGTGCGCGTCGATGACGCGGTCGGCGCCCTGCGGGATCTCGTCCTCGATGCCGCGGATGCGGTCGTCCGCAAGGACGAGGATCTTGCCGTCCTGCACGCGGTCCGGCAGGACCAGGCGTCCGTTCTTGATGGCGATCATGTGGCTCCTCCTTCTTCTTACAGCAGGGAATAGACGAGCTGCTGCGTGTAGGCCTGCTGCGGGTCCTCGAGGATCTGGTCCGTCAGGCCCTTTTCGATGATGCGGCCGTCGAGCATGACGACGGTGCGGTCGGCCAGCATCCGGATGACGGCCAGGTCGTGCGAGACGAGCAGG
>OLSK01002837.1_pt1 | contig 10366 bp, 8 predicted proteins | sample 1672781 | NCBI WGS metagenome assembly OLSK01 (sample SAMEA3136723, study PRJEB25190) | human gut metagenome | biome: human gut; feature: human-associated habitat; material: faeces | place: Austria | collected 2013 | reverse complement strand
TCCTCATCATCGGAAGATGTGATTTTTCTTGATTCCGGCCACCATCTTCCGGGTCCGGAGGTTGCGTGCCCTATGGCGGCCATGTCTTACATCTTCCCGGATTTGACTTTTAGAAAGTCACGTTATCTTTTAGTATTCCGTACACGAAAACGCCATGGATTACACGCCTCTCATTGAAAAACGCCGCCAGCGCCTGGAAGAATTGGAAACGGTCATTGCAGAACCGGATTTTTTCAGCGACCAGAAAAAAGCGTCGGAGATCATGAGGGAACACCGGCGCCTGAAAGAACTGCTGGAAACCTGGGACGAGCTGAACGGTACGGAACAGCAATTGGCAGACAATCAGGAACTGGCGAAGACGGATGACCCGGAACTGGCGGAGCTGGCCGCCCTGGAGATTCCCGAACTGGAAGCCAGGCTGGAAAAATTGCGCAGCGACGTTCAATACAGCCTGCTGCCCCGGGACACCACGGAAGACCGCGACGCCATCATTGAAATCCGCGCCGGCACGGGCGGCGATGAAGCTTCCCTGTTCGCGGGCGACCTGCTCCGGATGTACCAGCGTTTTGCGGAAGAACGCGGCTGGCGCTTTGAACACATGGAAAGCAGCCCGTCCGACGTAGGCGGCTTCAAGGAAGTCGTCTGCCGCATTGCCGGGGACGAGGTGTTCCGCTACTTGAAATACGAAGGGGGCGTCCACCGGGTCCAGCGCGTGCCCTCTACGGAAACGCAGGGACGCATCCACACCTCCACCGCCACCGTGGCTGTCATGCCGGAGGCGGAAGAAGTGGACATAGAAATTCGCCCGGAGGACCTCCGCATTGAAGTATGCCGCTCCGGCGGCGCAGGCGGACAGCACGTGAACAAGACGGAATCCGCCGTGCAGATATGGCACATCCCCACGGGCGTCTATGTCCGGTGCGAAGAAGAGCGCAGCCAGATGAAAAACCGCGAAAAGGGCATGAAAATCCTGCGAGCCAAGCTGTTTGAAGCCAAAAAGCGCGAGGAGGCGGAAAAGTACTCTGCCGCGCGGCGCAGCCTGATCGGTTCCGGAGGCCGTGAAGAAAAAATCAGAACGTACAATTTCCCGCAGAACCGCCTGACGGACCACCGCATCGGCTACACGTCCCACAATCTGGACGGCATCCTGATGGGCCAGATGGAGGATCTGATCATGGCGCTGCAGCATGAAGAAATGCAGGAACGCCTGGCGGAAGCCGGCATGTCCTAATCCCCTTCCCCCTTTCATGAAAACCTTACTGGAAGTTTTGCAGTCCGGCACGGAGTATCTGGCACGCCAGGGCTGCGACGAGGCACGCGCCACCATGCAGCACCTGATGGCCCACGTTCTGCACTGCAACCGCACGGCTCTTTATTCTCAGTTTGACAGGCCTGTTGAGGAAGAGGAACTGGCCCCCCTCCGCCAGCTTTTGAAGCGCAAGGCCGCCGGAGAACCTCTGCAGCACCTGCTGGGAACCACGGAGTTTTTCCGCCGGGAGTTCCTGACGGACGCCCGCGCCCTGATCCCGCGGCCGGAAACGGAAGAATTGGTGGAAATGGTACTGAACAGGATTCCCGCCCGTCCCGTCCGCGTTCTGGACATGGGTACCGGGTCCGGAATCATCGGCATCACGCTGGCCCTGGAATTAAAGGACCGTGTACGGGAAGTCGTTCTGGCGGACATTTCCCCCAAGGCGCTGGATCTGGCCCTGGAAAACGCCATGAGGCTGGGAGCCAGGGTTTCCACCATCCAGACGGACCTGTTTGAAAACCTGCCTGCCACTCCGTCCGACGAAGAACGGCAGTCTGCGGAAGAACCGGAACAGAATACGGAAGAAGCCCCAGAACAGCCCCGGACCGCGCAGGAAACCCGCTTTGACGTCATTGTGGCCAACCTGCCCTATATTGCGGATGGCGAGGAACTTGCCCCGGAAGTGATGAGAGACCCGCACACGGCCCTGTTCGGCGGCCCCCAGGGGTGGGAAATCATTGAACGTTTTCTTTCCCAAGCCCGCGATTACCTGACAGAAAACGGATTCGTGGCCCTGGAAATAGGCCATGACCAGGCCGCCGCGGTCACCCGGATCATGGACGGCTGCGGCTACAACCACATGGAAGTGCTGAAGGATATGAGCGGCATTTCCCGTTTTCCCTTCGCTTACCGTTAATCTTTTTCATCTTTCATCCCATGCTGGCGGCGCGCATCCTGGTTGACGGTCAAAGCGACCTGGTGCTGGATTACGGCATTCCTCCGGAAGCCGGAAATGTCCGGCCCGGATGCCGCGTGCAGATTCCCCTGCGCAACAGAACGGCTACGGGAACCGTCCTCACCCTTTCCGAGCCGGACCCGGCGTGGCAGGACAGGCTCAAGCCTATTCTCAAGCTGATTGACCCGGAACCGCTGATTTCCCCAGTGATGATGGATCTGGCCGCATGGGCCGCCGACTATTATTCCGTCGCCCTGGACCAGATGATCCGCTGTTTGCTGCCGGAAACGGTCCGACAGGAAAACACGGCGGAGAAAATCCGCAAAATGGTGCATCTGGAAAAACAGCCCACCCGGGAAGAACTGGACGCACTATACCGCAAGGCTCCCCGCCAGGCTCAAATGCTGGATTATTTTTCAACGACGGAACAGAAGGCGGCGCCTCTGTCGGAATTCGGCCCCGGAGCCCTGAACGTCGCCCGCGGCCTGGCAGGCAAAGGCTTCATTTCCCTGCGGGAGGAATCCGTCCACCGGGACCCTACGACCGGGGAGCAATTCGCCCCCAGCCTGTCCATGAAGCTGAATCCCCAGCAGGAAAAAGCCCTGGAAGCCGTCACGGCCATGTGCCGTGCGGAAACCAAAAAGCCGGTGCTCCTGCAGGGCGTCACCGGATCCGGCAAGACGGAAGTTTACCTTCAGGCGGTCTCCCAAATCGTGCAGGAGGGGAAATCCGCCCTGATCATGGTGCCGGAAATCTCCCTGACGCCCCAGACCGTCCAGCGTTTCAAATCCCGCTTTGCGGACATGCCTTCCTCCGTGGCCGTACTTCACAGCCTGCTCTCCGACGGAGAGCGCTTTGACGAATGGCATGCCATCCGGTCCGGAAAGGCGCGTATCGTCGTCGGGCCCCGCTCCGCCGTCTTCGCTCCTCTCCAGAATCTGGGCCTGATTATTGTGGATGAAGAGCACGACGCCTCCTACAAGCAGGAAAGCTCACCCCGCTACCACGGCCGCGACCTGGCGGTCCTGCGCGCCCATCTGGAAGGCTGCGCCGTCGTCCTGGGGTCCGCCACGCCGTCCCTGGAAAGCATCCACAACGTCCAGACCGGAAAATACGTCCTGGCCAGGCTGACGGAACGCGCGGACGGCCAGCAGCTGCCGCTGATCCGCATTCTGGACATGAAAACGGAGGGTAAGAACAAAGCCGGCCCCAATGTGCTTTCGGAACGCCTCAGAATGTCCATCGACCGCCGCCTGGACAGGGGGGAGCAAGTGATCCTGCTGCTCAACCGCCGAGGATTCGCACGTTCCATCCAGTGCCCGGACTGCGGGCACGTCATCACGTGCATGCACTGTTCCCTTCCCCTCACCTACCACCGCACGGAAGACCGCCTGATGTGCCATTTGTGCGGTTTCAAGTCCCTGGTGCCCAGAACCTGCCCGGAATGCAAATCCGCCAGCATTCTTCTCCAGGGCTACGGCACCCAGAAAGTGGAGGAAATCCTGCGCCGCACCTTTCCTGCGGCGCGCATCACGCGCGTGGACGCAGACGTGGCGCGGAGAAAAAACGCCGTCAGAGACATCCTGAACCAGTTCCGGGCCCGTAAAATAGACATTCTGCTGGGAACCCAGATGATCGCCAAGGGCCTGGATTTTCCGGGCGTCACGTTGGTAGGTGTGCTCAATGCGGACCTGGGCCTTTACATTCCCGACCCACGGGCAGGCGAACGCACCTTCCAGCTCCTGACGCAGGTGGCGGGCCGCGCAGGCCGCGGCGACCTGTCCGGGGAAGTCATTATCCAGACGTTTACCCCGCAGTCCCCCTCCCTGCAATATGCACGGCATCATGATACGGACGGCTACGCAGCTCAGGAACTGGAAATGCGCCGTGCCTTCGATCTTCCACCCTTCACCCACATCGCCGTGCTGACGATCCGCTCCCAGCATGAAAACATGGCGGAATTCGCCACCCGCACGCTGGGAGCCAGGCTCCGCGGAATGCTGCCGCCGGACACGACGATGACGGACCCCATGCCCGCGCCCATTCCCCGCGCCCACGGCCAGTTCAGGTACCAGATCACAGTCAAGGGACCTTCCGCGCGCGCCATCTCCCGCGCCCTTAGAAAGCTGGTGCAGGAAGCCGGGCTGGGAGACGACCTGACGGCCGTCATTGACGTGGACGCCATGTCATTCATGTAAGCTGTCTTGCCAAAACAGGGGGGTGGGATTAGGATTTCCGCACAACGCAACTTACTGTTATGCTACTTCATTTCTACAAAATGACGGGCGCCGGCAATGACTTTGTCATGGTGGACAACCGCGACGAAAGCCTCTCTTCCGTGCTGGACAAGGAAACCATAGAAGCCCTGTGCGACCGCCGCTTCGGCATCGGCGCGGACGGCCTGATTGCCGTGGAGCCCTCCCAGGGAAAAGGCGGTGCGGTGCGCATGCGCTATTACAATTCCGACGGCGGAGAAGCGGAAATGTGCGGCAACGGAGCGCGCTGTTTCGGCAACTTTGCCGCAGCCCTGCTCCGCCATGACCGGACCAAGCCCCTTCCCTTCGAAACCATGGCGGGCATCGTCACCGCCTCCTTCAGGGAGGACGGCAATGTCACCGTCAACCTGACGGAACCGCATTCCCTCCAGCTTTTTGTGCTAAATGCAGACCACGTCGTCGGAACGGACGTTCATTTCCTGAACACCGGCGTCCCCCATGCCGTGGCTTTCCTGGACAGCCTGGAAGACGCGGACATCGTCAACATGGGAGCCTACCTGCGCTACCATGACTCTTTCTCTCCCAAGGGCACCAACGCCAACTTCGCAGAAGTGCTGTCTCCCCGCCACATCGCCATACGCACCTATGAACGGGGAGTGGAGGACGAAACGCTTGCCTGCGGCACCGGCATGACTGCCAGCGCCTTGATTCACGCCGTACTGACGGATGCGCCCTCCCCCATCAAAGTGGACGTAGCGGGTGGAGACACGCTGGAAGTCGGCTTCACACGCACGGGAGACCACTTCACCAACGTCACCCTCACCGGGCCGGCGGACCTTGTCTTTGAAGGGGACATTGAAGTCTAAACCACCTCCATTCAAGGAAACGGGCAGGGACGGAAGCAAACGTCCCCGCCTGTTATTTTTTCAGTAAAACGCATTCAGCCCTCTTGTAGCCTCCATAGCCGTTGCAGAATGCCTTGTACACGGCAGGCCCCATGTTCGTTTCACAATAATACTTCACGGTGATGCCGTCGCTTCCCTGCTCCATGCCCAGAAAACGGGAGGACAGCAGCATCAGGTTGTTCCGGTAATTCCACACGGCCATATCCCGCTTCATTTCCTCCTGGATTCTTTCACAGAGGTAATCCTGGGGCGGCGGAAACAAAACGGCGCACACGACGCCGATCACGCAAATACCAGGAATCACGCCCAAGGCGAGCACGGCATTGCATTTCCTCACCAAAGGCGCATGGGATTGAAACTTCCTTCTCAGGATGAAGAGGAGGAAATACCCCGTGAGCAGCATGATTGAAAAACTGGCATTCACATACTCGAACGCCAGACTCATGACGCCCAGGGCCACAAACCCCACGCCTTTCCATTTATTTTTTCCGGAAGGAAGACAAGTACACAAAAACACATATACGGTATAACCCAGCAGGCAAAGCAAAGGCACCAATATCCCCTTGAATATGCACTCCACCATGCAGTCCCACGGATACTCCCTGCTGGGGCAGCACGCCTCTTCAAGAAACATGCAGATCATGCTCAGGAGGACCAAGGCGACAAGAAGCAAATATTTTGTTTTTCTGGAATCAGTCAAAAACCATAATAAAACAATGCTGAACGGGAACAAATAATAGCCCATTCCTACAAACACAGTAGATAACAAAGGAATGTGAGGAAGAATGTTCATAGGCAATAATTATTGGAAGTTAGTTTGTTGCGAAACGTGAGAGCGTTGGAACAGCAGTAATAATAATTGGAAACAAAATAAATTCAAACAAACGTTTTCAAAAAATAAAGAAAAATTCCTTTTCATTTTTCCCAAAGCATTCACTTCCATTCGGAAGCTTGACAAAGCAGCTTCCCGAAATAGAAATTGACGTCATCATGAAACCACCGCTTCTGTTCACAGCCTCTGTCATCATGGCATTCCCTCTTCTTTCCCAATGCGTCCGCAAGCCGCTCCTGCCGGATTACGAACCCCTCTGTACCCACATGGTACCCGGAACGAGTCCGGCACAATCCCCCCTCTCCGCCCGGAACACAAAGGTGTACCGGGTCGGCCCCAGGGGAGGGATCTACCATGTCAACGAGCATAATAAAAAAGTTTACCTGAAAACCCCGTCAACACAATAAAACATCATTCCCCACTGTCATAGTTTTCCAAACGGGAAACAAATATTTATCCCAATCAAACAGCAATTTTCATCTTTGGAAGATTTTTCTCTAAAAACAATCGCCACACTTATTTTCTTCTTGCCAAAATGAATATGCGCGGGTAATGTTTGCCGCACCACAACACTACATGGTGTCGGTAGTTCAATGGTAGAGCCCCAGATTGTGATTCTGGTAGTTGCGGGTTCGAGCCCCGTCCGACACCCCATCCCTTTCCTGAAAAAGAGCACTTCCGGTGCTCTTTTTTACTTCACCCTCTCTTCGTTCGCATGCGCAATCCCGAATTCGTCAAAGCCGCCTTCTCCGCCATTGCAACGCGTTATGTAGCTACCAACCATATATTGAGCATGGGGGTGGACCTGCTGTGGCGGCAGCGTGTCGTTCAGCTGGTCTCGGAATGGAAGCCGGAACGCCTGCTGGATCTGGCCACCGGCACGGGCGACCTGGCCCTGGCCATCCTGCGCGCCATGCCGGAAATACGCCTGACGGGGTCCGACTTCTGCCAGCCCATGCTGGATGTAGCCGCCGAACGGGGACTGGCGAATCTGGTTTGCGCGGATGCCATGAACCTTCCCTTCCCCTCCGCTTCCTACGATGCCGTCACCGTAGCCTTCGGGCTGCGCAACATGGCCAGCTATCCGGACGCCCTGAAGGAAATGGGACGCATGCTGCGCCCCGGAGGGCACCTGCTCATCCTGGACTTTTCCCTGCCTGAAAACCTGCTGAAGCGCCCCTACCGTTTCTACCTGCACCGCATCCTTCCGCTCATCGCCGGATGGATGACCGGCCACCGCGAGGCCTACGACTACCTGGCCGACAGCATTGAAGCGTTCCCCAGCGGAGAAGATATGAAAAACCTGCTCCGGAACTGCGGGTACACCAATATCACGGCGGAGCCCCTCAACGGAGGCATCGCCAGCATTTACACGGCCCAGAAATGAGTGCGGGAGACGCAAGAGAAGGCATCATCCGCGGCCGGGCTTCCCGTGCGCGGCTGGGCGGCAAACTGGCCGGGCTTTCACTGCCCCGGCAGATAGCCGTCATTGCCTTCTGGCCCTTTCTGGAACAGCTTCTCAGCTTCTTCGTCACCTCGTCGGACCTTTTCATCGCCACCAAGATAGGGGTGGACGCCCAGGACACCATCAACATCTCCGACGGCATGGGAGCCGTCGTCTTCCTGATGTGGTTCGGCTTTGTGATCCAGGGTTCCATCATGATGGGGGCCACCGCCATCGTCTCCCGGATGACGGGGGCCAGGGACTACCCCCAGGCCCAGCACGGGCTGCACCAGGCCGCCATGCTCGGGCTGCTCGCCGGGATCATCTCCTGCGGGCTGCTCTTTGCATGCAGCGGATTCCTGGTCACCCACGTGCTGACCATGAATGAAGCCGCACGGGAATACGCCCTGCAATATGTGTATGTGGCCGCATTCGCGGCCCCCTTCAGCGGCGTGGTCTTTGCCGTCAACGCGGCGCTTCGCGGTTCCGGGGATACCCGGCTGCCCTTCTGGATCATGATGAACGTGGGCGTCCTCAATGTCATCTTCAGCGTCCTCTTCGTCTTTGCGGACGCCCCGCTGGGCGGCTGGCGCATCGGCGGCATCGCGGCGGGAACGGTCTGCGGCTACGGTATCAGCATGTGCCTGCTTCTCTTCATCATGCTGCGGCGCAGGAAAAAAATCTTCGCGGAACATCCCGGCCTGTCCCTGGAAGAACTGGTCAGGGAAAAGGGAGAACACTATGCGCCGCCTCTGTACCTCTCCTTCTCCCATCTCCGGCCAGACATGGGCATGCAGAAGCGCATTCTGAAAATCGGCCTCCCGCAGGCGGTGGAAGTATTCGGCATGTGGGGCATCCAGATGTTCTGCCTCTCCATCATCAGCGAGCTTCCCATCACGGGCGTGCTGGGCGTCCACAACATCGCCGTGCGCATTGAATCCCTCAGCTTCCTGCCCGGCTTCGCCATCGGCATGGCGGCCTCCACACTGGTGGGGCAGTACCTGGGTGCCAGGAATGCGCTGATGGCCCGCATCACCATCTGGAAATGCATGCGGTACGCCCTCATCTTCATGACGGGCCTGGGTGTGCTCTTCTGCGCCTTCCCCGCCCTCTTCATGCAGATATTCTCCAACGGAAACATGACGCTCATTGACACGGGCATCCCCGTCCTGCGCACCATGCTCCTGGTGGAACCCTTCTTTGCAGCCTGCATCGTGATGAAAATGTCCCTGCGCGGCGCTGGAGACACGCGGCGGGTCATGCTCGTCTCCTACGGCATCATGGGCTTCTTCCGCGTGGGCTGCACCTGGGCCTGGTTCAAGCTGGCCCCGGAAACCATGACGCTGTGGGGTATCTGGATGCTCTTCGCCTTTGAAATGGCCGTGCAATCCGTAATTCTTTATAAAATCGTCAAAGGACGGAGCTGGACGAAGCTGCAAGTGTAACCTCCTGTGCCCCTTTCTGCGTCCGTCTTTGCGACAGGAAAACGAGCCTGAGGGGAAAACACCATCTTCCCATTCCAATCCCGTCAATTTCTTCCCCGGCCTGATTTGCTACGGCCATCCGGTTCAACAAGCGGAGCAGCATCTTATCGGAATGACCTCTTTCCCCACAAACAGTCAATTTGCACGGAAGGAAGGAACATGACTTCCCGTCCTGCGGGCTATTAAAAGGCAAATCAGGAACACATAAAACAATTGTCCAGTTCCATGGAAAGATTCCCTGTTTCAATTTCGAAAAGAAAATCATCTGCGGATTTCATCCATCTGCAATGGGTTTCACAAGCCTTTCTTATTGCAGCAATCTCCCCTGAAAATAGGTACTCTGATGGGCGCATATCCTCCGTACCTGATTTTTAAGGGCATATCTTCTGCAAATCCAAAACGTTCATAACGGGATAAAAACTTTGCCTTTCCCGCCGGATTCTGCTAGTATTTTTGCACGTTGTTCTTCAACGGGCTCGTAGCTCAGCGGTTAGAGCAGGGGACTCATAATCCCTTGGTCGTAGGTTCGAACCCTACCGGGCCTACCAAAACAGAGCCTTACAAGTTAACTACTGGTAAGGCTTTTTCTTTCCCTTCCCACTTCCCTCAAAAATCGTTAAAAACGTGTAAAAACGCACCAAAACGTGAGGAAAATGGCACCACTTTGGTACCACCATTTTTGCTGCAGTGGAGGAAACCGCATAAGAAGAGGAGTCATTCCAGAATGACGAATAGCTGGCAGAAAAACTGGAAAGCAGGGAAGCTTCTCATCACTACTGCAGACTTTGTGGGCCACTAAGTCGTACAATAACATCTATGCAGAGGGTATGTGAATTGTATAAAACATCCGGTAGTGGAGAAATTTTTTATGCTCGCGATTCATCGAAATAAGTTGTCGGAGTTGCAGATGACAATTGACTGGAAGCTATAAAAATTAAAACTATTTCTATAAATCACACAATTTTAATAACTTCAGTAAATCTAAAAAAACTACTGAGGCGGCAAATATTCTTTTACCATGACATGGATTTTTCCCGGCAATCTGACTGATACAACAATGTTCTCCATGGCTTTTTCACCATTACGCCCATGGCTTTTTTATCTTTGTGAAAAACAAATTTCAGGAACGTTTCTCCGACAGAGGAACGGGCCTCATTCTACTTTTCCTTTTAAACAATCACATGATGAAGGGCGTTGTCCAGAGCAAGGGAATCCTTGCCCGCCATTAAACACGCTTGCCTAGGCGCATGCCAAGCTTAGATATAGCTCCATTAATAA
>OLSK01002827.1_pt1 | contig 10376 bp, 18 predicted proteins | sample 1672781 | NCBI WGS metagenome assembly OLSK01 (sample SAMEA3136723, study PRJEB25190) | human gut metagenome | biome: human gut; feature: human-associated habitat; material: faeces | place: Austria | collected 2013 | reverse complement strand
TTAAAGTGGCACGCGAGCTGGGTTCAGAACGTCGTGAGACAGTTCGGTCCCTATCCGTCGTGGGCGTAGGAAAATTGAGGAGAGCTGTTCCTAGTACGAGAGGACCGGAATGGACATACCTCTGGTGTATCTGTTGTAACGCCAGTTGCAGCGCAGAGTAGCTATGTATGGACGGGATAACCGCTGAAAGCATCTAAGCGGGAAGCCTCCTCCAAGATGAATTTTCCCATTCTTCGTGAAGTAAGATTCCTTGTAGACTACGAGGTTGATAGGCTAGAGGTGGAAGCGTAGTGATACGTTGAGCTGACTAGTACTAATAGATCGAGGATTTAACTTAAACGATTATTCTAAAATTAGATGAATTATATCATTGCATTATCGGGTTTTTTAAAGGACAAAATCCTTTATTGGTGACGATAGCTTAGGTGATACACCTCTTCCCATCCCGAACAGAGAAGTTAAGACCTAATACGCCGAAAATAGTGTAATGCTAAGATAGGTAGTCGCCAATTTTTTTATGTTTTCAAAGTCCCGTAAACACTGGTTTTACGGGCTTTTTATATATTTTATATACCTTTAAATATGCTTAAATTCTTATCGGTAGCCACCACGTAGCCACCAAATATTTTTATTAATTTTAGTGGTCGTAGCCACCATTTTTTTTATGTCATTTTATTAACTTCTTGTACTAGTTCTTTTATATTTCTATGTGTATATACACTTTCAGTTAAATCACTTATTACATGGCCCATAATTCTTTTTTGAATATATTCATTTGCTCCAGCTTGTTTCATTCTTGTTGAGAATGTATGCCTACAATCATATGGAGTGTGATTAAAGTTGTATTCATTCATAAATTTATTACTAGCTATGGAAAATTTACCATAATTAAATTTATCTATAATACAAGCAAATGGATATTCTGCATCTTTAGTATTATCTAGAAAATATTTTATTAGATGTTTAATTTTGTTATGTATAGGTATTATACGATTCTTACCAGCCTCAGTTTTTGAACCTGTAATAAAATATTCTTCTTCAAAGTGTATATTATCTCTTTTAGTTATAAATAATTCGTTTGGCCTTAAACCAGTATAACACATTATTAACATTGTTTTTGCAAAATCAATATGTTGCAATCCCCATAATATTGATATTTCTTCTTCTGTAAATGGAATATGTTTATCAGATTTAGGTTTTTCCCCAACGTACAATCTATCAGTTGGATTTTTTACTATAGGAAGTTCATATTCATTAATAGAATATTCAAATACCTTAGTAAAGACAGTTTTTATATATCCCTTACCGGAATATCCTAATTCTTCATTATTATGCTTGTTTTTAGCATTGTTTATTATATCTTGTAACTGTTTATATTTAATATCTAAAACACGGCAATTATATAGGGTTTTGCAATGATTCTCATATGCACTCCTTAAACCTTTTAAATTACTGTACGACATTTTGTCTTTATCAACCAATTCTTCAAGTATTTTTTCAACTTTTATCCAAACTTGAGAAAATGTAACATCTTTATAATCTAAATCGTATGGACTAGAATGAAAATCAGCTAATAGTTTAAGTCCTTCTTTTTGACTAGATACAAAGCCTAGAACTTTTCTAATTTGTTTTCCATACATATCCCAACCAGTTGTTACTCTAACTATAAATCCGTTTCTTCTATTTCCTTTTACTTTACAGATACTTCCATAACCATTGGGCAATTTCATGATAAATTACCCACCTTTAATTTGTTATTTTTTTTGTTCATTTTTTCACTCTCCTTATTGCTTAATTTAGTTATTTTTGCTATAATAAGAGTACATAAAAAAGAATTTGTTTGTGGTTAAATGATTTCAATTTTATGTACACTTTATGTGTTGACTTCGTGTTGGTAGCGCGGAGTCTTTTTTTAATTATTTACATGTATAATCTTTTAGATTGTTTTCTTTAAATTCATCAATAGTGATGTCTTTTTTATTATAGAAGTTATCTTCATCATATAAATCTCCAAGAGTATTTTTTAGTGAATCTACATCTATTTTGTTATAATCAACCGTCATGACAAATTTAAGTTTATTATTGCCTTCTTTAGAATAAGTTATATTCATTCCATCTACTTTATTAAATGATTCAGCAAAAGCAGATGTAAAAGAATAAGTCATATCTAGCATTGAGGGATCTGTTTCGGTAACATTTGTTTCTGTAACCTTAACAACCTTATTGTCTTTGTATGTAACAACCATTTTGTCTTCAGTTTTATAACCATCTTCATCTGTAGTAGTGTTAGTACAAGTTAGTTCCTTTTCTTTTGATAAACTTATGCCATCTTTTCCACATCCAGATATTAAAGCGATTAATACAAATAAAACAGCCAATTTACTATACTTCTTCATACTTCTTTTTCCTCCTTCCTATATATTTTAAAAATACCTGTACTAGTATATTTTTAATCAGAATTATCTTTTTGATGATTTGTTTTTGCTTTTTTATTTAATTCATCATCTAATAAAATAATTTTGCTATTAATTCCAGCCAGTGATTCAGAATCTATTTTGGCAATCTCATTTAATATGTTTTTATAGTCTTTTTCATTTAAATTTCCATTTTCATATTCTTTTTTGTACATTTTTTTTCTTTGGTTGCTCAGCAAAAAGTATTTTATGCTATCATCTTTAAGATTTTTTGTCATTTCTACAGTATCTTTAATTATTTTAATTGTTTCATCATCTGATATATCTTCTGAAATATTTTCGATTTCTTTTTTTATTTCTTTAATTTTTTCTTTGTCGGAAATAGATAAGAGTAAAATACTGCTTATTGAGTTTATAGTTGACTTTATTATTTTACTTTGTGTGTATAATAATGATAAATATAATATAAATAAATCAATCGGGATTTCAGTTTCCTTTTCAAAATCTAAATAATTATTTTCAAACTTAATTGAATCAAATAAATTTAATGTTACAGTCTTTGTTTTATCAAGGTCTACATCATATCCCATAAGCCAAACCTCATTAACTCCCAAGGCTTCTGCTAAAACTGATAATGCCTTTTGAGATGGTTCTACTTTTCCGCCTACATACTGGCTTAATGTATTACTTCCAAATTCTTTTATTCCCCATTTTTTACAAAGTGGTTTACATTTGTTTAATATATCTATTTGTTTAAGTCCTTTTTCTGCCATTATTTGTTTTAATCTTTCAGATGTCTTTTTTTTATTCATAAAAAACTCCTCCGTTTTAATTATAATATATTTAAAAAAATATTTCAATATAAAAACTCAAAAAAATTGAACTTTAGTGTTGACAATAGATATTTTACGTGGTATATTTAAATTACTCAATAACATTGAGGAAAATGAAAGATAGGAGGAAAAGTAAAAATGGCATATGATTACAGTAAGTTGTTAGGTAAAATCAAAGAAAAATTGGGATGCAATTATAATTTAGCAATAAAGTTAAAAGTTTCTGAAAGAACTTTAAGCTTAAAATTAAATAATAAGTTAGATTTTAGACAAAAAGAAATTAATCAGATTTGTGAAATACTTAATATTGATGCAAAAGACATTGGTAATTATTTTTTTACAATAAAAGCTCAATAAGATTGAACTTAATTTAACTAATTTTAACCACAAACAAAGGAGAAAAAACTTATGAAATTAAAAGAAATGAATAGGATATCTATTCAAAATGTAGCAGAGCTATTAAATTGTTCTCAACAGTTTGTAAGAATAGGACTTCAGCAACAACGACTACCAATCGGAACTGCTGTTAAGATGTCTAGTACATGGACATATCATATATCTTACGAGTTATTAAAAAACTATGTTGGAGAGCAAAAAATAATAGAATATGAAAAGATGAAAGGAGAGATAATATGAGAAAATTAAGAAAAATGATATCAAAGTATTTTGGATTAATATTTTTCTACACAGCTATTGTTGGAATGATAGTTCTTGCAAATTATCGTTTTGAAGGACAAGAAAAAAACACTGCAGAACCACCAATTCAAGCCAGTGTTAATAAATAATTAATCAAATTATTTATGTGTTAAGTATAGCATAAAAATACAAAAAAATCAAATGGGGGTTAAATTTAAAAAAATATTAAAGGAGAAAAATATATGGCTAGAAAAAGAATGTTTGATTTAGAAATTATAAATCAAGATAGTTTTTTAGATTTACCTATGGAAGCAAAAGCACTATATTTTTTATTAGGAATGAATGCTGATGATGAAGGATTTGTTGCTCCAAAGAAAATATTAAGACTTTATGGTGGAACAGAAGATAGTTTAAAAATGCTTATATTAAAAAACTTTATAATTCCTTTTAAAACTGGTGTAATTGTAATAGTAGATTGGAACAGTAATAACTGGTTAGATAACAGAAGAGTAAAACCTACGATTTATCAAGAAGAAAAACAAATGTTAATTTGTGATAAAACATCAAAGAAATATATGTTAGAACCAAATGCTAAGCAATTGCTAAGAGAGAATAGAGTAGAAGAGAATAGAGTAGAAGAGAATAGAGTAGAAGAAGATAAAGAAGAAATAAAGACTCCTGCAACTCTTTTTCAAAATTCAATTTTTGATTATATCGAAGATAATTTTGGGAGAACAATTACGTCTATTGAATATGAGCTTATAAATTCTTGGGAAGATAATGAATTAACAAGATATGCTATTAAAACAGCAATACTTAATAATGTTAGAAATCTTAAATATATTGATTCAATTCTTAGAAGATATAAAACTGAAAATATTAAAACTGTAGAAGAAGCAAAAGAAAGTGAAAAAAGATTTAAGAATAAAAGCAAAAATTATGTAAATGAGGAAAGTAAAGAATGGATATAGCAAAGAACCAAGACATAATAGAAAAAACTTTTTTATCAATTCTTATTCTTCAACCTAAGATAGGATTTGATTTATTGCAAATAAAGCCAAAATTTCTTGAAAATAAATATCATTCTGAAATATTAGCATTAGCAATTGAGGCAATGAACAAGTATAAGTCAGTAGATATTGTAACAATATGCAGTGGACATGAAAAACTATTAGATATAGCATTTCAGGCAATAAGCGATGAAAATGTGCCAATTTCAGATATCAGACAACAATTCATGACTATGCAAAAACTTATACTAGAAAATTATAAGAAGAAAGTTATCAAAAAATTATCAACAAAATTAAACAACGGAGAAATAGATTGTAACAAATATCTTAAGTATATGGAAAAAGTAAACGAAGTTGTTATTAAAGATGAAACAACAGTACTTGATGAACAAGAACTAGTTGAAAACATTAATTCAAAAAATATTGGTATTGAACTTGATAATTATCCAAAGTTAAATGAAACTTTAAAGTTAGTTCAAGGAGATTTCTTAATTATTGGAGCAAGTACCGGAGTTGGTAAAAGTGGTTTATTATTAAATCTTATGAATCAATTAATGGACAGATATCAATGTATCTACTTCAATATGGAAATGAGTAAAAGTACTATTTACAAGAGAATGATAGCTATTAATTCAGGTATTCCAGTTTATGATATTGACAGTCCGAAGTCAGAAAATCAAAAAAATATAATTCAAAAAAGTATCAAAGAAATAGTCAGTAAAAAAAATATAGTTGAACACAAGGCAAGTTACTTACACGAAATTAAGGGAGTTTTAGGAAAACACAAAGATGACAAAAAACACACAATAATATTTTTAGACCACATTGGACTTATTAAAAGCTTTGGTAAAAAAACATTGTACGAACAAACAACAGATGTAGCAAAGTCGTTAAGACAATTTTGCTTAGATTATGACTGTACAATAATCGCAGCGTGTCAATTGAATAGAGCAAGTTATAATTCAGAAGAATTAAGTCTATCAATGCTTAAAGATAGTGGGGAACTTGAAAACAGTTCAAGTAAGGTAATATTACTTTATCGCAATAAGACACAAAGCGGTGGGTTACCAAAATTTACTGAGGATATGGTTTTAGAAATAGTAAAAAATCGTGATGGAAGATTAGGAAAAATACCATTTGAGTATGACAAAACTAAACAAATTTTTAAGGAGAAGATAAATTTATATGAAAACAATTGAATTTAATCAAAAAGAAGTACAAGTTATTCTAACATCATTATTAGAATTAAAACTAACTCATAAAAGAGAAATAGATAGAGGTTTAAAAAATAATCAAGATGTTGATTATTACCAAAAAGAATTATTAATAATTGAAGATGTTATGCAAAAAATGCTTGATAACTTTGGAAAAAATATATGGGAGGATTTATGATAACAAGAGAAATAGAAAATATAAACTACACTAATTATGAAATAAGCAATATTATGGAAACTTTAAGAGATTATTTATACACTTTAAGTAAAGCTGATGCTAGGGAACTTGAAAGAATAATTACTTTAGTAAATGTAAGCCTAGAAAAAAACGAAAAAGTTATAACTCTGCATGATAATTTAGCTAAAAAAATAGTTAAAAGTGGTATCCAAAATGATGGCAAATGATTATGAACCTCAAAGGGCTGGAGTAGTTACTACATTTGAGACCAGGGGAGAAGCTAACGAAAAGATTGATAAGAAAAAGAGATATTCACAAATACTTGAAATTTTAGAGGAAAAAGGTAGTCTTACTGCAAAAGAAATAGCAGTTGAGATGTGTAAGCGAGGATGGATACCTACAAGCGAAAGGAACTTTGCAAGTCCAAGGTTAACGGAAATGCTACACGATGGCAGAGTGGAAACAGATGGTAAAAAAACTTGCCAATATAGTGGGGTTAAGGTAGCGGTTTTTAAAAGAAGGGAAATGAAAAAATGATATTTAAAAATAAGAAGGCAGAACTAGTAAAAGAAAAAGCTCTAGTTGAAATTGAAGAGTTTAGCCAAAAGATGTTAAATAAAATGAACTTTGGATTTAATGTTATGCAAGAAAGAGATGACTACAAAGAACTTTATGAACTAGAGAGAGCCAAAAATAAAGAATTAGAAAATAAAGTCAAAGAAAAGTCAGAAAAAATAACTAATCTCAATTATGATTTAATCAGAGTAAATAAGAATATGGACAAGCTATTTGAATATTTGGGAAAGCTTGCATTGGTAGTAAAAGATAATCATGAAAATTTCATAAAAGAAATTGAAGATTTAAAATCAGACAGATACTTGAGAGTACCAGAAAAGCCAATGAAAGAAACTAAGCAAAAAATTGGAATAAAAAGTGGTACTAAAACTAGCAAAATTATAAAGAAAGTGAAGGAAGGATAATATGAAAGAAATAACTTTTAAAGACATACAAGAAGCAAATAAAACTATTAAAACTACTGATGTCAAAGGAAAAGATTATGCGGAAGTAAACCAAAGGATAAAAGCATTTAGAATGGTATATCCACAAGGAACAATTAAGACTGAGATGGTAAGCAACGTAAACGGAATTTGTATTTTTAAAGCTGAGGTGTTGGACCAAGATGCTAAAGTATTAGCAACTGGAACGGCATATGAAAAAGAAAATAGTTCTTTTATAAATAAGACTAGCTACATAGAGAATTGTGAAACAAGTGCTGTTGGTAGAGCTTTAGGAATGTGCGGTTTTGGAATAGACACAAGTGTTGCAAGTGCTGAAGAAGTACAAAATGCTATGGCTAATCAAAATAAAAAAAGTGAACCAGATTATAGACAAGAATTAATTAAGTATTGTAAAGAAAAAAATATTGATATGAATAAAGTTGCTAAAGATTATCAATTGGTAGGAAAAAAATTGAGTAATGATGATTACTATGATGTTCTATGTGAAGTGCAAAAAGATATGAAGGATGAGAAGAAATAATGGATAATGATTTTTGTAGAGAAATGACTGAAAAATCTTTATCAAGAGAATTAGATAAAATATTGAAATATTACATGGTAGTTTATGATGAATATTATTCTACTGGTTCAAGAGATAGTGCATTTCTTAAAGATTTAATTGATGGAATACAAGGTATATCAGCTATATTAGAAGTTTATGTAGAACAAAAAGGAGTGCATCCAAGTTATGCAATAGAAAAATTAAAATTTGCACAAAGTTATATTAATGCAACTTTAAGATATTTTGAAAGTAAGGAGGAACAAAATGCAAGCAGTAACAGTTGATAGAGAAAAATATATCGGAGGTTCTGATATTCCTATAATCATGGGAATAAGCCCATTTAAAAGTAGATTTGATTTATTACTAGAAAAGGCTGGATTAAAAGAAAATGATTTTACTGGGAACGAATATACTGAGTACGGAAATGTAATGGAACCAAAGATAAGAGATTTTATCAATGAAAATAGAGAAGATAGGTTTGAAGAGGGTAAATATATTGAAAATGATATAAGATGTCATACCGATGGAATAAATAAAGAAATGGTACTTGAAATAAAAACAACTTCACAAATACACGGAAAAGTGGAAGATTACAAAGTATATTTAGTGCAATTATTATTTTATATGGAGTATACAAAAAGAAAGCACGGGAAATTAGCAGTATATGAAAGGCCTGATGACTTTAATGAAGAATTTGATGTTAATAGATTAATTCAATACGATATTCGATTAGAAGATTTTAAAGAATTAATTGAACAGATAAACAAAGCCGTAGACCAATTTAGAATTGATTTAGGAAAAGTTAAAGAAAATCCATTTATTACTGAAGAAGAATTAGTACCAGTAGATTTAACAGAATTATCTAATAAAATTGTAGTTTTAGAAAATCAACTAGTAGAAATGAAAAAAGTTGAAACACAAGCTAAAGAATTAAAAACTCAATTAAAGAGTGCTATGGAGAAAAACAATATTAAGAAGTGGGAAACACCTAATGGGGTGAAAATAACTTTAGTAGCCGATGGTGAAGATAAAGTAGTTAAAAAGTTCAATGAACAATTATTTAAAGAAAACAATTTAGATTTGTGGGATGAATATTGTGAAGATACTATTCAAAAGGGTAAATCGGGTTATGTAAAAATTACATTACCAAAGGTGGCATAGATGGATACTAGCGAATATTACGGTGGTCTATATCCAGACCCACCTGAAGAAATAGAAGAAAATAATTATGATGAAAATTTCTATGATGAAGATAGAGATTATGAATTAATGAAAATGGAGGAATTAGAAAATGAATAAAGATTTGATAGATTTTTATGAAGAACAAAAAACAAAAATTCAAAGGGAATTAAATGATTTACGAGAAGTAAATAAAAAAAGCCCTAAAAGAGAGAATAGACTAATCGAAATTGAATATATACTCGATGGTTTAGAAGCAAATAAAATAATAAATAATTTAAGAGAAGAAAATCGAGCTTTAAGAGTTAGATTAGCGAAAGAAGGTATAAATATAGATGAATAAAGTAATATTATCTGGAAGATTCACAAAAGACCCAGAACGAAGAATGATGTCAAATCAAACAGAATTTTCAAGGTTTTCGTTAGCTTGTCAAAGTAGCTTTGTAAACAAAAATGGAGAAAGAGAAACAGAATTTATTAATTGCGTTGCATTTGGTAGAACAGCAGAAACAATAAACAGATATTGTAAAAAAGGTGCAATGATAGTAGTACAGGGTAGAATAAAAAACAGTAGTTATGATGCACAAGATGGTACTAAGAGATATACAACTGATGTAGTTATAGAAAACTTTGAATTTGCGGGTAGTGCTCAGAATAAAACTGGACAAGCTCAAGTACAAAGTAATCCGGTATCTCAACCAGAGCCAGTATCAGACCCTTATGAAGATTTTGGCAATGAATTTGTTCTTGATGAGTCACAGCTTCCATTTTAATTATGAAAAATATAATTGGTAAGCCTAGAGAAATAGCAACAATGCTATTTACACTAGAACAAGACAAAGAGTATGAATTAAAAGAATATAAGCCAATACGTGGACTAAAAGCAAATGCGTATTTCCACAAACTAATTAATGAATTAGCAAAATACAATAGAAGTATTGGACATGCTATATCTGATGATGAAATGAAAATAAATATCAATCTTTCCTATGGAACTATTGCGACTGATGAAAACGGAAATATAACTGGCGCAATGGTTCCTAAAGGAACTGATATGCAGAGTTTTTATTCTTATGCAAAATGGTATAAAGCTACTGAAACTTGTGATTGTTATTACTTTTATAAAAGAACCCACGAACTTAATTCAAAAGAGTTTTGGCAGTTAATAAAAGGGCTTGAAAGAGAATGTAAAGATGTGGGAATACCTACGCTAGATGATTTAGAATTTGAGAGAATAATGCAAGAATACGAAAAGGAGTGTGAAAAATGCAAGCAGAAATAATGTCAATTGAAAATGCTGAGAAGTTAGCTGATTATCCAAAACAAGTTGAAAGAGGTAACTATTGGAAAAC
>OLSK01002826.1_pt1 | contig 10377 bp, 9 predicted proteins | sample 1672781 | NCBI WGS metagenome assembly OLSK01 (sample SAMEA3136723, study PRJEB25190) | human gut metagenome | biome: human gut; feature: human-associated habitat; material: faeces | place: Austria | collected 2013 | reverse complement strand
AATAACAAAGTCGGATCAACAACATGAGTTACTTCTTTTCCTGTTATATCAGCTATGATTTTACATCCAATATCTTCCCTTGCCGATAAATATTTATAATCAGATAAGTACTCTCTAAACTGTTTCAGATGCTTATCCGGATAAGCAGAAACGCCCAAACTTGATGCATATGATATTTTCTTTTTATTTGTAAAACCTGCATAATAAAAAGGAGTATTTAACTCTTTATACCATATCGGACCCGGATTCCATATCTGATCGCTACCAACTATGTATTGATCATATTTATCATCAAATAGTCTCCAATCGGTATCATAGTCTATTAGCAGATAATCAGTGATAAAACGAATAAATAATTTTTTCGATTTTACTTTGTTCTTGTAATAAAGCTTAAACGAAGGATTCAGCAATAATTTCACCCACTGTATCACTCGAATAAAAAATATATTTCTTTTGATCCGGTTCTATTATATAGGTATCATTAAGGATATGATTTTCATATCCCAAATACAAAATATATTGCTGCAAAGCATAAGCTTGCAATATTGTACCAAAATTATAATGTTTTACCCATGTTATGGTTGCCGTACGTTTATTCCTCATCAACAAAACTTAACCGTTAATCAAAAAGTGTTCATCCATCATTTCTATAAAATGGAATTTAGTAGTTAGTATCCAAAAATGACATATCCGACAATGAAAGCCGTCAAAAGACGGTTCCACTATAGTTCGAAATCGTTACCGCTATACACTTATTACTTTTTTGGTTACAGCAGCGAATGTCAAAATTTATTTTATTTTTCTTAGAATTTCTTCCCGAACGCTATATTCATAAACGTCATAAAAAGTATCTTGATGTCAAAGCCCCAAGAACGGTGTTCCAGATAGAACAAATCGTAACGCAGACGGCGGAGCATTTTCTCCAAAGTATCGGTATAGCCATTGTAAAGAGTGGCATATGATGTGACGCCCGGACGGATCTGGAACAAATAACGATAGCGAGGATCCTCCTTCATTATTTGGTCGATAAAGAACTGACGTTCGGGACGGGGACCGATAAAGGCCATATCACCACAGAACACGTTCCAAAGCTGGGGAAGCTCATCCAAGTGGTGGTCGCGAAGAAAACGGCCTACTTTAGTCATACGGGAGTCTCCCTCACCGGCATACAGGGCCGGGCCATGCTTCTCAGCATCCAGCTTCATACTGCGAAACTTATAGATGTTGAAAGGACGACCGAAACGCCCGATACGCTCCTGCTTGAAGATAGCGGGACCACCGTCTTCACGCTTCACCGCTATATAACAGAGTAAAAATAAAGGAGAAAAAACAATAAGCGCGCCAAGGGCCAGAATACAGTCGCCGATACGCTTTACGTTACGCTCAAAGGCATTCATTCCGTCGGGAATGAAATGATCATCCTTCTCAATTGGTTCCATAAAAATATAAAAGTCTTAGTTTAGTTCTATTTTCTTCCTATTCTATCACTTCGTAAGGATAAGGATTCTCCTCAATGTTACGAAGCTCTTCAATGATCTCGGCCTGTCCGGAGGACAACGAGGTATTGTCCCAGCTCCCTATTATCTCGTGGGCTTCACGAAGCAGGGCCTCTTCATAGACCTCACCATAGCAATAAGTGAGCAAGCGCACTTTCAGCAAGGAGGCGGGAAGCTGTTCGAGCACCTCAAAAGCACGATCAAGCACAGACTGCTTATTACGCTCCTTATTACCGTAGTCATAAATCGTGGCATTATAACCTAAAAGGAGAGCCAGACAGAGATTGGCCTCTTCATCGGAGGTGCTACCCCGGAGCAAGAAAAGAGAATCGCACTGCAGAAGGACATCCTTATTCAAACGGCAAAAGGTGTCTGAATAGATAGGCTCACCGTCTACACCAAGATAAATCAGCTCGTGAGCCAAACGCTGGAGCTCAAGAGCACGAGAAGTCAAATTATTCATTGAGAAAGGGATTTTGATGGAATATTATTGTTTCTTGAAAACAATGTTTGAATTATTACTTGATTATCTTCAAATAAGATTTGGGAACCTTGACACTTGCGGTCAGGATGTCCTTGATACGGATAACGACATACGTCCTGTTGGCATTTGTGGCAACCTCGCCTTCAACGCCGGTGAGATCGCCCTTGACAACACGCACCCTGTCGCCTACAACAAGGGAGCCATTGTCGAAGCTGACACCGTCGGGATTCAGGTCCATCACGAACATGAAATCGGACATCTGTTTGTCCGGAACCACAAGCATGGAACGGGTGAAGAGGTCTTTCATATAGAAAAGACGCACGCCATAGACATTGGAAAGGTCGCAGGCCGTCTGCTTGGTGGTACGGATAAAGACCAGATTGCGGATGACAGGAACTTCACTGCGCTTGCGGCGGTACTTCAACTGGGAAACCACAATACGGGTGGGAAGGTAATAATCGACATCCAAATGCTCCTCAGACTTCAACCGGGAAAGGGATTTGCATATGGCAAACTCCTGCTTGTCACGAGTGCGGGCAGCAAACCAATATTTCTGTGTTTCAGACACTTAAAAGTAATATAATTTAAAGGAATCCTTCGGGTTAGGGTGCGCTTCGCGGTTTGAACGGGACATTTCTGACCATTCAAACCGTACGATGTTAGTTTAGCGTCTATAAAGCATTGCAAACGAACGAGTTAAAAGCAAAAAGTGTTTTTTAAACGTTCGTTTAAAAAACACCCTTTAAGAGTACAAAAGGCTTCATTCTATTTTTGCAAAAAGCCATAACAAATCTCCAATTTGAAGCCATTTTCAACCTATTAGTAATCAATAGTATACCTGCAATATTCAAAGAGATTTCCATTTTATTTGAAAAAATATTTTGTAATGTCATTTCTTGACGTTACCTTTGCGTCTATTAAACGAACGTTTAAAAAACACTTCCCTCCCCCTTACTTTAATTCCTTTTTCGTTAATATAAGATACGCGCGCAGGCGCATCATTCTTTTTCTTTTATAAAAGTGTGTGTTACATTAATATAACAACAGGTATAGCTACCTCCCCCTATCTATAACATCACAAACACACTTTCCACAAAAAGGAATTTATTGGAATAAAGAAGAAGATGCAATGCCACTATTTGTTAACTTTGCATCCGATTTGTTAGCAAATTATAAATAAACACTTTTCTAATTGTGACTATCATGTTAAAAAAACTCCAATTGAAGTGAAGATGCTTCAGGAGGCAGACATCCAAGTGATTTACCGTAAAGAAAGCGAAAAAACGCGACTCGTAATAGAGGTATTATCGCAGACACACAAGCGCTTACGCGTGAAGTATGCGGATCGGAAAATATTCCTATCCCCTTTTATACAACTGCTGATAAATCCTACAAAGACGCATGGACTGCAAGGAGTCAGGCAATTGTCGAGAACGCTGCACCTGCTCGTAGACTTCATGGATGCGGACGGAGGAGCCAACACTCTGAACCCGGAGTGCATTGAAGATGAGATATATAAGTTATACAACGAACTATATCCCGTAATGTGAGAAAAAAGGTAATAAAGACATCGCTATCAAATTGTAGAAAAAACGGCTTTTCGCAGGAAAAGCCGTTTTTGGTTCATAGCAATATAATGCAGACTCTTGCAGCACCAATAAGGCAAACTAAAACAAAATAAATGGAAAGTATTTCAGTAACCACCTATCGTGGTTTCAGCACCGTCAACGGAGAGACGACACTCGCGCAGGACATGGCGGACATCAAGAACGGCAAATATGCCAGACTAATCATCAAAATTGCCTCCCTCGTGATACAGGGCAAGACGGAAGAAGCCAACAACGTAAAGAAACAACTGCCTTTCCGAACTCTCACAGCAAACTATCGCGAAAGAAGGTTGGCATACGGCATTATCCGCTACAATCCGGTTATCACCCTCGACCTCGACGAACTGGAAGAAGATCGTCTGGAAGCCATACGGAGCCTGATCAACAACGACCCGAACACCTTAGGCAGCTTCCTGTCTCCCAAAAGGCATGGTTACAAAATTTTCGTGTTCAGGCAGACCGAATATGCATGCCGGCTACGCGCAGAGCTGCTGCAAGGAGAAATAGACTACGGGTGTCTGGAAGAGGTACACTCGAAACTGTACAACGACGCCAAACAATATTACGAGGCATTGCTTGGAACGGAGATAAACGGCAGCGGCAAGGACATATCGAGAGGCTATTTCATCTCCTATGATCCGGAAGCCTATCCGAACACGACATTGCAGCTGCAAATAGAACCATTGGCAGTCCACATCATCGCTCCCGAAAAAGGAGCGAAAAAACAGCCGGTAAGAAAACCTGCCGGCATAGAGGTGTGTCCCCGCACCGCAGCTTCTCCCCTGCCCGAAGCAGAGCCCTGGGAGAAACTGCTATTCTCCAAAGCGGTGACCGCCGTAAAACGCAGCATGAAATTCAAAAAGGGAAACCGTAACAATTTCCTCTTTGCGCTGGGGAATAAGTGCTATGCCAAAGGACTTGACGAAGAAAAAGCCATCGGGCTGGCGCAAAAGGACTTCGGCAAAGATGACCTCGATGTCCGCACACCTTTGCACAACGCCTACATCTACACCGACAAGACTACCGATACCACCACCCGGAAAGAGGATAAGCAACCGGTCATCAACCGCGTAATGGACTTTCTGCAAGCACACTACGGCATACGCCGGAACATGATTCTGGACCGTCTGGAATTCACCGTCTGCAACGAGTCTTCGACTTCCTCCGCAGGCTACCGTCCCATGCGGGGAAAAGATTATAACTCCATATTCGTGGATCTCCAATTGGCAGGCATCTCCTGTTTCCAGAATTTCCTCAAGGCAGTGATAGATTCGGACTACGCCAAAGAATTCAACCCCTTCACCGACTATCTGGACAGGCTTGCGCCCTGGGACGGGACGGACTATATCGGCCAACTGGCGGAAACCGTACAGACCGAAGACCAACCGCTATGGACAGAAGGCTTCCGGAGGTGGCTCGTGGGAATGGTGGCATGCGCATTGCGCGAAGACGAGATGAATCAGCTTGTGATTATCCTTTACAGCGAACAGGGCAAAGGAAAAAGCAGTTGGATTCGCCACCTGCTGCCGCCCGAATGGAAAGAATACTTCTACAACGGCATCATAGACCCTGCCAACAAAGACCATGAACGGTTATTGTTCACACGCATCATCATCAATATGGAAGAGTTTGAAGGCGTGAAACCGGGAGAACTCGCCGCCCTGAAAAGGATTATCGCGCAGGACAACATAACACAGCGTAAGGCTTATGACGTAGAAGCGTTTACGCTGACGCGACACTCCTCGTTCATCGGCAAAAGATTGACTTCTACGATCTTGAAGTCCTGGCAAACAAAACAGACGGAGAAGGCGGCACATCCGGCGGCGGAGGAGTTGACGGAGGCGAAGAGGAAGACCCGCTGGGCTGAGAATATTCCCCGTTCAACGAACGGATCTCGGAGCTAATGCCATGAATGTGTAAGAGGGCCCCCTCTTTTTTCCGGGTTCTTTCCTCAATCAAAACGGCAACGGCCCGTCCGTTCCCACCCCGCCGAACGGATTATCGGTTTGCGGCAGGTAGTCGGCGGAAGACGGTGGTGGTGGCGTAGAGGGGCTGCCTATGGGTGCATTCATGCGCGAGCCGAAAGTAGCTCCTCCTCCACCCTCGGTGGGTGGAGGAATAATCATATCGTCCTCCGGATTCTGGAAACGGGTGTACTGTCCGATAAAGCGCAGACGCACATCGCCCACAGCACCGTTACGGTGCTTGGCTATGATGATTTCTGCCATACCGCGCAAATCGCTGCCGTCGGCAGATGTATAAATCTTATAATATTCGGGACGGTGGATGAAACATACCATATCGGCATCCTGCTCAATGGCTCCGGACTCACGAAGGTCGCTCAACTGCGGACGCTTGCCCTCTTCCCCTTCACGATTCTCCACTCCACGATTCAACTGTGACAGGGCGATGATGGGAATGTTCAGCTCCTTGGCCAGTCCTTTCAATGAACGCGAAATCGTGCTGACCTCCTCCTGACGGCTACCGAAAGACATGCCGCTGGCGTTCATCAACTGAAGGTAGTCGATGATTATCACCCTTACCCCATGCTCGCGAACCAGACGGCGGGCTTTGGTGCGAAGTTCAAAGACGGAAAGCGAAGGAGTGTCGTCCACGTAAAGCGGTGCATCCAGCAGGTCGCGCAACTTATAGTCCAACTGCTGCCATTCGTAGTCGGCAAGCTGTCCGCTCTTAATCTTCTCACTCGGAATCTCGCACACGTTGGAGATGAGACGGTTCACCAACTGCACGTTGCTCATTTCAAGGGAGAACAGGGCGACGGGATTGCGGAAATTCACCGCAATGTTCTTTGCCATGGAAAGCACAAATGCCGTTTTACCCATGGCAGGACGGGCGGCGATGATGATGAGGTCGGAATTCTGCCAGCCGGAAGTCATCTTGTCCAGCTTCGTAAATCCACTCTCCAAACCACTCAAACCATCGGTACGCGCGGCAGCTTTCTGAATAAGGTCGTACGCTTCGGCAATAACCGGATTGATCTGCGTGTAATCCTTCTTCATGTTCTGCTGAGAAATCTCGAACAGCTTGCCTTCGGCCTCCTGCATCAGATCGTCCACGTCGAGCGTCTCGTCGAACGCTTTGGACTGGATGTTGCTGGTGAATGTTATCAGCTCGCGCGCCAAAGCCTTCTGGGCAATGATGCGGGCATGATATTCGATGTGTGCAGAAGATGCGACTTTGCTGCTGAGCTGGGTTATATAGAACGGACCACCCACCTCTTCCAAGTCTCCACGCTTGGCAAGCTGCTCTTTCACCGTAAGAATATCCACCGGTTTCTGGTTGACTGCCAAGTCCGTAATAGCGGAATATATCAGTTGATGCCGATGCTCATAAAAAGATTCGGGACGGAGAATTTCGCTCACCAGTGAATAAGCGTCTTTCTCGATCATCAATGCACCGAGCACAGCTTCTTCCAGTTCCGGCGCTTGCGGCTGTATGCGCCCGTAGTCGTTGACGGGTTGGGGCGTTTTAGCCTTCGGAGTACGTGTAGTTCGTCTTTGTTCTGCCACTTTTTTTGAATGTAAGAATTAAAAATTATGAAATAACAGTCCGCCTTTTCAAAAGGGAGAGCAAAGATAAACGATTTTATTGATAGCTATCCAAAAAACGTTGTTAAGTTTTCAATCTACTATGAACAGAATTCATTAACTTTGTCTCCGGAGTTCATTTTAACGAGCTGTTTGTTATTTTTTTAATTTTCAATTCTTAATTCTCAATTGAACAATGCTGACCTTTCCGAATGGCAAAATAAACCTGGGACTGAATATTACGGAGAAACGTCCGGACGGATACCATAACCTTGAAACCGTATTCTACCCCATTCCCATTGAAGATGCGCTGGAAATAAATCTGCTGCATGAAGGCAGTAGAAAGTATTGCCTGCACCAAGCCGGCATCGAAATAGCGGGTGAAGCGGAAAACAACCTGGTGGTGAAGGCTTACAAACTGCTGGACGAACTGTTCGACCTGCCACCGGTGGATATCCACCTGTTCAAGCATATCCCTTCGGGGGCGGGACTGGGTGGAGGTTCGGCAGACGCCGCGTTCATGCTGAAACTGCTGAATGAAAAATTCAACCTCGCCCTAAGCATTGAAAGCATGGAAGACTATGCCTCCCGACTGGGTGCTGACTGCGCTTTCTTCATCCGGAACGCGCCTACTTATGCGGAAGGAATCGGCAATGTATTCTCGCCTGTCTCCTTATCGTTGAAAGGGTATCAGCTCTGGCTGGTGAAGCCGGATATATTCGTTTCTACGCGGGATGCCTTCTCACAGATAAAACCGCACCGTCCGGAACGGCCACTGAAAGAGACGATACAACTACCCGTTGAAGAATGGAGAAACTGCATGGTGAATGACTTTGAGGAGAGTGTATTCCCGCAATTCCCCGCTATCAGGGAAATCAAAGAGGAAATGTACAGGCAAGGTGCTGTATATGCGTCAATGAGCGGTTCGGGCTCATCGGTCTATGGGATATTCAAACCAAACGCTTCCTTGCCGGATATAGATTTCGGCAAGGAAGCGTTTGTATACAAAGGAAAGCTGGCTGTGTGATTTAGTACACTTCCACCTTTCCTGCAATTCGTTTGGCTTTATCGCGCAGCGCGTCAAGGTCGCTATCCAGCGGCGCATAGCACAATACAACTCCCATGCGGCGATTGACGCGGGTGGTCGGCTTGCCGAAGATACGCAAGTAGGTGTCTTCTTCTTTCGTCACTTCCTCCATGCCCCGGTAATTGGGACGTTCCTGACTGGCAATGGTGGAGAGAATGACGGCGCTTGCACCCATCCGTTCTTGCTTGATGTTCGGGATAGGCAGGCCAAGAACGGCGCGGCAATGCAATTCAAACTCGTTCAAGTTCTGTGTCCCTGCCAAAGTAACCATACCGGTATCGTGCGGACGCGGAGAAAGTTCGGAGAAGTAAACGCCGTTCTCATGGCTCAGGAAAAACTCCACTCCCCACAAACCGGCCCCTGTCAGGGCACGCGTCACTTTCTCTGCCATTTCCTGCGCTTCCTTTAAATGAGCAGGATCAATGTGGGCAGGCTGGAAACTCTCACGATAGTCACCACCCTTCTGCACATGGCCGATAGGCGGACAGAACAGGGTGGGCCCGTTCTTCTGGGTAACCGTCAACAGGGTGATTTCACTGTCGAACTTGATGAACTCTTCGATAATCAGCTCTTTGATGTCGCCACGACTGCCGTTGCAGCCATATTCCCAAGCGTGCTCCAGCTCGTCGGCACTCTTCACAAGCGACTGTCCCTTGCCGGAAGAAGACATCAACGGTTTCACCACACAGGGGAAGCCGATCTTTTCGGCGGCAGTTTTCAGTTCGTCCAAAGATTTGGCATAGAAATATTTGGCGGTTTTCAGTCCCAGTTCTTTGGCGGCAAGATCGCGGATGGCTTTACGGTTCATGGTAAAGTTTACTGCGCGCGCACTGGGCACAACCTGAATTCCTTCTTTCTCAAAGTCGTACAAGCGCTCCGTACGGATAGCCTCAATTTCCGGTACGATAATGTCCGGCTTGTGTTTGCGTACTACACGTTCCAATGCGTCACCGTCCAGCATGCTGAACACTTCACATTCGTCTGCCACTTGCATGGCAGGTGCTCCGGCATAAGAATCGCAGGCAATGATGTATTGGCCTTTACGCTGGGCGGAAATCACAAATTCCTTACCCAGTTCACCGGAACCTAACAGTAAAATCTTTTTCATCTTCAGTATCAGTTATTATAGAATTACGGCAAAGATAGGGAGAAAAAAACGATATAAAAAGAAATACGGGAAGTTAACTTCATTCTCCCTATGAAGTCAGCTTCCCGCAATTATGATGTCGGCAAACAGTCACCTTTATTTCAGTGAAACGGCCTCCCCCTCTTATTGATGTTGCTCTCTCAACAAATCGTTAACAGTCTTGACCGGATTGAATGTAGTGAGGGGCACTTCCACAAAGACTGTATTCCAATCGCTCATCGCACCGTTCCAAAGTCCGGGAAGTTCCAGTGCTTTAAGGTCTTTACCGTTCTTCGACTTATAAGAAATGAATCCGGTGGCCTTATCCACATACTTCACCAAATCGAACTTGTGCCCTTTATAGTCGCGTACGGCACAAACCAAGTCCACCGGATTGAAGTGCGTGCCTTTTTCAAACATATCCTTCTTCTCCGGATCGTTCATGTCAATCTGTGAGCTTTCGAGAATTTGCAGAGAGATTGTGCCGTCGCTGTTATAAGCAAGGAACGGACCGCCACCCGGTTCGCCCACATTCTTCACCATACCGCAAACACGCATCGGACGGTTCAGCTTGTTCTTCAGGTAAATCACCAGCTCAGCATCTTCCAAGTTCTTTGTCTCCGGATTCTTGCAGAAAAGTTTCTTTTGCACGAACTGCAAGATATCGAGCACCTGCTCATGCGTGTATTTACCGCTGTCCAGCAGTTGCAGGTAGGCAAATGCCTGCTGCTGCAAAGTGATGAGCACACCGGCTATCAGCTTCTTGTACAATACGGTATCACCTTTCAGCTTATCGGGCACTACATTATCTATGTTCTTGATGAAGATTACATCAGCATCAAGATCGTTCAGGTTTTCAATCAACGCGCCATGCCCACCCGGACGGAACAGGAACTTGCCGTTATCGCGGAAAGGCTTGTTCTCCATATCGGTGGCAACGGTATCGGTGCTCGGCTTCTGCTCGGAGAAACTGATGTTGTAGTCCACACCGTATTTCTTGGCATAGGCGGCCGCCTTCTCGTCCACCAG
>OLSK01002819.1_pt1 | contig 10394 bp, 9 predicted proteins | sample 1672781 | NCBI WGS metagenome assembly OLSK01 (sample SAMEA3136723, study PRJEB25190) | human gut metagenome | biome: human gut; feature: human-associated habitat; material: faeces | place: Austria | collected 2013 | reverse complement strand
AGCTTACAAAAAAAGACTTCCCGCAGGAAGCCTTTGTCGCAAGACGCGGCGCCTCCTTATCGCTGTTAGCAGAACCACCTTGCCGGGGCGAAGGCCCTGGGGCAGGTTGGTGTGGGGTCATCAAGCTAACTCTCTCGCCCACTCTCGATAATGCGCTCTATGCAGTTGATCTCCCCACCAATTCAGTAGGGCCAAAACAGTACGTTACATTATACACCATCTTTCGGAAAAGGCAAGCTGTTTTTCAAAATTTTTTTACTTTTTCAAAAGCCGGGGAAATGTTCACAGTTTTGTGTAGACTTCCCTCGCGAAAGCGGGTAAAATAGAACCATATTCTATCCTACCCATCCCAACCAATATAAGGAGGTCGTTTCATTGCGTGCCATGCAACAATGGCTGGATCGTTTCTGCGCCAGGCACCCCCGCCTGGGGATCCCCGGCCTGATGCGCTACATCGTCATCGGCAACGTGCTGGTCTATCTGCTCGACATGTTCAGTAAAAGTGGCTATGCCATGGGCACAGGACTGCTGGGCTTCAGCGCCAGCGCCATCCTGCAAGGGCAGGTCTGGCGGCTGGGCACGTTCATTTTTGTTCCCGCCAGCAGCCATAACATTTTCTTCTTTCTCGTCACCCTGTATTTCTACTACTTCATCGGCAACGCCCTGGAGAACGAGTGGGGAGCCAATAAGTTCACCATCTTCTATCTCTTCGGCGTGATCTTAAATATCGCCGTGGGCTTCCTGGTGGGCACGGCGTCCATGTTCTATGTGAATATGTCCATGTTTTTCGCCTTTGCCACCCTCTTCCCGAACCTGCAAGTCCTGTTCTTCTTCATCATTCCCATGAAGGTCAAGTGGCTGGCCTGGTTCGACGCGGCGTTTTTCGCCTATCAGATCCTCCGCCTGCTCCTGGCTGGGCATTTCCTCTATGCCCTCATCCCCATCGTGGCCATCCTGAACTATCTGCTCTTCTTCGCCTCCGACATTGGCGGGCAGGTGTCCTACTGGAAGGGCCGCGCCCAGCACACCGCCAACCAGGCCCGGCATAAAAACCCGAATTTCAGCCGTCCCAACGGAAGAAGCGGCCCCAAGGTCGTGAACTTCCACGACGCCAAGACGCAGACCAAAACGCCCCTGCACAAGTGCGCCGTCTGCGGCAAGACGGACCTGACCGACCCGCAGATGGAGTTCCGCTACTGCTCCAAGTGCAACGGCTACTACTGCTACTGTGCCGATCACATCAACAACCACATCCACATCCAATAAAAGAGGTGTTATCCCATGACTGATCAGGAACTGGTGGAGCGTGCCTTCACCATGCTCGAGCGCTCCTACGTCCCCTACTCCCACTTTCCCGTGGGGGCCGCCCTGGAAGGGGCGGATGGGGTGGTCTACACCGGCTGCAACGTGGAAAACTCCGCCTTCGGCTCCACGATCTGCGCCGAGCGCACCGCGCTGGTGAAGGCCGTCAGCGAGGGCTGCCGGAAATTCACCCGGCTGGCCGTGGTGGGCAACAGCACGGACTACTGCTGGCCCTGCGGGGCCTGCCGCCAGATGCTGTATGAGTTCGCCCCGGACCTGGAGGTCCTGGTGGCCCGGAAGGACCATCAGTTCGTGAAGTTCCCCCTGCGGGCGCTACTCCCCCACGGCTTCGGCCCCGAAAGCCTGGACTGACGCCCCTTTTCCCGCATTTCTCACGCACTTCCCCGACCCCTGGCACCGTTCCAACGACGCTTCCTTCGGGAGACGCCGCCACACCCGACCTGAAGGAGGTAACTATGGATCTGCAAGAATATCTGGCCCGAATGAATTCCGGCGAGCCCGTCCAGGGCGGCGGCGACATGCACCGCTTCATGCGGGAGATCAACGAAGTCACCATGCGCCTGACCTGCGAGCTGAACAACAAGTACCACACCGGCGAGGAGGTCCGGGAGATCTTCTCCAAGATCATCGGCAAGCCCGTGGACAAGAGCTTCCGTCTCTTCCCCCCCTTCTACACCAACTGCGGCAAAAACACCACCGTGGGCAAGGGCGTCTTCATCAACACCGGCTGCCACTTCCAGGACCAGGGCGGCATCACCCTGGGGGACGGGACGTTTTTGGGCAACAACGTGGTCCTGACCACCATGAACCACGACTTTGACCCGGAACATCGCTCCACCACCTACCCCGCCCCCATCGTCACGGGCAAAAACGTCTGGATCGGCTCCAGCGTCACCATCGTCCCCGGCGTCACCATCGGGGACGGAGCCATCGTGGGGGCCGGGTCGGTCGTCACGAAAGACGTGCCCCCCTACACCATCGTCGCCGGCGTCCCCGCCCGCGTCATCCGCAAGTTCGACCCCAAGACCGACCACCTGCCCTCCACCCACAAAAAGACCCACGGCGACAAATGATCCCAAGCAGCACAACGTCCCCCTGCCTAAGCTGGCAGGGGGACGCTTTTTCTGTGCTGTCATTATGGCAGGCTGCGCCGTGTTTGGCGCCCTGTTCGACATCTACAAGTTTTATCTATCACAGGCTTTCTCCCGGCACCCGCAAAATATCGTTCGCCACGGGGGTGTAGAAGTATCTCGTCACCTCCGCCGGGTCCTTCGTCTGGGCCAAGGCCCACATGAGCTTGGCCACGGCCATCTCCAGGGTCATGTCATAGGTCTCCATCACGCCCAAGTCTGCTTTCAAGCTGTGGCCCACCTGATAAATGCCCAGGTCACTGCCCTCGTTCTGGACCTGGGTGGTGAGGACCACGGTCTTGCCCTGGGCCTCCGCCCGTCGGATGAGGTCATAATAGCCCCCCGCCTCCCCGTCAGGGACGCCGCCCACACCGAAGCTTTCGATGAGCACGCCCCGGCTGTGTTCCAGGGCAAAGGCCAGGTAGTCCGGGGAGAGGCCGGGGATGAGCTTCACCAGGGAGACATTGGTCTCCAAATCATGGTAAAACGCAAGCTGCGTCTCCGCCTGGGGACGGAGGTACGGGAGCAAACGCCCCTCCTGCACCACCCCTAAAACAGGGTAGTTGATGCTGGAAAAGGCCCCGTAGCTCTTGGAGTAGGTCTTTCTGGCCCGTGTCCCCGCGATGACGGCCCCGCCGAACACCACCGTCACGCCGGGGATGCGCCCGTCGCAGGCCACGGCGAAGCTGTCCAGTAAGTTGGTCTTTGAGTCGGTGATCTCCATCTGGATGGGCTTTTGGCTGCCCGTCAAAACAATGGGCTTGGAGCTGCCCTGGATGAGACAGCTCAGGGCAGCCGCCGTATAGGCCATGGTATCCGTGCCGTGGCTGATGACAAAGCCATCATAGGCGTCGTAATGTTTCTCCACCGCCTGGGCCAGCTGCATCCAGCGGCGAGGCGTCATGTTGGTGGAGTCGATGTTGCACACTTGCAGACAGTCCACCTGACACAGGTCCTGGATGGTCGGGACATAGCGCAGGAAATCCGCCCCATCCATGCCGGGGGTCAGGCCGTCTCCGGCGTCGGCCGAGGCAATGGTGCCGCCGGTGCCCAATAATAAGATTTTTTTCATCGTATCTTCCCCCTTGTCAGTACTTCAGCAGCTCCACCGCCGTAAAGAGCGTGTAGAGGATCTGCGCGGTCTGCCCGCGGGTGGCGGGGGCCTTGGGGTCGATGCTGTCCGAGGACGCATAGAGCATGGAGAGGGGCTGGCCCAGAATATTCTTCTGGCTCTTTTCCAGCAGCCACACCCAGGGCTGCGCCCAGGTGCTGTACTTGCTGCTGATGCCCGTGTCCTCCGGAACGGCGTTCGAGGCGCCCAGGAAATTGAGGTTCAGGTCCGCCGCGAGCCGGCCCAGCACCGTCATCATCTGCTCCTGCGTCACCTTGCCCTGGGGGTCGAATCTCCCGTTGCCCACGCCGCTGACATAGCCCGCAGCCTGGGCGGCCTGGATGTAAGGGGCGTACCAGCTGTCCTTCGCGACATCGGAGAAGGTCGCCCCCGTCTCCGGCAGGTGCAGACGCATCGTCTGGGTCAGCAGGGCACACAGCTCGGCGCGGGTCAGGCCGTTGTCCGGATGGAAGGTCCCGTCGGCGTAGCCCCGGAGCATGCCGTAGGTGCAGAGGGTGTTTGCCGCCAGTTCATACTTCGTCCCTGCCACGTCGGAAAAGACGCGGGGGGCGTAGCCTTTGACCTGGGTGTCGGCCGCGATCTGGGCGGGGGTAGACTTCACCCAGCCTTCACCATCGCCTACAAAAATATCCACCGCCGGGGGCAGGGCGGAGAGCATCTCGGCAAAATACGGTTCCATCTCCTCCCCCATGGCTTTGGAGAGGTCGATGTACCACCGCCAACCCCCCAGATGCACCCGGAGCCACCCCTCGGTGCTCTGCCAGGGTTCGTTGACAGAGAAGAGGGAGGCGATCTCATCGGCGTGGTTCGTATCGACCAAAAGGTCCGGAATGACCCCGATGTTCTGGGCCGTGTTGCCGCTCACGCCATAATACTGGTAGGCCGTGATGCGTAAGGCGTCCCCGTCGGTCAGAGCCTCCGGCTCCTGCGCTCCGGTCAGGACGACCTGGGCCACGCCCTTGCCGAAGGTGTTGGAGCCAATGACCAGGCCACCGTTTTTATCCTTCATCGCCAGGGAGAAGATCTCCGCCGAGGAGGCGGTGCCCCCGCTCGTCAGAACGATGGTGGGATAGAGCGTCGTGCGGTCCTGCTGGGAGACGTAGCGGAAGTAAGCCCCCTCGCCGTCCCGCAGGTAGACCATGGTCCCCTCCCCCAGGAACACGCCCAGGGTCTGGGTCACGGCGTAGACGTCGCCGCCGCCGTTCTGCCGCAGATCGACGACCCAGAGGTTGGCGTCGTCATAGGCCTGGGTGCCCTCGGTGAAGTGCCCCAGGGTCTCGGCCCCGAAGGTGTTGCAGACGATGTAGCCGGTGGTGCCGTCCTCCAGTCTGCCGTACTGCACCTGACTGAAATCCGTAAAGCCAGTCCGCAGATCCAGCTTGCCATTGTCCTTTACCGTCCCGTTTTGCAGGCGGTACATTGCCGCAGAGGAGGAAGTGTTTTCGGTGAGTTTCCCCAGCACCAGCAGTTCCTGTGCCTGATCGCCGTCCAGATCTGCCACGTCAAACATGGTATACGCGGCAGTGAACAGCTGCTGCACTTCGCTGTCGCTGTAGCGGTAGACGGTCAGGGATTTGTCCGACTGGTCTACGCCGCTGTAGCCCACGAAGATCTGATTCTGGGAATCTTCGCTGCCCATGGGAGAGATGACGATGCGTTCCACTTCCGTGCCGTCTGCCGGACGGTCGCAGACCGACATCCACTCCCCCTTCACCTGATCCAATACGCTGAGCCGCAGACCGTTTTCCATGGCGGTAAGGCTGGTTTTCTTATAGAACACCAACGCTTCGTCCTCGCCGTCGTTGTCCAGATCGACTACCGTAAAGGCAGACAGATTGGCTCCGGCTCTGGGGTATTGCAGGGTGATGCCGCTGCCCACTGCGTCCTGTAGTGCCAGATAGATCTGCTGCTGTTCCTTGCTCAGACTGGGCGGTTTCAGCAGGGAATCCACCGTCGCCCCCGGCGTACAGCCGGAAAACAGCAGGCAGCAAAGTAGGCAAAATGCGGCTGGCAGCCACCGCCGCCGCCGCATCATAGAATGCTTTACCGATCGCATAGCGGAACGTACTCCTTCGACTTTGCGATCGCCTTATATGCCGGTCGGATAATTCGTTTTCCGGTGAGAAGCTCTTCCATACGGTGTGCCGCCCAGCCCACCATTCTGGCGGTGGCGAACAGCGGCGTGAACAACTCGTCCGGAATGCCCAGCATGCGATACACCAGACCGGAGTACATGTCCACATTGGCACAGACCACCTTGTCATTGCCGCGGACCGATTTCATCAGTTCCGGTGTCAGCTTTTCAACCGTATCCAGCAGTCTGAACTCCCGTTCGATCTCCTTGCCCGCAGCCAGAGCCATTGCTTTCCGCTTCAGGATCACTGCACGGGGGTCGGACAGCGTATATACCGCATGTCCCATACCGTAGATCAAACCGGAGCCGTCGTTGGCTTCCTTCCGGAGGATCTTGGTGAGGTAGTCTGCCACTTCGCCCTCGTTCTCCCAGTGTGCCACGTGTGCCTTGATGTCGTCCAGCATCTGAATGACCTTGATGTTCGCACCGCCGTGGCGGGGTCCCTTGAGGGAGTTGATCGCGGAGGTATATGCCGCAAAGGGGTCTGTACCGGAGGACGTTGCCACGCGGCAGGCAAAGGTGGAGTTGTTTCCGCCGCCGTGGTCTGCGTGGAGTGCCAGCAGGGTATCCAGCAGCTGTGCCTCTGCCTTGGTATAGGAACGGTCGTTCCGGATCAGGGACAGAATGGATTCTGCGGTGTTTTCCTCCGGACGCAGCGGGTGCATAATCAGGCTGGCGTTGTCATACTTGTGCCGCTTTGCCTGATAGGCACCGTCCATGAGAATGGGCATCTTGGCGATCAGATCCAGAGCGATGGACATTTCATCTTCAATAGTGGTGTTTTCTGTCACGTCCGAATAGGAATACAGGGACAGGATACTTCTCGCCAGCTTGTTCATGATGTTGTTGGACGGGGACTGCATAATGGAGTCCACCAGAAATCCCGGCGGCAGTTCCCGCCGCACACCCAGCGAACGGGTCATGCGTTCCAGATCTGCCCCGTTGGGGAGCCTGCCGAACAGCAGCAGGTATGCGACTTCCTCAAACACATAGCGGTCTTCCCGTTCTGCATTTTCAATGAGGTCGTTAATATCATAACCGCGGTAGATGAGCTGGCCGGGGATCGGCTGGCGTTCGCCCTCGCTCATCACGTAGCCGTGTACCATACAGATACGGGTAATCCCAGCAATGACGCCGGAACCGTCTGCATTTCTCAAGCCGCGTTTCACATCGAAGCGTTCATAATATTTCGGAGCAATATCGGAATATTGCACCAGGTCTTCACATAAATTATGAATATCAGAATCCTCGATGCTGTGGTTGTAAATCAGTTGCGGTGTCATAGAGATTGCCTCCTTTTTAATCGTTACCTTATATTATACACAAAAAACCGCCTCCTGTCAATCGTTTTGCGGTTTTTTTGTGCGGCAGAAAAATTGGAACAAAATCCCAATTCACCAGAAAACAAAAGAAAGGAAAGCGGATCGCACCAATGAAAAAATATTTGATGATTTTAGGCGGCTTCACCGGTATATTATTTCTTTTTACCGTGATCCCGTCCCGCTTCGCCGCCCCTGCCTCCGATGCGGCAGAGCCGCCGGTCGCCACGGAAACTGCCACGATCCCCGCAGAAACCGCCACTTCCACCACGGCAGAACCTGCCGGACGGGCTGACCTGTGTGAAAACTATCAGATGCTGGACATCACCAGCGGCAAGGTGGAGGAACTCTCCGTGCGGGATTATGTGATCGGGGCAGTGTGTGCAGAGATGCCTGCCACCTTTGAACCAGAGGCACTGAAAGCACAGGCTGTTGCGGCACATACATATGCGGAACGGCAGCATTTGCTGGAACAGTCCCACCCCACCGCGGAACTGTGCGGGGCGGATTTTTCCAACGACAGCAGCCAGTATCAGGCGTGCTTCACGGAAAATCAGGCACGGCAGTACTACGGGGACAACTTCGAAGCTTCCTACGCCAAGATCACCGCCGCCGTGGACGAGGTGCTGCCCTATGTGCTGGAATACGACGGCACGCCGATCATTGCGGCGTTCTGCTCCATGTCCGCCGGCACCACGGAAAGTGCGGAAACTGTCTGGGGCAGCAAGGTGGAATACCTTGTCCCAGTGGAGAGCGAAGCAGACACCTCTGCCCCGCGGTATCTGGAAACCGCATCGTTCACCGGCGAGGAATTTCAGGCGGCTGTGCAGGACGCACTGCCCGATGCAGTCTGGGACACGGATATGGCGAAATGGGTGCAGGTAGGAGCGTGTTCCCAGTCAGGGACGGTTCTGGAAGTCACTGTGGGCGGAAAAACCTGCTCCGGTCAGGAACTGCGGCAGATGCTGGGGCTGCGGTCGGCGGTGTTCTCCGTGGACGTGCAGGACGGCAAGCTGGTATTCACCACCAAGGGCTACGGGCACGGCGTGGGCATGAGCCAGTACGGAGCCAATGCTATGGCAAAAGACGGAGCAGACTGGCAGGAAATTCTATGTCACTACTACCCTGCCGCACAGCTGGTGCAGGGAGAACTGCCGGCGTAATTTCTACAGATGATACAATGTTTTCAACATAGTTTTCAACATTTTAACATACATCAACAAACATTATTTGAGCTGGTTCGCCGGCAGTCGTGGTTTTTCTTGGGCAATACCGCACAAAGATTGTGCGGTATTGCCTTTGTACGATTGCGGAAACACTGCATAAAGGAAACACTGAATAAAGCTTGTGCGTAAGATGCGTAGTCAGATTTTTCGGCAGATTGCGTGCAAAGTCGCCAGGCGGGCTTTATGCGGTGTTGCCTTAACCGTTACGCAGTGCAGATCATACCGGCATTGTCTTTTCGAGCCGTGTTGTCACGCCGCTGCCGTCCCCGACGATTCGCAGAGGCAGCACATTCAGAAACGGCTTTCCGCCGCTTCTGCCCTCCAGCAGGAACAGCCACGGCTGGGCATCGGCAGCCTTTGCCACAAATTGCAGCCGCTTTGGTTCAATGCCGTTTTGCCGCATGGCATCGATGCAGTCTGCCAGCCGTTCCGGACGGTTGCAGATGCACAGCCGCCCGCCGAATTTCAGCAGCCGCTTTGCCGAACGGCAGATGTCATAGATGTTGCACAAAATCTCGTGCCGTGCAATTTTCTGTGCCGTCAGCTGGCTTTCAATGCCTGCCTGATATGCCTTGTACGGCGGATTGCAGGTGACCAGATCCAGCTGTCCCGCCGGAGCATCTTCCCACAGATTCTTCAGGTCGGCACAGACAGGGTGCAGGACAGACTGTACGGCTGTGCTTTCGGCAATGCCCAGACACATCTGCCGGATCGCCTCCGGCTGAATGTCCACGCCGTAGATCTCCTGCGGGGGAGCCTGCCGCTGCATCAGCATGGGGATAATGCCGCAGCCGGTGCCGAAGTCGCAGACGCGGTCTTTTTGCCGATAACCGGAAAATTCCGTCAGCAGCACCGCATCTGTGCCGAACCGGTGCAGCGAACTGGTGCAGACCGTCAAGCCGTCTGCAATGGCTTCATAAGAGAGTGCGGGCATATACGCCATAGGGCATACCTCCTGTTGCGAGATTGGTTTTTAGAACCTGTCTTCACAAGAAATATATGTGGATTTTCGAGCATAATTTTGTTGCAGACAAGGCAAAAATACGCAGGCGGGCTGTCGCCCGGCAAGTATTTTTCACGCAGTATGCAACAAAATTTGCCGAAAAGACACGTGTATACGCTTGTGAAGACAGGTTCTTATTGCACAAACATTTCCGTCGTTTCCGTTTCCGTTTCTGTTCCCGTCAGGCTCTCCGGCTTCCGGAGCACCACTGCCTGCTGATAGACCAGCTGGTAGCGGTTCTCGAACTTGTCCATGTCGTACTGGATTTTGCCCTCCAGCGGGTCGCAGACGGTAACCGTATTGGCGTTCAGGTCGTAGCCGCAGAGCAGGACGCAGTGCTCGTTGATGAGGAATACCGCATCTTCTCCCTTGGGCGTTGTCCAGTAGTAGCGTTCTTCCACGCGGCTGGTGAGGTTGATCGTCACCCACGTGATGACTGGATTGCCGTTGGCCACCTCCCACAGCAGCGTCTTCAGGGAACAGCCTGTGAGATTCTGTGCCACCTCGCCGCTGCCCTGTTCGTCAAGGTATTTCTGTGCGGTTTCCACGATTACCGGTGCATAACAGCCCCACGCGTTGGCATCGTGGGGCGAGCCGATAAAAGCTTCCCCGAATGTTGCCTGATAGGGTTCAGCACGGGTGAGATACTGGTCTGCCATGGTGAGCTTGTCCACGGGGTAGCCCAGATAGTTCAGTGCTGCCGTCAGTGTGGTCACTTCGCAGCCAGTAGGCAGTTCCGGATTTTGCAGGACCGGCTGTGCGTCCAGTTCCACCTGCGAAGCCGTCAGCACTGCCGGCTCGGTGGGAACGGTGAGTTCTGTCTGTACCGGAATGGTGCCCTGATACAGCACGCCGATCTCCTCGGTAGTAGTCGTTTCTGTCATTGCCGTGCTTTGCAGTACGGCGGTGGTTTCTTTTGTAGGAACGTTTCTGCTGCTGTCTGACCGGAAAAAGAGCAGGTAGACTGCTGCCGCGATCAGTGCCAGAAGCAGAAGCAATGCGGTTCTCCTCCGCCGTCCCAACTGTTTTTTGGATACTTTTGCCATGATATAATACTTCTTCCCTTGTGTTCCTCTTGGGCAATACCGCACAAAGAGCGTCTGGCGACTTTGCACGCCATCTGCTTG
>OLSK01002812.1_pt1 | contig 10420 bp, 7 predicted proteins | sample 1672781 | NCBI WGS metagenome assembly OLSK01 (sample SAMEA3136723, study PRJEB25190) | human gut metagenome | biome: human gut; feature: human-associated habitat; material: faeces | place: Austria | collected 2013 | reverse complement strand
CTCCATCGCCGAGTACGCCCCGCCGGAGCTTGTGACGCTCGAAGGGCAGCTCGTGGACAGCCGTATTGCCGATGCGCTCGCCGCGATGGCAGCGGACACCCGCGCGCAGGGTCTCTCCGTCTATCTCTCCTCCGGCTACCGGAGCTATGCAGATCAGGCCGCGAACTTCCTCCGCGTCTGCCGGAACAACGGCGTATCCGACGGCAAGGACAGTCAGGGCTACTATATCACCATGCCCGCCGGTCACAGCGAGCACCAGACCGGTCTTTGCTGCGATATCACGGATATCTATTATCCGACGAAAAACCGCTCCATCGAGAACACCTCCATGTTCCAGTACATGAACGCGCATTGTCAGGAGTTCGGCTTCATCCTGCGCTTCCCCGACGGCATGGAGCCGATCACGGGCGTAATGTATGAGCCGTTCCATTTCCGCTATGTCGGCGTGGAGGCCGCGAAGTATATTACAGAGAACAATATCTGCTTTGAAACCTTCGTTTCGCTCTACCGTGACATCGGCACCGCGGAAAATCCGCAGGAATCGTAAAAAAAGACTTGCATTTGCTCACACCTTGTGGTAGTATAACAAAGCTGTTAGAAATCCGGGTGTGGCGAAGTTTGGTATCGCGCCTGAATGGGGTTCAGGAGGCCGCTGGTTCAAGTCCAGTCACTCGGACCATAAAAGCTCCGAAAACTTAAGTTTTCGGAGCTTTTCCTTGTTTTTATATGAAATAACGGAGTTCATATTATCAATTTGTATCCAAATGTTGATACATTAACCATCGATCAATTGCGTGACTTAATTGCTGCCGGAGATGATTCTCATCACAACCAACTCCGTATTACTTCTAGCAGAGAGATTTTCTTGTCTGATATTGTTGGTTTAGAACATTTGGAAGGAATTATAGGTCGATTTGAAACTTTTGTTGCCGGTAATGGCTATGTGGGGCTTAATGCTGCTTTAGACCAGCAATTCATTGAAAGTCTTTATACTGCAATTCAAACTTGGAAGAAATCGCCTTGCTCATATGTTGATATGTTTTAACCGACTGGTTGTAAAACAATACTAATTATTTTTTACAACGTCCATTGTATCACTTCTAATATTCTACAACTTTGCCGGCCTTTAACCTGGAAAGAATCCGAACTACATTATGTAGCTCGGATTCTTTATTATGCAGTAATCAGCAACCCTACTTTTATCAAAAAATCTAAAGGCTCGGATACCAATCTGCCGGATATCCTATCAATTGCATAATCATCAGTTCATCTTCTGCATCATACGCAGCATTGTGTTTTTCAAAATACCACTCACTCTTAGTCAATCTTCGGATCATATGCTGTACGCCATAATCTCTTTTAAGTCTCCCTGTTAAATAGCATTCATCATTGTATGTAATACTGGGATTGTATTGCCTATATGCCGCAACACTCATAATATCATGCCAAGTATAATCCGCTAACTCCGGTAAATGCCGATAATCAAATTTCGCATTGTATGCAAAAATATTCTTTACACCATGATTCAATAGTAATGTTCGCAAATCCGATATTACTTCTTCCCTATTGCATTTAGAAAATGGCGGATAATCATTTAGTGCATACTCATACATAGCCGGTTTTTCGCACTCAGGAGTAATAATGTAGTAACGTTCTTCAATAATTTGATAGGTTTCTTTGTGCGCTACTACAACAGCAACTGAAATCACTTCATCAAACATGTTTGTTTCTGTGTCGATGACCGCCAGATACTGTTCATCAATCATGTCTCGATGTTCGGCAAATACATCCATTTGCCTGCTCCTTCCCACAATATGCCATCAGTTACAAATCATCTTTCAATTTCTACCGAAGGGTGATAATACTTTTTTAACTGTCTCTTTGTTGTTGCTTTTGCTACCGCATCTAAAAAAGCAGCTCTGTCCGCTATACGAACTTCATAGCGATTGTTATCTCGCGTATTCCACAGAATTCCTTTTTCCATTTTCAATGCAACCATATAGCAGGCACATTGGAGAAAATGAACGTGTGATAATTCAGATACGAACTTTAACTCGTAAACTGTTTTATCTTTTAGTACGTCACAAAGCCCAATTGCCGTAAAACACTTCTGTTCAGAGTTTTCTTCGTAAAATGGAATTTCACATGGAACCTGAACCTCTTCGTCAGGAACGAATACTTTTGACAACCTGTTTATGATCTCTGTTCGCTCACTCTCGCTAACAAACGGGATCGTCACCTGTTTTTGATAGCGCTCCTGTTTCGTTTCCAGTGCCGTTAAATAAAGTATTTTCTCATCCAATCTTAGTTTTATAGCATCATCAACTTTTTTCCCTTTTTTATGGGTTATATAATACAGTTGAATTTCCTTATCAATATCATACTGATCTCGACTAAAAAAGGTTGCTTCTTGGTATGTGCCTATACACGGCGACAAATCAATAAGATCATCAGTTGGCTTTATTGCAATAACTGATGTATCTTCCACCGGAATTTTGACGCATTCCAGCAATGCATAGCAGTTCTCAATATCCTCCTGATATTTAAAATCGAACATCTCGGAAATATTAACTGTTTCTTCGTATTTCTTCGCAGCATTAGGATTCGTAGAAATTGTTTTCTCTGAAAGAAGGGCTTCCTCATTGGTAACAAAAATAATATGTTCTTTTCCTCGGCTGGCTGCTACGCAAAAGATGTTTCGGAGAATTTCATATTTTTGCTGCGGCTTTTTAACTCTTACATCCCAATAGCTTTCTGTATAATCGAACACTACACATATTTTCCGTTCGAGCCCTTTGCTGCTGTCAAAAGTTGTGAAAATTGCCGAAGTTTTGCTCGGTTCTGACTTTCCCAAAGAATCCTTTTCTGCAATGCTTGCATAAACGGTTTTCTTATTAAAGATGTCTGAATGCGAGCTTTCAAGTTCATTTAAGACATTTGTCATATCCCCAGTTCGAGCACCAAGGCAGAGAATATCTCTCGGAGCTTGCATAGATAGGAATTGTGTTACCTCTGGCACCGTCATTTCTTCTACAACGCAGAAATCGTTTACGCCAACTATTCTCTTCCCCCATATACGCCCCAACTTTTCTGCCAGTCCACCGGAAAGCCTAAAGCACTTTGTAAATGACAGTTTTATATAGTGGCCAAGAAATGCTTCCATAAAGGCCGGTACATCCAGTGTAGTCTTGTCAAATATTTTTTGCGCCATATCACCAACAGCAATAATTTGCATGGCCGGATTTGTCACTTTTACGTATTCCAGCAGTTCAGAAAACTCCTGTTCGATGTCTTGGTATTCGTCTATTATTAAAACATCGTATGCCTTAATGCTTGGTTTCATTTTATTGAAAAGCTGTATTGCGTCGTTGATATTGGGCTGAATACCATTTCGCTTTAAAATTCCATAAGCAAAACCATGGTAGTTTGTCACCGTGACATTCTTATTCTTAATTTTGTCTTTCGCATCGAGTTTTAGCAGTTTATTATACGTCAAATACAAAATCTGCTTTGTTTCCGGAAAAGTGGAGGAGATATTGAATTGCAGTTGTTTTTCCGCGCCCGATACATGCATCCACAAGGATATTTTGTCCTAACAACGCATTGTTTACGAACATCATTTGTTCATCGGATAAATGGACAAAACTCTGCTTTTTCATATTTCTCTCCTTACAGATCATCTAATGTCATTTCAACTATATCAAACAACCCCTCTGGAAACAACTCTCAAATTTTATAAAATATGCCAGCGCGCATCTTTGTCTGCCCGTCTTTGTTTGCTGTCGTATACTTTTCATTTTTCTCGACTTGCTTTTTTGAAAAATCCTGCCCAAATCTTACAAAAGGATTGCTATCTTCCGCCGGACTGACTAAAATAGACGGGAACACTGCAAAGGGAGCATTTACCATGGATCAGGATAAGATAAATATTCTGCGCATCTTTCAGCTGGACGGAACGCCTGTCTCCTGCGAAGACTACGGCAGCGGGCATGTGAACGTTACATTTCTCGTTGTGACCGACACCGGACGCCGGTATATTCTGCAAAAAATCAATCACCACGCCTTTCGCAATGTGCAGGCGCTTTCGGAAAACATTGCGGCGGTGACGGATTTTCTGCGCTCCAAGTCCAGCGATCCGCGCAGCGTCATGTCCCTCATCCGGACGAAGGACGGTGCGCCCCACACCCGGTATGGGGACGAATACTGGCGCGTATACGATTATGTGGACGGGACGATCTGCCTTCAGCAGCCGGAGACGGACGAGGATTTCTATCAGGCCGCCGTCGGTTTCGGTACGTTTGCGCAGCTGCTCTCCGACTTTCCGGCAGAAAAGCTGCACGAGACCATCCCGAATTTTCACAACACGCCCGATCGCTGCCGCCTTTTCCGCGAGGCGATCGAGCGCGACGCGGTGGGCCGCGCCGCGGCCGTTCAGCCGGAGATCGATTTTGCTCTTGCAAGGGAAGCGGAGATGTCTATTCTCCAGAACCTTCTTTCTGCCGGAGAGATCCCGCTCCGCGTTGCGCACAACGACACAAAGCTCAACAACGTCCTTCTGGACGCGAAGACACGAAAGGCGCTCTGCGTTGTGGATCTGGACACCGTGATGCCCGGCTCAAGCCTCTTTGATTTCGGCGACGCCATCCGCTACGGCGCTTCGACCGCGGCGGAGGACGAGCGCGATCTCTCCAAGGTGGAAATGAGTCTGGAGCGCTTCCGCGTTTTCACGCGCGGATATGTCCGCGCGTGCCCGAATCTGACCGCCAGGGAGCTGGAGCTCCTTCCGCTGGGAGCGAAAACAATAACGTTGGAGTGCGGCATGCGGTTTCTGACCGACCATATCGACGGCGATCTGTACTTTACCGTCCACCGCGAAGGACAGAATCTTGACCGGGCGCGGGCGCAGTTCAAGCTCGCGGCGGATATGGAAAAGAAATGGGACGATATGCGGCGTATCGTCGCCGAGGAAACGAAGGCGTAAATTCAAACATACCACCGGAGATCAACGTTCACAGGAGGATGACATCATGCTTTTTACCAATGCCAATCTATTTCTTGACGGGTGCTTTCAGCGCGGCGCGTTCCGCGTGGAAAACGGGCGTTTTGCGGAAATTCTCACCGATGCCGCCGGAGACGGGATCGACCTGCATGGGCAGTATGTGATCCCCGGTCTGGTGGATATCCACAACCACGGCAATTCCGGCGCGGACTTTTCCGACGGCGACTACGACGGTCTTGTAAAAATGGCAAAGTATCTCGCCGCGAACGGCGTCACGAGCTTTGCCCCCGCGTCCATGACGCTGCCCTACGACGTGCTCGAAGCCGCGTACAAAACTGCCGCCGCGCTCAAAAAAGCCGCGCCCGAGGGCTGCGCACGGCTCATGGGCATCAACATGGAGGGGCCGTTCTTCTCCGAGAAGAAAAAGGGTGCGCAGAACGCAAGCTATCTCCGCCTGCCGGACTACGCCGCGTTTGAACGCCTGTACAATGCCTCCGAAGGTCTGCTCCGTATCGCGGACATTGCCGCGGAGCTGCCCGGCGCGGTCGAATTCACGGAAAAGGCCTCAAAGCTCTGCACGGTGTCCATCGCGCACACGGACTGCACCTATGGGGAAGCCAGCGCCGTTTTCGACGCCGGTGCTTCCCATCTGACGCATCTTTATAACGCCATGCCCGGCATCCACCACCGCAAGCCCGGCCCCATCGGGGCGGGATCCGAGCGCGAAAACGTCGTTGCGGAGCTCATCAGCGACGGATACCACATCCACCCCAGCGCCGTGCGGATGGCGTTCAGGCTCTTCCCCGGCCGCATCTGCCTCATTTCCGACGCGCTGCGCTGCTGCGGCATGCCGGACGGGCAGTATACGCTCGGCGGGCAGGACGTTTTCCTCAAGGGCGGCGTTGCAAAGCTCGCCGACGGGACGATCGCCGGGTCCGCCGCCAACCTTTATGAATGCATGCAGCGCGCCGTATCCTTCGGTATCCCGGCGGAACAGGCGATCCTGAGCGCAACGATCATCCCGGCGCGTGAGATCGGTCAGGATGCGGAGATCGGCTCCATCGCCGTCGGAAAGCTCGCAGACTTTGTTGTGTGCGACGCCGCGCTGAACCGGAGCGCCGTATATCTCGGCGGACAGGCGCTATGAAAAGCTATACGATAGCAAAAGCATCCGGCGCGCCCGGCTGGGACGCGATCGAGCCGCTGCGCGCGGACTGCGTGCTGTGGGAGCCGGACTGCGGCGTCCGCATGGAGCAGAAGCTCTGCTACGACGATACCGCGCTCTATGTTTTCCAGCGCGCATGGGAATCGGACATCCGAGCGGAGTGCAGCGCCCCGCTCAGCCCCGTCCATGAGGACAGCTGCATGGAATTTTTCTTCTCGCTCACGGACGATGGGCGTTATGTAAACTTTGAGATCAACCCCAACGCCTGCATGGAGCTGGGCTTCGGCCCGAACCGGCGCGAGCGCGTCCGGCTGTGCCACAAGTCCGAACAGGAAACGTTCCGTCCCGTCTGTACCCGGACGCCGGACGGCTGGACGGCGGAATACCGCATCCCGCTCTCGTTCCTGCACATCCTCTATCCGGAGTTTTCCCTGCGCTCCGGCGTTTCCTTCCGTGCCAACTGCTACAAATGCGGCGACAAAACCGTGCATCCGCACTTTCTCGCGTGGAACGCTGTGGAAACGGCAGCGCCCGATTTCCACCGGCCGGAGTTTTTCGGAAAAATGATCCTGGCGTAACAAAAAATCCTTCGGAGCGTCTGCCCCGAAGGATTTTTTTATTGCTCTGCTTTGCAAAATTCGAGAGAAATATAGTAGGCATAGTCGTTTACCGGCGACACGCTGCCGTCTGCGAACTCCTGAACGGCTCTGACCTGAAGGTCATTTTCACTGTACATCAGGGCAAGGAGCGGCTGCTCCGCCTCAAACGTTATGGGCGTTTCGTCCTCAATAGACACCCCGGCCCTGGCGAAATACTTTCGATTTTCCTCGCCCTCCAGTATGGGAAAGCTCGTCGAAAGTTTTGACCCACCGTCGGCGAGGATGAGCTTCACCTGAAAATTTTCAAAATCCGGGACGATGAGGATCGTCCCCTCCTTCGGCGAACCGATGTCCCGGTAGCTGAGCTCCCAGTTCTCTTTGCTGACCTGTTTCCCGAAATGATACTCCGTCAGATAGATGCGCAGGGAGAGAAAATCGTCCGAGGCTGTATAGCGGTACATATAGGCTCCGTCCAGACCGGCGAGGAGCTTGAGCGTCTGCATTTCCGTGCTTTCTTTTTCCACGGGGCGGATCACGTTCTCCGGCCGGTTCGTCCGGATCAGGTACGCCCCGATGATGGAGAGCGCCGCAGCGGAAACGATGAGCAGCGCAGCGACCATGCATTTGAGCCGCTTTTGCCGCCGCTTTCCGTCCGCCGCCGTTTGAAGGATATTCTCCTCTGCCCGGCGCGGCAGATCGTTTTCCGCGATATCATCGCCCGAAAGGAATTCGTTGATGCCGATGCCCAGCGCCGCGCACAGCTCCGTATAGAGCGACACGTCCGGCAGACATACCCCGCGCTCCCACTTGGAGACCGATTTATCGCTCACGCCGAGCTTTTCGGCGAGCTGCTTCTGCGTGAGGCCGAGCGCCTTCCTCTTGCCCGCAATGTATTGTCCGATCCTGATGAGATCCATAAAACCGTTCTCCTTTGTGTTGATCGGTTTCTTTATAGCAGAACCGCGGCGAAAAGAACACCCCCTGAAAGTAGAATCCTATCTTTTCACGGCGAAATGCGCCGCACGGCGGGCGTTTTTTTCTTTACAAACAAATAAATTTGATGCTATATTGAGTTTATACGATCTCCGGCAAAAACGTATCGGAAGAAGGAAGAAAGAATGAAAAAGACGATCAAAAAACTGGCTCTGATACTTCTCACCGCCGCTCTTATGCTGACTGTGACCGGCTGCGGCGCCAATGACTACCAGACAGCCGTGCAGCTCATGGGCAGCGGCGACGCGGCCGCGGCCTCCGCGGCGTTCAAAGCGCTCGGCGATTACAAGGACAGCGCGGCGCTCGCCTCGGCGTGCGACTACTCGATCGCAACGGACGCCTACCTTGCCGAAGACTACGAGCAGGCCCGCGCGCTTTTCGCCGCGCTCGGCGACTATAAAGAGAGCGCTTCGCTCGTCACCGCATGCGACTATGCGATCGCGCAGAACACCTATGACGCCGGAGAGTACGCGCACGCCGCGGAGCTCTTCACTGCCCTCGGCGATTATAAAAACAGCGCCGCTCTCGCCGCGCAGGCCGGCGACAGAGTATTTGCCGAAAAGCTGCTCGGAAGCTGGGTATCGAACGAAATGGATGTATCGTCGATCTTCATCGACTCCCTATACGACGCCATTGATGACGACGAATCCTCCAAAGCGCTTCTGGACTGCATGGAGCTCGGCGCTCTTCCCCTGAAGTACACCATCGAGTTCACCGGCGAGGGAACCTTCCTTCTGGCGGCTGACAGCGAATCTGCCGCCGCGATGATCGACACGTTCTATACAGCTTTTACGGACGGTCTCACCGCCTATCTGGAAAAAGAGATCGAGCAGGACGCTGCGAACAACGGCTATACCGTGGAAGGACTTATGCAGACTTACGGCTGCACAACGACGCGCGAACTCATTGATGCCATGCTGGAAATGCCTCTGGAAGACTTTATGGCCAGCCTGCTTCCCAAGGAGACTTTGAAGGAGCTTCTCGACAGCGGCACCGTCAACGGCGTGTATGCCGTGAAAAACGGTGAGATCGTTCTGACCATCGGCAAGACGCAGAGCTCCGCCGTCTATGACGAGGCCGCCGGTACGCTCTCCGTCGTTGACGAGGACATTGCCGGTACTGCGATCGTTTTCTCCCGCGCATAAGGCATACATCACAACGCCGCGGAAACGGCAGCGCCCGATTTCCACCGGCAGGAGTTTTTCGGAAACATGATATTGGCGCAGCAAAAAATCCTTCGGAGCGTCTGCCCCGGAGGATTTTTTTGGTCTGCTTTGCAAAGTACATCAGGGCAAGGAGCGGCTGCTCCGCCTCAAACGTTATCGGCGGCGCATCAAAAACAGGATTTTGTACAAATGCGCACTTGAAATTCTCCGCATCGTCTGGTAAAATTACCGTGTCTGAGCATTAAAACGGAATTGAGGCGATCAATCAGAACAAAGAAGGAGGCTTTTACACATGAAGGGAAAGAAAATCGTATCAACGCTCCTTGCGCTGCTGCTTCTCGCCAGTCTGCCCGTGTCGGCGCACGCGGCGACCTGGGACATCGGCAAGGGCGACATCACCGTAAACGCCGAGAGCGGCGGGCAGACGGTCAGGCAGGGAGGCGGAGCCGCTGTACCGGACAGCGCGCCCGTCATTACGGGAACCTCTAAGGAAAACAACGTCACCATCAACGCGGAGAAGGATCAGACCGCAAACGTCACCCTCTCCGGTGTGAACATCGACGTGCGCGATAAGGGCAAGGCCGCCGTTTCCACCGCCGGCGAGGGCAATGTCAGCATCGAGCTGAACGGCGAAAGCACGCTCAGGAGTGGCTATGAGCATGCCGGCCTTGAAAAGAACAACGGCGGCAGCCTGACCATTGCGGACGAGGACAAGAACGGCAAGCTGACCGCCTGGGGCGGCCAACAAGGTGCGGGCATCGGCGGCGGAAGCGGAAAGGACGGCAGCAACATCTTCATCACCGGCGGCGGGGTCAACGCCATCGGCGGCCTCGGCGGCAACGGCAGCAACATCACCATTTCCGGCGGCAAGGTCGGGGCCACCAACAGCCTCAACGGCGCAGGCATCGGCGGCGGTCAGCACGGCAGCGGCAGCAACATCACTATCTCCGGCGGCGAGGTCAACGCCATCGGCGGCAAAAACGGCGCGGGCATCGGCGGCGGCCACACAGGAGATGGCAGCGACATCATCATCTCCGGCGGCGAGGTCAGTGCCAGCGGCGGCGTAAACGGCGCAGGCATCGGCGGCGGTCTGCGGAGTAAAGGAAACGACATCACCGTTTCCGGCGACACGAAGCTGAAGGTGCGGGGCGGCGTTGAAGACGATATTGACGGAGCGGGCGCAGGCATCGGCGACGGCGGCAGCAACGCGGACGGAAGCCGGATACCCGGCGCAGAGGTCGAGCCGGATATTTGCGCGCTGAACCCCGGCGGAAAAATCGAATATTACGCGCCCGGCAGTTCCATGTCGAGAACTCCCAACAAAACGGTCACCAACCCCACCGGAGACTTTGTATGGGACAGCGGCACGGTGACGACGCCCGCCACCTGCACGGGAAAGGGGGTCAGGACTTACACCTGCACCAGCTCCTCCCATACAAAAACCGAGGATATCCCCGCCCTGAACCACAGCTTTGCAGGGCAGGAGTATGTTTCCGAC